>LFCJ01000656.1_pt1 | contig 22320 bp, 18 predicted proteins | sample 643141 | NCBI WGS metagenome assembly LFCJ01 (sample SAMN03766243, study PRJNA286221) | soda lake metagenome | biome: soda lake; feature: Kulunda steppe; material: water; isolation source: sample B1-Br-g2 brine of Lake Bitter-1 | place: Russia: Kulunda steppe | collected 2010-07
GAGGTTTGGCCAAGACGCATAGAGTACCTAACCGGTCAGAGTGGATAGGAATGTATCTTCCGGAGTGGAGAAATCATGCATGAATTGTAAAACAAGCAATTTCGAGAGCAGTACTGCGAACCGGTCTTCACGAAAATCTGTGTCGTCACGACTAAAATCGAATCCGTCATTGTGGAATTGGCCATTGATTTTGTCGATAAGCGAACAGTACTATTCTATGCAACTCATACTGTACACATAGTAAGAGTTATATTGTATTCTTTTGTATCAGCGGACAATATTCCACGTCGGTAGGTATTTTACGCTCAACTCCAAGAAGTTGAATAACAAAATGGTCCAGAAGGATACTCAACTCGACAAGTCTATTACTATATATTATTCGCAGAAGCATGAACGAAAGCCAATTCAACCTTTAGTGAGAGTTGCAAAGGAGGCCGGGTACGAAGTTAGCTACACAAAAAACAGTGAGACGGCGAGTGAAATAGGTATTTATACACAAAACCCGGACAAATACGATACGATTTCAGCCACTAAATCAATACTTTTACCCCACGCGTACGACCAGTACCTTTCTCCACACAAATGGGGCGAAGGCAACACGAAGCGATTCGATTTTGTGATGCTCCCCGGTGAGCATATTGCGCAACTTTGGAAATCACAATCTTGGTGGGACGCTGCAGTTCCCAAACGTGGCGTCTATATTACAGGGATGCCAAAACACGATCTGCTTGATACGTCGACGTTCAAGTCGACAGTCGACGAACATGCATCTACATTTAATGTCGATCCAGATACGCCAGCTATTTTGTATGCTCCGGGTGGCGGAGAATGTGATAATAAACTGCTCGATGTCGTTGCGGCTGCCAAGGACGTTGGTGCTTCTGTGTTGCTCCGGTATGGTCCATGGGTCGATTTTGAATCGGTTTATGACCGACACGGTGAGATCATTGACGACAACATGGTGTCTGTGCTCCCGTACGACGATATCGACATCATGCACTGTCTTGCGCTGAGCGATGTCGTCGTCTCCGAAGAAACGAGCGTCTTGTACGAATCCTGCATCTTCGACACAGTTCCAATCGTCGTTACGGACTGGCCACTCAGGAAGAAAGAAAACAGATTCAACTACTCGACATTCAGTCATCCGGATTTTTCGATGGAAACGACAAGAGATGTACTTACTGCAACCTTACGTAATGTGGTAGCGAATCACGGTCAATATCTTGAACAGGTTGAAACCGCACGCAAAACGCATTTCAGTCATATTGGAACAAGTTCAGCGGTGATTCTCGAAATGCTAGATTCCGTGGTTGCGGAAGAAGAACTGCCGCTTGACCCGGTATCTCCCACGGAACGGAAACTAACAAAATACTATTGGCTTTCTCGACGAAGGGCTATCAATACATTTCCGACTGGTTTCAAAAATCGACTATATCGAACGGGGCTTCCAAAGATAGTCCGCAAGGTGGATTCGTTACTAACTAAATAAAACTGTATACTGTTACGGAGATCGAAGGTCTTTGAGTTGGTGTTCGATATCGTCAGACAGCGAATCCACCGACCTATTGGTTGGATCCAAATATATTTACTATATTTAGACAGGTGAAAAATATTCAATATTTTGATGGAAAGTAGTGTTCTATGGAAATTCTGCTAACCGATAGGCACTTCACTTCGGTGGGTTAGATATTGGTTCATGGTGAATTGGAGTCCTCATTCCTCCCTCGGACGTAGTATCACGTTCTTCGTTAATCAGCCAAAACATGAAGAGGCCGTGATACCCATCGCAGAGGCGGCGAAAGATCGAGGATACGAGGTGACTTTTACCAGAAATCTTGCGTCCGATGCTGAGATTGGCTTTTATCTTGATCACGTGCACAAAATCAATAATGTCAACTCTACTCTATCGGTTGTCATGCTACATAGTATTGACGACGCATACAAATCGGATCACTGGTTGCAAGAGCCATGGTACCGATTCGATGTGGGATTGCTCCACGGAGACCAAGCAGTCAAAAATTGGGTCACCCAGTCGTGGCACCCGAAGACACGTCCGGCATTGGGCGTATTTTGCGTCGGCTGGCCGAAGTTCGATCCAGTGTTCTCATCTGAAAATGAATCTGATACTAAAGACTATAGAGACCGGCTCGGTATCGACGACAGAACTACGGTAATCTATGCGCCGTACGGCGAGAATGATGAGAAACTATTGGATTTCCTCTCTAAAGCACGCGGCTCGATTCCAAACCTCCTGATTCGGCATGCGCCGCGAGATGATGTCGACTACAGCCGGTCATTTTATGAAGATATCTTGTCTGAAGATTGTGTACACGTACTAGATGAATCTTGGGAGTTTGTCGAATGTCTTAGAATATCTGATATTTTAGTATCCGACGGATCGAGCGTTATTCAGGAAGCTATACTTACTGACACTGTGCCCATATCAGTAGAGGAATGGCGAAGCCACTCTACAGACGAAGGACTTCCAGAATACTGTCTTGAGGCTTCATCCAGCGAGCTGGAAACACTCCTTAAAAACATACGCGATAACCTTTCAACGTATCGCCAGACACTACAAGAGCAACGAAACGATCATTACGTTAATTTAGGCACCAGTGCTGAGACGGTGGTAGATCTCTTGGATGCACTCGTCGACGGAGGTGAATCACCAGTTGAATCGATTCCACATGAGACGACCATTACTCGTGGAATTTACTCCCATGTGATTGGTATGTCTTATCAGCGCTTCCGCGATCGGCTCGTTTTTTCCATGTCCTGTGAAACGAAGGAACGATTGCGGCAGTGGAATGTGGACAAGCCATTAAATTATATTGAGAAAATGCTAGACGGGGTGAAATAATTCGCAAATTAACTATTATTTTGACGAGTGTCTAGAACGGGCAGTGGTGGTGTAGAACGGTTCTCATAGTATGATGGTAGACTAGCGGCATCGTTTCCTCGATGATGATAAGCACGTGCAAGGGCCAATCAGAGTTATAGCGGTTTAGACACTAGTCTGACAATCTATAATATATATTAAACTATTTTCAACTCAGATCTACAGATTTTGACGGTTTGAATTTTAATAATAATTTATGATGGTCTTTCGCTCCGAAAATCATATATATCCAAGTTCCTCCAGTTGTTGTGCAACGTCATCCGACAGCTCAGTTTCAATATCAGATTCTACATCATAAAAAGATCGAACCGCTTTACGACAGTCAGCAAGATATTCCTCTGGAATTTCATCCTCCGATACAGACTTCCCATCTTTCCACGCGAGAGTTTCGTCTCGTGAATCGGTTGCGATGCACCACTCATCGATCAATCCGACTACAGTATGCGTCTTTGCTTCTCGTTCAACGTACCACTCTGGAACGTCGTTGTGTCTTTCGAATGAAGGTTCGTGATAAGGGTTCGCTGGTAGCTCAAAAAACACGGGCTCTTGATCAAAAAATTCAGTATATGTGTCGCCACCACTTTCGACAAATCTGTCCAGATCAGAAATTAAAAGATCAAATAGAGACAATAGGGAGACTCTGTCTTCTACCGTGTTCGGGTCAATATTTGGATTTGCAATAATAAGTGGTACTCTCCAGAGATGTTCGCTGATTGAATCGAGGTGACCCATTCCACGTTCTCCGCGTAAATCTGTTTCTCCGAGACACTCGCCGTGGTCGGCAGTAATAATCACCAATGTGTCATCAAGAATTCCTTGGCTGCGTAGTTCTTCAAAGAACTGCCCTATTTGTTCATCTATACTTCTGACCTCACCATAGTACGCCTTCCGAATCAGGGAAACGTCTTCTTCATCAATTCGACCACCGAAATACTCGTTGAGGAATGTTTTTGAACTAGCAATATTTGGATGGATGTTTTGAATGTCTTCGAATTGGTCATCCGCGTCCGCTACAGCCTCAAAATTCTTTCTCGGTGGTTGATAGGGATAATGTGTGTCCATGTAGTTTGCGAACGCAAACAGAGGCTGATCAGTTCGTTTAATTGTTTCAAATTCGTCCAAGAGCATCTTTGTTGTCCGGTGTGATGAATGTGTTAGCCATCCATACTTATCATCATCAAAGAAAGGAAGACGTTGGCGGAGCGAATAGCTCCGATTAAGTTGCATAAACACCGCACTCAGGTAGTTGTTCAAACTAGCTATAGGGTGATCGTGATTAACTGCATCAACGAGTGTTTGTAGATACTCCTTTGGACCCGGATCACGGTCCTCCTGAAGTTTTCTGACGTTCGCAAATGGATTCAAGCCCCGAGGATTGAGGGGGCGACGAGTTTCATAGAATTGATCGAATCCGTTACCGAATCCATGGGATGTGGATGCATAGATATTTGCTGAAGCACCGACCGTTCTATATCCCCGCTTATTAAAAGAATCAACTAGTGGTAGCTCGTCAACAAAGTGTTCTCTATGGTAAAAATTGTGCTCATGTGGCCACTTCCCCGTGAATAGGGATGCGTGTGCCGGTAGTGACCAGTTTCCAGGAGTCACGCATCGTTCAAACGAAAGGTTCTTGCTTGATAAATCATACAAATTAGGCGAAATTTCTTCACTCAATGCATCTGCTCGAAAACAATCGAGTATCAAAAGAGCAACGTTCATTATCCCATTGGTGTACTGCGCCAATATATGTGTTCTGTTCTTTTGTATATAACCTCAGTACGTTTCGTCGTTGAATAGTAAACAGGACACAGTCTATTTGAGCATTGCCTCAACAGATACTAGATTATTATCATAAGAGCCTCTGATAGTTGTGTATCATAGCTCATCTATGAGAGCCATTTATTTATCGCATCCCGTACTTCGTACGAGATGATGTGGCCCGATCATGATATATCTCTTCGAAAAGTTCGACGTAAGTGGCAGTCAGATGGAACTAATAGTCTACTTGTTGCCTCGCTTGAAACGATATTTCGGAAATTTCTTTGGCGAAGGTTGTACTCAAAACTCTCGAACAATGGCTATATTACAACAATTCACAGAAAAGAACTCGTACAGCGAGCACGGCGGTTGTATTCTTTCCAGTCCGGATTGACTACAGAGCCAGAAAATTTAATCAAGGAGCCATTCGTTGCGGAACTCGATGGCGGATATATTTTGTCGGAAACTGGACTGGGAGTAACCGAAAGGGGAGACCACATTGTTGAAACGGTAACGACACCCGGATCGGAAACAAACGCTATGGCTTGCCTGTCGCGACAAGCGTTCAAAAGTGATCCACGACTCGCCTTGGATGTTCTAAGGCGCGATCTCAACGCCGTGCAAGCGCGCGCCAAACCGATCGGAGCGGCAGTACCGCTTATCGCTCGCCATCCGAACTATTACCACTGGCTCATTGAGACAGTGCCAAAGATCCGATATGTCCGACAGTTCGAGTCAGCAACCGACCGAGAGGCCACGTACATTGTCCCAACTGATCGACCGCAATGGGTCAAAGAAACTCTCGAACTGCTCGGTATTCCGGACTCTAAAGTCGAATGGGCTACAGCACCCGTCTATCATGCCCAGCCACTACTCGTTCCATCCTTCCCTCGCTATTCGGCAGTAGATTATCAATGGCTCCAGAACAATGTTCTCGACCAGAATAGAATCGAAAACGGGGGCCCAAATGTGTATATTTCCCGGTCAAACGCTATCAGTCGACAAGTTGTCAACGAAGATGAAATCATGAACCTCCTTTCAGAGTACGGATTCCAGAAATATAACTTGGAACACCAATCGCTTGAAGAAAATGCAGCCCTATTCAATGAAGCGAATATTGTTGTCGGGGCACACGGTGCTGGCCTAACCGATATCGTATTTTGTACCTGCACGTCTGTAGTTGAATTATTCGGATCTCGTGTAAAACCACCGTATCGACGAATCGCTGCCGAACTAGGGTTAGAATATCAAGAACTCTACTGTGAACCGGTCTCAACAGACATCTACGTCGACACCACCGAACTTGAATCAATTATTATAGAGTTAGTTGATTAATATCAAAAACATTGACTCCCTCATTTTCGGTACACTGCGTCAAGAATTGTATCTATTTTCGGAGACTGTTCTAATCGTTTGACAACAGGATTTGGTAAAATAGCTCCAGCAGTACTTGTACCCCATTTTATCACTTGATTCCACCATATCTGTTTTCGGTCGACAGGGAGTGGTTCGATTGCCGTAACTGGTGGCGTCTCCCCGCCAGCTAAGGCTTCGATTACATCCAGAGTCGCATCAGCAGCATTACCCAAATGAGAAAAATGGTAGTCTCGATACTCTCTAATCCGATCACGTTCGTTATCTATATTCGATAAAATCATCTGAAGCGTCTCGTCGAGTTCTGACAGAGTTGTCCGGTGGACGAACTCGAATTTGTTGGGCTTACGTGGATACTTCGGTTGATCATTGTTTTTCTTTTGTATCTGCCAGTCCATCACCGCTACGACTGGCGTATCTGACAGGAGTGCCTCAAACTGAACGCTTGATGAATCTGAGACGAGCACATCGGCGAGCGCGAGTGGCTTGATGATGTCGACTTCAGGATCGATGATATGAACGTCCGGATGATCGTCGTGACGATCGTACATCTCTTGGTTGTTCTTGAGCTGGTCGGCTCCTTCGTAGGGTGCGTGTTTCACGAGAAGATTTGCATTGAGGTGTTCTGCAGCCTCGACGAAGGAGGTGAGTTTCTCGTTTATTTCGGATGTTGGCGCGTAGAGTAGCGTGAGATCGTGATTGAAGTCGAACTGCTCAGCGAACTCAGAGACAGTTTCCTCGAACGCGTCAGCAAAGATATCATCAGATTTCGGCCAGCCAACATCGTAAACGCCATCCGTGGGTCTGGCACGGGGAATATAAGAGTAGCTGTGCCATCGTTCGGCCATGCTTTGTCCAGGAACAAAACCAACATCGAACAGTTCCCACGGTTCATCGACCCAGAGTTTGTACCAACCCTGATCCATTCCATGAAACATAATCGCAGCAAACTCAGCATTGGGCCAGTCCTGATCAGGGCTGACGTGGTCGCAATAGAGTCCTACCTCACAGGATTTTGTGAGATCGGTCGACTCTTTTACATCAAAGCCACGTTCTCGTGCCAGATCAGCCACAGGTTGGACTGCGAGCCGCTCCATCTGGTCTGTGTAAAAGACGGTTAGCGTCTGATTCATTGAGAGAAGAACGTCCTGTGGTGTACCTATGCCTTTGGAATCTGAGAGCTTAGGACGTTTTTTCTGGTAGCAGCTCGTCCAATAGCTCAATTACACGACGAGTTGATTCAGCGTCATCATACCGATGTATTTTCTTTTTAAGTGCTTGGCGTTCCTCTCGGTAGACTGCTTCATCACCAACAGCTCGTCCTAATGCTGTAATAAACTCACCAAAATTGTAGATAGCGGGACCAGGTAAATGTTCGAAGAAGTCGTATCGGAAGCCATTGTGGTGTTCGTAGTCTTTATAATCGTATGGAATAAAGATAATTGGTCGGTCCAATAGAAGATAATCGTGATAGATTCCAGAATAATCCGTGATTAGACAGTCAACGAATGCAAGCAGAGAATTAACATCAGCAAACTCGTCGTGGGTTGCTAACCGGATTTGGTCGCATTGAGCGGCATAGTCTTCGAGTTTCTCTCGCATAGAGTCATATATTCGAAGCTCGTTGCGGTGCGGACGAAGAAGTAATTGTGCGTCCATTCGGTGTAGTACCCGATCTAATTCTTTTATATCAAAATCGTCAAACGGGAAGAATGTTGTTTCTTCTCTACCGTGACGCCACGTAGGAGCATAGAGGAAAGTAAACGAAGGTGATCCAGTATTGTTATATTTCATCCAATATTCCTTTGCTGGATCCGGAGGATTGACTAAAGGGTCATTTCGTGGATATCCCGTAATTCTATGATCCACTGGTTCGTCCGACAGTTCCACAAAAAAATCAGACGTGACGATTTTGAATCGCGTTAGTTTTGTTCGCTTTTGTTTGTAGGCTTCCTCAAACGACGAACGCTGTTTTTGATTATTTGCACTTCCTTTTACAGGAACTCCATGGGTAAGGTTGATTAATTGAAGCGACGACGGAACAAAGAAAGGATGCAATGCGATGTCGTAGAAATTGTTCGTGATCATCGCCACATCCGCTCTGAATAGAGCAAAAAACCCCAGGGGGTGTGTAGCTTTTTTCACAGGTTTATTTTGTTCTTTTAGTGTCCGAGCCACCTGTTCATCCATTGTTATCCAGAGCGGGTCAATATCAGGACGGTTTTTTAATACCCATTCATAAACGTATTGGCTGTTATCGCCGTACCGTTGACCGTTCATAGCACCAAATAGTACAAGTCGATCTTGATCAGGTATGAACCAATCAAATAGGTCAAACACTCGTGAGTGGGTTGGAAGCCGACGCGCAACCCAGCTAGCGAATTTTGTCCGAAGCAGTTTATCAACAATTGTCATTTTTGATCAATGAGGTTTTTGAAAGCGGTTCACACGTATTCATATTATAAATTAGGTGATCTCTTCGACCAGTTCATGTTCGGTTGTTAGTTTCTGAGCGTTGTACGGCAATTTGTTATTACATTTATTGTGACGAATCTGTACTATCGCAGGCACATATATATCTAACCCGAGCAATTTTGCTATAATGATCCGATGTTTTGCAGATCCTACTCGGATTAGATCTCCATTTCGATCAACAGCTACGCGTAACTCATCAGGAAGCCGAAGGTGTCTCAGTTGCGTTCTCTCGATTTTATACCCTTCTTTATAAAGATCAGATTGTGATTTATACCCGTTATTTTTAATACTATAATACAATCTGTCTATTTTTTCACATCGAGTTTTCAAATCAGATTTTGTAGCACAACCGTTCCAATATGTTTTTCCGTTTTTTATTTTCTTCATCGCCTGTTGGTACAATTCTAATTTTTCCCAATCAACGCCGTATTCAAATCTTTGCTCAAGAGCTTTGTAAACTGAATGTTCAATCAATGGAATCTTACAAGAATCCCAATTTCCTTCAGCCGTTCCAACAAGGGCATCTTTTCCAGTATTGGCAAACGGAAACCTATTCGTATATTTCAATTTGTCAATGTGTATTTGAATGAGATTTAAATCGAGTTGTTTTGGGTTCTTCTCAAAGCCCCATCGGTAGTACAAAATAAAGTCATGTATTATAGAAAATCCAAAAGAAGACACAGTATGAGCTAACAATGGTTCGAATCCCTGATCCTGAACAATGTTTATTCCCCGGCCAATTTTATTCATACAAATTCCTATTAAGATGAGTTACGTAAAAATTGCTTGCAGCAGATATTAATGCTACGATAGTACTATATATTAACAATGCAAATCCGACCATGTACCTGTACAGCGTCCGACATACGTTGAACCACGCTGAAATGAAAATGTGTAATCTTTATAACCCAATAATCGACCTATGATTAGCAATTTGCGAAAAATATTGAAAACAGGTCATACAGTATATCAAGAAGAGGGATTTCGATCATTCTTTTTTAAAAGCATCAGACATGTGTACCGACGGTATTTTCGGCGGAAAATTATACCGTATGTTTGGAAACTCGAATACGGAGTTGATATTGAGTGCGCACGGCACGCTGCGCAACAGTGGGAAAAATATCCGCTGATCGACGATTTACTAAGAAACATCTCTGAAGAGGATATTTTCTACGATATCGGTGCACACGTCGGCGAGTACACTGGTGTTGCTGCAAGCATACTTCCGCCAAATCAGGTCGTAGCATTTGAGCCGGGTGCAGGAGCAGCCGACACAAAATCATTTCTGAAGAAGCAGAACCTGCAAGTGGAGGTGATTGAAAAAGCGGTCTCACAAACCACAAATGGAAACAATCTGTATTATCAATGCAGCACGGGTGGAAAAATAGGAACACTTGCACGGTCTCCTAGTGAGATTACACCCGCAACAATTAGTGGTGAAGAAATTGTTGAGAGTGAACTCCCTCTACCAACAGTTGTTAGTGTAGATGTTCGTGGGGCAGAGTTGGATGTGATAAAAAGTATACAGCCCTTGCTTGCGAGAGACGAGTGTCGATTGGTTTACTGTGAAGTACACACACCCTTGGGTAGGGAATCATATGATACAGTAGATCATCACCGACAACACTGGTCGTTTGATGAACTACTAACCATTCTTTCAGAGTGTGGGTTTGATGTTGAAATCATGTACGTCAGAGGAGGGAAAGACATGTTTATAAAAGGAAAAGCCAATTAAAATCTAACCTATGCTAAAATTAGGACTAATAGTCAAAATAAATTTTATCAAACAGGAGCTCCATAACAATGAATGAACAACTAAAATTAGTGAGTGAGATTATTCAGGAACATGACATTCGATGTTGGGTTGATGACGGCACATTACTCGGGTTAATGCGAGATGGGGAACTTATTGAAAGTGATCGTGATATTGATTTTTCGATATGGGAAAAAGATGAAGATCAGCTCACCCCCCTTATTGAGCATATGGAAAAAGAGGGGTATGTGATTAGAAATGATCGATGGAAATCGAAATCACTCCGATATGCATTTTATCCTCAAGATTCCACTAAGCGTACTATAGACATTACTGTTTATAAAAAAGAGAACAATCATGCGTGGAATCCAAAAAGAACGCTATCACTAAAAAACCCGTATGAATCTCCGGATCCTCGACATTACATAATTGGTGTCCCACGGCATTTGATGTATCTAGTGAAAGACCACCTGCATCAACAAGACACACTGACCAACAGAAGTGTTATGTCGGTCTCATCCTTTCCATGGAGTTGGTACTACAATATAACACATACGTTATGGATCCCTGCCGATTTCTTCGAAGAGATCACCTTACAAAATGAACAGAACATACTGATCCCACATAATTGGGAGGCTTATCTCGAATTTCGATTTGGTGAGTGGCGTACACCGGTTGATGACTGGGATTCGTTAAACGATGACGGTGGAGTTCGAGCAGAGAAACCAAGCAATTTAGTCTCATAATGGTAAAATACTGGGAAAATACAGTTGAAACGTGCGATTATATCTGAACTACTTGAATTAATAAAGTAAGAAGAAAGAATGTCAGACCCCGTGTTAAATTTCGAAGGCGAGTCGATCACGCTTCACAAGCTGCTAGAGCGGAGCGCGCGTGCCGCACTTGACCTGCAGCGCAAAGACGGGTCGTTTCCACCGGGACGAAACGGGATCTATGACGAACCGGAGACACCTGTGCGGACAACCTCTCACTGGCTGGCGACACTCTCGAAGGTCTACAAGATCACCGGCGACGAGGAGTTCGCCAATGCGGCCAACAACGCAGCTGACTATTTGCTTAGTGACGAAGCACGACCACACGGATATACGTTTCACTCAAGAAATGCAAAAGGAAAGGACAAGTGTGATGGACTTGTTGGACAAGCAGCCCCAATCCGTGGATTAGCTTGGGCAGGATCCGTTTTAGGTCGGCAAGAGCTATATGAAACAGCTGAAGAAGTGTATTCATTGCATCCATTCAATAAAAAATTTGGATTATGGGAGCGAGTAGAGGTTAATGGGGCGAACTTGTCTTTTGATCGAACGCTTAATCATCAAATTCTATTTGCCGGTGCATCTGCGCACTTGATGTGCAAATTCCCAACTGTAGAACGACAAATAAAACGCTTTGTCACGGAACTCAATTCAAATATGGATATTCATATCGATGGAATAATCAAACACTATATCCGACCATCATTTACTAAAACGATATCAACTGTTATGCATCAACCCCGTCATTGGCGTCTTATGACAAATAATATTTTTTCGTGCATTTATTCTCTATCGCGAAAGAGAAAACAAAAAGAAGTTGGATATCACCCTGTAAATTTGAGAGGTATCGTGCATATGAAAATTGGTCTCTCTGAGGTGAATAAATGGCATAAATATAGCGGTCAGTTTATGATTGAAAAAATAGTTTCTGATAAAACTTTATCAAAAATAGATGAAAAGCAATTTCAATATGGTGGAACGATTCCGGGAATAGATGCCTCTTTAGCACTATCTCATCTAAGAAAAGAAGAGATGAGCAGAGCAAAGCAGCAGCTTGAATCAAATATAATGAGATGTTATAATTTTAATACAGATATGTTAAGCAAGGAAACCACGGATCCAAATTTACAGGCATCAGCAATCACATATGCAGTTGACCTCCCGAACATGAATATTGCACTTCCCAACTAAAACATCAATAGTTACGTAGAGTATATGGGAGAGTTAGATAATTTGTTGTTATTGCCGAATAAACCGATACAGTAATATCTAAAAATTGTAGACTAAAGAGATATTAAATTATATATTTCATTGAATTCATTAGAATAAAACACATATTGGTGATTGAAACCTACTGTTTTTCGATATACTATATCAAACATTCAAAAGGAAAATATTTAGGCAAATAACTATAGCTTTAGAACCATGACAACAGTAGTAATTGGTATTGATGGGGCTACTTTCAAATTGTTTGAGGATTGGCTCTCCGATCTACCGACACTGTCGTCAATAATTGAGACTGGTATTTCGACCCCACTTGATAGTTGTCTGCCACCAGTTACGAGTCCTGCATGGCGTTGCTATGCAACTGGAAAAAACCCTGCTAGCCTCGGTGTGTATTGGTGGCGACAGTTCCATCGAGATAAAAAGACAATTCATGGAGCTGATGAATATCCTCTACAAAGTAAGTGTTTTTGGGAATCTCTTTCTGAGCAGGGTCAAAAAGTTGGTGTCGTCGGCGTGCCACTAAATGCCCCTCCTAGAGAAGTAAACGGCGCACTCGTTTCCGGTGGACCGTTCGCCAATCCAGATAATTACACCTATCCAGATAGCCTTTCAGAAGAGATTGAAGAACAATTCGAATATCGACTCCATCCAACAAAATATCCCTCTGTCTCGAATGCTAAAGATCCAAAAATCATCGCAGATTTTTCGGAACTCATTGACCAGCGGTTTGATGTCGCAGAGTGGTTACGTGAGAAATACGATCCAGATCTACTCAACTTAACGTTGTTTTATATCAATACACTCCAACATAAAGCGTGGCGGTGTCAGGAAGTAAAACAACTCTGGGAACAAGTTGACCAACGAATAGGAAAACTCATTTCTGACGAAGACAATGTCATTATTCACTCAGATCATGGCCTTCATGAAGTTGATCGAGTATTTTATATTAATGGTTGGCTTCGGGAGCATGGCGATTTGGTCATCCGAGATATAGATCGTTCCAGCGGAATAAGGTCAAAAATGGTGGGTTTTGGGGAGTTGATTCTCTCCCAAGTGGGTCTTAAGTCGGCTGTTGCTTCGAATATTCCGGCACTGGTCGAGTCGACGTTGGGATTAGACAGCCGACGGCTTATTGACTCCACAGAGTACGAATCCAGAATAGATTTTGATAACTCAAAAGCGATTGCGTTCCCACAGGGGCCCGTGTATATTCTTATTGATGACAAATCATATCAAAATGAGTTACAGCAGGAATTAGAAGCAGTTACTGATCCCAACACTAACAAACCCATCTTCAGTGCTGTACAGAGTGCTGAGGAGGTGTATGGTAAACCACTTCCTGTCGATGCGCCTGACTTGCTTGTACAGTGGAACGAAGGTTACGAAATTAAAGACGTTCATCATAGTGACGAAAATAAGGTGTTTGGTCCACCACACGGAGTTGTCGCTGATAATGCACAAGCAGGTATTCTTATTGCTGCTGGTCCAGATATTGGAACCACTAGACCGCCAGCAGCGAAATTGCACGACCTCGCACCGACACTGCTCCATCTTCACGGTGCGCCGGTTCCGGATGATATTGATGGAACTGTTCTCTCAAATCTGTACGCACCAGGATCGGTGCCAGCAAATACGCCGGTAGAGACGGTTTCACAGTCACTGTTCAATAAAAGAGAAGGACAAGAAGATGCGACTCAAAATGTCGAATCACGATTACAAGATTTGGGATATTTGGAGTAAATACCGATGATTCCTACATCTGAGACAGTTCCACTATGCGAAATCAATGAAATCATTGGTACAGAACCTCTTGACAGCTTATAACCCTTTATTAAATACATGTGATTAAAAGGTGGGAAGCAAACAGTTCAAGGATGACTTTTCGACTTTCAATAACACCAATCACAGCATCGCGATCAACTCTTGCACTTCAGCCCTGTACACCACACTCCAAAGCATTTGGAATCAGCTCCGTCGACAGTTGACACCGAGCCGCAAATAGTAACTCAAGTCAAATCTAAATCTGAGTGACCAATATACAGGGAAGGTACTATCGAATAGGTATTGATCTCCAACAATAGTTAGTCTTCAGTATGTCTCGTCAATCAGATCGCCGGTCTCGAAGATGCCAACCGACATTAATCGTCGTGACAGTTTCTAGTTGGAATGCTCCGAGAGGTTTATTCAGTCGCCAAGCTATAATCTGAATACCCGAATGTCCGACTGTACGACGAATTTCGAAGGCGAGACGATCACAACCTACGAGCTGCTGGAACGGAGTGCGCGGGCGGCACTCAAGCTTCAGCGTGAGGACGGGTCGTTTCCACCGGGAAGAAATGGAGTCTATGATGAGCCGGAGACGCCCGTACGGACGACCTCTCACTGGCTGACGACACTCTCAAAGGTCTACGAGATCACTGGCAATGAGGTGTTCGCTTCGGGAGCCAATGACGCAGCCGACTATTTGCTCAGTGATGAAGCACGACCATACGGGTACACGTTTCACTCGCGGAATGCAGAAGAGAAAGACAAGTGTGATGGGCTAATTGGACAAGCGGCTCCGATCCGTGGCCTTTCTTATGCTGGTGATATTCTAGACCGAACGGAACTACTTGAGACTGCTCAGGAGGTCTTTTTTCTCCATCCGTTTGATGAACGACTGGGGCTCTGGGAAGGAGTCGAGATCGACGGGACAGGACTCTCTTTTGATCGGACGATGAACCACCAACTGGTGTTTGCTGCAGCAAGTTCGAACTTATGCAACATGTACGTGGAAGTCAAGGAGAGAATCGCACAGTTCTTGAACCATCTCGAAACGAACCTCTGTATTCAGTCTGACGGAATCGTACGGCAGTACGTGAAACCACCTCTCTATGAGTCCTTTTTTGCTCTTCGGAAGGGGATTCGTCACTGGCGATTAGTAATGAACTGGGGTGTGGCTACACATTCTAATCAAACAGAAAGATTATTACAAATAGAACAGGGCTACCTGCCTGTAAATACTATAGCATTATCGAAGCTACATGTGGAATTCTTTAACCATAGATTTTGGAATGGGGAAAAAATTAAAAAAATAATTGAATTTATGTGTGATGTTTTAGACACGCGTCAGTGGGAAAAATGTGACAAGGGATCAATGGTTCCGGGTCTACATTTTGGGGTTTCAATCTTGAATCTATGTGATGAAAAAACCGATCAAGCCGCAAATCTAATTTCGAACGATATCCAAGCCAAGTATGATTTCGAAGAAAACTTATTACAGAACAGTACTGTAGATCCAATGTTCCAAAGTGCTTCAATATGGTTGTTAACCTGCTCGCCTGAGTTAGACATTGTGGTGTGATTTATAAATAGATGAACAAACTTTTTCACACATTATTAACACAGTTTAAAGGGTTCGGTACTAAAATTGGAATATGGTATCTCCGAAATCCAATCTCCCCCTACCTGTCAAAAAAAGTGTTGGATGTAAATAGTGCTACCATAGGAGCCAAAACTCGCATAAAACATACAATTTACATTGACAATGCAATGACTGATCAGAATTCGACAGGTGATTTCAGCAACTTATTCATTGGAGAAAATTGTTATATTGGAGATTGCGTATATTTTGATCTTGCGGATAATGTTTGTATTGGCGATAATGTGACAATATCGGGGAGAGTGTCGTTTATAACACATGCTGACTGTAACCGATCACCATATGTTTTGAATGAATTTCCCCGAGAGTCTGGTAAAATAATAGTGGATCAGGGTGCATGGATAGGGTTTGGAGCAACAATTATGCACGGTGTTAAAGTAAATCAAGATTCGATTGTTGCATCAGGTTCTTTACTGAAAGATGACACAGAGCCCCGGTCTATTTATGCAGGTGTCCCTGCAAAGAAAATTGGCGAAATATAGAATTAAAGAATATCAAAACAAGTAAATAAATTACCTTCAATAGTTCTCTTATGACCAACCGCATTCCACTTTATGAAGTAAATAATGTCATTGGCGATGAAATTCTTGAAAGCATACACAAAGTGGTCGAATCCGGTTGGCTCACTCTCGGCAAAGAAACCGAGCAGTTCGAGCATGAGTTCGCAACCGCCCACGGCACCGACCACGGTATCGCAGTCAACTCCTGTACATCAGCACTGTACGCCGCTCTCAGAGCTCTTGACATTACCGCAAACGATCTTGTCGCCGTCCCCGCAATCACCTTCTCCGCAACAGCGAACGTCGTCCGACTGCTTGATGCCAATGTCGTTCTCGTCGACGTCGACAAAACCGGAAACATGGAGCCAGAGAGCCTTGATCGAGTGCTCTCTACCCACGATGTCAGTGCCGTAATTCCTGTGCACCTCTACGGCAATCCCTGTGACATGGACGAGGTTACGCGGATCGCAGACAGACACAACGCACGAATCATCGAAGACTGTGCTCACGCACCAGGTGCAACCCTCAATGGCAGACCCGTCGGTTCGTTCGGCGAAATTGGCTGTTTTAGCTTCTATGCAACAAAGAATATGACTACTGGCGAAGGTGGCATGGCGATCACCGACTCCAACGAAATCAACGACAAGCTCCGCAAACTCCGAAACCACCATCAGACAAAATCACCCGATGAAAAACAGGAAGCCTGGGGATACGACGTCGACGGCCTCGGGTTCAACTTCCGGATGAGCGAGATTGAAGCCACGATTGGTCGGAGCCAACTTGAGAAACTCCCAGCAATGAACGAAAGCCGTCGTGATGTCGCCCGAAGGTACATCGACGCACTCGAAGAGATCGATGGACTTCGATGGGTCGGCAAAAAGGACAACCGAAAAGAACACGTGTTCCATCTGTTCGTGATCGAAATAGAAAACGAGTATCCACTCACTCGCAACGAACTGTACGATCATCTCTCAGAACAAGATATCCTTTCGGGAGTCCACTACCCGTCAATTTCGAGCCTCTCATACTACGACGGCGTCGAAGGTGAGTACGAACACGGCGAGGAACTCTCGAGGCGGATCCTCTCGTTGCCGATGTTCCCGAACATGGAACCAGAAACCCAAAACCGAGTGGTCGACGCAATACGAGTATGACTCGAACGGTTGGACATTTCCGGACCCAGTATCTCCAGATCACCGAGACGTTCATCTATCAGTATCTCACGAATCACGACCGATACGAGCCGTATATTTCCGCATTCTACGAGGAGAACCTTGATAAGTTCCCGTTCGAGCCACGGTACACGATCCCACAGTTTGACGGCACGCGGCCCTGGGATCAATTATCTCGACGACTACCGGAGACTCCGTTCGGACACCCGTTTTATCGACGAGTACTCGAAAAACACTCACCGGATATTATTCATGCACACTTCGGACCGACCGGTGCAATGCTGTCGACCTATCGACGTGATGATCGACCACTTGTAACCTCGTTTTACGGGTACGATGCCTCCGAAGCCGTCCAACAGAGCGATGGAGTCACAGACCGACTGAAAGCGCAGTACTACAAACAGCTCTATAAACCACTGTTCCGTCGTGGCGACCTCTTTTTCGTTGAGGGGCCAGCGATGAGAGAAAAATTGATTCATCTGGGATGTCCATCGGAAAAAATCAAACTACAGCGAATCGCAATCGACACTACCCAGATCCAGCCACGCTATCCGGAAACCATAGAGACCGTAGTGATGGTTGGTCGGTTCGTCGAAAAGAAAGGTATGCCCGATGGGATTCGAGCGTTTGCAGAGGTGTTTTCAGGTACTGATGTCGAGCTCCGCATCATTGGCGGCGGCGCAACTAACGGTTACTCACGCGAGGAGTTAGCGAAACTCGCCTCTCATTGTGGTATCGATGATCAGGTCACATTCACTGGGTACGTGCCATACGACGCGTACCTCGAAGAGATACGATCCTGTGATGTGTTGCTTGCACCGAGCAAGACAGCCCAAAGTGGAGATTCAGAGGGCGGTGCGCCAACAGTCTTGCTTGAAGCCCAAGCAGCCGGAAAACCGATTGTATCGACCACACATGCAGACATTCCCTATGTCGTTATAAACGACAGAACCGGCTTACTCACGTCACCGGGAGAAGTACATGGGCTTGCCGACTCCTTGGGAAAACTTCGTGACAACTCTACCATGCTGGCGGAACTCGGTCAGAATGGACGGAAAAATATGGTCGAACGACACGACGTATCATCACTCATCGTCGACCTCGAAAACCGATACGATTCAGTTCGAAAACAGTAGAGAGTATTCTCCGATACTGTTTTATAAGTAGCTCTACAAAGAGGTTGAAGACAGCCCGTTGATTAATAACTATTACAACTACTACGATTGACAATGAAGGGCCTAATACTTTCAGGCGGCCGTGGAACACGTCTCCGACCGATAACTCATACGGGACCAAAACAGCTGGTTCCAGTCGCAAACAAGCCTGTCCTACAGTACGCGATCGAAGATCTCCGTGAGGCGGGAGTCACCGAGATCGGTATTGTTCTTGGGAATCTTGGACGGGAAGCGATTCAGGAATACTTTGGAGATGGGTCGGAGTTCGGCGTTGAGATAACGTATATTGTTCAGGGGAATCCACTGGGATTGGCGCACGCAGCTGGCTGTGCACGTGACTTTATTGGAGACGAGTCGTTCGTGATGTACCTCGGCGACAACATGCTCAAACAAGGTATTCACGAGCTAGTTGAGGGATTCGAAAAGAACGACCATGCATCTGGTATCGCCTTGCAACGAGTGGAGAAACCAGAACAGTTCGGCGTTCCGGAACTCAATGACGACGGGGAGATCGTACACCTCGTGGAAAAACCGGATGATCCACCGAGTGATCTCGCCCTCATTGGTGTGTACGTGTTCTCACCGCTCGTCTTCGACGTAATTGAACGTCTCAATCCGTCTTGGCGGGGCGAGCTAGAAATAACTGATGCGATCCAGATGCTCATCGACGACGGACACTCGATCGATTCACATATTGTTGAAGGGTGGTGGAAAGATACCGGAAAACCTGAAGACATTCTCGAGGCGAACCGTCTCGTTCTTGAAGACAACCCCGGTCAAACAAATGGGACAATCGAAGAGAGTGCCGAGACGACCGGACATATCGATCTCCACGAAACAGCAATCATCAAAGAAGGGGCAACTGTTAGAGGTCCAGTTTCAATCGATTCTGATGTGACTATCGGATCTGGGACGTACATCGGCCCATACACCTCGATCGGCGCAGAAACTGAAATAAAAGGAGCACACATCGAGAACAGTGTTGTCGTCGGTAAGTCGAAGATCACTGCCAGTGAAAAAATAGTAGATAGTCTGATTGGTCGAGGAGCAATGGTACAGGACACGGACGGACTCCTCCCAGAAGGTCGAAGATTAATCATTGGCGAAAATTCGAACGTGAGGTTGTAACGACATGCGTATTATAACACATACTTGTCCAGTCTGTGGAACTGTCGTAGCTGCGAACGAGCTCGAACACCGTCGCGTGATGAAGTGTCCTGGAGTGTCTTGTGACGAGGTGCTTCGATTCGAAGACCTCTCTACTGAAGAACGTGAATTCTTTCTGGAGCACAGAGAGGAGTACCAAATATAAATGACTGAAAAAACTAATATAGAGAGTGTACTCGTCACTGGTGGGGCAGGTTTCATCGGTTCGAACTTTGTCCATTATTTACTTGATCATACCAAGTACGATGTCGTCACTCTCGACGCGCTCACGTACGCTGGATCAAAAGACAACCTCAACGAGAAACTAACCCATCCACGGCATCGTTTCGTCGAAGGGGATATCCGGGACTCGTCGCTTGTTGATGAACTCGTCTCGGATGTCGACGCCATCGTGAACTTCGCAGCAGAATCTCACGTGGATAGATCGATCGAAGGTGCCGAACCGTTCGTGTCTACAAACGTTCAAGGGACACAGGTGCTCCTCGACGCAGCACTTGAACATGAGATCACTCGTTTCGTTCAAGTCTCCACTGATGAGGTCTACGGCCAAGTATTGGTAGGAGATTTCACAGAAGACGATCGACTCAATCCTAGAAACCCGTATTCGGCTACCAAAGCAGGTGCAGATTTGCTTGCACAAAGCTACTACACAACATACGATCTTCCAGTACTCATCACACGATCTTCAAACAATTTCGGCCCTCGACAACATTCAGAAAAGCTCATTCCGAAGCTCATTACTCGCGCAGCAGCAGGAGAGACGTTGCCGATATATGGGGACGGAAAACATGTCCGTGAATGGACGTACGTCGACGACAACTGCCGAGCAATCGACACAGTGTTGAAAAAAGGGAACGTTGGAGAGATTTACAACATCGGAAGTGAATACGATTTACAAAACATCGATGTTGCAAAGAAAGTACTTACTGCAGTTGGAGCGTCCGAAGAACTAATCGAATTCGTCGAAGACAGACCAGGTCACGATCGACGATATGCCTTGGACTCCACAAAGATTTCGGAGCTCGGCTGGACTCCTCAATGGTCATTTGATGAGGGTCTTGAGGAGACTCTCGAGTACTATCTATAAACATCTTTTAATTGATAACAGTACACAATATTTTTATTTCTATCTTCACCTATATAAAGGATCAAAATTTCATACTCGTCCAACACACCATCGGGCCTGTCAATCCTAATTAGATTGTCTATGAGAATATGGCTTCTTGTGGATCCTACCGTTTCCATACTAAGACCCACGAGGAAGTCATATTCCACTCAAATCATACACATGCCAAAATCAGCACCTACTTTGTTTCAATTCTGAGCTCGTAACTGCGTTCGAGAGTCCATACATTTGAAATCTATAATTCACATCAGAAGCAGCACGAAACAGAAAAGCCATACCGCTACAATGACTTTCACGGATACATGACTACTCCAGTCGGAATCGTCCTTGGCGCGGGTCGACCGTTCTCCGGCGTCGACCCTGCTGCCGTCCAGAAGACCTCTGGAGACCGCCGCGCGCTTGATTGGATTCTTGGGAGCTTTGCGGACGCCTTCACAGATGCCGAAGTCCACTTCGTCGGTGGCTATCGCATGGCAGATGTGCTTTCCGAATACCCCGAAGTCCACTTTACACAGAACGAACAGTGGGAAGAAACGGGTCCCGTCGGCTCGCTTCTTTCGGCACCCATTCCTGAAACATCGCCAGTCTACGTCTGCTATGCGGATACGATCTTTGAGGCCGATGCCCTCCAGTACCTCGACCACAACGGTGCAGATGTCACCATTGCCGTCGACACGACGTGGCAAACTCGGTATGAAGGCCGCGATACCGACAGCCTCGAACGGGCCGAAAAAGTCGCCCTAACCGACGACAATACGCTCGATGCAATCGGACAGGATCTACCGAGCCGCATCAGCGACGCCGAGTTCACCGGACTACTGCGATTGTCGCCTACCGCAGTCGCCGAACTGCAAGCACTTGTCGAGGAGGGAATCGTAACCGAAGACGACGACCTTCCGTTTCTCATCGAACAGCTCAACGAACGCACTACCGTCGACGTCGTCGACATTGGTGGCCGCTGGGCCGAACTCGAAACGCCTGACGACATTTCTCGGTTCGTCCTCGACACGAAAGCCAACACCCTCCGTCGACTCAGCTCGATTGTCGAAGAAAGTACGATCCTCGATCAACACGCCTTCCGCGTAGGCGAGTGGAAGCGGAATCCAGAACAGATCTGCGACGCAATTGCCCACACATTCGACGACACCAACGTTATCGTCCGGAGCAGCGCGCTCGCGGAGGACACGTGGGAGTCCTCCAATGCTGGTCGGTTCGAAAGTGTTCTCGACGTCCCAGCCACCAACCGCAACGCACTCCGAGAGGCGATCCAACAGGTCGTCGACTCGTATCCTGACGGCAATCCAGACGACCAAGTGCTCGTCCAGCCAATGGTTCCGAACGTCGACCAGAGCGGCGTCCTCATGACGCGATCACTCGACGCCCACAGTCCGTACTACGTCATCAACTACGATCCGGCCACCGCAAGCACCGAATCGGTAACTGACGGCACTGGCGACCAGATCCGGACGGCATTCATCCGGAAAGACCGTGTCGACGACA
>LFCJ01000657.1_pt1 | contig 22299 bp, 20 predicted proteins | sample 643141 | NCBI WGS metagenome assembly LFCJ01 (sample SAMN03766243, study PRJNA286221) | soda lake metagenome | biome: soda lake; feature: Kulunda steppe; material: water; isolation source: sample B1-Br-g2 brine of Lake Bitter-1 | place: Russia: Kulunda steppe | collected 2010-07
GCGAGAGCGAGAGTGAGAGTGAGAGTGACTGTCGTCGCCGTCACCAAGAACGGCCGTCGCTCGAGACGGGTCCGTGAGGGTGCCGTAGACAAAAACAAGCATCGGGTGGGGAGGGTGACAAACAGTAGTAAGTTTGGGAGCCTATCGGTCTTCAATCGGGACAAACTCCTGATCCGTCGGACCGACGTAGCGGGCGCGTGGACGGATGAGGCGGTTATCCTCGTACTGTTCTAGAACGTGGGCGATCCAGCCACCCGACCGGGACATCGCAAATATCGGGGTGTAGATATCGGTCGGAATGCCCATCTGGTAGTACATCGAGGCCGAATAGAAGTCGACGTTCGGAGCGAGTCCCTTCTCCTCGGCTAAGAACTCCTCGATAGCGACGCTCATCTCGTACCACTTGGTGTCGCCGGCGGCTTCACCGAGTGCCTCACTCTGTTCGCTCAAGATGTTCGCGCGTGGGTCCTTGACGTTGTAGACGCGGTGGCCAAAGCCGGGAACGCGTCGTCCCTCGGCCATCGCCGCCTTCACCCACTCGACAGGGTCATCACCGGACTCATCGACTTCCTTCAAGAGTTCCATCACGTCCTGGTTGGCCCCACCGTGGAGCCCTCCACTTAGCGTGCCGATCGCGCTCGTGACAGCCGCATGGAGGTCTGCGAGGGTACTCGAGGTCACCAGCGCCGAGAACGTCGAGGCGTTGAACCCGTGGTCGGCGTGGAGGACGAGCGCTTGATCGAGAATCTCTGCAAGCACGTCATCCGGCACCTCGCCGTTTAGCATGTAGAGGAAGTTTTCAGCGTGGCCGAGGTCTTCCCGTGGTTCAACTGGCTCCTCGCCACGACGGATACGCTCGAAGGCCGCAAGCACGGTCGGGATTTTGGCGGTGATGCGCCGCCCTTTGTTCAGGTTCGCCTCACGGTCGGTTGGCTCACCGTAGGCGTCAGGGTCGTAGGCCGAGAACTGGGAGACGATCGTCCGCAGTGCAGCCATCGGGTTCTCATCGGCCTCAGCGAGCAGTCGAACCGTCGTAAGGACGTCATCGTCGACCGCCCGTTCCTCGCTCATCGCCGCCGTGAACGTCTCGAGTTCGTCCTCGGTTGGCAACTCCCCATGCCAGAGCAAGTAGAGTACCTCTTCGTAGCTCGCCCCGCTTGCGAGATCTTCGATCGCATAGCCGCGATAGCTCAGCCGACCGGCGTCACCGTCGATCGAGCTGAGTTCGGATTCAGCAACCAACACACCCTCGAGCCCTTTTTTGAGGTCGTCAGCCATACTCGCAGTTTTCGGCGCCGATGGAAAAGTATTGTCGTTTGCACGCCTTGAGAGTTGAAACCTCACAGATGTTGGCGTATTCGGGTTGACGAACCGTTGGTTTCGGTTGGTTGGGAGGGAAGGGCCTGTTACACTCAGGGTCCTGACACTCACCGCCACTCACACTTACACTTATACTTATACATACACTTGCACTCACTCGAGGTCGCGTGCAAGCGTAATCGCAGACCAGACGGTGAGAACAACGGCGACGCTGCCGGCGGTCGCCGTCGCGAGCGTAAACCACAGCGCAAGGTAGTAAGGGGTGTTCTGGGTGGTCCCCGGAGCAAACACGACGAAAAACAGGTAGACGGCGACCGCAAAGGCGACGCCACTGATGAGGCCGATCATCGCGTTTCGCTTGACGCCGAGGGCTTCCATGAAAGTCGCTGTCGGCGGGCGCTCGGGCTGGTCGGGGCTCTCTGACACGGCTACGTGTTAGGAGCATGGATACAAAATCGCGTCGAAAGCGGCCCTCAGTTCTCAGTCTTCGGTCTTCGGGTCTCACTCCTCAGCTGACCGAAGTCGGCGACGAAGCTCTCGAATGCGCGCTATGAGCGAGGGATGGCCACGCTCGTGGCGAAGGAAGGTACGGCCGAGACCAAAGAGCGCAAGGACGGAGATAACAGCGAAGGGAGCACCCGTGAGGACGGCTGCGGTCTGGAGCGTTTCGGCACTGCCGGTGAGCAGGACGGCGATGGCAACGCTCCCCTGAAAGACGCCCCAGAAAACGATCGTCGCGGTCGTGGGCGTGGTGCCGTGTCGAGCGGCGAGAATAGAAACGGCTAGCGTTGAGGTGTCCGCAGAGGTGGCGATAAAACAGATGATAAGCGCGAGAAAGAGAAACATGAGCAGCTGGCTCAGCGCGAGGGTATCAAACAGCCGAAAGCCGGCGACTGCCTCCGAGCCGCCGTAGGCGCTAATCGGGCCGAGAATGTCGGCGCGGCCGGTGTGTTGGGTGTAGAGGGCAGTCCCACCAACGAGCAAAAACCAGGACATTGTCGCCGCTGCCGTCGCGACAAAGCCGGTGAACACAACGGTTCGGAGCTGTCGCCCCTTCGAGAGTGCAGCGAGAAACAGTCCAGCGAAGGGTGCCCACGAGAACCACCACGACCAGTTCCAGACGGTCCAACTGCCGGCCCAGTCGGTGCCGAGAGTGAGACTCATCGGGACGAACGTCCGCCCATAGCTCCCGAGTGCCGCCGAACCACGGTCAAGAAGAAACAGGCGCGGCCCGACGATGACGAGCAGGACCGAGACGAGCCCAAAGAGCAAAATCGTGACAACCGAGAGCCGCCGAATGCCGCGGTGGACACCGCTTTGGGCGGAGATCACAAAAATGGCCGTCAGGCCGGCAACGAACAACACGGAGCCGGTTGCGCCATACGTCACACCCCACTGGTGGTCGATACCGGCTAAAAACTGCTGGCTTACGAGCGCAACGGAGGTCGCAATGCCACCGATCGTTGCAAAGACGGCCAATAGATCGACCAGCCGGCCCCATCCCGAGTCAAGGCCGTCGACACCGAGAAACGGCGTTAGAATAGCAGAGACGCGAAGCGGCGCGCCGTGTTGATAGACGAAGTAGGCGATTGGAAGCCCGATGACGACGTAGGCGCTCCACGCCGACAGCCCCCAGTGGAACAGCGTATACGTGAGTGCACCGACGATGGCCCCTTCGGATTCGGGCTGGACGGCCAGGGAGGGTGGGGGCTCTTGATAGTGAAAGAGCGCTTCGGCCGGCCCCCAAAACACGATTCCGGCGGCGATTCCCGCGGTAAAAAACATCGTAAAGTAGACCGGATACGTGTACGTCGGCTCCGCATCCGGCCCCCCAAGTCGAATCGACCCCCAGGAACTGACGAGCATGACCAGACAGCACACGACCGAAAGCAAGATCGGACCGGTAAACAGCCACCCTCCGTCACGCATGATCAGCGCTTGGACCGTCTCAACCGCCGTCTCCGTCTGGCTCGGGACGAGACTGACGCCGAAAAAAAAGAGGAGCAATCCACCGACGGCAACGCCAAAGACGACCGGATCCTGCCGCCGACCGAACTCGCGAACGATGGCGAGTCCCGAAAAGCGGCGCGTTGTAAACTGGGTCTCTGAGGCCTCGTGCTCGTTGGTTCGGGACGAGTCAATCGTGAGTGGCAACACCGAGAGATAGATCAGTCCCGTTCCAAAAAAGACGAGCGCAACGACGAGCCAAATCTGCCCGGAGACGACAGCACCGACAACGGTCGGAAAGAAAAATCCGGAGGCAACAACAGCTCCAGAGCAGAGAAACAGGAAGACGAGGACGCTCCGAAGGGCTCCCTCGAGTTCACTCGTCTGGGGTAACACATGCGTATGCTCAGACCGATCGATTATAGCTATATGGCTTTTGAACTATCAGGTGAGGTGGGTTATTGCTCGAGAACCGTTTCTCCGAGCAACTGGCCGGCGATTACCGTTGGGCTGACGACAGTGTTCGCACCGGCGGCCTCGAGTTTGTCGATGTGTTGCTGGTCGGTTGCAGCAGCGACGAGCGGAATCTCTGAGTCCAACTGTCGAACGGCAATAATCGAGAGAACGTCTTGCCCGTCATCGTCGGTCGCGACGACGACGCTCCGGGCCGAGCCAATCCCGGCGTTTCGAAGGGTGGCCGTCTCGGTTGGGTCACCAGCGATCACATCGATGTCCATCTCGGAGGCAGAAAGCGCCGACACGGTGGCTGCATCCGGGGTGACGACCACCACCTCGGCGTCGTCGATGACAGTATTGACGAGTGCCTCGGTGATATCGCTGTAGCCGAGGACCAACACGTGATCCTCGAGCAGTGTCAACTCCGGTGTCATGGTTCCAACGGCGGCGGCTACCCGGTCTTGGATAGCCGGAATGATGAATGTCCCGATTGTCGCAGTAAACGCCCCTGTACCGAGGAGGATAATCGAAATTGTAAACCATTTTGCCTGTTCGGTCACCGGCGTAATATCACCGAAGCCGACGGTCGCGATGGTGGCAATAACGAAATAGACGGCATCGCCCCACGTCTCGAGGTTGGCAAACTGATCGCGAAACGTGTAGGAGCCGACCGCCCCATAGAACAGGACGCCGACGATGGCTGTGAGCGCAGCAATCTGTATCGGGGAGAGGTCGATTCGCCGGTTGAACTCGTGGCGGTTACGAAAGAGTTTCGGAAGTGTCAGGACGACGAGCAACAACAGGGGCAGGTCCGTCGATTGAAACGTCACGAGGGGAACAACTGCCGCTAGGGGGACGACGACAAGCGCGCCGTACCATGCCAGTCGTTTCCGTCGATGGAGTTCGAAGGCGAGACCGAGCAACATGAACGCAAGGACGACACCTCCGACAGCAACGTAGCCCTCGAGAAACGGGAGGGAGAGCGGTCCATCAAGGGAGACGTCCTCGCGGCTGAGGTGAGAGAGACCGGTGACGAAGGTGGCGATTGCGACGAGCGTCAACAGATAGACCGTTGCTCTGACGCCCGAAACCCCCTCCCAGTACAGAAAGCGGACCCTGTCAGTGTGATAGAACAGTGCCTCGAGGGCGGAGTCGGGTTGCGGTTTCGGGTGTGCTGTTGCTTGCGGTCGCGGTCGCGATTGTGTTTGTGATTGCGTATCAGAGCCGTCAGTTCCCACAGATAGCGCTCTCGGGGGTAGCTAATAAATACCAGTGGACAGACTGTGCTCGCGCGCTTCAATAGGTCGCTTGAGTCGCTCTTTACGCACCCCTTGAACCGCAAGTTGCAATCGTAGTGAGAGCTATTTTTATCACGCAGGACGGAGGGGATGTATGAACCGACCCAGAAACGTCGGCGGCCGCGACCGGGTCGTCCGCGGCGTCCTCGGCGGGAGTCTGCTCATCGTTGCGCTGGGAGCCGTCCTCACGGGGCGTCAGACGGTTGGGATCGTTGCAGGCCTCGCCGGGATTGGCCTCTCAGTTAACGCCGCAAGCGGGTTCTGTGGGATGAACGCCCTGTTGGGGATCGATACGTGTTCGCGTGCGGACGGGCCTGACTCTGACTCGAGTGGTAAGTGAAGTGAAATGAGTCGACGGTGACTCCCGTCGTTTTAGCGATAGGCGTCGAACTCTTGGCCACGGAAGAGAAAGTAGACGACGCCAATCATGCCGATACCCGACGCGGTCACAAACGACACCTCGGGGCTGACGAACTCCCAAAGAAAGCCCCCGAGTACGCCGCTCGGTATAACGAGTGCGCCTCGAACGAGGTAGTAGGAGCCGGTCACCCGGCCGCCAGCCCCCTGCTGTGCTGGACCGACGATGAGTGCCTTGTGTGCTGGCAGCCCAGCAAATCGAAGGCCCGAGAAGGCAAAAAGGGCCATAATGAGCCAGACGTTTTCGGGGGCGAAAATAAGCATCACAGGGAAGATTGCGTAGACAAGAAAGCCGAGGGCGACGACCGGCTTGAGCCCGGTGTACTCGGCTAGTTTCGCGGCAGGAGCCATCGTGAGGAGCGCAACGAACATCTCGATACTCAGGAGGACGCCGAAGAACGCCGCAGGAGAGAGCGAGATCGTCCCGACAACGGGGACAGTCATCGTCAATCCCAGTCCCATCAGTTGCGTGATGACAAGGATAAAAAAGACGTACACCATCCCGTTGGCAAAGCGGATGAAAATGTCGGCGACCAGAAGCGGACGCAGCGGTGCCGGCAACGCTCGGAGGTCCTCGAGAATCTGACCAACACCTTCGAACTGTTTGCCGACGGAATCGGCCTCGGTGGCGTACAGCAGATGTTGGGCGAGCGTTCCAAGCAAGGCGAAGACGATGGCGATGACGAGCACCCAGAGGAAGCCAGGCATCAGTTGGTCGGCGACGAGAACGGCGACGATCAGTGGCGCAAGCAGAAACGCCGTCCGCCGGAAGGTTTCGGTGCTCGCAAAGCCGTGGGCGAGGCGGCTTGGTTCGGTCGCCTGCTTGACGATGGCGTAGTGGCCGCCGATACCGAATGATTTCCAACATTGAGCCAACAGGAGGCCGACGAAAACCCAGAGCCACGGCTCTATAACCACTGCTCCGAGGTCAATCGCCGGCACATATGCCGAGGCCAGCCAGATGACGAACCCGAACGTCGAAAGAAAGCCAAAAACGGTGAGCGCATAGCGTGAGCCAACGCGATCGGAGACGACGCCACCGTAGTAGGGATAGACGGCTCCGATGACGTTCCCGAGTGTCGCAAACAACCCGACGACGAGGCCTGTTGCCCCGAGGAAAACAAGGTAGTCTGGCAGAAAGCGATTGGTCATCTGAAAGCCTAAACTGAACGCGAACATCGCCACCGAAAGGACGAGCACATCGCGCTCGAGGGAAAAGAACTGTCGGAACGCGTCGATTGGACCGCTAACCTTCGCGCGCTCTTGAGCCATTAGCTACCGATGTGAGCGGTGGGGACAAAATACTCCCGGGACGGACTGCCCGTCTCGAGTCGGTATCGCCGACTGCTCACCAAGAGACCGAACCAATAAAGACCGGTCCCTCCGTCATCGATGACATGCAAACGCTGGGAACGGCGACGGCGGCCCCCGGCGAGATCGACACTGGGCGACTCGAGGCCGGCGAGACTCGAGATGGGAGCCCGTTCGGACTCCCCGTCGCCGTCATCAACGGTGCAAAGCCGGGAAAGACGCTCTACGTGCAGGCTGTAAGCGACGGCGACGAACTCAACGGTCTCGGCGTCCTCCAACGGCTCGTCCCACAGCTCGATCCGGCGGAACTGTCCGGGACGATCCTCCTCGTGGGGATTGTCAACTATCACGGCTTTCAGATCGCCCAGCATCGGAATCCGATCGATGACACGAAGATGAATCGAGCGTTCCCCGGCGACGAGAACGGGACCTCGAGCGAGCGGATTGCCGGTGCGGTGTATGGGGCGGCATCGAGAGCCGACCTGATTCTCGATCTCCATCAGGGCTCGACCAGCCGGATGATCAACGAGGTTCGGGTTCGCTGTGGCCGACACCACCGACTGCACAGCGAGTGTCTCGAGTTGGCGAAGGTGTTTGGCTGTGGCTACATTCTCGATCAGAAGGGCCCGGACGGGCAACTCGCCCGGGTCGCCCCGAACGAAGGGATCCCGACGGTCGACCCCGAGCTAGGTGGGAGTGTTGGCTTTGACGAGGAGAGTATCGAACTCGGTGTCAAGGGCATCTACAACGTCCTCTACTATTACGATTTCCTCGAGGGTGACGGCGAGTATACAGCCCAGACGCGGGCGAAAGGGTTTGATCAGTATGGGGCCCCAGCCGGTGGGCTCGTTTCGTTCCAGAAGGACCTCGGCGAGCGTGTCAGTCCCGGCGACACCCTCTTTGAGATTACCTCGACGTTTGGCGAACCGAAGGCGACGATTACGGCAGACAATAGCGGCGTGTTCTGGCGGAGCCGTCGCCTCCCACAGGTTGCAAGTGGCGAGTACGTCTGTTCGGTTGGGACGGATGTCGACCGCTACTAGAGCGCGGGGCGAAGCGGTTTTGAGGCCTCGCTTCGAGGGTGAGCCATAGCCATGACCACTGACAGCGACGAACCACACGTTCCGGTGCAGTGTGACGCCTGTGAGACGACGACACGAGTTGCGCTGTCGAAACTCGCTGAGGCAATCGCCCGGCACAACGACAGCGTCCACGACGGTGAACCAATTGCGGAGGTCGACCCCGATATCAAAGCACAGATTGCTGATATGGCGGCGACCGATATGGGATTGCTCGAGGAGGACGCCTAAGTGCCTGTCTCCGGCCGACAAGAACTGAACTCGACACGCCTTTACTCACGGCCCCAGTACCGCTCGGTATGTTCATTTCCCTACGCGCTGAAGTCGAGACGGCCCTCGAGGCTGCCCTTTCGGCCCTCGAGTTGCCGACTGACGACCTCGGGATCGAAGAGCCACCCGAGGATGTCCCCGCCGTGTTGGCCTCGAGTGTCGCCTTCCGGTTAGCGGGCGAGGCCGGGGCCGCCCCGCCACAGGTCGCGATGCAGGTCGCCGAGGAGGTTGCCGTCGACGAACTGCGATACGTCACTCGAGTCGAAACCCAGGGGCCGTATCTGAACTTCCTCCCGAGTGAGGCATATTTTTCGGAGACGCTCACGGCTGGCGGCGAGGAGACGTATGGCTCGCTCCCTGACCGCGAGCAGTCCGTCGTCGTCGAACACACGAGCGCGAATCCGACGGGACCGGTCCACGTTGGCCGTGCCCGGAATCCGATCATCGGCGACGCCGTCTGCAACCTACTTGCCTACGCCGGCTACGATGTCGACCGCCACTACTACGTCAACGACGCCGGCCGGCAGATGGCCGTCTTTACGTGGGCGTATGAGACGTTCGACGAGACGGATCTAGCGGAGTACGAGCAGGGACGTGACCGCATCGAGTACGACCTTGTCCGCTACTACCGAAAGGGGAACGCGTTTCTCGAGTCCGGAGATGAGGCGGCCGTCGAGGCGGCCGAAGCCGAAATCGAGTCGATCATGCAGGGGCTCGAAGACGGTGACGAGGAGACCTACGAGCGCGTCAGCGAGGTCGTCGATCAGGTACTTGGTGGAATGAAAGAGTGTCTGGCCCGACTGCCAGCCGAGTTCGATGCGTTCGTCAAGGAGACGAAATTCATGTTCGACGGATCGACCGATGATGTGGTCACCCGACTCAAGGAACTCGACGGGGCCGTCTACGAGGAGGAGGCCTGGCAGTTGAATCTCGAGGCACAGGGAATCGACAAGAATCTCGTCTTCCTGCGCTCGGATGACACCTCCCTGTATCCGACGCGCGACCTCGCTCATCACGAGTGGAAGTTTGACAATTACGACCGGGCGGTGACGGTCCTCGGCGAGGATCACAATCTGCAGGCAGAGCAGGTCCGTACCACACTCGAGTTGTTGGGCAACGACACCGATCAGCTGCGGCAGGTGCTCTACTCCTATGTCAACCTCCCAGAGGGGAAGATGTCCACCCGTCGGGGAACGGGAATCGACCTCGACGACTTGCTCGACGAGGCGATTGACCGAGCCCGCCAGGAGGTCGAAGACCGCCTCGATGATCGCATCCGTGACGACGACTTAGACCAAGATGATATCGAACGGATCGCCCACCAGGTCGGAATCGGGGCCGTCCGCTACGATATCGTCTCGAAACAGCCCACGAAAGCGATCACCTTCGAGTTCGAACGCGCGCTCGATTTCGAGGCTCAGTCAGCCCCGTACGTTCAGTACGTCCACGCCCGCTGTTGTGGTATCCTCGAGGAATCAGGTGTCGGTGTCGACGGCGACGTCGATGGCGATGTTGACGCTAGCCTCCTTGAGACGCCTGCCGAACGGGAGTTGCTCGAGACGATCGCCCGGTTCCCAGCGGTTGTCGCGGAGGCAGCCGACGACTTAGAGCCCCACCGCGTGGCGACGTATACGCGGGAATTCGCTGATCGATTTAATACGTTCTACCGAGAGTGTCCGGTGCTCGCCGACGACGTCGAGCCCGGCGTTCGGGCTGCTCGTCTTGCACTGGTTGCAGCCAGCCGCCACACGGTTGCAAACGCGTTGTCGATTCTCGGTGTGGCACCGCCGCGGTCGATGTAAGTCGGTAGTCAGTCGGTATTTTCGTCCTCGGAGCCGAGTCCAAGGTCAAGAGTAATCCCCTCCTGTTCCGGATCCGGGTCGGGTACTGGCTCCGATGTCGACTCTAGCTCTGGTTCCTGTTCCGACTCTGGATCCGCTTCGAGTTCCGCGTTTGCTTCCGATTCATCTTCCGTCTCTCCCTCTTCACTTTCGTCTTCAATTGCCGGCCCTTCAAACCCACCAATTTCAGCCGCAAGCTGCCGATAGGCGACTGCAGCCGGGCTTTCTGGGTTATCAACCACCAGCGGCGTTCCGGCATAGAGACTCTTTCGAACAGCACGGTCGTCGGGAACCGTCCCCAGCAGCGGGACCCCAAGCTGGGTCGCAATCTCATCGAGGAACACATCACTATCCGGGAACGTCCGTGTAAGGACCAATCCCATAACCGAACCGCCGACGCGTTCGGTCAACTCGAGTGTCTTTGTCGCATCCTGCACGGACGCGGGTTCCGGTGTCGAGACGAGGATCACGCTGTCGGCGATGCCAAGCGGGAGAACCGTCTCGTGGCTGACACCGGCTCCGACATCGAGCAACACGTAATCGGACACCTCACTGAGCGTCTCAATAGCCTCACCCAACGCTTCGGGTGAGGTTTCAGCATACCCCTCGAGGTCGCTCCCGCTCGGAACGGCAGCGATGTTTTCGGCGAGTGGGTGCGTCGCCTCCTCGATACTGGCCGTCCCGGCGAGGACATCATGGAGCGTCGTCGTTTCCTCATCAAGGCTGACGAGCCCAGCGAGATTTGCCATCCCGAGATCGACATCGACTATAGCCACACGCTTTCCGGCTCTGGCGAGGGCAGCCCCGAGATTGACCGTTGTTGTCGTCTTCCCAACACCACCCTTTCCACTTGCAATCGCATATACCTCTGACATACTGGTCGTTACCGGACAGTGTGGCGGGACATACATAAATCGTCACCCACCATTCGATTTTTTCGCTACTTTTCAACCTTCTTTTTGCCTTATGTGGTCGGTTTTTATTATTTTGATAGTACCGGACAGTCGGTGAGTGGCGTGTCAAAGAATACTTAGCGCTCGCTACGCTCTATGAAGCTAATGAGTCAGCAGGGCGAGGGCCAATCCGACCGGAAAAAATACGAGTTCCGGAAGGTCATCGAGGACCTCAAGAACTTCGAGGGATCGGGAACACAACTCGTGACGATCTACATTCCCGACGATCGCCAGATCAGCGATGTCGTTGCCCACGTCACCCAAGAGCATTCTGAAGCGGCAAACATCAAGTCCAAGCAGACCCGGACGAACGTCCAAGATGCGCTGACGAGCATCAAAGACCGTCTCCGGTACTACAGCACGTACCCGCCGGACAACGGTATCGTCATCTTTTCGGGCGCGGTCAACGCCGGCGGCGGCCAGACCGATATGGTCACTCGCGTCTTAGAAAGTCCGCCCCAACCCGTTGAATCCTTCCGCTATCACTGTGACTCTGACTTTCTCATCGAGCCGCTCGAGCATATGCTGGCCGATCAGGGGCTCTACGGCCTGGTCGTTCTCGACCGCCGAGAGGCCAACGTCGGCTGGCTGAAAGGCAAACGAATCGTCCCGGTCAAATCCGCCTCCTCGCTCGTCCCCGGCAAGCAGCGCAAAGGTGGCCAGTCCGCCCAGCGATTCGCCCGCCTCCGACTCGAGGCGATCGACAACTTCTATCAGGAGGTTGCCGGAATGGCGAACGATCTATTTGTCGCCAAGCGCCACGAGATCGATGGCATTCTGGTTGGTGGCCCCTCGCCCACAAAAGACGAGTTCTTAGACGGTGACTATCTCCACCACGAGATTGCTGACAACGTCATCGGGAAGTTCGACGTCTCTTATACCGACGAGTCCGGCCTGCGTGAACTGGTCGACTCGGCCGAAGACGCCCTCGCCGATGCCGAAGTAATCAAGGATAAAAACCAGATGAACGAGTTCTTCGAGGAACTCAACGCCGGCGATCTCGCAACCTACGGATTCGAACAGACGCGCAGGAACCTCATTATGGGCTCGGTCGACCGGCTGCTCATCAGCGAAGACCTCCGGAAGGATGTCGTCACCTACGACTGTCAGGAGTGTGGAGCCGAGGAACGGGAAGTGCTCGACCGGCGGAAGTCGACGCCGACACACACCTGCACCGAATGCGGTGTAGATGTCGAGGCAGGCGACGACGACCGCGAGGACGTTATCGACCATCTGATCGAAATCGCCGAACAACGAGGGACGGAGACGAAGTTCATCTCCTCGGATTTCGAAAAGGGCGAACAGTTGTACAACGCCTTTGGCGGCGTCGCCGGCATTCTTCGCTATTCGACCGGGGTCTAACGGGGCACCCAATACATGATCGGTATCGGGTATCCAAACCCGGATTGGCCGGATGACTTTTTAACGATGAGTTGATATTACCATTGGATAATGATCGGACAGGATCCCGGACTTGATATTTTATTTACTATCGCTCGCCGTCAACGTCTGCTCTCACTGCTCACGGAGCAATCATGGCAGAAACGGGATCTCGCCGAGGAACTCTCACTCTCCCGGTCGACAATCGACCGCAGCGTTCGCAAACTCGAGTCGTTATCGCTGGTCGAACGTGATTGCAACGGCTACCAACTGACGCGTGCCGGAGAGTTACTGTTTACTGAATTTCAAGCCACAGTTGCCATCGCCGCCTCGGTCGTCGAAGTTAGTGACAGTCTCAGGGGACTCCCCCAAGATGCGCCACTATCTGCTGCGTTGCTACAGGGGGCGACAGTGAGTGAACCAAAGCCCCACGCGCCAACTGACCAGTTCGAACGGATCGAAGAACGGATTCTCGACGCCGACTGGTATCGGGGGCTTGCCGTTGTCGACGTCAACTCGGCGTTTCGTCATCGGTTTACCGACCGAGTCCAAGGCGACAAATTCGACGCCGAAGTCGTCTTCACCGAGACACTCTTTTCGTATCTCTGTGAGACCGATCCCGATTGGGTCACCGAAATCACCGCAAGTGACTGCCCGGTGTATACGATCCCATCAGTTCCGTACGGACTCGCACTCATCGAGACAGCGGTCTATCTGGTTATATTCACTGAGACGGGCGATGTTGCAGTACTCATCGAAAACGACACACCTGAGGCTGTCGAATGGGCGAGGTCAGCCTATCGGACGGTTCGAAACGGAGCTGAGGAGGTTTCATCACCCCCCAAGTAGCCAATCACCCCCGGGTTGGAAGAACGTCCGGCACAATCAATCAATCAATACGGAGCAAATCCACCTACCACTCGGTTTGATTGGCAGGTAATAGATTATTGGCTACCATAATGAGCTTTTTTGACGACGATGTCGTCATCCGGTGAAAACAGACATATAAAACCATCGGACTCGGCTGGCTCAGTCACAGAATTAACGCCACTCAAGCCATCAGTCGTCGCTCGGAACAGCCTGTTCGGCGGCCGTCGCTTCAGCCTCAGCTTCGGCTTCAGCTTCAGCCTGCCGGGCTTCCTTCTCTTCTTGTTCTTTCTTTTCTTTGATTTTCTTCAAGCGGAAAATCTCCTCACGCTCTTGTTCCTCGAGTTTCTGCTCGATATACTCCTGATTGTCATAGAGTTCAGGCAGGAGCTTGAACTCGAGGGCGTTGACCCGCCGCTTGGTCGTCTCGATCTCTTTTAACATTTTCTTCATCGCCGTTTCGACTTCGGCGGCGAGAATAATGCTCTCTAAGAGATCCTCGTAGGCTTCAGCGGCTTCGTCGATCCGAGCGGAACTCCCCATGATCCCATAGCCTCGCTGGCCGAGGCTCTTTGAGACCTTCGAGGACTCGATTTGCGGGACCACAACGCCCATAATGTTCTTTGACTCGGTCGTGATCTCCGGGTGTTCCTGCAAGGCGGCCGCAGCTCCCCGAACGGCAACGTCACCCTCCATCGCTCGAGCCATGTTAATTTTCTTCTGGGCTGCCGCATAATCCTCCGAGAGTTCCCCACGAACGTCCTGGGCTTTATCGAGGATATCCATGAACTCCATAATTAGCCCATCGCGTTTCTTCTCGAGTGTGCCGTGCCCGCGCTCAGACAACTCGATGCGATCTTCGATCGCCATGAGGTTCTTGCGGGTTGGCTTGACGTCCTTGGCCATCTTGTGGTTCTCTTCCGGCCCCAATCGGATAACTGTTTACAGTTTCAGCCGGCGACGAGCGTGGTATCGACTGTCCGTTACTCAGATCGTACGGAGCCAACGGCCCCCCGTCCAAGTTTCAGCAGTCGGTACGCCCCATACAGCATCGAAAGCCCAACGACCCCAACAATGAGAACCGCACCAACAATGTCTCGAATGCGGGCAGGTTCGGGCGTCGGTTGACTCGAGCAACTGCCACAGCTCCCTGACCCACAGCCCTCAGAGTCAGCTGACGGTCGATCGAGACTCTGAATTGCATCACTGAGCTCCTGTGTCTGGGTTTGGATTGCGTGTTTGTCGAGGACGGGGTCGGGATCGGAGTCAGGGACAGGGCCAGGATTAGTTTCGAGCGACGGTTCGCCGAGACCAGTCGCCGGTTCCAAGCCAGATTCCGGTTCCGGTGTCGGTACCGATTTCGCTTCCGGCTGCAGTTCGCCATGCTCGACTATCCCCTCATTTGCCGCCGGTGGTTCAACCGACGCCGTCTCCGCCTCCGCATCAGCATCAGCCTCCGTCTCACACCCTTCCTCCTCACAGCCGACCCCAACCAGCTCCTCATCACCGAACAGTCCCGGTGCCTGCGACCGCAACGCCTCGAGTCCCTCCTCAATCTGCGCTTGATCGTCGTGACCAACGGCGTAGGCTTCTAACTCGTCGGCTGCCTCCCGGGCCTGCTCGTAATGGCCCTGTTCGGCATGGCCACGTGCGGAATCGAACAGGCTCCGGGCAAGCCAGTGTTCGAACACCGGGTTGTCGTATTCGGCCTCGAGTTCACGGAGCCGTTCGAGTTTCTCCGTCCCTTTCTCGACTTCGCCCTCGAAAAAGGAGCCCCGCGCCGAATAGAAGACCGCTGCGGCCGCCCACGTCGCACTCGAGGGCGTCCCAAGCTGCTCATGGTACTCGTCAGTCCGGTGGCCCCAGCCCTCGAGACGCTCGTAATCGGCGAGGTCGAAACTCACTCGGGTGGCGTTGGTGGCGGCAGCCGGTAGCCATCGTTCGATGGCCACCTTGGCGTCGGGATACTCGTCGGCGAGCGTCTCGATCCGGGCGATTCGCCGCTCGATCGTCTCGATATCCTCCCGTCGGGCGTCGGCGTTGGTCCGTCCGGCGATTACGCCTGCAAGGCCGGCGACGACCGCTCCACGAGGATGGGCCTCTGTGAGGGATTGGACACGCTCGAGGCGGTCGGTCGGTTCGCCATCATCATCATCTAGATACAACTCGCCGTGGGCATGCCCCTGAGCGAGTGAGGCAGCAACTGAAGCGGTGGGATGGTCAACGTACAGCGTCTCGAGGCGCTCGAGCAATGACCGAATCCGGTCGGGCCGTTCGGCTTTGCCGTAGGCGTGAGCTGTCTGGGCGGTTGCCCGTGCCAACGCCTCAGCGACTGCCGCTTCGGTGTGGCTCCCATACAGCGTCTCGAGTCTGGCCCGGTGGGTCTCGATGCGTTCGGGATCGATGCCAGTTTCATACACCCACTGGCGTTCGGTGACGGCCGTAGCATTGGCCAGTGCGGTGGCAAGGTGGTTGTGTGCGTCCGCTTCCGTGTCCGTGTCCACGTCCACATCGGCATCCGCATCCACCGCTTCGGCCACCGACCGAAGCTCCTCTAACCGATCGATCGTCGACGCCTCGGCATCAAACTCCCCGCGACGCCCGTAGGCATCGGCAAGCGCAACAAGCGTCTCTGCGAGTTGTATCCGCTCGTCGGCGTCGGCCTCGAGTGTCGCCGTCTCGAACGTGTCGGCGTGGTCCTCGAGGCTGTCGATATCGTACTCGGGGCCGATCCCGACGCCCTGTGTCCGTTGCTGTCCCTGCTGTGTGTGCGTGTGACTGTCGGACATTCTTATAGGCGAGTTAGAAGCTCAGAACTGTAAAGGCTCGCTTTCCAGCGATGAGCCACAAAAAGTGAATCCGCCTCAGTCAGCCGTCGCTTCGACCGTTTCGGACTCGTCTTCGCGGTAGTGCTCCTCGATGAGGTCCTCGTCGATCCGGTTGAGTTCGGCTTTCGGCAGCGTCGAGAGCAGATCCCAGCCGATCTCGAGTGAGTCAGCAATCGAGCGGTCAGTCTCATAGCCCTGCTCGACGAACTCCTGTTCGAAGCGGTCAGCAAAGTCGAGATACTTGTTATCTCGCTCGCTGAGTGCTTCTCGACCGACAATGTTCACGAGGTCACGCAGGTCCTCACCCTGTGCGTAGGCGGCGTACATCTGGTCGGAGACGTCGCCGTGGTCGCCACGGGTAAGTCCTTCACCGATCCCGTCGTCCATCAGCCGCGAAAGACTTGGCAGGACGTTGATCGGTGGCTCGATCCCCTCGCTGTTGAGGCTGCGGTCCATCACGATTTGGCCCTCCGTAATGTACCCTGTCAGGTCGGGAATTGGGTGGGTGTCGTCGTCACCGGGCATCGTGAGGATCGGCAGCTGTGTCACCGAGCCCTCACGGCCTTTGAGCCGACCGGCTCGCTCGTAGAGTTGGGCCAGGTCGGTGTACATGTAGCCGGGATAGCCACGCCGACCGGGCACCTCCTCACGGGCTGCACCGATCTCTCGGAGCGCCTCACAGTAGTTCGTAATGTCGGTGAGGATAACCAGTACGTGATAGCCTTTCTCGAAGGCCAGATACTCGGCCGTCGTCAGGGCTAGCCGTGGCGTCACTGTCCGCTCAACTGCGGGGTCGTCTGCGAGATTCATGAAGACGACCGAGCGCTCTAAGGCACCCGTTCGTTCGAAGTCAGCCATGAACTCGTTTGCCTCCTCGGCGGTGATCCCCATCGCGCCGAAGATGACGGCGAACTCGCTGCCGTCTTCGTCATCCTCGCCGCCTTCTTCCTCCGGGACAGTCGCCTGTCGGGCAACCTGCAATGCCAACTCGTTGTGTGGCAGACCCGAGCCGGAGAAAATCGGCAGCTTCTGGCCGCGAACAAGGGTGTTCATCCCGTCGATGGCGCTGACACCAGTCTGGATGAACTCCTCTGGATACTCCCGCGAGTAGGGGTTGATTGCCTCACCGACGATGTCGATGCGATCTTCGGGAACGATTTCAGGGCCGCCGTCGATTGGGTTCCCCGAACCGTCCATCACCCGTCCGAGCAGGTCTTCGGTGACGGGCATCTTCATCGTCTCGCCAAGGAAGCGAACGGAGGCCTTGCGGTCGATTCCGCCGGTCCCTTCGAAGACCTGGATCGAGACCAGGCCGTCACTTGACTCCAATACCTGCCCGCGGCGAGTCTCGCCATCTGACATCTCGATCTCGACGATCTCGTCGTAACCGACTGGCTCGTCGACTTCGGCAAACACCAGCGGGCCGCTGATTTCCGTAATTGTTTGGTATTCTTTCATGCTCAGTACAGCCCCCGAACCTGTTCTTTGATATCTGCCTCGAGTTCGTCGATGAACTCGTTCCACTCCTCGGCCGTTCCGATCCGGTTGAGCCGTGGGGCAGCCTCAACATCGGCGATTTCCTCGACCGGGACGCCGGCATCGAGTGCCTCGAACGCTTCGTCGTTGAGCGTCTTGATCGCCTGTAGCATCCGGTAGGTCTTTTTCGGTTCGCAGTAGGTGTCGACGGGATGGAAGGCGTTTTGCTGCAGCCACGCCTCCCGAAGGTAGCGAGCGACCTCTAAGGTCAGCTGCTGGTCTTCGGGCAGTGCGTCTTTGCCAACCAGCTGGACGATTTCCTGCAACTCGCCCTCTTCGTCGAGTACGTCGATACCCCACTGTCGAATCTCGGGGTAATCTTCGGCGACGTTCTCTCGGTACCACGGATCGAGCTGCTGTCGATACAGCGAGTACGACTCGTTCCAGTTGATCGATGGGAAGTGCCGCCGTTCGGCGAGGTCCGCATCGAGCGCCCAGAACGTCTTGACAATACGCAGGGTGTTCTGGGTGACTGGCTCCGAAAAGTCCCCACCTGGTGGGGAGACCGCACCGATAACCGAGACCGAACCCTGTCGCCCATTGATGTTCTCGAACAGACCGGCCCGCTCGTAGAACTCAGACAAGGATGCCGCGAGGTAGGCTGGATAGCCCTCCTCACCGGGCATCTCCTCGAGTCGGCTCGAGATTTCCCGCATGGCCTCGGCCCACCGGGAGGTGGAGTCAGCCATCAGCGCCACATCGTATCCCATATCGCGGAAGTATTCGGCGATGGTGATCCCCGTGTAAATACAGGATTCACGCGCGGCGACGGGCATGTTCGAGGTGTTGGCGATGAGGCAGGTCCGGGACATGAGGGGTTTCCCCGTTTTGGGGTCCTCGAGTTCCGGGAAGTCCTCGATCACTTCGGTCATCTCGTTGCCGCGTTCGCCACAGCCGACGTAGACGACGATATCGGCGTCGGCCCATTTGGCAAGCTGGTGTTGGGTGACAGTCTTCCCCGAGCCGAATGGGCCGGGAATCGCTGCCGTCCCACCTTTGGCAATTGGGAACAGGCCGTCGAGAATTCGCTGGCCCGAAACCAGCGGAATCGTCGGCGTCCGCTTTTCGACTGCCGGCCGGGCTTCACGAACCGGCCACTCCTGGTGCATCGTAATCTCCTCGCCGGAGTCGAGTTCGGCGATTGGCTCTTGGACGTTGAACTGGCCTGCCTCGATGGCAGTGACTTCGCCGCCATCCGAACCCGGCGGCACCATCACTCGGTGGGTGATGCTCTCAGTTTCTGGCACTTCACCGATGACGTCACCAGCTGAGACCGTCTCGCCCTCCTCGACGGTGGGGGTAAACTCCCACTCCTTCTCTAAGTCGATACCGGGCGCGTCGACTCCGCGGTCGAGAAACGCCGTTCCCATCTTCTCTTCTAAGACATCGAGAGGGCGCTGAACACCGTCATAGATGGCGTTGAGCATCCCCGGTCCGAGATCGACGCTGAGTGGTTCGCCCGTGTTTTCGACGGGTTCGCCTGGGGCGACCCCGGAGGTCTCCTCGTATACCTGAATTGTGGTCAGGTTCCCTTCGATTTCGATTACCTCGCCCATCAGTCCTTCCTCGCCTACGTAGACGACGTCGTTCATCCGGGCTTCGAGGTCCGCCGCGGTCACAACCGGACCGCTGACGCTTTCGATAATGCCGTCTTCTTTGACGACTTCGGTGTCTGTTGCCTGACTCATACTAATCTTCGTCCTCCATCAGGTCGATCCCGATTGCGCGTTTGATCTGGTCACGGAGCCCGCCACCGCCGGCTGCGCTTCCGATCGTCACCACAACTGGTTCGACGCTCGTCTCGACTTCCGTACGGACGTTCCGCGAGAGATAGTCGAGATCATCGTCGTGCATGACGACGATACCGATTCCGTCATCCTCGAGCACGGCGGTCGCGGCCTCATCGAGTTTCTCGCCTTTCTCGTCTTCGGCTACGTTTTCAAACCGCCTGACGCCGGCGAGTCGGAATCCAGTCGTAAACTCCGGGCTACCGACGACCGCAATCTCCTGGCTTTGACTCATAATATCACCAGCTCCGTTTCGATTTCCGCCTCGCTCAAGCCGACTTCTCGCCCGCGGGCAATCGCTCGGATGTTCTCGACCTCGCGTTCTTTCGCGAGGATGTAAGAGAACACCGCCGAGACCGAGACCGGATAGATGCTCGAGAGTTTGTCGGCGTACGAAAGCAGTGCACCGTCAAGTGCGTGCTCGAAGGCAATGAGGCTGTCTGCGTCGTGCAACGTGGCCAGTGACGTAGACAGTCGGCTGCCATACCGGCGGCTCTCTTCGATATGGGTAACTAACTCGTCGTAATCGGTCACGAGTCGGTTTAGTTCCTTTCGGGTAAAGAGCACCCCACCCTCGATGTAGTATTCCGCCGGATCGAGACCAGTGCCACTTCGGGCCAGCCGAAGCGCATTCCGTGCATTTCGGAAATCGATTTCCGCTTGCAGGAACTCGACGTACATCGCTTTTGGCCCCTCTTTTGGGCGGCCAAGGTTATCGAGCAAATGCTCGTAAAACTCCCGGTCTAAGGCGTTTTCGAGCGGGACGAGCACACCGGTTTCGTTGTACTCTTCGATGGCATCGGCGAGTGCATCGCCGAAGACCGTCCCGCCGAGTACCTCAACGACATCCTCGATAGAGTCGAGTTCGACCAGTCGGTCAATCGTGGCATCGGGGAGCTCACCGGCACGGATAAGATCCGTTTTGATCTCCTCGGTCGGCGTCTCAGTGTAAATCCCACGGATGATCGTCTTGATGTTCCACACATCGAACTTCCGCAGGTAGCGGGCGATCAGATCGTACACCTCGCCGTCTGACCATTTCAACAGGTCATCGAAGTGTTTCGCAAGGTTCTGATTCAACGCGTATTCGATCAGATCAACGCCCGAAAAACGGGTGCCGAGGGCGTTGATCTCGCGTTCGTACTCGCTTTCTTCCATGAAGCGGGCGATCTCACTCGGCCCCATCCGGATGAGTTTCCGGTAGTCCTCATCGGAAAACAGCGCGGCTCGCCGGGCCCGCACGCGGGCATTGACATACTCCGGATTCGAGGCACCTGTGCTCATTGGTCGAAAAGTTTGTTACTGATATCCCGGAGGTTTGCTTCCCAGACATCCTCGAGCACCGAATCAAACGTGTTGTTGACACGGACCCGAGAGCCCGCGCTATCGACGACGACGCCGCCGGAGCAGCCGTACTCGCCGGCGACGGTGTAGCCGTCGTAGGCATCGTCCTCGAGAATCGACTCGAGGAGTTCGGCGTCTTCAGCGCGGCCGTAGACGCGTACGTCGTCTCCGTCTTCGAACTCGACGCTTGCGGCCTCGAGGAGGGTCCGGGTGAGTTCCTCGCGGGAATCTCCCTCGAGAGCGGCGATCTCGGCTTCGACGCCCTCGCGGACATCGCTGAGAACGTCGCGGCGCGCCTCGAGGCGTTTTTGTTTCGCCTCCAGTTTCGCACTGGAGTGTCGCTGTTCGCGCAGCTGGTCGATTTCGCGTTCGACCGCCTCGACGGCTGCCGATTCGATTTCCTCGGCATCGGCTTCGGCGGCCGATTCAATCTCCTCGGCGCGCGATTCGCCCTCTTCGCGTAGCTCCGCTGCACGCGCGTGGGCTTCCTCTCGAATGTCCTCAACGACAGTGTCCAGACTCATGATAACAGATGGTCCGCTTAGACCAGGAAGATGACGACGATCGCGAAAATGACGAGTGTTTCTGGCAACACCGTCAGCACGATCCCCGGCACGAACATATCACGGTCCTCGGCGATAGCTCCGACGGCGGCAGCGCCAATCCCTCGCTCTGCGTAGCCAGCAGCGAGTGCAGCGAGACCAACACCGAGTGCGGCTGCTGCCGCTGGTGAGAGGATTTCGCCGCCGTTTTCCGCTCCGTTCTGCAGTACCGTCGCGAGTGCCTGTGGGTCTTCTAGCATGGTTAAAGTAAGGTTTGGTTCAATCGACTGTGAACGGTCGAATCTGGCCTTGCAGCCCCCATAAAACTTCTGAAACAACTCCGGCTACAGGCCTCGAGACGCCTATTTTGGGTACGGCAACAATGAGTGGTTCGAGAAAATAATCACGCAAATACTGACGTGTGTTCGATCCGCGGCGGAATTGTGTGCCTGATTCGGAAAACAGAACAAAATCAGTTGGCAGGTGTCGAGTGGACTCAGTCGGCAGCTTCGGCCGTCTGGGCTGCCTTCGTCCCTTCACCGAACGGTTTGTATTCCTCGCCACCGCCTTCGTAGAACTTCTGGAAGAACTCGACGTACTCGAGGCGGAGCATCTGGATGCCCGCCGCGGTAATGCCGAGCAGGAGGACGAGGATGTGCCCGAAGACGAAGACGACGATGGCGACGAGGATGGCGAGGGCCGCAAGCAGCGCCGAGTCGGAGCCGAGACCGACCCAAATAATTCCCTCGAAGGCCACGGCGTCGGCCTCAGTTACACCGCTTGGCGCACCAAACAGCGCAAAGTTCGTTCGACCGTCCATCTCGTAGGCCCCAAAGACCAGCAGGTTGACCGCGAATGCCATCCCACCTTTGGCGAGCAGGACGGCGACCATTCGCAGGTACGAGAGGACGTGCCCGAACGCCCACGCGGGTACCTCGAAGACGCCGGCAATTCCCTCACCGACGCCGACGAGGACGACCCCGACAACAAACGCAGCTAAGCCGGCGAGGCCGACGATTTCCGGCAGGCCGGCGAAGCCGAAGAACTGGTAGAGGACTGCCTCCTCACCAGTGCCGACGATGAACTCCGGTTTCTGGTCGACTAAGTGGGTGCTGAAGATCCA
>LFCJ01000658.1_pt1 | contig 22294 bp, 26 predicted proteins | sample 643141 | NCBI WGS metagenome assembly LFCJ01 (sample SAMN03766243, study PRJNA286221) | soda lake metagenome | biome: soda lake; feature: Kulunda steppe; material: water; isolation source: sample B1-Br-g2 brine of Lake Bitter-1 | place: Russia: Kulunda steppe | collected 2010-07
CGTCGAGTCGTACTGTCCGTGGAGTTGCTGGTAGGCGTTCGAGTACGCAGCCTGGAGTTCGTCGAAGTAGTGGACGTACTTTTCCTCGAACTTCTCGGGATCGAACTCGGTCATGGCTCTCACTGCGGGGTTGATCGGCTAAACGGTTCGGACCGACCGCGCGGAGGCCACACTCTTAGGTCGACGCGGTCCATACATCGGTCGATGACCGTCACCGTTCGGTACACCTGTCCACACTGCAACGCCGTGACGAGCGTCGAGCGCGCTCCCGATCTCGCGGACCGATCCGTCACAAAACTCGCCCAGCCGGGCTGGGAGTACGCCACGCCGGCCGACGACGACCTCGAGTCGGCTGACGGAATCGCGTTCACCTGTGGCGAGGACGGCCCCGTCACGGACCTCGAGGGGGAGCCGGTCGACGGCTGTGGTCGGCCCTACTACCTCAATTTCGTTCGCTACGTACGGGGTGTCGAACTCGAGCCCGATCCCCCGACGTACGGTGGGCCGCGCTTCGATTTCGAGCGGTGATCGGCGTGGGCGGTGGTAGCCGAACACAACCCTTTTCGACGCCCAGAGGTACGTTCGGGTATGGACGAAGACGACGTTCGCGACCGTCTCCGGGGAGTCGACGATCCGGAACTCGGCGACGACATTGTCTCGCTCGGGCTGGTCAACGAGGTATCCGTCGACGGCGAAACGGTCACCGTCGACCTCGCGCTCGGTGCACCGTACTCACCGACGGAATCGAACATCGCCGCGGCCGTTCGCGAGACGCTCGAGGATGCCGGCCTCGAGCCGGAGCTGACGGCGACCGTTCCGGACCGGGACGACATTCCTGGAGAGGATCAGGTGCTCGCGAACGTCAAGAACGTCATCGCGGTCGCGTCTGGAAAGGGCGGTGTCGGCAAGTCGACCGTGTCGGTCAACCTCGCGGCGGGACTGGCGCGGCTGGGCGCTCGCGTCGGGCTGTTCGATGCTGACATCTACGGGCCAAACGTCCCCCGGATGGTCGACGCCGACGAACCGCCCCGGGCGACTGAAGACGAGACGCTCGTCCCGCCGGAGAAGTACGGCGTGAAACTGATGAGCATGGCCTTTCTCACGGGCAAAGACGACCCCGTCATCTGGCGCGGACCGATGGTCCACAAGGTGATCACGCAGCTCACCGAGGACGTCGAGTGGGGCCACCTCGATTACCTGATCGTCGATCTGCCCCCGGGAACGGGCGACACCCAGTTGACGATGCTTCAGACGATGCCCGTCACCGGCGCGGTCATCGTCACGACGCCACAGGACGTCGCGCTCGACGACGCTCGCAAGGGCCTCGAGATGTTCGCCACCCACGAGACCGTCGTCCTCGGCATCGCGGAGAACATGTCGACGTTCGCCTGCCCCGACTGTGACAGTCACCACGACATCTTCGGCTCGGGCGGCGGCGAAGCGTTCGCCGACGAACACGAGTTGCCGTTCCTCGGGAGCATCCCGCTCGATCCCGCCGTCCGGGAGGGTGGCGACGGCGGCAAACCGACCGTCCTCGAGGACGACAGCGAGACCGGCGACGCGTTCCGGACGATCACGGAGAACGTCGCGAACAACACGGGGATCGTCCACCGACGAAGCGTTTCACAGCGCCGGGACGACGAGACGGCCTCGGTCGACGGGTGATGGCCGTGGGAACAGACGACAGCCCGTTCGACGCAGACCCCGAGCGCGTCGCGTTCCTCCGCGAAATCGCGGACGAGATTCGAGACGAGACGAGCGAGAGTAAACAGCTCGCGAACGTCCTCTACCGGACCAGCGACCTCTACGACCCCGACGAGGAGACCAGCCCGGAAGAGATCGTCCGGAACGTCAAGTTCATCCTCGAGGTCACCGAGCGCGGCGGACTCGACCGCTAGCTGGCGACCGCTTCGAGTCGGAGTGCCGGACGACATCGAGGCCGGACCGGTCCGGGTCGTGGCCGTCCGCGGCGCTTTTGATCGTGCCACCCCAGGTAGGCGTGTGGACCCAGCACAGCGCTCGCGATCGAATCCGTACAACATGGACGAGGAGTGTCGGAACTGTCCGGCGCTCTGTGAGACGCGCACGCAGGTCGTACACGGCTACGGTGACGTGGCCGCGGACTTCCTGTTCGTCGGTGAGCGACCGTCGGCCGCGGCGGATGCGTCGGGCGTGCCGTTCGCGGCCGACGGGGAGGATGCGTCGGGCGTGCCGTTCGCGGCCGACGGGGCGGACGGTCCGGAGTCGGGAACGACGCTCCGGCGGCTCCTCGAGCGACTCGGCCTCTGTGATGCGACGTCGCCGCCGGAGCGACCGATCCTCGAGAACGCGTATCTCACTCAACTGACTCGATGTCGCCATCCCGACCGAGCACCGACTGACGAGGAGGTGGCTAACTGCGACCCCTTCCTCGAGGCCGAGATCCGGATGATCAACCCCGAGATCCTGATCCCGGTCGGCGAGCGGGCGCTCGTCGAACTCGCCGAGGAGTACACCAGGACGCCGGCTGCGGAACTCGCGCTGCCGGAGCGTCACGCGACGACGATCCGCGGCCGGGGCTTCGCGCTCGTCCCGATGATCGACCCGCGCCGACAGTCGGACGCCCAGACTCAGTCGTGGGTCGAACACTTCGCACAGCTTCTGGCGACGGACTATCGGCAGACGAAGGGACGACGGGAACGCTAACTGGAGAACACGAGGCGATCGTTACCAGTACGGGTTCTGTCGCCAGCGCTTCGAGCCGGCACCGAGAGCGATCAACGCGGCGACGACGACGGCGGTGACGACGAGCGTTGCGACGGTCGGCGCGAGTAACGCCGCCGACGGCTCGAGTACGGCCCCCGTCACGAATCCGTACGCGCCGACGACGGCGAGTCCGAGGATACTCACTACACCGGCGAGCCCGACGATCGAGATCGATCGATCTTCCATATGTCGTACGTCTCAGCGAATCACTATAATTGATGCGCGTCGGCGGTAGCCTGGTTCGGCCCCCGGTTCGCCTCACGTCGCCGGTACGGATTTGGCTCGGCTTCTCGCTGGCTCGAGTCGATCCCGACGACCCCTCGAAATGCGCGCTCGAGGGTCGCCGAAACGTCGCGTTCAAGGTCCGAGAGACCCCACCATCGGCTATGATCGTCGTCGTGCCAGTCGACCCCCCTCGATCCGGACTCGTGCTCTCGGCGCTCGCCGAAGAGACACCACTGCCCGCGGACGCGACAGCGTCCCTCTACGAGGCCGCCGTGACCGACGTGTTGCGTGCGGTGGCCGATAGCGGCGGCGACCTCCTCGTCAACTACCGCGACGAGGAGACGCTTCCGGAGAGCCACGCCGACGGCGACCCCGAGGCCGAGGTTCGGACGCTGGCCGGTGGCGCCCTCGAGGACGTCTCGACGGTTCGCTTCGAACGTCAGGTCGGCTCGACGCGGTCGGCGCGCGTCGGTAATACGGTCACCCACCTCTTACAACGGGAGGGCGTCGACGGCGTCGCCGTGCTCGAGCCGACGGTACCGCTGGTCCGACGGGCCGAGATCGACAGCGCGGCCATGTCGATGCGACGGTACGACGTCGTCCTGGGACCGTCCTCGGGCGGTCGGACGTACCTCGGAGGGTTTACCGATTCCGTCGACTTCACCGACGCCTACGCGGGGCCCGAACTCGCGACGTTGGCTCGCCGAACCGCCGACGCGGACCTCCGCCTCGGCTTCGCGCCCGCTCTCCCGAGTCTGACCGCCGAGTCGGGGCTCTGCTCGACGATCGCCACCCTCGAGGCCCGACAGGTCGCGGGCCGGCCGGGCGGCGAAGCGACGGCGGCCGTGATCGACGAGCTCGGTCTCGAGGTCGACCCCGATGGGTCACTCGAGGTGGACCGAGACCGATAACCATTTTTGACCGGGCGGGCTACTGGAACTCGAGGTGGGGTGGCAGAGCGGCCCAACGCGGTTGCCTTGAGAGCAACTGGCTGACAAGCCTCATGGGTTCAAATCCCATCCCCACCGTTTTCGCCCGAACAACGACGACGAGCGCAGCGAGTCGTCCGTGAGGGCGAAAACGAAACGGTGATATTTGAATCAGGGAGTGGAGCGAACGAACGTGAGCGGAACGACCGTGGTTCAAATCCCATCCCCACACGAACGAATTACCCACCTCCTCGAGCAGACCCCATCCACCGGCGACCCACGTCGTAGATCCGCTCGGTTCCTGCCAGTAACCACAGGTTCTTTTTCCGGGCTGACGACAGTCCGGTGGCATGTCAGACGTCAATCTCCGCGACGAACAGGAACCGCTCAAAGACGAGTACGAGACGAACCCCGAGGCCGCACAGATCACGCTCACCGCGACCGGCGAAGAGCAGGACGACGCCCGATCCTGCAGCGTCGACATCGGCCGTGCGATCTACGAGGCCGAACTCCACGAGGGCGCGGGCGGTCCCGGCGGCGGCGCGTGTTCCGGCGACCTCCTGCTCGGTGCGCTCGCGGCCTGTTCGCAACTGACCGCACAGGCCGTCGCGGAGAATTTCGGCCTCGAGGTCGACGTCTCCGTCGAGGCCAGCGGTGACCTCGACCTGCGGGGAACGATGGGCGTCGACGACGACGTCCCGGTCGGCTTCGAGGACATCTCCCTGGAGTTCGAGATCGACGGCGACGTCGACGAGGAGACGCAGGCGGCGATCGAAACGTACACCGAACGCTACTGCGTCGTCTTCCAGACGCTCGAGAACCCGCCGGGCGTCGACACCGACTGGTCGTTCGACTGAGAGGCTGAAAACGAAGGCGGGTGGCCGATCGGTTTTCGCCGAGGAATCTACCGGCCGATTACCTGTAGGAGAGTTCGAGTTCGAGCGCCCGCTCGAGCAGGCCCTCGTCGTAGTGGGCCTCTGTTTGCTCCGGTCGGGTTTCGTGGATCGAACGGACCTGGAGGATGGTGTTCCGGAAGACCTTGAACGTGGCTTCGTCGACCATCTGGCCGTCGAGGGTAACCGCGCCAGTGCCCTCGCGTTTGGCCGCGTTGAAGCGCTCGATCTTGCTCACGTCGCGCTCGAGTTCCTCGGCCGTCGGCATGTGGATGGTGTTGGCTTGGATCGTCTGTTTGGGGTACAGCGACCAGGAGCCGTCGAGGCCGAGGTGGGCTTCGTATTCGACCTGATCGGCGTAGTCGTCGGCGTTGTAGTAGGTCAAGCCGGCGCGTTCTTTGAACAGGTCGTCGAACGGTCCGCCGATCGAGAGCAGTCCGCCGGCGCTGGCCTCGTTCGAGAGGCGCTCGAGCAGGCCATCCCAGCGCGGGCGGCCATCACCGAGGTCACGCGCGCCGAGTTCGGCGGCGTAGTCGACGGGACCGAAGACGAGCGCGGTGAGCCGCGAGTCGGCGCCGAACTTCGCGATATCGCGGAGGTCGGATCGAGCGCGGCCGGTCTCGACGATGATCGACAGCCCGATCGAGCCGTCCGGCTGGCCGTGTTCGGCTTCCGCTTCGGCGACGACCTCGGCGGCGCGCTTGACGTCCGCGAGGCGACCGACCTTGGGGACGACGACGCCGTCGATCTCGTCGCCGAGTTCGCTCACGAGCCGATCGATCTGTTCGCGGCCACGGTTTCGGAACGCTTCGTCCTCGTAGCTCCACTCGACGCGTGGCCAGATCTCACCCGGGAAGTCGTACTGGGGCACGAGTTCGATCGTGTTCTCGAGCCCCTCGTCTTTCATATCCGGCGCGGTCCCGTCTTCCATGTCGGGGACGAGCCAGTCGGGCGCCTGGAAGCCCTCGGCCTCGAGGCCGGAGCGGAGGTACTTCGCCGAGTCGTCTTTCGGAACGGCGGCCGGTGCGGTCTGGAACGTACGGCAGAGTCGGATGTCAGTGTCGTCAGTCATGTCTGAGTGGGGTCTGAATTCGTGCTTGTCAGCGGTCGTCTGTAACGTTCGATCGTGTCAGTTAGAACGTTTTTGAATCTCCGCGATTCGTGTTCCCGAGTAGACGGGAACGTCGTCCTGGTTGAACGCGATGTGCTGGAAGCGGATGGTGCCTGCCGCGTCGCTCGAGGCATCGTCCTCTGCGGAGATGACGCGCGTGAAGGCGTAGACGGTGTCACCGGGCGTGACGAACGTGTGGAAGGATTCGTCGTCGAAGCCGACCTCGCGCCAGGTCGCTTCGTCCGACCGGGCGTGGCCCAGCGCCGTCGAGCGGGTGACGTCGCCGTAGGTGACGATATCTCCCGACGGCGAGTCGGCCATCACGTCCACGTTGTGGTGTTGTTTGGCGGTGTTGAGCGTCGCGAGCGGCAGCTGGGCGACCGTGACGTCGTCCTGGGTTCGCCCGCGTTCGTGTCGGTAGGCGACGGCAGCGTGTTCCTCGTCGGCTCGCTCGAGCGCGGCGACGAAGTCCTCGAAGTGGCCACCCTCGGGAGTGACGAACGTCTCGGGGAGGTCGTCGACGGGGTCGTCTTCCTCGGTTGCAGCCGTCCCACCGTCCGTCTCGAGGGGCTCCCGGCGCGGGATCATGTTCGTCCGCTCGTAGGACATGAGCAGGTCGTCGGTCTCGAGGTCCTTCGCACGGGTCCGCCAGGAGACGATGCCGTACTGGGGCCGGGAACTCGAGGTCGCGGTGTTGACGACCTCGCTTTCGACGTACATGTCCGTGCCCGGGTAGACGGCATCTTGAGCGAAGCGAACGTCGGTTCGCCCGAGGAAGTAGCCGCCTTTCTCGCTCAGATCCTCGACGGTGATACCGAGCGTCGCGGCGGTGAGGTAGTCCGGGTGGATGGGCGGTTCGTCGAAGCCGCGGTCGGCGGCCGCGTCGGGTCGCCAGTAGGCCGGATCGTGGTTGAGCGTCTGGCTCATCCAGGCCTCGTTGCCCCACTTCGTGAGGGTCAGACCGGGGTCGTGTTCGACGACGTCACCTTCCTCGAAGTCCTCGAAGCAGTTGCCCTTCTCGCGGGTCTCGACGCGCTCGAGCGCCTGTGCGAACGTCTCGCGATCCGTCCAGTCGATTTCGCGTTGGGTTTCATTAGTCATCTGCTGTCACCTCGTCAGTGCTGGCTGGTACCTGTTCCCGTTCCCGTCTGGCGATCGTTCGTCGCATCTCGTTTTCGACGATCATGTAGCCCTCGTCGAAGCCCATGCCGGGTTTCGCGAGCACCTGTGCGGCGTCGGTCGCGAGCGCCACGTGCGCGCAGGCACGCGCGGAGGTTTCCGTCTCGTTGCAGGTCCCGCCGAGATAGGCGCGCGTGTCCGTTCCCTCGCAGTAGCGAACCGCCTGGCCGCTGCGGTGGACGCTCCCCAGGTCGGGCGTTTTCACCTGCACGAGGTCGGCCGCGCCGGCGTCGACGAACGCCTGGACGTCTTCGAAGGTGTTACACCACTCGTCGGCGACGAGGTCGACGCCGACGCCCGCAGCCGCGAGTCCCTCGCGGAGTTCGACCATCGCCTCGATCTGCCCTTCTCGGTCGCCGACGTCCATCGGCCCTTCGATCTGCAGGGGATACGGCGCGGCCGCCTCCTCGAGTGCGGCGAAGTAGTCGACTACTTCCTCACGGTCGTACGGCGCGTCGAAGATCTCGCCGATCATGCCGTAGACGTCGATGTGGAACCGGGGCTCGTAGCCGTCCGGGCCGAGCTGCTGTGACCGCTCGACGAGCCACTCGACGTACTCGAGCAAGGTCTCGCCCTCTTCGCCGATCTTTTCGACGCTGTTGATCAGCGCGTGCGGGAGGACCGGGACCCCCTTGATGAACATCTTCTCGGTGTTGATGTAGCGAGCGTCGCCGGACTGGCCGAAGACCGGCACCGGCTCCGTCGCAGGGCCTGTGCCGAGTGCGTCGGCCATCACGTCGGTCATGGTCGTCCCCTCGGCGTGGGCCGCCGCGGCCAGCAGCGCCTGGGAGACGCCGTATCGGATCGCCGTGTGGAGTCGATCTCCGTCGACGACCAGCTCCTCGAGCGCGTCGGCGTTCTCGAGGAACGCGGTTGCGTCGCGTCCGACGAACGCCTCGGCGACTGGTCCCTCGACGACCGGGGCGTACTCCTCGGCTTTGAACAGCGGATCGCGCCCGCCGGCGCCGGAGTACTGGACCGCCGCACAGTCGCCGCGGTGGTGGGTTCCGTCGGCGAGTTCGACGTCGACGACGATCGTCTCGCCAGCCTGGCGGATCTCGTCGAAGCCGTCGGTGACGGGGTCGCCGTCGTACGTAAAGCCGTCCTGCGTTGCTCCCTGTTTGATCGCGCGCTGGTCGTCGAAGAAGAACCCGGAGTAACCGGGCGTCGCGTGAATGTCAGTGATTTCCATCGTAGATCGTTATGGGCGACCGATGAGTTTTCCGTCGCTGATCGCGTCGACGTCGTCGGCAACCATTCGGAACGACTGCTCGCGACCCTCCGTGTTAGCCCGCTGTGAGAGTCGTGCCTTGTGAATCTCCTTGATCTCGTCGTCCATCTCGAGGTCGGCCCACTCGAAGATGCGGACGCGACCGTCGTCGTCCCGGGCGGGAAGGATCGCTCCCTTCGCGCTGTCGCTGGGGGCGAAGGGGACGTCCAGTGCGCCCGAGTCGAACGCCTTGATCGTCCCCTGGACGACGTCGCCGTCGCCGTGGGTGAAGATCGTGTCCATCAGACACCGGGTTTCGCGTTCGATGAGATCCTGTTCCTCCGCGATGCCGTCGATGTCGATGTCCTGTTCGATGGCCATATCGATGACCTGTCGCGTGGTGCGGAGGCCGGCGGCGTTGGCCTGCATCGTCGGGACGCCCTGGAACTCCTGGGGTGACTTCGTGATGACCTTATCGGGCTGGGCGATGGCCGCGGTCATCCCGCCGAGACTGATCACGCCGTTGGCACGAGCTTCGTCCGGCGGGAAGCCGCCCATCCACTCGTGGAAGACCGTCGTGACGACGACCTCGTCCGGCAGGTACTCGTTCGCGAGGTCTTTCAGCGCGTTCAGGGCGGCGACGTCTTGCACGACGTTGCCGACCTGTCCGTAGCCGAGGGTAACCGAGCGCACGCCTTGCGTGGCCGCGAGCTGTCCCTCGACGATCCCGATCGCGATTGCGATCGACGGCGGCACGAGCGTCCCGGTCAGCGGGCCGAACGGTTCACGGTTGATACGAACCCCGCGTTCGGTGTACGCACCGGCGAGCCGGTCGACGAACTGCCAGCGCTCGATCGTCTCCTCGAGCCCGTGACGTTTCGTGTACGGGATGTTGTAGGAGATCGGGCCGCCCTCGAAGCTCTGGAAGCCGCCAGCGAACGTGATCGCTGCGAGCAGCCGAGCGTCGGGGGTTCCGTGGCGAACCTCGATCGGGGCGTCGATTGCGTCGATCAGCGTGCGACAGCCCTCGACGCCGTGGTTGACCGCCGGGAAGCCGTTCAGGGTGTCGTCGCCCGTCTCCCGGGCTTTCTCGAGTCCCTGCTGGGCCTTCCCGTACTCGTTGTCGCGCGTGTACGAGTCGATCGTCGTCGGCAGGAGGTCCGCGTTCCCCTCGCCGTGGAGGTATTCTAACAGTTCGATCTGGTCGTCGAGCCGGGGGACGCCGGCTCGCGGCTGCAACAGGGGCTTGTCGGCCGACTCGAGGACGTCAGCGAACCGCTTGTTGTCGGGCAGCGACTCGTGGTACGCGATCGCCTCCTCGAAGTCGACGTCGGCACCCGTCGGCCAGTCTGCCCTGATCTCCTCGTCGATACGCCGTAGCTCGTCGGATGGTATGCGTTCGTCTCGTATCATCTACAAAGTGACTCTCGGCATCTAGGAACTGATGGTCGCTCGTTCCGTATCGGTGGTCGTGAGCCCGAGATCGTCCCGAAGCGCCGCGATCGCTTCCTCCGGATCGGTCTCGGAGTCGAAGACACGATCGAAGCCGAGCGCTTCGAACGTCGCCCGCGTCTCCTCCCAGTCGTCCTGGCCGACGGCTAAGTTGCCGCCGATGTAGGTCTCCGCCTCGACCCCGGCCTCCTCGAGGACCTCGTGGAAGCCCTGGCAGTCCTGTTCGGCGTGACCGTAGAGCGAGGAGACCAGTACAGCCCCGGCGTCGTGTGCTACTGCGGCCTCGGCGAACTCCTCCTGGGAGGTCTGGACGCCGAGGTTGACGACGTCGAATCCAGCTGCACTGAAAGCCTGCTCTAAGATCGTGATGCCAACGACGTGAGCGTCGGAGCCGATCACGCCGAGGACGACCGTTTGGGACATCGTATTCGGAACCATGATGGACTCGGTGATAAACCTAATGATCTTCCATGATAATATCCCTTAAACGCCCTAGCATCGTCTAATTGGCAGGTGTTCACACCCTCATGATCGATGGTAAAGGTTTTTGTAGCCGTTTCGTATCTCACCGCACATGGGAGCGCTTTCGAATTTACGCGTGTTGGACCTGACGCAGGTGCTTGCTGGCCCCTACTGCACGATGTTACTCGCGGATATGGGAGCAGACGTCGTCAAGATCGAGCGCCCGGGCGGCGACCTCATCCGGTCGAACCCGCCGTTCGTCGACGATCCCGAGGCCGAAGCGTACGGCGGCTACTTCCAGAGCGTCAACCGGGGCAAAAAGAGCATCGAGCTGAACTTCGGCGACGAGAACGACCGTGCGGACTTCCTCTCGCTCGTCGAGGAGGCCGACGTCCTCGTCGAGAACTACCGCGCGGGGACGATGGAGAAGTACGACCTCGGCTACGAGACGCTCACCGAGTACAACCCCGACCTCATCTACTCCTCGATCCGGGGCTTCGGCGATCCGCGGACCGGCGAGACCGACCGGCAGGGTCAGCCATCGTTCGACCTCATCGCCCAGGCACTCGGCGGCGTCATGGAGATCACCGGCCAGGAAGACGGCCCGCCGACGAAGGTCGGCCCCGGCATCGGCGACCTCTTCACCGCGGCGCTGAACTGCGTGGGGATCCTCGCCGCCGTCAATCACCGCGCACAGACCGGCGAGGGCCAGTACGTCGACACCGGCATGTACGACTCGATGATCAGCATGACCGAACGGGCGATCTACCAGCAGTCGTACAGCGGCGAGGCCCCCACCCGACAGGGCAACTCCCACCCGACGCTGTTCCCCTACGACGCGTTCGAGACCGCCGACGGCTACGCGGTCATCGCCGCCTTCAACGACCGCCACTGGTCTGACCTCTGTGACGTGATGGATCGGCCGGAGCTCGCCGATCAGTACCCGACGACTGCAGACCGGCTGCAAAACCGCGAGCCGCTCCGTGCGGAACTCGAGGCGTGGGCGGCCGAACGGGAAACCGACGCGCTGGTCGACGCCCTCGAGGGCAAGGTTCCGGCCGCGCCGGTCCAGACGACCGAGGAGATCTTCGAGGACCCACACGTGCACGCCCGTGACATGCTGGTTCCCGTCGAGCAGCCAGGGAGCGACACCGACGTCGAGATCGCCGGCAGTGCGATCAAGATGTCCGAGACTGAACCCAGACCGCGGGGTCGTGCGCCGCTGCTCGACGAACACCGCGAGGAGATCCTGGGCGAGGAAGCCGAGACGACCGCCGACGACTGATATCGTCCGTTAGGATACGGCACCGGTGGTCGCCGCCCCGTCGGAGCGATCGCCGGTAACACGTTGTCCCGATCCGTCTGAAACGGCTCGCTGTACCCAGGTACAGCAGTTCGTATGACCGAGCCGTCTTACCTGTCGGGTTCTCCCGAGGGGTCGGCGCGGTGGGCTGTCGGGCGACAAGAGTAACCCTTTTGCAAGAGCCCTGCACAGATCCGAGTATGAGTGCGGACTGGCCACACGATCCGGACGGCGAGGAAGGAAGCGAAGGCGGACGGAAATACGACATGCGGATCATCGCCGACAAGGTCGACGACGAGGAGGACTTCCCCCTCGACCGTGACGCCTTCGTCGACGAGTACGGTGACCACCCCATCCGCATCAACCACCAGAAGGTCGTCGCCCTCAGCGACATCTTCGAGTACATCGAGGAAGAGGAGTTCGAGACGATCCTCGACATGCACAGAGCGGTCGGGAACGCGATGCGTGAGGGCGACTTCTGGGACTACCATCCCAAGGGATCGGACCCCGAAAAGAAACGCGCCTGATCGTCGACTCGCCCCCCGATCGGACGACTCGTTCTCCCGCCATCTCGAATCTGGATTACGTATCACTTATACGACGCCAATCGAAAGACTCGACCACCGTGACTAACACGCAGGTGACGCTCGTTCAGATCGACAACTACGGGCCGTGGACGGTGACGCCGGAACCACGCCGGGAGGCCGACCTCCAGACGCTCCAGTCTCGACTCTACGCCGACATCTCCCAGTTCGTCGGCAACCGTGGCGGCTACGTCTTCTTCACCCGCTTCGACAACATGATCGCCGTCACGAACGGCCTCTCGATGGACGACCACGCACTTCTTCAGGAGTCCGTCGGGAACCGGTATCCCGTCACGCTCAGCCTGGGCGTGGCGACCGGAACGAACCCCGTCCAGGCGCTCGCCGATGCGACCGAACTGGTCCAGGACGCCGGCAGTGCCCAGGACGAGGACCGACGGGAGTGTCTCGAGGGGCGGACCGTCGACGACGCCTACCGAACGGACGAGGACGTCCAGATCGCCCACTTCGACGTCGTCAACGCGACCGGCAACTACACGGACGAGCTCAACGCCTTCGACACGTTCATCGAGATCGAACAGGGCTACGCCGAACTGATGCGACACATGCGCTATGCCCACGACAGTCTCTCGTTTTTCGTCGGCGGCGACAACGTCATCGTCGTCTGTCCCGACCTGAAGCGGTCCGACTACGAGGAAGCGGTCGGCCACGTCAAGGAAGCCGTCGACGTGACGATGCAGGTCGGCGTCGGCCGCGGCGAGAACGCACACGACGCCGGTTACGCCGCGAAACACGCCCTCGAGACCTGTCGATCTGCCGGGACCCGCGTCGAATTCGAGTGGTGAGGGGTCGATCCTCCGGGTCGCATCGACCGACGGCGCTGGACCGCATCTCCCACGCCAACCGGTGAAATTCACTGTGTGTCTGCTTAAGTGTAGCGGGAGTAGCTTTTAGCCGGTCTGTGGCTAGTGTTCAGGTATGGAATCGGAACTGTCGGTCAGGGATATCTTGACGACCGAATACGTCGGCGTCAGCGAATCGGACACCGTCCTCGGGGCGGTCCGACTCATGCGCGAGGAGCGCTCGAGTTGCGTCCTCGTCGTTCGAGGCACCGACCCGGTCGGGATCATGACCGAGTGGGACGTCCTGGGCGTCGTCGAATCGGAGGCCGATCCGGCCGAAACGACCGTCGAATCGGCGATGACCACCCCCGTGATCTCGGTCTCGCCGGAGCGGTCGCTCACCGACGTCGCGACGATGATGGCTCGAGAGAACATCCGAAACGTCGTCGTCGAGACCGAAGACGACCTCCTCGGCGTCGTCACCCAGCGCGACGTCATCGCGGCGGCGGGCTCGTTCCAGGCGACGACGGCGCCGACGCGTTCGAACGAGGGGCCACCAGCCGTAGAGCGGCCCGTCGACGACGCAATGGCACCGATCGACGAGCCAGCAGACGACAGGGCCGTTCCGAACGGCGGCGACGAGTACTCGACGCAGGGGGTCTGTGAGGCCTGTGGATCGCTCGCCGAGGAACTGCGCGATGCGAACGGCCAACTCGTCTGCCCGGACTGCCGGGCGGTGTGAGAGCTCGTCCGACAACGACCCCTGACTCGTGACAGCAATCGTCGCACGCTATTTCTCCGATAGAAAGACCTTTCGGGGGCCGCGGTGGACTCACCTCCAATGATCGATACCCTCGACGATCTGGACGTCGAAGGGACCACCGTCGGTGTCCGCGTCGACGTCAACAGTCCGATCGACGACGACGGGACACTCGCCGACGACGCCCGACTGCGCGCCCACGTCGATACGCTCGCGGAGCTTCTCGAGCGAGGGGGACGGGTCGCCGTGCTCGCCCATCAGGGCCGGCCCGGCGGCGACGAGTTCGTCTCGCTCGACTCTCATGCAGATCGTCTCTCCGAACTCCTCGGCCAGCCGGTCGGATACGTCGACGCGACGTTCAGCGATGCCGCACGCGAGGCCGTTCGATCGCTCGAGGACGGCGACTGCGTCCTCCTCGAGAACACCCGGTTTTACAGCGAGGAGTACATGGAGTTCGAGCCCGAGCGGGCCGCTCGCACACACCTCGTCACCGGTCTCGCGCCGGTGCTCGACGCCTACGTCAACGACGCGTTCGCGGCCGCCCACCGTTCGCAACCCTCGCTCGTCGGCTTCCCGACGGTCGTCCCGGGGTACGCCGGCCGCGTGATGGAGTCCGAACTCGAGGTCCTGGGAACGATCGAAGAGACTCCCGAGCCTCGCGTCTACGTCCTCGGCGGCGCGAAGGTTTCCGATTCCATCGACGTCGCCTGGTCGATCCTCGAGAAGGGGCTGGCCGATCACGTCCTCACCGCCGGCGTCGTCGGGAACGTGTTTCTCATCGCCGACGGCGTCGACCTCGGCGATGCCAGCTCGGATTTCATCTACGATCAGGGATACTGGGACGAGATCGATCGTGCCGCCGACCTCCTCGACGCCTACGGCGACCGGATCGCACTCCCCCGTGACGTCGCCGTCTCACGCGAGGGACAACGCCACGTCATCGGGGCGAACGCGCTCCCACCGCGGGACGACGAGGCGGCCATGGACGTCGGCGATCTCACGCTCGAGTACTACCGGCGGATCCTCGACGACGCGGGAACGGTCATCCTCAACGGCCCCGCAGGTGTCTTCGAACAGTCGGAGTTCGAACGGGGGACCCGTCAGCTGTACGGCGCGGCGACCGACGCCCCCACGAGTATCGTCGGGGGCGGCGACACCGCCTCCGCACTTCGGCGGCTCGGCATCGAGGGCTTCTCCCACGTCAGCACCGGTGGCGGGGCCGCCTTGCGGATGCTCACCGGCGAGCCGTTACCGGCCGTCACGGCCCTCGAGAATGGTCCCCGAGATTGATTACGCCAGCGCCGACGACCTCGAGGCGATCACCGACATGTGGGTCCGGCTCGCTCGAGGCCAGCGAGCGTACGGCTCGTACGTCCGCGCCGACGAAAACCGGGCGACGATGCGCGAAACGCTCGCCGCCCACCTGGCCGCCGACGGACTCTTCGTCGCTCGCGTCGACGGCGACCCCGTTGGGTTCGCCTCCGTCTCGGTCGAACGAGGCGCACTCGACCTCGAGGCGACCCGGGGAACGCTCTCGAACCTGTACGTCGAACCTGACTTTCGCAACCGGGGGATCGGTTCGGACCTTCTCGAGGCCGTCGACGCGGCGTTCAGCGAGGCCGGCGTCGACGTCGTCATCCTCGAGGTGATGGCCGACAACGAGGCCGCGAGGCGGTTCTACCGGAGTCACGGCTTCGAGACGTTTCGGATGGCGATGCATCGGCCGCTCGAGGAACGACCTGAAAACGACACACACTCAAAGGAAGAGCGCTAACCGACTGACTGCGCCAGGGGAGCATGGGCGGTTCATGCACTCGACTTGTAATCGAGACTTCCGGGGTTCAAATCCCCGCCCTGGCTTTTTCACTCGAACCGAATCCCACCGGTAGCGGTGTGTTCGATGGCGACAACCGGAATTCTGAACAGCCGGGTGGTCGTTACAACCACTCCCTGAAAGTGAGTTCGCCACAGTTGAATCGTTACAACTTCCGAGACTTTACTAAAATCACGTAAAAAGCCCACTCGTTAGAATACACCGATGTACAGAATTGGTGGTTGTTGTACAAACGCTGGTTACAAGCTCGGGTTGAGGCCAATGGATTTATATTTGAACGAAGAAAGAGGTCGGCCAATGCTACTCTCAGTCGATCGGTCGGAATCGAGTCCAGAGTCGTCGCTCAGTTTCGAGGTAATCGCTGCCGTCGCCGAGCGGGAAGGCGTCGATCCGACGGAGATCGAACCACCGACGTACGACGCGCTCTACGACGTCATCAACCCCGAAGCGCTCGATTCCCTGTTCGCGCCGCGAGAAGACGGCACCCCGCGGGCTGCTGGTCGCGTCGAATTTCCCTTCTGTGGCTACCAGGTCGTGGTCACCAGCGACGGGACGGTCGAGATCGACGACGAATCCACCGTCTACGAGTAACCGTCTTCGTTCCACCTCGAGTCGATTACTCGCCATCGATCCGGCTCCGCCACTCGGCCGGTAGCGGTTTCGAGTCCCCGCTCTCGTCGACGAGCACCTGAACGGTTCGCGCAGTCGCCGCGAGTTCGCCGTCGGCACGCACCTCGTACTCCATCGGGATGCTCGAGCTTCCGAGGTCCCTCACGTCGAGGGTAATCTCGACGTCGTCGGTGGCCTCGATCGGTCGACGGTAGTCGATCTCGAGGTTCACGAGGACGGTGCCGACATCCACGAGCGAGACGTCGAGCACGTCCTCGAAAAACGCCTCACGGGCTTGCTCGAGGTACGTTGCGTAGACGGCGTTGTTCACGTGGCCCATGAAGTCGACGTCCCGCAGGCGAACGTCGATGTCGACGGTGTACGTAGCTCCTCCCATCGACCGAGACCACGAATGCGAGGACTGTAGGCGTATCGCTCCAGACGGGTCAGTCGGTCGAACAGACCGTTTCGAAGACCCGCTCGTGCAGGCGATCGGCGACGATCTCCATCAGCGGCTCCATGTTTCGCGTGTCGGCCCGGTTGTACTCGACGAGGGTCTCGAGCGCGCCGTCGTCGCCCCGTTCGTACTCGTGCCAGAGCCGAACGGCATCGCGGCCGCTGATGTCGGGCATGTCGCGGTCGATGCCGAGGTCGCGCTCGATCGCTTTCAGCCCGCCGTCGAGCCCGAGTTTCTTGCAGGGGTACATGAGATCGACGTGCGGGACGGCGACCTCGAGGTCGAAACAGGTCTCGAGAAACGGGACGTCGAAGCGCTGGCCGTTGAACGTGACGAGCAACGACGCGGACTCGAGTTCCGTCGCGAGCCGGTCGGCCGTCAGGTCGCGACCGCTGACGAACGTCTTCGTGTCGCCGCCGCGATGGAGGCTGACGGTCGTCACGTCGTTACGCCGCGCGTCGAGGCCGGTGGTCTCGATGTCGAGAAAGCAGGTCTCCTCGCGGACGTTCTCGTAGAGGCGCCAGCGACTCGCCGCCGGCAGCGACTCCGCGAAGGGCGAGACGTCGCCGCGATCGAGGTAGGTCCAGCCTTCGTCGATGAACGACTCGATGCGGTCGGCGAGCGTCGGGCCGACGACGCTCCCGTCGAACTCCTCCCAGTGGGTGATGCCGTGCTCCCAGAGCCGGCGTTCGGTCGCTTCCCCAACGCCGTGGACGGGAATGAAACTGTTCTCGATTCGCACAGCAGTAGAGGGGTCGACGGCGGATAAAAGCGGTCCGATTCCTCGTGCGTCACCAGCTGGCTGCCGCGATTCCGTCGCGTGGCTTCGCCACACGATGGCTGCTGCTCGACGCAGACTCGAGTTCGGGCGACCGCCTCACTTTTCCTCCCCGGAGCCGAAACGCGAGTATGGCCGATCAGGACGACGAACTCGTCGATGCCGTCCGGGAGCTAACGCGGACCATCGACGACCTCCGTACGGAACTCCACGAGGAACTCGAGCCCCGTCGGCGGCGGCCACCGCTCAGGCCGCCGACACCGCGGGAACTGCTCGCGTTTACCGACGAGGTCGCGGTCCCCACCCTGCTGACGGTCCTCGAGTCGAGCGTCCGCGCGCTCGAGGCGTTCCAACGCGGGCTCGAACTCGTTCGAACCCAACGGGACGTCCGGGATCGAACGGCACGGACCACTACGCAGGCCAGCGACCGAGCGACAGCGCTTCGTCGGACGACGCTCTCGCAACTTGACTCCGTCCTGGCCGAACTCCAGCGAGCCGCCTCCGAGGGGACGCTCCCCGCGGACGAGGGGGCACGAGACCTGCTCTCGGAAGCCCGCGAACTCCGCGACGACGTCGACCGACGCCTCCGCGAGGCCACGAGCGAGCCGCAATCCGACCTCAGACCGGCTACTGACGCCGTCCGGATCGATGTCGAAGACGGGACGCCGGCGGAGACGGCGCTCGAGCCCGAGGAGCCGGACGAGCCGGAGTCGGCCGTCGACGTCGACGCCGAACTCGAGACGCTGAAAGATCGGTACGGCGCCGACGAGGATACCGGGGAGGGCGACGTCTCGTCGGGCGAGATGGGAGAGGACGCGGAACCCGATGTCTCAGAGGACGGGGACGACAGGAACGACGGGATAGACAGTTCTGACGACGAGGCAGACGGCTCTGGCGACGAGAACGGCACGGACGAAAACGAGTGAGCGGACGGGCGAGACGGCTTCAGACGGGCTCGAACCGGTAGCCGTCCCACTCCTGACTGTCGGGTTCGCGGATGCCAGCGCCGGGCTCGCGGAGTTCGTCCTCGTAGACGGCTCGAACCTCGTCGCCGGTCTCGACGTCGCCGGTCGTAAGCTGGACGATCGCCCGTACTGACTGGTCCCCGTCGTCGACCGCCTCACTGAGGTCGAAGTCGACGATCGCGAGGTGGTTCGGTTCGCGGACGCCCGGCGGCGTCGCCGTACTCGTCGTCCAGGTGACGACCTCGGCGGTGTACTCGCTGAGGTCGATCGTCTCCACCGGCTCCGCGCCGTCGGGACCGCGCGGGTGGCCGGGGTAGCTGATCGAACCGTCCTGGTATCGGGTCGCTTCCATCGTCATTGTGCTGCCTCCATGATAGTCGTGATGACGCAGTTTCCGAAGCCGCCGACGTTACAGCAGAGCCCGACCTCGGCGTCGACCTGTCGAGGGCCGGCCTCGCCGACGAGCTGTTCGTAGATCTCGACCGCCTGGGCGACCCCACTCGCGCCGAGGGGGTGTCCCTTCGACTTGAGTCCGCCGGAGGTGTTGATCGGCAGGTCGCCCGTATCACGCTCCGTATTGCCCTCCTCGACGAGCTTCCAGGCTTCGCCCTGCTCCGCGAAGCCGAGACCCTCCATCTGGAGGAACTCGAGGATCGTGAACATGTCGTGGAGTTCCGCGACGTCGACGTCCTCGGGCCCGCGCCCGCTCATCTCGTAAGCGCCCTTCCCGCTCTCGACGACGCCGCCCATCACCGTGGGGTCGTCACGTTCGTGGACGACGTGGGTGTCGGTCGCGCCGTCGATCCCCGTGATCACCGCGTACTCGTCGGTGTACTCCTGTGCGACGTCTTCGGGACAGAGCAGCAGCGCCGCCGAGCCGTCCGTGATCGGACAGAAGTCGTACAGCCGCAGCGGATCGGCGACGATCGGCGACTCGAGTGCGGTCTCCTCGTCGATCTCCTTTCGGAACTGGGCGTTGGGGTTGTCGACGCCGTTTTTGTGGTTTTTCACCGCGACCTTCGCGAGGCTCTCCCGAGGCGCGTCGAACCGTTCCAGGTAGTGGCGAGCAGTGAGGCCGGCGAACGACGGCAGCGTCACGCCGGTCTTGTACTCGACCGGGTGGGTCAGCGACGCGATCACGTCGGTCGACTCGCCCGTCGTGCGATGGGTCATCTTCTCGCCGCCGACGAGCATCGTCAGCTCGCTCGCCCCGCTGGCGACCGACTGCCAGGCGGCGTAGATACCCGCCCCGCCGCTCGAGCTCGTCTGGTCGATTCGCTGGGTGTAGGCGGGAACGGCGTCGATGTCGTGGGCCAGCGCGTTCATCACGCCGGTCTGGCCCTCGAACTCGCCGCTTGCCATGTTCGAGACGTACAGATGCTCGAGCTCGCTCGCCTCGACGTCCGCGTCCTCGAGACACTCGAGGGCGGCCTCGGAGAGCAACTCGAGGATCCACTCGTCCTCGCGTTGCCCGAACTGGGTCATCGAGGCACCGATTACTGCGACACGTTCCATACCTGTCCTATCTCCGAACAGTGATTTATAAGGTAGGGTCCTGTGGTCGGGTGAAGGATTCGAACCGTCGTCGGAGCGTCTCCACGGCCCGGGGCGGACCGACCCGCGGCTCAGCCGGACCGCGATTCCGGCGACGCGGCCGCCAGCTCGCTCGCTCGCGAACGGGCCTGTGCGACGACCGCCGGCCGGGCCTCGAAGCTGACGAGGACGTCCGTCTCGGCGTAGGTCACGTCCTCGACGTTCGCGTTGTCGTGGATCCACGAGACGACGCTCATCGTGTCGTCGGTCATCGGCAGGACGAGCCGTTCGCGCTCCCACTCCGGCAGTTCGTCGTCGATGCGCTCGAGCAGTTCGTCGACGTTGGTTCCGTCTCTCGCGCTGACCGCGACGGGATTCGGCGCGAGCGCCGACAATGCTCGTTTCTTTTCGGCGAGTTCCTCGTCGTCGACGGCGTCGATCTTGTTCAGCACCGTCACGATCGGCGCCTCGTTGCGCTCGTAGAGGGTGTCGTGACAGGTGACGAGCTTCTCGTGGATCTCGTCGATCGGCTCGCTGACGTCGACGACGAGCAAGACGAGGTCGGCCCGGTAGACCGAGTCGAGCGTCGACTTGAACGACTCGACGAGCCAGTGGGGGAGGTCGCTGATGAAGCCGACGGTGTCGGTCACCAGCACGTCCCTCGGGTCGATGTCGGCGCGCCTGGTCGTCGTCCCCAGCGTGGTAAAGAGTCTGTCCTGGGACTCGGCCGTGGAGTCCAGATCGGGGTGGAGATCCTCGTTCTCGTCGACCTCGAGGTCGCTCGAGAGCCGACGCAACAGCGTCGACTTGCCGGCGTTCGTGTAGCCGGCGAGCGCGACGAGGTCGAACCCGGAGTCGCGCCGGCGCTCCCGTCGGTGCTGTTCGGTCTGTTCGATCTGCTCGAGTTCGTCTTTGATCCGGCTGATCTGGGCTTTGATGTCCCGCTCGCGGCTCTCGTCGTACTCGCCGAGCCCCATGAAGCCGGGATGTTCGTCCCGTTTTGCGAGACTGGACTTCGCCTCGACCCGCGGCAGCTCGTAGCGGAGTTCGGCCAGTTCGACCTGCAACTGTGCTTTCCGCGTCTGTGCGCGCTGGCCGAAGATCTCGAGGATGAGGGTAAAGCGGTCGATCACCTCGACGCCCTCGGGGAGCAACTGGCCGAGGTTGTACGTCTGGTAGGGTCCCAGGCGGTTGTCGAAGATGACGGTCGAGGCGTCGGCCATCGCGGCCGTCTCGGCGAGTTCGTTCGCTTTCCCCTCACCGAGCTGGAGTGCCGGATCGGCCTTCCGTGACTGGGTTACCTCGCCGACGACGCTGTAACCGGCGGCCTCCGCGAGTTCGGTGATCTCGCTCGTGTCCGGGATCCCCGAGTCGACGCGTTTTGCGACGATCGCTCTCATCGTGGGGCCACCCCCGTCGGCGTCCGCAGTTGGTCGGTCGCGCTCGAGCGTAGTGGCTCGTCGAACCGGACGACGACGCCACCGAGACGCGCAGAGTCACGTCTAACCCGCGACGCCATTCGCCGTGGGGAGTCGGTCGGACAACCGGTGCTCGGTGCCTCGATCACGCTAACGATGCCGGTCGAACACCTCCAGGGTACGCACTGCAATCATACCGTCGGGTACGCAGCCAACGCTCTTGAATCCCGTGCTCGCAATACACACTCCGGATGATACGGCCGGCGTCGCCCGGCGTTACCGGGTCTTGAGGTCGTCTTTGTCCTTGATCATCTGGGTCTCGGCCTCGCCGCTCGAGTGCTCGTTGACGACGTCGTAGAAGTCGTTTTGCATCCCCGCGGGGAACGTCACGGCGCCGACCCATGAGCCGTCGGGTTGCCACTCTTCGCGTTCTAGCTCACCGAACTGTCTGACCTGGGCCTGGGCACTGCCGGCGTACTCGGCGGGAATCTGGACCGCGATCGTCACCTCCTCGAACCTGATCGGGATGACCGGCCGTAACGCGTCGAGGGCGTCGTCGACCTGGCTCTCGACGGGCTCCATCGGATCGACCGTGAAGCCAGCCTCCTCCAGGGCGTTCTCGATGCGCTCCGGCGGGTGGGGCGCGTCGTCCATCTGCGGATTGATCGCGTTCCGCGCGATCGTGTCGATCAGCTGTTTGCGCTTCTGTTCTTGCATCTCGCGGCGCTGTTCGGCCGTGATCTGGATCTCGCCGTCCTCGATCACCTGCGGGATGATCTCGAGCGGCTCCGTCGTATCGAAGACCTTCTCGAGGTCGTTCTCCGCGGGTCGATCTCCCCGCGATGCGTCTTCGAAGACGTCCTCCGCGGCGATGACCTCCTCGAGTTCGCCGTCGAACTCGCCGCGTTTGATCGCGAGCGCCGCGTCCGGATCGACCAGGACCTCGAAGCGCGCCCCGTGGGACTCGAGTCGCGCCGTCACTGCTTCGTCGAGTGATATCATACCGGGGAGTACCGCTGCCGGGTAAAAGAGCTTTTCCTGATACTA
>LFCJ01000659.1_pt1 | contig 22287 bp, 20 predicted proteins | sample 643141 | NCBI WGS metagenome assembly LFCJ01 (sample SAMN03766243, study PRJNA286221) | soda lake metagenome | biome: soda lake; feature: Kulunda steppe; material: water; isolation source: sample B1-Br-g2 brine of Lake Bitter-1 | place: Russia: Kulunda steppe | collected 2010-07
AACTCGTCGAGGAGCTCCTCGACGCGTTCGGCGTCGATGCCGAGCTGGCGGGCGATGTCTTCGGTCGACTCCCGGGCGTCGGTCGATATCAACAGCAGCAATTCATGTTTCATCACCATACATATTTAAACAAGCAGAAGTACATATTATTTATGGTATAAGAGAATCAAATGGAATCTAATGACAGTAAATATTTGACGTTCGTTATCTCGGACACACATATAATACGACTTAATGTAATAGTCAAAAATTGTTGATTGCTACACGATTTGGCGTCCACCCCTGAAGCATTCCGTCTGTGTATATGGCAGTGTTTGGATGAGTATGAAGAATAAGGGTGTTTGTATCCTGAGTGATCTTTTACCAAAAATGACCGCCTCGACGGCTGTTTGGACAGGATCGAATTGAGGTTAGTGGAATAAGAGGCGACACCGAGATTGCTGATGAAGCTTGGTATTCAATTCCATCTTGTTCGTCTATTAGTTTCGAATACAATCTTTGTTATTGAGATATTTAGTGTCAGTCGGGTTCGATCCACGTTCATAACTGGGTTCACAAGGCAGATCTACAGCCAACATCTGGTCAGAATCCGGATCACGTTGCGGTGGACGAGACCGTGATCCAACTCAATGATGAGCAATACTGGTTCTATGCTGCTAACGACCCTGAAACGAATGAATTGCTGTTTAGCACTAAACACAGAATTTAATCAATTGGTATGACACAAACTCAGTATATAATTGAGATGAATATTGCCAAATATTATCACAGATCAGTTATAACATCCATTAAATATTGTTTAGTTTCAATAAACTCATCTGATTCTCTGGTTTTTTCGCTTCTAGGACGGTCAATTGGAATATCAATTATATCATGTACTTCTCCGGGATGCGGAGATAATACCACGATACGATCAGATAACCAGACGGCTTCGTCAATGTGGTGTGTCACAAAGACAGTAGTTTTTTGAATGTCACTATGAATTCGGAGGAGTTCCTTGTTCATTTCCCGACGTGTAAGCTCATCTAATGCGGCAAAGGGTTCGTCCATCAAAAATATACTAGGATCATACACGAATCCACGGGCTAATGCTACACGTTGTCTCATACCACCGCTCAATTCTGCGGGATATTTTGTCTCAAAACCACTCAGACCGACCGTCTCAAGGAATTCTTTACATTTCTCTTCCCGGTCTTCTGCATGTGAATCCATCACATCTAGTGGTAGCATAATATTTTCTAATACGGTTCTCCAAGGCAATAATACATCTTCCTGAAAGAAAAACGCCATCTGACGACTCTGACGAGCTTCAGTATTCGTCATTCCATTAATTAGTATTTCGCCGCTCGTCGGAGATATTAAATCTCCAACACATTTTAATACGGTTGTTTTGCCGCAACCACTGGGGCCAATTATTGATATAAACTCTCCGGGATGGATGTCAAAGCTAACATCCTTAACGGCTATAACTTCATTATTATCACCTTCATTGTATACCTTTGTCAAATTCTCTATTTTTATCGGGCTGCTATCTGTATCATCTATATTTTCAAAAGAAAGCTTAGTGTCTGAACTCATCTTGTTGCTCCTTGTCCGGCATCAGATTGCCAATTAATGATCCTTGATTCGACAACAGCTAATATTGCGAACCAAATTGTAGCTAACACACCGATTACAATAATAGCTCTAAAAAGGAGTAACGTATTAACTTGATTGCTCGCAACTAAAATTAAGTAGCCTGCACCTTGGTCTCCAACGAGCCATTCTCCTACTACCGCCCCAACAAGGCTAAGCGCAACATTAATTTTCAGAGCAGAAAAAACGTACGGGAGAGCGCCATATATTTTTACATATTTTAGTCTATCCCATCTACTTGCGTCATATGACCGCATTAATTCCATAGTCAGGTCATTGGTCGCATTAAAGCCAGTGATACTATTAACTAATGTTGAAAAGAATGTTGTTAGAATTGCAGCTACAATGATCGGTGTCAGTCCAAAGCCGAACCAAAGGAGTAGTAGGGGTGCAAATGCAATTACTGGCACTGCTCGCAATATTATAATATATGGATAGGTTGCTTTTTTGATCTTTTGAGACTCAGCCATGATAATGCCAAGACTAATACCAATAATATTTCCCAAAACCCAACCAATGAACGCAGCTAAGAATGTATACCTAGCGTGATGAATGAGTGTCCCCACTTCGCCCTGGAAACTAAACAAAATAGCAGAGGGGGTTGGAAGAACGAATTCAGGTATATTAAGTACTCTTACGCCGGCAGTCCATATCAATAGTACAACAACCAAGAAATAAATCGCATATTGATACTCAAGCAAAAAGGACTTGACTTTTTGACCTTCGTACGATAATGTGCTTCCGTTATGACTCCTTTTATTTTCTGTAGCCATGTTACCACTCCAAGTTTCCGTTCGAGTCATGAACTTCATCAACAAACCTGTTGTCAATAATGTCACTTATATCATAATTTTCAAGATCTTCAAGATCGCCCCGTGCTATACCTAAATCTATTGTATTAGCCACAGCTTCGGGATCTGTCCAACCCAATCCGTTAGTATCCCATTCTTCGTGAGGCCTAAATGAAGTGAATCTTTCCCAATTTAATTCCTGTACTTCTCTCGGATCCATGTCTCTCAAAAATACATTCGCATCTGCATCATCAAGTGCATCAAGCACCGAATCAATCACCATGTCTCTCATGGATTCGTCGAGTGTATCCTCTATAGCTTTGGCATGCGCTCGAACGAACTCACGAATAATGTCTGGATTGTCCTCCGCAAGTTGATCTCGGGTAAGGAAGAAAGTACCATGGACGTCAATATAATCTCTTACTTCCATTGTATCTAATTCTTCTCCAGCCAACTGAAGAGAATTGAAATCCGAATTTGTCGGGAAAAGTGTCTGGACGTCGACGACACCCTCAAGTACATTACTTACATCGAAGCCTATACTTGTCGTTTCAATTTCTTCGATTTGCTCGTCCGTTAGACCTGCTGCATCATACACGCCAGGAATATACCAATCCCGATCTGGCACGTTTTGTCTTCCAAGTGTATTACCTGGAAGATCGTTTGGTGTTTCAATGCCAGTCTCAGGTAATGCTGCGAATGTAAGTCCTGGATCTGAAACTATTGTATGGGTTGCTCTAAGATCAAGGCCTTGTTCTAGTGCTAGGGGATATCCTGGTGCATTTGCGGCCAGAATATCTACTTCGCCTGTGGCTAGAAGTTCTAACCCAGCAGTTTCAAGCGTGAAATCCCAATCTACGTCAAGGCCGACATCCTCCCAATAACCTTGATCCGATGCAAAGACTGTAGGGGCATAGACTTGATCTGGAAGATAGGTTAACAACACATCTAGCTCTTCTGGCGATCCTTCACCGCCACTGCCCAGACAACCAGCAATAGCAGTACCTGCTGCTGTACTTCCGGATATTTTTAGGTAACTCCTTCTAGTCACACCGTTTCGGCTTTTTTGCGCCATATTGCATTTGGATCGTCACTATTCATCCATTAATACTTGATGGATAATGAATTAGCACATATATATAGTAATAATACGTCTCTGATCAGAATTTGAAAATTTGTTCATTAATGGCGTTTTTATAACCAACTTACTATTCTCTGTCACATCTTAATCATCTTATACAGTTGAAATAATAAATTATGCCTATTTATTCACTATTAAAAAAGATAATCAATGAGTGTAGTGATCAGGAATAGATTTCTTGACAAAGCGTACTGATGGGGTGTTATGACGATTACTTAATTCGAACGCTCTTGGGTAGAGGATTGTTGGTCAGGTCTCAGCAGTCGCTGGAAGTCATAGCGGGTAAGTGTGACACATTCGTGTCAGCCGACAAACGATGTTCCCAATCAAGACGTTTATCTCGGAGCGTCGAGCCGCGAACCTGCTGGTACAGGTTTGCTTGCGTGACCGCGTCTATTGCCCATGCTGCAGTGCCAAATCCGTGATTCGGTACGGCAGCTACCGAGTGTTCCAGCGATACCGGTGTAAAAATTGTGTATGTTCAGATGGTAGTGTTCAGATAAGCTGATTCCATACGAAGCTGAGCGAGCTGATCCAGTCGTCAGCAGTTTCTGCTGAGGCGTTGCTGAAACAGTTCGAGAAACGGATAGTTCGGCGTTTTATATCAAGAAAGACACGTTGACGGTGTTCCGATTTCCATGTTTTTCATATCTGAAATCGTAGCCTGCTCGGTGACACGCAGCTTGTAATGAATGTGAGCCATCAACGAGAAACACCACCTCAGAAACATCATGTTTCTCGTCGATCTCAGCGAGAAAGGCTGAGCGATAACCGTATTTGTAGTTGGTTCAAGGCTTGTATGCAGCAATTCATTTGTCTCTGGATCGACCGCGGCGTACGGCCAATACTGCTCATCATTGAGTTGGATCACCGTCTCATCAACCGCAACGTGATCCGGATTCTTCCCAGACTCCGGCTGTAGATTGGCCTTGTGGACCCAGTTATGAACCGTGGATCGAGCACGTTGGACACCGAATATCTCAAGTACTCGAACAGTATTCGAAAGTGAGAGACCCGACAGATGTAGCTGAATACTGAGCTTCATCAGAAACTCCGGTGTCGCTTCTCGTTCCACAAAACCTAACTCGATTTGGTCGATACTACCGTTGAGGCGTCGGTTTTCGAGCATGGACACTCAGAAAACGTGACGCCTCATTCTTCAATCCTTATCTGAACACCGCCCGGGTGCAGAAGCAAACTTTCATAACGACCTGATAGCAGCTAGGCGGGTGCTCGATACCGTTATTCCCACCGTCGTAGGACTGAATGTGACCATGTCGGTGATGCTCTCACTCTCGTTTCTCGATTGTATCGAACTAAAAAACGAATGTCGGGAGATGCTAACTGCTGGGCTCGATTATCGTGACCGAGGAGAAGAGGGACCAGTGGTCTACGATGCAGTCTTCATCGTAGATCTTGTAAAATCGGTACTAACCGCCGATCGAATAAAAATCAACACACATATATATGAGCCTTCTCGGGGACGTTTCTCGTCGAACCAGGAGTCGAGCAATTTGAGCAGTGCTTAGTCGAAGGAGTTCGTGGACAGACAAAAAGTTCGTAACGGTATATATCACCAGATGTCACTACAAGTCAGGACTGTCGAGAAACCTATCAAATAATAAGTCTGACCGGTGGTGTTAGAGACAAATATGTTCGGAGATATACCATTACAAGGGTCTCATCCATTCGTAGACCGTTTCAAGGGTCTCATCCATTCGGCGACAGCCTCGATGTTGAGATTGGTAAACAGGGTGGGGATCGGAACGCTAGTCTGGGAGCGTGGCGATTGGGACGTTCTCATTATTGTAGACGCACGCCGATACGACCTGCTCGAAGATGTTGGTGAAGAGTATCTCTCAAGCGCGGAGGTTTCGTTGCACACCTCGGTTGCTTCCTACTCACTTGAGTTCATGACGAAACACTTCACCGACGATTATGCCGAAGAGATGAGCGAGACTATGCTGATCGCTGCGAATCCCTACACCGACGAAATATCGACTGCTAAATTCGCCTACGTTGATGAAGTTTGGCGTGACTGTTGGGATGAGGATTTCAATACTGTCAGGCCTAGCTCAGTGATAGACAGAGCACTACCGCCGTGGCGGCACCGGGACCGCTACGGTGCTAATCAACTTATCGTTTGGTTGATGCAACCCCACCGACCATTTCGGTCACGGCCCGAGTGGATGTCGTCAGGTGGTGTCGAAGATTTCGGATCGCCGAACGTTGAAAAAGTTCTCTGGGACCGACTTCGTGACGGTGAACTTGACCCGGGTAAAGTCTGGGATGCCTACGTTGATAATCTTGAGTACGCGCTTACAGAGATACAACGGTTCGTCCGGAACGCCGACGGCTCTATCGTAGTGACGAGTGACCATGGTAACGCGTTTGGCGAATTGGGTTTTTGGGGACATCCAGGTCACATCCCGATTCCCGAACTCAGGCAAGTGCCTTGGATTGAATTCGACGGGCAAGGACAGTGGACGTTCGAAGCCGACGAAGACGCAAAGGAGTCTGTTGACGCAGATTCGAAAAAATTACTTCAGGCACTCGGATACCACAAATGAATAAACGAGGAACCTGTATTAACACTCCACGCTCTTGGATGGAAGATTGTTGGTCAGATCTCAGCAGTGGCAGTAGTTCCCGATTTACCGACTATGTTGCATGCCGAATGATCTAACTTCAGTCGGTGGTCAGTGTGGCGTATGCCGTCACCGGGAAAGGCTGCCGACATTTTCACCCGTCGACGATTCGTCCTAGGCAACGAAAGAGGCGGGTTCACGGACTTCGAAGTCGCCCTCGCCGATGTCAAACACGACCTCAGAGGGATGGCTTACAAGTATCGCTACCGCTGCGAGTTGAAACGGCTATTCGGCAGATAAAGAACGACTTCGAAGGGCGGTGTAGGTCGGCGGATCGGAATATTCGGATGCTTTACTCAGGCGTCTCAGTTCTGTTCTTCAATTTCTGGGTCGCTCTCCGTCGAGATCTCGGGCATCACCTGGGCGATCCCGACAGGCTGCGTATCACAGGACTTGAAACACTGCACGCGATTCGGGATGCCGACATAGAGAATAACCATGGACCTAAGTGGCTGGTGGTGTCGACTAATTGATGAGGGGGAGATCGTCGTTGTCGGGGCATGATCTCCACGAGTCTGGGAATGCTGTAACACTCGCCGATGCAACATAGTCGGTAAATCGGGAACTACTGCTAGGCTTAATTAAGTACAACCTACTAAGAGTTGATGTCGTCCGGTATCACAGAATCGCGCGGGCAACAGTGAATTTATCCACAGATGCTACAATATCTACCTCGAACGCAAACTTCTCTCTAAGAACGTACTCATACTGCATAATCTCGTTGTACACGAGCCAGAATTCGCCATCGGAAGCGAGAGCGTTTTGAACACTCTCAAAGAGTTTCATTGTGACTCCGCTACCAGCGTGAGTTGGCGGATTCGAGACGATCACGTCGAATTGTTGGTCTGGGAATGCGTCGAGGCAATCGCCTGTCTTGACGGCGACTGGTGCCACCCCGTTCCTCTCGTAGTTTTGCTGTGCGTACCTAGTCGCGATAACGTTGTCATCTGTCGCGTAGAGATTACAGTCTGTGCGGCCACCAAGGAAAGCACCGATTGCTCCGTAGCCGCAGGCGAGATCAAGGACACGGTCCTTGTCTGCCACCGAAATCTGCTGAAGCAGCAGCTTAGTGCCAGCATCTAGCTCACGCCATGAAAATAGACCCGGTTGAGTGATAAATTGACAAGAAAATCCGTCGACGGTCGCTCTAAATTCGTTCTTTTCGATAAATTTCGGAGGATCAAAATTAGATGGTCGAACCCCTGTGTAGACGTGGCAGTCAACTTCGGTAGGTAACTCCTGCACGTCTGTACAGCAGTCCCTCAAGGTCTTGGCGTACCGTTTGATTCCGGAAGTCTCCGTCCCGGCGACGTAACAGCGACCACCGGGAATAAGTTCCTTGAGGCCGCAAACCAATCGCTCTCTGCCGACTTGGATAGGGTCGGCCTGTTTTGGGGTATGCGTAAGTACGTCGTACTCTTTACCCTCTTCTGGCGCCCAAGGCACGACAGCTGTGTCGACACAAGTGATGTCGTTCTTCTCGCCGTTCACTTGGCAGCAATTTGCGAGTCGGGAACTAGTCTCCACCATAGTTATTTCATCAACGGACTCAACACTCCCCAAAACGGTCCCGACAATTCCATAATTTGCGTCCAAGATGAGGCCATTCTGAAAATCTAGGTCTACTGTTTTCAACAGACCGAGTTCAGCGGGCATTATCTCTGTCTTCGACCGCACGCCATCACGCGAAAGGAATGAGAATGTCCGAGAGTTATCAAACCGGTCAAGAGACAGGTTAAACTCGTAACCGTCTTTCCAAGGAGGCTTATCCATCAGTAGTACAGGCAAGTTCTAAAGCGAATAAAAACGAACCGGTTTTTATTTACCGGACTGTACCATTTGATCTGTCAAACCTCCGTCCGTGTTTGATTAAGTCTTCACTTTCGTGTCGAAAAATTGGTATTTCTGTTTGTTCCAACTGAGTTCGCCGTCGAGGCGCCGCCGAGGTGGGCGTCGCTTCTGATCGTGGCCTTCCGAGGAATTCATTCGTATAATCATCGGTACAGCGTAGAATGTTCTCTCAGTTCGGTAGTCGATCCAAACGAACTGTCTACCTGACGATCGGCTCAAGTGGTAATTGCTGTCGTGACGGGTCTTCAATTAGGGAATACGCTGTTGTATCAGTAGCTTGCCGCTGACGACCCCGACAGCATCGAATCTTTATTTGTTAAATGTGAGCGTCAACCTCGAGTCAGCTACTGTTTCGGCAGTGAACTCACCCGTTGGAAGCAGTTAGCCGAAGATGCTTTGTGAGGTACTAATTCTGAACATTCGATTTTCACACTTGGCAATTTTCACTTCTTGATTCATCAACTATCTAAATACCTTGTGAAATTCTCACCTATGGTTAACGTTCTTGTGCTTCATTTCGGCCGTACCGCGTGCAGCGGTCCTCTGAGCCCTTCGGTAAACTTCTTTGTAGTCATTTAATAATTGGCTCGCGTATGACTTGGAAACTCCAAAACCTAGGCTAAATGACATTTTCTATACCGGACTCGGACACCTTCGTCTCAATAATTGATTGTTGGATATATTAATTCATACTTAATCGCTGGGAGATATAAACAAACCTTCCTTACTAACTGTGATTAAAAGCTGCTGCAGAAGAACTGATCAATAATTTTCTACCAAAGAGTGATCTATAAAATCACGTGAGAAATTCTCTAAGAACGTAAACTAAAATAATGATTGGAGCAATGCTTGAAGAGTACAGAGGTTCTTAGGCTAAATTCGTTGTTGTGACCACGTCTCGGGAACTTGGTCATTCTCTATCTCGATATCTATATAATAATCGAATTCTCTCGGCCCACGTTCTTTGATCCACTCAACCATTGCTTCCAATCCTTCCCGAAGTGAGTATTGAGGTTCGTAATCTATGAGCTCACGAGCCTTGTCCGCTGAACAGTTCGCCCGCTTGACTTCCTGCGGTCGTTGGCCGACGTAGATAGGGTCAAGGTCGAAATCGAGTATATCCGCGATTTCCTCAGCAAGCGTGTTGATCGTCACGAATTCATCGTCAGGACCAATATTCACAACTTCCCCCACAACGGCGTCGTCTTTTGCCATACGCATCAACGGTTGGATACAGTCTTCCACGTAGCTGAAACACCGCATCTGTTCGCCATCTCCATATATTATGGGCTGCTTGTCCTGAAGCATACGGTTGGTGAAAATAGCAGCGACGTTCCGATATGGGTCGTTGAACCGTTGTCTTGGCCCGATGATGTTATGAGGTACTGCGATGGCATAATCAAAGCCGTGGACCTTGGCGAGGAGTTCGGTTGTCTCTTCTGCAACAACCTTATTCAACCCGTACGGGTCCTGTGGGTCGGGATCCATATCCTCCGTGAATGGAGGTTTCTGTGCACCATACCGGGCCATACTTGAACAAAAAATGAACCGGTCGATACCCTTGTCCGCTGCAGCAGAGAGCGTCGTTGTGGTCGCTTGAAGATTTGATTCTGTAATACGGCTTGGGGCGAACACACTGAGTCCCTCATGGGCCAGTGCGGCCGTGTGATATACCACGTCGGCTTCTTGTATCGCTCCTTTCATTCCCTCAAGATCGTTGCAGTCGACCTCGTAAAAATCGACTTCGTTGGGGACTTTTGAGAGGTTCCCAGATACAAGACTATCGTTCCCAGAGACACGAGCACCCTCTGAAAGGAACCGTTCGGCGAGATGACTTCCGAGAAATCCTGCGACGCCCGTCACAAAAACTCGCAAAGGCATTTATTCGATTAATATATTAACCCATAATAAAATTACCGATATACGTAACATCTATTGCATTGATTTGTGGATATATGATCGACTGGCTGACTCGAAAGTGGCGGATGATTCGATCACTGTAACCTTTATTAATCAGTGATCCGTCAGATCTAGTCTGCTTAATTGACGGATTCTGAGATTGTAGCTGACTTCATTTTAACGCTGTCGAGGATACTCTCCATCCTAGTAACATATCCATCTTTAACTGTGTATATGTGTGAGGCACGGGCCTCCATGTACTTCCCGGTCTCATCGTACGTCCCCTTTTCGGTCGCGATGACTACTACAGTATCGTCTTCACAGATGATCTGGTCTAACTCAATCTCGAACTCCCGCCACCAGTCGGTGAACGCCGACGTGAGTAACTCTTCAATCTCCGCTTTCCCACGATACGTACCACCGAACGGGCTCCCTTCGGGTTCGATCCAGACGGCGTTCTGATCGTATTTTGACATATATTCGTCCATCTTGTTTTTTTCCAACAACTGATATAGTGAGCAGACTATCTGTTTATTTTCATCTGGGTCTTTCATCTGAGTAGACGTATCTGTGTATGAAGCTATATCTTTCGACAACTCACAGGGTGAATGACTGGTACCCTCCAGAAGACTAATTCAATCTGGTTCTCTCTTTTCAATTAGAACTTTTTTCTGTTCTAGCATTTTTCCTATTCGGATATCAGTCATCATATTGAACTACGGCCGGCTCGAAATCGATTAATATGGAGAACGTGCTTATTACAGGTGGAGCAGGATTCATTGGGAGCCATCTCACCGATTATCTTGTTGAGCAGGGATACTCCGTAACGGTTGTCGACGACCTCGTCGAACAGGTTCACGATGGCAAACCTTCCTACTTGAACCCCGAAGTAGATTACATCTGGGGAAATATTAGCAATAAAGATATTATGAAGCCGCTGCTAAAAGATGCTGACATATTGTCACACCACGCCAGTAAGGTTGGCGTCGCGCAGTCCATGTACGAAATAGCGGAATACGTTGAAGTTAACTCGCTAGCGACGGCGAGACTACTACAGACGATTGCTGCTGAAGGTATTTCTCTCAAGAAAGTGGTCCTCGCGTCTTCAATGTCGACGTATGGGGAAGGTGCGTACGAATGTCCAAAGTGTGGGAATTCACGGAAGCCGTCACTCCGACCCGAGGAGAAACTTCAGAACAGAGAATGGGAGCACCGCTGTCCGGTGTGCGAGAACAAACTCGTACCCCGACCGACGCCCGAGACGAAATCCCAGAATTGTACCAGCGTGTATGCGACGACCAAACGAAGTCAAGAAGAACTTGTGCTCAGTATAGCGAGAGCCTACGACATCCCCGCCGTCGCTCTCCGTTATTTTAATGTCTATGGAAGTAGGCAGTCGCTTGATAATCCGTACACGGGTGTCTGTGCGATCTTTTCAAACCGGATCAAGAACGGGAAACCACCGATAATATACGAGGACGGCGCACAGAGCCGTGACTTTATCCACATCTCTGATGTCGTCCGTGCTAACAGATTGGCGATAGCGCATGAAGTTGAGGACACTGTAATAAATGTTGGAACCGGGACACCGATTACCATTGAGGACGTAGCGCAAACATTAATTGACGCGTATGGGGAAAGCAGTTCGATAGGTACAGAGGTGACTGAGCAGTATCGACACGGGGACATTAGACATTGTTTTGCCGACACTACCCGAGCCGAATCGTTGCTTGATTTCACCCCCAACATTGGATTTGAGGAGGGAATCGAAGAGCTGGTTGAGTGGGGTGAATCACAATCTGCGAAGGGAGAGATTGAGAGAGCACACGGTGAACTCAATAATCAGGATCTCGTACGGTAGCTGCCGATATCACTACCGTCTCTGGTGATTTCGAGTCAAAGCCCCACGACTTCAGTTGTGATTAGCTTATTTATTCGAACAGCTATGAACTATACGGACACCGAACAAGCGAGACCGGTCCCTAATAAGAACCGGGACACAGGTTTTTTGTAACCAGACATTTATTTTCGTCTGATGTCCTTCGATTTTACTGGGAAAACTGCTATTGTGACTGGGTCTGGATCCGGGATCGGTCGACAAACGGCGAAGCAGTTCGCCGACGGTGGCGCAAATGTCGTCGTTGCTGAACTTTCTGTCGATGCAGGTAAAGAGACGGTTCAACAGATACAGAGAAAGGGTGGCGAAGCTATGTTCGTTAAAACAGATGTTCGGAATGCGGCGTCTGTTGAGAATATGGTCGAGAAGGCTGTCAAGACGTATGGTCAACTTGATATCGCACATAACAACGCGGGCATCGAAGGGAGCCACGAGGGGCTGACAGAACAACCGGAGGAAAACTGGGATCGCGTCGTAGACACCAATCTGAAAGGAATGTGGCTGTGCCTAAAATATGAACTTCGAGCAATGAAGAATGAAAGGGGAGGTGCCATCGTAAATACGTCATCGATTTCTGGACTATCTGGTGCAGGGAACACTCCATATGTGGCTAGCAAACATGGCGTCATCGGTCTGACTCGATCCGCGGCCACGGAATTCGCAAAGGAAGGGATTCGCGTGAACGCATTGTGTCCGGGTGCGACAGACACACCGTTGTACCGCAAGAACGCCGACCCGGAGTCCGAAAAACAATTCCTCCAGGCTGTCCCAATGGGACGACTTGCGTCTCCCACCGAGATTGCCAACACTGTCGTCTGGCTCTGTTCTGAACAGGCATCCTTCGCGACTGGCGGCGTCTTCCCAGTCGACGGCGGCTACAGCGCTTGGTGATGATAATGGTTACTACAGATACCAGAGACATACAAGTGCTTGACGCGACATTGCGCGACGGGAGTTACCAGTGTGAATTCGGGTTTACCGTTGAACAGACGGAATCCATCTGCAATGATCTGGAACGTGCGGGTGTGAGACTTATTGAAGTAGGCCACGGTGCTGGCATCAGCGCGGGGGAAACTCCAGCGTTTGATGCGGCCGCAGCGACTGATGTTGAGTATATGCGAGCAGCTCAGCGAGGCTGTGACGAGGCGGACTGGGGTATGTTTTGTTTCCCCGTGCTATGTTCGGTGGAGGATATTCAGGTTGCCATCGACGAGGGAATTGACTTTCTTCGCGTCGGATGTCACGTGACCGAGGTTGATGCTGCCAAATCGTTCATTGAAGCAGCTGCAGATGCGGGCGTCACGGTCTCGGCAAACATGGTAAAGTCGTATGCTGTCTCACCGGAAACGTTTGCTGAACAGACCCGACTTGTCGAGAGTTATGGATCTGACGTTGTGTACATCGTCGATTCGGCTGGTGGGATGGTGCCGGAAATGGTCGAAGAGTACGCCTCAGCAGTGCAGGCTAGCAGCGACATCCCCGTTTGCTTCCACGGACACGACAATCTGGGGCTCGGGAACGCGAACAACCTCGCCATGGCCGACGCAGGTGGGCCAATTGTTGACGGAACCTTGTTGGGTTACGGCCGGAGTGGCGGCAACGCGTCGACTGAACAGACTGCGGCAGCCCTTGAAAAACGGGGATACGACACAGGAATCGATGTTGGAGCATTGTTGCGAGTCGGACAGGAGTATATTGCACCTTTAATCGACGGGACACCGTATTGCGCCCTCGACACTGCAGGAGGCTACTTCGGGATACACTCCGAGCACTTCCAGAAGATTCGTCATGTCGCGAGCGAGGCTGGTGTCGACCCGACGAAACTGATGCGGTCGTTGCAGGAAAAGAACAAGATCCACGCGCCGATGGACCTCCTTGAAGAACTGGCCACGGACGTCGACCCAGCAGATGGTGGATCTGTCGAAGAGTACGGCTCCCTGTGATCTTATTTAGCGGCTATCAATATCATAGAATTAATAAAACAGTTTAACAATAATAATTGGCATACTGTGTTGAATACAAGATAGAAGTCATATTGAATGACTGATATTAAATATTTTGTCGATGGAAACACATCATATAGTTGCTCTCATACTGGACGATTTCCTCACAGTTTGTTCTAGCCGTCTTTAATTATCAGTTATATTGATTATCACACAGAGTAGAAGTATTCGACACCGAGCACCTTTGGAAGTCGAACAGTATTCGAAAATGAGAGACCAGCCAAGTCAATTGTATCCTAAGGCTCATCAAAAACTCAGTGTCATTTTTCGGTCCACAATATCTAAGTTTTACAGCTGACAGTTCAACTAATATATTTTATCCCCGACATTATTTCCTTTGAAAATGTAATGGTTCACTTTTTAATCCTGGTCTGGAAACTGCCTGTGTCAGCCACACAATCTTTATCAGCCGTGCAGAGACAGCATAATTATGCCTACTGTGACTGTCTTGGGTGGTGGTATCGCAGGATGTTCGACTGGACATCTTCTCGCTGATCAAGGGTATGATGTCACCATCGTTGAGAAGGATGCAATCGGTGGGCTCCTCCGGGACATCGAGTTTGAGGATGAGAAGTACTGCGACTCTGCACCGCACCTGCTGTTCTTCGAAGACAACGAATCTGCGGTTGAGGACCTCTTTTCTCAGTACAGTTCGCTCCAGTCGCTAGAACCATACGCTAAGTCATATCCTCGTGGAGATCTCTCGGACTCGCATAATTATCCCGTTACCCGGTCAAATGCGTCTCGGTGGCCGGACACCGACAAGATTCACAAAGAACTTGAGACAACGACTGACAACCCTACCGGCGAAACCTTCGACGAGTTCGTCAAGGAACAAGTCGGTGAAACGCTATACCAACGGTATTTCCGAGATTACACAGCCAAACATTGGGGAGTTGACCCATCACAAATAACGGGTGACTGGTTCGACTACAAAATCAATTTCCCGGAGTCTGAGGTCCCATTTTTCGGTGAGTCGAATGTCGCGTATCCAGTGAAAAAGTACCGGAACATCCTTCTGGAGATGATTGCGGACTGTACGGTTGAATTTGACGAAGCCAACGGTCTTATATCTGAAGGGTCACAGGTTTGTGGTATCAAGACAACCTCTGGAAAACAGTACGAGAGCGACGTGTACGTCTCGACCATCGACCCGAGTCTCATCGTCGACACCGACGAGTCACTGAACTACCGGAGTATGGTCATCCTTGGAGTCCACGCTGACTTGGATGTTACCAACGTGTTTCCGGAGCAAGTCTACTGGGGATACTTCCCAAACCATTATCACTTTACCCGGGTTACGGAGTACAGTTTCACCGACCAATCGTTTGATGAACACGAGTTCGTTTTCACCTTCGAGTTCCCATGTTTTACTTCCGATGATCTTTGGAGCCACGACATTGAGTGGTTCAAAGAATATATTACAATGTTCTTCGCTGACCAAGACATTGATATCAAGCCTCACGACGTCGTTGCCCGCCGTGCGCCGCGAGCATACCCACTCCCCGTAGCGAAAGAAGTAGCTAAGTTCGAATCGATCAACGGCCATCTCGACCAATACGACAACTTATACAATCTTGGTCGTGTGAGTACGTATCAGTACATTTGGATCAAGGATATTGTCAGTCAGGCCTATGAGGTCGTCGATCAAATAACTGCAGCAACACAGCTTTCGGACTGATGAACGTACTCGGAACGGGCCATACAAGAGCCTTAATAGGTATCTGTCGACGGACAATCGCTCATACTAGCTGGTACGTGGAATTATAACGATGAGCGCGAACAACAGCATATATCGCATTATGGTCGACGTGGACGGTACAATCTGTAACAACCTCCCGAAGGCCTGTGAGTTCATCCACAACGAGTATGGGGTCCGCCTCTCACCGACAGACGTCACTGAGTGGGAATACACCGTCGAGGAGGCGGGCGTCGATCTCGGAGATGTGTTCGACCACCTAATGCAGGAGAAGGCCGAGTGGTATATGCGACAACTCCACCCTATCGAAGGTGCTCGGCGGGCGCTTGACCAACTTTCGAACTACGGATACGAACTCTGGATTGTTACGCACCGACACGCAGAGACACATCATCTTACTCAGCAGTGGCTATCCGAGCAGGGATTTAGCTACGACAACTACGTGACCGACGTTCCCACGAATAAGGGAGCAGTTCCCGGTGATGTCCTCATCGACGATTATCACGGGAACATCCGTGATGCAGCTGAGGAAGGAAAAGTCGGTATTCTCCTTGATAGACCGTATAATACGCTGCCCAAGCATGACCGAGCCTTCGTTGCATCGGACTGGGCTGAAGTAACCAAACTACTGACGCAGACTTCGATTCAGAGGTGACTCTGGGTTCAACGTGATGGACCCATGAACGAGCTCTCCCCGCTTGTCTCGTTACGAAAGCAAATATTCATTTATTTTGGGTAGAAGCATATAATATACTATGATTGGACCCATCTCTTGGCCCATTCAAGTGAGAGAGTCTGAAACGGACGAATTCGACTTGTATTTTTTTGAGTTCGAGACGTCACGGTACATTGTCGGAGTCATCGGTGACGTATCAGAACAACCGATACCGCTCCGAATCGAGTCTGCCTGTATCTTCGGCCACGTCTTCGCAGGGCGTAAGTGTGACTGTGGCGATCAGTTTGAGATGGCGCTTGAGGCGATGATTGAAAACGGGCACGGTATCGTCGCGTACGGTTTGGACGATGATGCACGTGGACACGGAATAGAGACGCACTTCAAACTGTACGAATATCGCCAGCACGATGGGCGCGAAGATGAGCGTGAAATTTTCGACGAGCTAGGGATGGAACTCGATGTCCGCGATTATTCACCAGTCATAGAGATTCTGGACCACTTCGGAATCGAGAGTGTTAAAATCATGACCAACAACTCGGACCGAATCAATGCGCTCTCGGAAGGTGGTATCGAAGTGGCGGAGAGAATCCCGTTGGAACCGGAGGTGACAACGCACAACGAAACCCTCTTATTGCAGGAGAAGGAGTGGCTCGGTTACGAGACCAGCTACAAAACTCTTGACGAGTGGGTCCACCGGTTCCGCGAGAAACAGAATGGCTCAGCATTTGGCTGCATAGTAACTAGTTCACACGCAGAAGATATAGCATCGATATTCTCTGCAGAGGAACCGACTAAGGAGACGCTACGTCGGGCCATCTCTGAGGTGGATGAATTCACGACGATGCTAACGAACTTCGAACCGCCACAGACAGTCAAGAATGATATCGACAAACTCGTGATAGTCGACGAAGATCACTATCGCGTTGTCGAGTGATTACTAAGTCGAACTTTGAATAACATCAAATTATTCATAGATAGTGAACCTAGACCGAGACTGAGGCTTTTCAGATATCCGAGAGAAGTTTATGCAACACTATCGATATATCGTTCAAGTCGACCGCGGAAGTGGTCGTGGTTCTGACAGTCAACGATCTCTCGTCTTGCTCGTTCTATAGTCTCCCTGTAGAAAGTGTCGTCATTGAGTAGACGTTCGGCGAGCGCCGTCGCTGTCTGTACGTCATGTGGTTCTACACTAAGGTCTGGGAAACACCGCGCTTGGAAGTTATTGTGGATGTTGCCGATGCAGGGGACACCCATACCAGCCAAGTCAGCGGCTGAGCGTCCAGCAGTGGCACGCATCGACATGATGATTGCGAAGTCGAAGTTGGCGATTCGTTCATATATTCCGGTCTCAACGAATCCGTCGACTTGAAGGAAGTCAAAGCGGTCCTCAAGCCCATTGGTATCGGAACGTTGTCGGTCGCGGATCCCAATTATTTCGCCACTATGGGGTGCACCATTTTGACGGACTCGATCAAGGACTCGTATGTTCGAGTAGAAGTTCGCTAGATCAATGTTCCAGGTTGCAATCCCCAGACAGGCTGCGTTACGTCGCTCGTCTCGCGGTAGTGGCTCATGTGGAAACTGGTCTTTGGGCACGGGTAGCGTCATCTGGATCACGTTCGGTCGGTGAGGTGAAATCCACTGCCTGAACTGTTCGTTGAACGCAACGTACCCATCCAATCGCTCGACGGTATCGAAATGTGCGGCCTGCAGGCTTGACGAGGTTTGGGCAAGATCTTGGACAGCTTCCTCCTGAATACCGACGAACGAAATCTCTGGAAACTCTTCCAGCAAATAGCGCAAATAAAAGTGATGCATCCAGAAGTGCGAGATGAGGACTACATCGTAGTCTCTAACACGAACCTCTTTGCCAGTTGCGGTCTTAACACGATCACAGAGTTCGTCTTCGTCAGAAACGACGTACCGTTCGTTGTAACACGTCCCGGTGGAATAAGGCCTTGAAGTCTGTAGAATCTCCTCGTTGCGTTGCTCGGCGTGTTTGAACTGTACTGATTCTCCGTCAGCCGTGACTGGCCAACCGACATCGGTGTTAAGGAGATCCCCGATTATCGACGTGTCGAAGTTGCTCGGTGAATCGGTGTCTGGGACGTACCATTGATCCTCCAAAAATAGCATCAGTATATCGTCTGTCATCCTACTGCTACGCCCCAAGACACGGCACGTATATGTTTGTTGTCACTCCGGCACCGATGGACTAGGACCGTCACAAGTCTTCTCTGCTTAGTCGCTTGCTATGAAAATACGAGATACGGCAGGAGACAAGTAGTGGAAGTATACATTACAGTCCACGGTGCGGATAGACTGGATAGTTCTCGTTGAAATCTGAGCGTTCATATTTGAGTCCTGCTGATCTAGCCACCCAGACGGAACGTGTGGTAGTAAATATTATTTCCGCTTGTAAGATATTATCGGTATGGACCATGGACGGCCCAACATTCTTTTCATCTCGGTCGACAGCCTCCGGGCTGATCAAGTTTCATTCTGTTCTAACATTGAAGGGACGACACCCTACCTCGACGAGTTAGCCAATTACTCGACTGTATTCAAACGGAGCATCTCTCCGACAATCTGGACGCTGCCGTCACATGCTTCGTTCTTCACTGGATGCTACCCACCTGAACACGGGGTCATCGATGAGGGATACACGCTTGGGGACACACCTACCATCGGGGAATTGCTCGCTGAGCGTGGTTACGATACGCGGTCGTTTGGCTATCTTGAATGGTTCCAGTTAGGTGGTATTCTCCGCGGATTCGACCACACGGTTACTTCTTTATTCAGAGAGGGCGACCTAAAATCAACCAACCCACGGCGGGTTGCAGATCAAGCTCTCGATCTTCTGGGTAATGATAGATGGCGAGTGCTTGAATTCGTAAGAAGCCTCACGTTCAGCGATCTGAACCGGTCAGACAATCGGACCGTAGATGCCGTCCTCAACGCCGCGTCGACGACGAGTCGGCCCTTCTGTCACTTCGTCCACCTCAATACTGTCCACTGGCCGTACACTCCTCCATCGCCGTACTACCGGTTGTTCGGCGATCACAGTCGCCGCGCTCTTGTTAAGAACCGTTCCTACTGGCAACAGCGGATATATTTTAACAGAGGCAAGATTGCGACCGGAGAAATAACGCCACCCGATACGACCGTTGATCGGATGCTCGACCAGTACCGGGGGGCGGTTCGGCAAGCCGACGCGCAGATCCGACGACTGTTGTCTGGTCTTGACGACATCGTCGGCCTCGAAAATACTATTATTGTTGTCTTCGGTGACCACGGAGACAACATCGGAGAAGACGGGTTGTTTGGGCACCACTTTTCGGTCTCTGATGAACTCATACGTGTCCCATTACTGGTACACGACCCGACATCATCGCTTACCCCGGGCGTCCGTAGCGATGTTGTACAGCCACTCGATGTCTACCAGACCTTGATGGATATCTTAGATATCGATATTGACAGGGCAAATAGCGAGTCATTGCTCGACAAGGATAACAGGAAGCAGGCGTTTGTCTACTACGACCCACCCAGTTCGTTTGTGAAGTACGTCAGTGATAACGTAGAGAACATCGAACAGATGGCGGCACCCCGTTACTGTGTTTGGGAATCTCCAGAGAATAAAGTTGTCTGGAAGCCCAATAGCGACACCTACGAAGAGAGCAATAACAGCAGACTTCGCGACGCACTCAGAGACCACTACGCTAACCTTGTCCAGTCTTCTTTTCAGGATGATGAGGCGGTGTCCGCCCAGGTGCGCCGACGGCTCGGTCAGCTCGGCTATCTCTGAGGCCGCATCTCTCTGACTTGGCTTCTAACATCCACTGCCGATGAAGGATAAGAGATAGGTGCATTCACTCTGATTGAATCAAAAATGAGAATAACCCTCATTACCGCCCTTGACCCGTTCGAGGAAACTGCTGGTGCAGAACGCACCTTGACACGGTGGCTCGGCTATCTTTCCGAACTCGGCTACGACATCGACGTCATCACGTACGGGACCCAAACGGAGAATAACACTTCGTTCGTGGACAATCTCATCCGATTGGACGACAAGGCACCCATCTCGATGATTGAACGGTACCTTCGGGATGATTCGACCGATGTGGTCCTGACACAGGGTGGCTGGTCGGATATCGCATTGTGGGCGACTGAAGAACACGACGTCCCCTGTATCCTCTGTGTGATGAGCAACTTCGAATTGCAACTCCAGTCCGGAATTTCTGCGGACGTCGAACCCACTCACATCATTTCGGTCTCTGATGAGTTCCGGGCACGGGCGAATGGTGTTTACAAGTGGACCCCCGCAACAACCGTCTACCAGCCAATCGACTTCGAGTACTACACCGTCAAGGACCACGAGCCGGAGCGGTACACGATAATTAACCCCGTTTCGAGCAAGGGTGGCGCAGTATTCCGGTCGTTAGCAGAGCAACGACCGGATGACGCGTTTCTGGCTAAGATGGGCTGGAATCACCAGCGCAACGACGATCTCTCGTTCGACTTAGATATCTACGACATCTTCTCGCGATCGCTCGATTTTCATGTTACGCCGCCCAGAGAACCCGACCTGGATTCACTCAACAACGTTGAGTTCGTTCGTCGGGGTGATATCAGGGAGATATACCGACAAACGAAGGTGTTGCTTGTCCCGTCACAGTGGGAAGAGGCGTTCGGTCGCGTAGTCATCGAAGCGATGCACAACGGTATTCCCGTAGTCGCAAGTGATGTCGGCGGACTCTCGGAAGCCTGTGGTGGCGCCGGACTGCTTGTCGAGGAGAACAATTCGGTCGACGCGTGGAGTGCGACACTCGACGAACTTCGGGACGACGTGATGTACGAGGAATACGCCTCACGCGGGCGACAACGTGCCCTCCGGTATCGGGAGAACATGAACGACGAACTCGAGAAGTTTGCCGATGTCATCAGATCGGTAACACAGGAGAACTGAGGCGGGCAAAAAGAACCTGTATTCAAGAAACGTACAGTAACTATCCGACGTGGGGGAAGTGTTATCAAGACAATAGCCGATGTCTGAACAAGGATGACAGACGTACTGATGGTCTTTCTGGCGTCGAACTCCTACACGCCAGAGTCTGATGCCACGATCCCGTTCAGTAACGTGATATTCGGCGACTTGGTTGAAGCTGACGTTGGTTACCCACTGCTGGAGAATGGTGAACCTGTTCAGAATATTTATGTTGATAGGATGACTGATGAGGTATTCGAAAACGAGCTGCCACTGCCGACAAGCACGATGCTCTCTGAACGCTACTGTGCGACCAACCAAGCCTCATATACAGGGTCAGTCGAACTCACTGATGGAACGGTCGTCGACGTGAGCGACTACGATGTCGTGTTCGTATCGTTCCTCTGGATGTACTACGGGTACATCCAGTATCTTAACCAAGCCTACCCGAAACTGAGTCTCGTTGGGATACAAGAGGAGTCAGTGCGAGATGTGACTGCTTGCTCGGCTCAGTTACAGACCCTTCATCACGAAACGCTCCGAGTGCTCGACGCTGTCATCGCTATCAACGAACAATACCGTACGTGGGTTTCTCCCTACACCGATCACGTTCTGCTCCAGCCCCTTCCGATTCCCGACGGGCAGTTTGATGACGTCAAGCTGTACACCGATAACAGAACCGTCTGTGTCGGCGTCGGCACTGCCAACATGGACTTCTCTAATATCTATTCGAACCTCCTAGTAGTTGATAAGCTGCGAGATTCTGGGTACGACATCGACGCCGAGATAATCGGCCTGAAGGGGTACCAACGTGAACGATTCGATAAATTCACAAATAAATTCAATTTCCTCTCACTCACCGGTTACATCCAAGACGGCTACTATGACTACCTTGCGAGAACCGACCTCGCTGTATTGCTAACGACTCGAGGGACGACAGGACGGCCAGCCTCAGAGTTCGCGGCAATTGGTGTTCCCTGCATCGGAACCTCCTGTAACGCCCACCAGAGGGAGTGCTTCCCGGATCTGTGTGTTGATCCATTCGACTCCGAACAAGCCG
>LFCJ01000662.1_pt1 | contig 22227 bp, 22 predicted proteins | sample 643141 | NCBI WGS metagenome assembly LFCJ01 (sample SAMN03766243, study PRJNA286221) | soda lake metagenome | biome: soda lake; feature: Kulunda steppe; material: water; isolation source: sample B1-Br-g2 brine of Lake Bitter-1 | place: Russia: Kulunda steppe | collected 2010-07
GAGGCGGTGTACAATCTTCTCTCGTGGGTCAGAGACAACGACGAACAGAGTGTTGATGACCTCATGACTGAGATCGATCACCTCTTCGTTCACTCAACGGCTGACGCTAACGTTCAAAGCTGAGTTAATAGTACATTTGAGTTGGATTTTTATAAGCCAAAGGACACCACGTTTCCGGTGAAACCGACAGTAATGAACGTTATTCGATAGTATCAGCTAGAACATCACGGACAACTTCGGGGTCTTCGAGTAACTGATGATTGGTGTAACTTCCTTCTGCACTTCCACCACTGTGTCTGGTTTGTTTTGTGATGTCTAAGAACGCATGTTCTTTGAGAAGGTCACGCACTCGCCTGAGTGAAAGTGTGTTCGAACCCTCTTGTCGACATATTTCTTTGTAGATATCAAAAATACGGGTTGTCCGGTATCCATCATTTTCATCATTATTTAAGGAGAGTACTGTAAGGGCCTGGAGTACATACCGTGAATGAGGTGTCGAGCCTCGAATGAGTTCGCGGAATCGGTCAGTTTCAGCACGCTCTCGAGCATCGATAACAAACTCTTCAGTTACCTTCGGCGCTCCCCTGGATTGAGCAATCTCACCTGCATAGCGCAAAATATCGATTGCTTGACGAGCATCACCATGTTCACGGGCAGCGAGCGCTGCTGCTCTAGGGATAACACCGTCCGACAAGACACCGTCGCGGAACGCATCCTTGCGTGCAGACATTATCTCGTTCAGCTGAGGAGCATCATAAGGTGGAAATACAAACTCACGTTCACAAAGACTGGATTTAACGCGTTCGTTGAGCTGTTCCTCCTTATACTTAATTTTGTTACTAATGCCAATTACACCAATCTTACAATTACTAACCTTACCTGCTTCCCCAGCACGTGACAGTTGCATCAGGATATCATCATCTTCTAATTTATCAATTTCATCAAGAATGATGATAACAACGTCATATTCACTGTCGAGGATATTCCAGAGACGTTTGTAATAGGTAGCCGTGGCAATCCCTTTATCAGGGATTTTCACACCAGTTTCATCTGGCTGATTTAAACTAGAGGCAATCGTTTGGACAGCTTGAGTTTCCGTGGAATCTTGAGCACAGTCGACGTACGCGAAATCTGCAGTAACTTGTTCTTCTTTAGCGATATCTACTAGTCGACGAGAGATATGCTTTGCACACAACGATTTTCCGGTCCCGGTCTTTCCGTATATGAGTACATTACTTGGACTTTGCCCGAAGATAGCTGGATTGACGGCATTTGCTAAATTTTTCATTTCCTCATCTCTACCGACGATCCGTCCCTCATCAGGAAGATGGTTTATCTCCAAGAGTTCTTTCTGTTCAAAAATCGGATCCTCGCGTACGAACAAATCATCAGAGTCAGACATTCCTTACACACCACGTTTCCGGTGAAACTACTTTATCTTTTCCCGAGACACACACACCACGTTTCCGGTGAAATCTACAGAAAGGGTGATTGAAGTCCAAACGAAACGGGGGTTAGCTTGAGTGAGAAAAGAGTAGAATATAAGATGGTTTGAGTCGAACAATTCAGAAGAAACATGGTAGATACTACATGGTATTATGTACAATTGAATACCTCCAGGGTATAGAGGTAACAAACAATCCTCCTCAACAAAGACTATAGAAGCAGGAGCAGGTGGTAGTTGACTATTTAAATCAGTATATAAATGAAAATGAGTAAAGCGGAATCTTGTGAGATATATGAATACACAGTGAAATACTGGAATAGAAAGAAACATCTCTTATTTCACCTGGAACTGATTTCTATGTCACGGCTATATAATATTATATTTAAAACTAGTGCTAGTAGTAGTTAGTGTATACTTACTCACGTTAGCAAACCTAATTATCCATGCTGGAAATCACATCCAAGAGTCTTTAAATAGAAAAAGAATTTTAAAAGAATTCTAATTATAGCTACAACCGATTTCACCGGAAACGTGGTGTGTGTGTGTGTGTTTCATTCGAAGAAAGGGAGATATCTACCCTTACTAAACAAAAACCAAGTGAGATGGAACTGATGGATATTTTCCCAATAGCTGTTCTGATTCACTCATCACACCGGAAACGTGGTGTGTTTCTCCCCACGCAATGAAGTCACCAATCTGACGGTCAATCCCTTCGGTGACTCCCTTCCTCGCTATCACTCCTTAGCTTTGACTGGACCTTTGTACTTCGATTTGGTTGTATTGCCTTCCCCCATTGTCAATAGTAGCAGCGATTGTCGTTGATTTCTTTAAATGTGACCGTAACTTTCGATGGGACGGTATCTCCGAGATGATCAGGCCTGTCATTGATTTCTCCCTGTTCTCGTTCATCTTCGGGACGATCTTCACTAGTTTTGTGCTCTCTTGAACTCCTCTCCGCCCTGAATGGCGAGGTTTTGCGCCTGCAAATCTCATAACTGCTCGGCGCGGCGACTGACGCGTTGGAGTTGATTTGGCGAATATCCTTGAGACCATCCACGAAATAGGTTGAGGGTGCCGCTGGTGCTCTCGGTGCTTCGTTTCTCAATGGGGAACAGCTTTCATTAACCAACAATACTGAAACAAACGTGCAGTTTGTTGGTTAAGATGATGGCACAAGGCCGGTGAACAATATACTACCCCGTAGATTATTATGCCCGTCTCCCGTTATTTCGTATACCATGCCTGAAGAGATCCCCCCACCTGACCGAGTGAGCCCAGATGGCGGTACCGAACATAATGATGTAAACGAGGTCGTCGTCGAGGAATGGATTGAGGAGACGACTCCCTTCGACAGAGTCTACGAGATCATCAGCCGGACCTACGACCTATCGTCTGCATCTCAAATTGCTGACCGCGCTCGTGTCTCCCCGACAACCGCACGGAAGCATCTCCGGACACTCGTGGGCGCTGGTGAGGTGATGACATCCCAGGACGGCCAGACGATGCTATACCGCCGATCGGAAACGGGAATAATAACTGAGCATGCACAGTCCCTGCTTTCGGAACGTACACCCGAAGAGATTGCAGCTGGAATTGCGGAGATGAAAACGCAAATTCAGGACTGGCGTGACAAGTACGGTGTTGATTCTCCTGAGGAACTCGCCCGGGACTTGGAAATTGAAGATGTCGATAGCGACTATGGAGCGCTGCTCAGAGAATGGCAGACAACCCGCCGTAACCTCGCGCTCGCACAAGCGACACTAGCGATTGGTGAGGCAAGTCGCACCGGTCACCTTACTGGCACGGATACGAATGACGATGGCCACAGTGATACGTCACTTACAGTATGACCGACGAGAGTGAAGGACTCTCTCGAGAGAATCAATCAGCCGAACAGGCCGAGGTATTCGGCCCAATCGATGCGAGGGCATTACGTGAGATCCGAGAGCTAATTCTCAACCAAGAGCCGCTGGTTGAGGAGGCCTTACTAGACGATGCATTGAATCCACAGACACTGTTGGTCGAACTGTCTGATGGCGTCGGAGCGGCATCAACAGCGCGGATAGACATTCGGTGGAGTTTGACCGGGAACTACGCCGCACACTATACGGACGACCAAGGGCGGAATTTTCGATTTGACTGCCATCCGAAACCCGACGCACCGACACGACATTTCCATCCACCACCTGACGCTCCAAGTCGTCCCGTTGAACCATCCTGTATCACAGTACGTGAGGCCTCTTTGGTCACGCGAGCGATTCTCCAAAGATGGCGGTATGCCTACACGAATGACACATTTGAGGGACTCAACGACGCAGAAAACCCACCCTAAGAATGATTCTTGATGACACAGATTCTTATTCAACCGTGGTTACGGAAGTTTAGCGGGCTGTCCAAGCAGGGCTTGGAGCAGGCCGCTCAGACTTTGGAATCATCCGGTCACTCACTCTCGAAGAGAAATCGGTCGAGACAACCGTTGCTTGTTTTGTTATTGGGCCTTTCCCTAGCTCTACATAAGAGCGTGTAGTTTAACCAACAAATTCGATTTAAGTATCAGTAGTGTTGGTTAATATTGGCCGTAGTTGCGTAGTATGCGATTTGGAATCTATGCAGAAATCCAGTTACGTGCAGATATATGGATTGCTGATAGTGCTGATAGTTCAACCCAGTGTCGAGTCCACGAGCGGGTCTCTGAGTAAATGATTCCGACCGACGCGTGGCGACCAGTGATGGCGAATGGGCGTCGCCGTGACTCTTTTTTATGTTGGCGATGCATGAACATATTGACCGTGATGATATTTACTTCAGCGGGCTTACAGTGGATCAGCGGAAGTCTTCAATTTCGCCGTCGGTGAGCCAGACTTTCGTTTCGCGTTTCGCTGCTTCAAATCCCATTATCGGTTTATTGAGTTTCTGGACGACAATTTGAGCGGCATTTATTGGGGTAACTGGGAGTGAGTTTGGGTTTGCTTTGTGAGTTTTGTATCGGTTTATCTGATAAACCGGTAATAACACAGGAATGCTTGGATTACTGACTCCCCAAGAGCATCAGAAACGCCTGAGGCACGACGCGAGAATCATCGGGAATTTTATAAGTTCACTCATAGGGATTAGCAGGACAATTCATAGTTTTGCTTCAGACCTATAAACATATTTACAACTACTCGGTGATGAATAGAGAGGTACATACAGCACTGGGTTGTGATACAGATCGGGCGCAAGTGTATCACTGTGTTTGTGATGGTTTTTGTATATATTGAAACTGGTATGCAAGATGTAACGCGCGTATCTGGCAGTTGAAGCCGTCATAATCGGGTCAAAATTCGCTGTGTTAATATCTGAGACACCAACGCACCTGAGAAAGCGATCCATCCTGGAGTTTTGAGACCCAGTCCTGCTACGTTACCGAAGAGCGAATTTATTTGACAATGACGCAACGAGTAGTAGTCAACGATGGCTGAGGATGAGGACCAGCACACCAGCTTCGTTCCTTGGAGCAAACGCAACACTTTATTCGAGGAAAAAGTCAACAAGAATTTGACGGAGTCGGCGCAGGACCGCCTTGCCAACGTAGTCTCCGAGTATTCCCAGAAGCGGTGGGTCATCGAAACTGCCCGGAAGTACGAAGGCGAGTTCGGGGAGACGAAAGGCGACTTGGACCGTAGCCAGTCGGTGAACGACTTGCGGAGGCTGCAGACCGGATTGCTGAAGCATGTGGACAGGGACAAGGCTCTGACCTACATCGAACTCCTGTTAAATACGTCTTGGTCGGAGTGTGACGGACACAAGGACCGAGTGGCGGACTTGATGAGGATGGATGATAAGATCCGCCGAGTTTTACGTGAGGAGCGGATAATGATGGAGTTGAAGCCAGAGCGTGAGAAGCTGCCGTTGGTTAAAACTGAGGACCATCTTGGAAGAGAGACGGAGACGCTGTATGACCCCGATAAGCTCGGGTCGTTCCAGTTCGAGAAGTTGGCGGATCAATCGTTTGTGGAGGCGGATCAGCAGCTTCGCGGGTTGACGAAAGGTGAGAGGTGGGAAGACGAGTTGGCAGGGTATAATGAGGCGTGGGGGCTGTACGAGGACGGGACGTTCACGTTTCACATTGCTGAGAAGCTGTACAATAGCTTGGAGGCGGTGACCCAGAAGATATGCGTCGAGCTACAGAATTGGGCGGATGAGACTGATACGTTCGGAACATATATCGAGATAATGCGGGAGAAAGACTTGTTTGAGCCGAATGGTGCAATGCAGCATGAGTGGCAGCAGATTTTGAAGGGTATAGAGACTGGTGTGAGCCGGACCAGTGGTGACCGGAAACGGCATGGAAGGATTGACCAAGATTACGTGATCCTGCTGCTTCACCAGGTGGCGTCTTTCCTCGGGTTCATCATCAAGAGATACGAATCAGAATACGGGAATTCCTCGTGAATTATCTGCTCTTCGTTACTGTTCCTCGTTGACTGCTGTCTGGACGTAACGCTAACGTATCATTTTATCCCGGGTTAAGTCCAAATCACCGGGAGAGACATAATGTGTGAGCGTTTCTGGGTGGCCTACCGCCTCCATGGACCTGTCGAGATACGATCAGAGTATCAGCTCTCAGATGATATCGTATTGAAGCCCAAGGAGAATCCGAATTCTGTTACCGGGACACTGGAGATCGTCTTTGAAGCTGACGACCGGAGCGATGCCCAAGAGAAGGCAGACGAAGAGATAATGGCCAAGGCCAGCCGGATTGTCAGCGCGTTAGCGTTCACTTTTGACGAAGGAATCGTTCTCGGGGACCACTACAAGGTGAGGCCGATAGATGCACGGAACAAGTTGCAAACGGATGCCTCCCTGAAGGCAGGAGAATTTATCCTGGATATCGGGAGTCAGGTCTACGAGAACATAGATAATGAACTTGCTGAGGACGATGAACTGGGTAGAGCTATCAACTGGTATAATCTCGGGTTGTCCACTGAAACACCTGAGGACGCGCTCGTAGCGTTTTGGACTGGGTTGGAGTCTCTTGCTGAGAGGGAGGATGCGGACTTGTCTGAGGAGAAGGAAAGAGCTCTGGACGCTGCAAAAGAGGCGGCACTGGATGTGATAGAGGATGATAATCATGCACTTCGGGGAGAGGTAGGAGGAGAGATTGGGGAATTGAAGAAGGAGTCTATTTCCCAGGCTGTCGTTCGGATGGTCGATGAACTCGTGGATGAGGATATTCTAACTCTCAACCATGTTGATGCAGATGGTCTCAGCAGAGCTGTCGAGATGGTGTATGAGGAGCGCTGTGACATCGTTCACGAGGGGAGGGAAACGGATAACGCCCATCATAAGGTGGCTGTAGCTGAGCAGATTCTGAAGGAGGTGTTGATTGCGAAGCTTCCGGAGGCGTATTCAGGGTTTATTTCTGATGGGGTTCCTGAGCGGTATCCGTATTCTTCGATGGCGATTGACGTGGAGCACTGGGTACCGGTCGTGTTTGAACGTGATCCTGATCTGGTTTTGGAGGAGTGGGAGGTGAAGAGGCGAGCTATTGCTATGACTCGTGATTTGCAGGATGGTTATGGGTTCCCGGTACGGAATTTTGCTGGGGAGGGTAATCCGTTGATTCAGGTGGATGAGGGTGTATTCCGCCTTGATCCGGGGTTTTTCGACGATCTGAGTCAATAACTGCGGGCGACTTCGGATTTGGATCTTCGGACCTGAATTAGATATTCCACTCTTGCTCTTCGGGAACGTAGCGGGACTGGGCCATCGAAACGATAGAGTTGTATCAGAAAAGAGCCGACCGACTCCATCTGGACACCTTTGTGGGAGACTCCACTGTTGATCAGGAAGAACGTTAGTGATGCATACACGCTCTGAGTCGGTCACGCGATTTCTGACAGAAATCAGGGAGTTACTTCAGCGAGTGCTGAATAGAACGCGCATATCTTGAAGGGTTGCTACTGAAACGTCCCGTACAACCATTATTGAAACTCTAAAAATAGACAAAGTTGCCCGCCAATCGAAACTATCAGACAAAATATTATGCCATATCACACCGTTTGCCCTCCATGGCCCAAATTGGAGATACAGTAATTGTAGACAGGGAAGAGTATCTTTCTGGTGGAGCCTTTAGACTCGAAGAGATCCCTAAGAGTAGCAATATGGCGGCTTTCGATGGTTGGAGGGTAGAACTCGAAGAAGAGAATCCATATGCAGTCGTCCGGACTCAACGGACAATCGCGGAAAGACGTCTTGTTGAGACTCTTTACGAACATCTACAACGTGGTCTCGATATTCTCAGTATTCAGAATGATGGGGATCTCCGTTGTCAAGAACTACATACAGAACGTATCGTTGCATGGTCTGAGGGAGGGGACCAACTCCTCCGGGTTGTTGGAATCGCAGATGTCACTATGAACACGAGTGCGTCAGCAACCGTTCGAGATGAAGAGGGAAATATAGTAGAACGCGATTCTCCAGAAACAGAGTGGCACGAAAGTTTACGGTTCTTCCGCTTGTCACAATCCACGGACGATCTTTTTGACGCTTATCGAAATGCGTTTCTAGCGTTAGAAACTCTCTTAAGCGATCGCACACCGAAAAGCCCCGACGAGGGTGAATCAAAGTGGCTCAAGCGTGCCCTCAGCGATGCTCAGAATGAAGTTGATTTAGGAAATTTTGCTCCAAATCCTTCAGCACCTGTCGAATCCATACATGGATATCAGTATGAGAACACACGTTGTGAAATGTTCCATTCGAAAATCACTGAGCCAAGTTTAGTCCCACATAGAGTTGAAGATCGAGAGCAAGTTCAGGACGCACTCAATGACTTGTTGAGAATGTATGTCTCTATTCTCCGGGAAACAATTAATATCAATCGTGGATCCGGGGTCGTAACGAACAAGGGATTTGAACTAATGACTCAATGGCTCAAAAATGAGCACGGGGTGAAAGTTGTATTATCTTCTGACAATACTCCGTTTGATCCATCTGAGAGCCTTGATTCGGAACCTTGGAATGACAATACTCAAATCACTGGTTCTTACTCGGATGAGTATAGTAACCCCGGTGAGACTTGCGTTCTTGCAGATTGGAATCTTTCAGAGTCAGAGTACCCAACTCCAATCCATAGAGTTGGATTAATAAATATTGAGGAGGATGAACAGGGACTAATTTCATCCACAAGGATAGAATCGGGATTATCTCTGAATTCGATAGACATATTCCAATGTCTGAAAGGATTGCGGCTGAATAATGCTAACACAGTGAAGACCCGATTCATCGCATAATTTAGTCTTGAAACAATAATAATTATCTCAAGCATCATCACCCGGTTCTGACAGTATTAAGAGCGTTTTCGTCTGCTACACAGCCGAGTTAAACTATGTTGTACTCATCCTCTCTATCTCGCACGACTTTCGAAACCTGTCACTATTTGAGGATTTCAACAGAGCCTAGAATTCTTAACCAGTCACTTAGTTACCTGCGGGAGAAATCCCTTTACACTCCAGATGTTTTATTGGGATTGTCATGGAGTCACGCTATCTGTAAGAGCCATCAATGACTGATTGCTCGTGTGACCGAAATGGGTGAGAAATCGGTCAGATTCGGCGGTACTATGCTCTCAAAGACCACCGAAAAGACTAGGTTAGTCGGGATTCTGTCCGTTAAACAGGCTAAACGGACATGTATCTGAGAGAGCACGAAAACCGGGACGATATGAAAGTGTGGCTGTCAGAGAACGAAGCACAGACGTTGTTAGAAGGTGCCGATGATACGCAGCACTACCTCGCCTATGCGTTGGGTCTCCGCTGTGGACTCCGTTCCAAGGAAGCCATCGAAGTCGCACCAGACGATGTGGTCGAGACAGACGCGGGCTACATGTTGCGAGTATGGGAAGGCAAAGGAGACCAGTATCGCGAGACACCAGTCCCGCCAAACCTCGCTGCACGGATTCAGACCGTCGCAGATGTCCGAAAGGAATCAAGCAGCGAGCCGATACTTGATTGCTCCACCAGAACGCTTCGACGCTGGGTATCCAAAGCCGGAGAGCGTTTGGCAGAAGCCGAAGATGATCCCGGCTGGAGTTACCTGAGTTATCACGATCTCCGACGTACATGGGCCACGAATCTTGGGGCCGAAGAAGTCGATCCGTTAATTGTTCTCGACTGGGGAGGATGGAACGATTTAGAGACCTTTCTCGACCACTACAGAGGCGTCTACAGTCCGGAAGCACAGCGGCGTGAAATAGAGAAGGTTACTTGGTTGTAACCTACATTATAATCATGATCTGTTAGATAATCTAGTGAGATTGTCTAACTCACCCGAATCTTACCACCAACTAGAGCGTATCATATAATGATTCACAGGATTTTGAGCTTCGTTTGTCCTAGATTGTGACCTTGTTCGTAGTTGGTGATTTCGACGATCACACGGAGACCGAATATAAGGAACACACTCGAACGCTAAGTACTCGAACAGCGCTGCTGTCTCGGTAGCTGCGACATTCAACAAATCTTCAACCGAAGCTACGTCTTACAGGGCTCTGACGCTGCTGGACGTAGTTTCCACTCCCTGCTGCCTCCATTAAGAACCTTCCTTGACACGCTCAATTAATTAAATAGGGTTGATTTGAGGAGTATATGAGTACAGTTGAGTAATTCAGTTGAATAGTAACCGTGCGACTTCTGAGTTATTGAAATAGTTTTTTATTCGGTGATGGAGTGACCTTCTTGTTTCGGTCAAATTGGGCGTACTTCACCTTCTGCAGGTTCATAAGCATGGCCAGACATTAGTAAATCCATTATAATATCATCCACTTCTTTTGGAGTCATTTCTTGTTCTTGCTGAAGTAAGTCATAAAGTTCATTCCGGGGAACACCATCTCCGCCGTTAATATTACACAAGTAGTCGTATACAACTTCTTGGCTAGCGGTGAATGCAAACTCGGGATCATTGGTGGAGACAAGAACTTCTGAAGGTTCCGGCTCAAGACCGTTCAATTCTAATTCGTTGTATATATCCTCAATTGTACCTACAGCAATAATCAGCGTACGTCTGGCGACTTGTAGAGTTGGAACCTCTTTAGGATGGTTTACCGAATTTCTCATCTCCTTCAAATAAAAAAGGTTGGATAACACGGGGGGTAAATCACTCAGCTTTTCAGGAAGTGTGCCATCTTTTTTCTCATCACTCAAGTGATAATCGACCAATATCGTAAGTAGCATACCCCACGGCGCATCTATTTGATCACCAGTTTCCGTTTCGTGCCATTCCAATAAGCAATATTCCACTGCGCGTAAAGAGAGAATGACAGCAGATGTTGAATTTCCCACCGCAAGGGATCGACATGCTTCTTTAAGATCATTACGTGGCATTTCATCTAACCATTCCCATACTGACGATGAAAATAATTGATTAGGTGATTCTAATAGTTTATTCGTATCAAGAATTCCTGAATCATCGACTGGGACAGTTTGTACTTCTTTCAGCTCTTTATCGATAAGATGTCGACAGGCGACCACGTTAGCTTTTACTTTTTCGGAATCTTCACCGGAAATATTCTCACTATTATTATAATCATCCAAATCATTGATCGAGTTGAGAATAACAGTACTTGCTTCCGAATCTAAGTTGCTATCCGTCAAGATAGATTGTACATCTACTAATTCGCCTAAAATCTTATTCTCACTTTCTTTTCCAATTTGGGCTTCCTCTTCACACTTTGTAAAAAGTGATCCTAACTTTTCACCAAGAGTGAGGGCATCATTTAGTGAAATTGTGGGTGTTGGAGAGGACTGCATGCGTTATTTTAAACTATGATTCTGATAGCTTTCAGTCTACTAAAAATCTTCGTTATCTTGAATGTGCTATTCATTAGAATGATATAGATACAATATTGGTTTTCCCATACCTTCCTGTGATATGAATCGTCCATTTACGAACCAAAATTAGACTTGCCGGCCGCGATGACCTCTTTGGCCCGGGTAAGGAGTTGGTTTCGCTCTTCATCTAGTCGGATTGTGGTCCGTTTGGTCGCTCCCATTGTGATTTGACGTATGCACTGGATATCCTAGAGCATTTCCCCGAGTACAGCCCCGATACTTCCGGTCAAAACAACGTTTAAGCCGATTCCCAGTTCCTCCCTCCAGCAACTCGGCTGGGAGGTCATCGATCAGCAACAGACAACATGGGCTGACCCACGCGAAACGGAAACCTCGGCTGTACTCGAACCGCGCCTGCGTGACGCCGTCAAACGAATCAACCCCTGGCTCAACGAGAACAACCTGAACAAGGCTGTCCGTGAAATCCAACAGGTCGCCGGGACAAGCACGATGGACGAAAACGAGCAGATCCACGAGAAACTCGTCCGACACACCACCGTTGAGCAAGACCGCGGCCACGGAAAGCAACACCAGACAGTCAAGTACATCGACTACGAGAACCCCGAAAATAACGACTTCTTTGCACTCAACCAGTTCCGAGTCGAAGGCCCGGTTGAGGTCATCAAGCCCGACATTGTCCTGTTCGTCAACGGCATTCCGCTCGGTGTCGTCGAGTGCAAAAGCCCGCAGATTCCAGAACCACGCTCAGAAGCACTTGACCAACTCACCCGATACCAAAACGAACGGGATGGTGAGTCGGAGGGAGCCGAAGAGCTATTCCGGTACAACCAGTTCTCGGTCGCCACCTGGATGGAGGGCGCGGTCATGGGCACATACGGAACGCCGAAAGACCAGTACAAACCGTGGAAAGACGCCTATCCGCTGGAAGACGACGAACTGATCGAACTCTTCGATCTCGACGGCTACCTTCCGGATCAGTACCGGATGCTCTACGCGCTGTTCGAACCTTCCCGCCTGCTCGACCAGTTGCGACACTTCACTGTCTTCGAGAACAAGCAAAGTGGCGCAGTGAAGATGGTCGCTCGCTACCAGCAATACCGAGCAGCACGGAAAGCGCTCGAACGGATAGACAAGCGCGGTCGGCGTGAAGCCCAGGGCGGAGTCGTCTGGCACACCCAGGGTTCAGGCAAGTCGCTCACGATGCTCTTTCTTGCGCTGAAGCTTCGTCGGAACAAGGAGGACCCGACACTGCTGTTGGTTACCGACCGTCGAGCGCTCAACGACCAGATTCACGCCACCTTCGAACGCTGTGGCTTCCCGAACCCGAAAAAAGCAGAAAGCATCGACGACCTCCGAGACCGGCTCACCTACGATGCGGGCGAGACCATCACGACACTTATCCACAAGTTCCAGACGACTGATGACGAAGAGGATTTCCCGGTACTCTCCCGTGACGAGAACGTCTACGTGATGGCCGATGAAGCTCACCGGACACAAGATAAGGAACTGGCAAACAACATGCGAACGGCACTCCCGAACGCCTTCTACGTTGGTTTCACTGGCACCCCTATCGAGAAAGACGAGCGCAACACACGCCGGACGTTCGGGAACTACATCGATACGTACACTATCGACCAATCGCTTGAGGACGGCGCAACGGTCGAGATTCTGTACCAGGGCCGGCTGGCAGATATCCACCTCGAAGGGGAGACGCTTGACAAGTTGTTCGACCGCATCTTTGCAGACAAGACGGACGAAGAGAAGGCAGAAATCCAGAAGCGATACGCTCGGACACAGGATCTCGCCGAAGCCCAGCCTCGAATCGACCGAGTCGCCTTAGATATCATCGAGCACTTCGAGAACGACGTTCCTGAGCCGTTCAAAGGCATGGTCGTTACCACGAGCAAGGAAGCAGCAATCCGGTACAAAGAGACACTCGACAGCCTGAATGGCCCTGAGTCACGAGTCGTCGTCTCCGAAGGACACAACGACCCAGAACATATCAAAAAGTGGACGCCGACCGACTCGGAGAAAAGCCAGTACAAAGAGTCGTTTGTCGACCCGAACGGTGAGGTAGAACTGCTCATCGTCTGTGATATGCTCCTCACTGGGTTCGACGCTCCGGTTGCCCAGGTAATGTACCTCGACAAGCCGCTGCGGGAACACAGCCTGCTGCAGGCAATTGCTCGCGTGAATCGACCGTTCGAGGAGAAGACCCACGGCCTCATTATCGACTACTACGGGGTCTCGGACGAACTGAAAGAGGCGCTTGCGATGTTCAGCTCGAAGGATGTCGAACGGGCGATGGTTCCAATCGAGGACAAACAACAGGACCTCGAAGCGGCACACAACAAGGCGATCTCGTTTTTCGAAGATCTCGATGATGTCGAGCAGTGTGTCCAATCACTCGAACCAGAAGATCGCAGAATCGAGTTCAAAAACGCGTTCAAGCGGTTCTCTCAGTTGATGGATATCGTTCTCCCGGACCCAATGGCGAACCCGTACCGCGATGACCTGGACCAACTCAGCACGATCTTCGGTAAGTCGAAAGAGCGCTATCGCGACGAGAGCATGAATCTCGAAGGAGCCGGGGCGAAGGTTCGCAAACTCATCCAGGACCACATCACGTCACGAGGGATCGAGGTGCTGAACGAGGAACCCGTTTCCATCATGGAGGAGGTTGAGTTCGATGCGAGAATTGAAGACCTAGAAAGCGACGAAGCTCGTGCGAGTGAGATGCAAAATGCACTCAAGCACGCAATCAACGTTCGATTTGACGAAGACCCAGTTCACTATGGTTCTCTCAGAGAACGGCTGGAAGAACTCATCGAAAAGTACAGAGAAGGACGACACGACGAGCGCAAAACCATCGAGGAGATTCGAGGACTAATGGACGAAATGCGCTCTCGCGATAAACAAGCCCGCGATAAAGGCCTTGGTGATGAGACTGACCTCTCGTTTTACCATGCCATCGAGGATGTCCTGGACGAGCACGATGCTGGCGAAGAAGAGTTCATCCAACTCACGGGCGATCTGGTCAGCACGGTTGAGCAGTTCGTGACGAAAGTTGAATGGAAGGAAAAGACCCAACTGCAAAATCGGATGCGGAAAGAAGTCACCGGGGAGTTGTACCGGTCAGAGCTCGATATCTCTGGCGACGAGCGCAAAGAACTGACCAACCGCGTCATCGAACTTGCCCGGAGACATTACCAATGAGTAAAGGCCTACAACGTCGACACCACATCGGTCAAACGACCGTTCCCTACACGATTGACTGGTCTGAAAACCGGGAAACGATGGAAGTAACGATAGACACCTCCATAGAGCTGACCGTCACCGCTCCGATGACGGCGACGATGGAAGATGTGGAGGAGGTGCTGGAATCTCGGCAGGAGTGGATACTGGAGAAGCTCTACGGCTTACAAGAGCAGCGGGAACCACCATATCCGAAAGAGTACATGAGCGGCGAGAAGCTCTTGTACAGGGGCAGGCAGTATCCGCTGGAAGTGATTGAGGGTGACGTCTCAGAGCCGACCCTCTCATTTGATGAGCAGACGTTCACGCTTCGCGTCCATCGATTCGATAAAGATGTAGATCACGTGAGTATTCGTCGCAAGCGTCAAGCGGTTGTAGACTGGTTCATCGGCCATGCTGAGGATGAGTTACCAGAGCGAGTCTCACGGTTCGAGTCCCGGCTGGGACTTACTGATGTTCCGGTATGGGTTGGCGAAATCGATGGACGATGGGGAGAATATAAAGAGGGTACAATTCGCCTCAACTGGAGATTAATTTTAGCGCCCGTTCGGATCCAAGATTATGTAATCGTTCATGAGTTGGCTCACTCTGTCCATGACGAGCATTCAGATGGGTTTTGGAATACGGTGGGAAGCCTCATCCCAGACTATGAAGATCGGCGCGAATGGCTGAGAGTGAACGGCAACACGCTAACTGTATAGCAAGCATATCAAAGAAATCGTCTCACAGAATTCAAACAGTGGTCAGTAGAGGGCAAGTAGTGACCGGTGGGATGTACTTCTTACCAGATATTCGTCAAATACTGAATGCTGAATACAATGCGCGAATCTTGCACAGAATGATTGCAAAATCAACGGTACTCAGTCAGAGATAGTACAATTACAATGTTTTTCGGAAGCCTCAGATAATAGCACAATCCCACTCAATATCCCCGTCTGCATCGATTCTAATGTTACATCGTTCTGTGCCCTTGACAGAGATTGATTCTTGCTGTATGCCGTCAATGTAGAGGTCGAATGAGCACTCCTCTCCGAGTTCTTCTCTCTCGTATGGGATTGAGTTATCTGGTTCGCCATCTGTAACTTGTATCTCAACATCGTCGTCCCGGCAGTCAGAAACAATGCGCATAGTTCCTGAAAATTCGTCATGGGCTGAGCCGATGGAGAGAAACGGCGTCCCTTCTGACCAAAAAAGGTCTTCTTCACGTCCCGACTGTTCTGAAGGTTCGGAACAGCCGGCCAGGCCGGTCACGCAGACACTCATTCCAATGAAACGACGACGATTCATTACTGATTCTCTCAATCCTGTTGGTATATCTTTTGTGGGGACACGAATGCTGAATGTACCCTCTGCATGTTGCACGGCACTCCTTCTAGAATCCTGAAAGGACCATATCCACTTACAACATCCAACTGCTACATCTCTCACTACCGAGTGCTGCATACGCGCCCTCTATTTTACAGGCCGAGTTCAAAATAACCGTGACTTGTCACACTGGAAAGTGCGAAAATCTACGCTAATCCCCATCAGCTTTGCACGTGAGAAAAGTGAGGTGAGACGAGCCGATAGAGGGGGAGTGGTTAAGGATAAAGTTCTCCCTCACGATGCACTGATTGCTTACTTTGGCCCGTAAACAAGCTAACGGTACCAATTTTCTCTCGACACCACAACGAGCGAGATTTTTTGTAACAGCATAGGAATGATAGTAGTAATGGGTGCAAACACGCAATCAGATGAGGAGAACACAGAGACACCCATTGAAATTCATCAAGAAACACTTGGTACTGAAGCCATCGCCTTCGTTGATACCCTGAATACCAAGATTGATGAGGTTATCAAGAATGCTGAACTCAACTATGAGTACATTCTGGGGGACGTCTCCGGCTATGGTGTCTCCGGGAATGGCCACGCACATTTCGACCTCGTTCACGAGGGCTCGAAAATCCACTGTGTAATCTTCAAATACCGTCTCCAATCACTTGACAATAACATCGAGGACGGCACGCACGTCGCTGTCAAGGGCGAGGTGTCCTACTATGAGGAGAACGGCAGTGCATCTCTCTTAGTCGATGATGTCGTCGAAATGGGGACAGGCACATACGAGCAAATCTACCAACAGAATAAGCGTGTGCTGGCCGAAGACGGGCTGCTCGCAGAGGAAACAAAACAGTCGCTGCCCAGTTTTCCGTCTCGAATTGGTATTGTAACGAGTCGCGAGAGTGATGCACGCACCGATGCTGTCACGAGTATCCACAGTCGGTATCCGGACGTCGATATCGTGATTCACCATTCGACCGTTCAGGGTGAGCAAGCACTGCTCTCGCTAATGAGTGCAATCAGTTCGCTTGACGACGACGCGGCCGTTGATGTGATTGTCGTCACTCGCGGCGGGGGTGCAGATACGGACCTTCGCGTGTTCAATGAGACACCGCTGTGTTGTGTCATCCACAATACCCAGACGCCAGTGGTTGTCGGCGTCGGCCACGAAAACGACCGGACGCTTGCTGACGAGGTTGCTGATCGTCGGGTGATGACGCCAACGCATGTTGGGGAGATTGTCCGCAAAAAGGAAGAGTTGGAACACGACGTCGAAGCGACTGCCGAACGCCTACAGAGTGCTTATTCAAGGGCAGTCAGTAGCCGTCATGACGAGCTAAGGGCTGAGTTGGAGGGTGCGTATACACAGCACGTCACAGACGAACTCACAACACTCGCGACGAATATCGACCATGCGTTCGAGACGGTTGCCGCTGAACGACTCACCTCACTTGAGCATGAGTTGACGCACGCCCTCGAGTCGTTTGAACAGCAACAGAGTCACGAAAAAGAAAAGCAAGCGGTTGCGACGGCTTATGAACGTTCCCAGCGCCAACAGCAAATAGCAATTCTGCTCTTAACGCTGCTCGTACTCGGGCTACTCGGGTACATCTTGTTCCTGTAAATCCATGACTGACACACCCACCACGAATCCAGACGCATCGATTGGCGAGAAAACAGAGCGACTTGAGGAGATCATCAATCAACTCGAAGCGGGGGAGGTATCGCTTGAACGTGCGCAGGCGCTACACGACGAGGGACAGAACTTGCTCCAGGAATTAGAAGAGGAATTGGACCTCGGTAACGGGAACATTATCGAACGAACCACGTAGGCAATTTCCAAGTTCGACGAACCAACCGGAGCGTAGAACAACAGTGCCATAGGATGTGACAGTCTCTGTGCATTGTGAACTCAGCTGACTGGAGTTGTCGCTGGACGCGTTAGAAAAGCAGACTCGTTACTCAGCGAGGGCGTCGAGTATTTCGCGGTTCTCTTCGATGAGACGGTCGATATCCTCGAGGTATTCTTCATCTTCCGAGGATTCTTTGAGTGACATTGTTATATACATGTATACATCCTGTTGGTTTCAACCCTTCGCTTAGCGCGATTTCGGTCGGTCATCGTGGGTTAAGCCTCTCTTCGTCGATTTCTCCAGTTTTAAGCCACTGTGCAATCTCTTCGATATTGTACGAGCGCAGGCTCTTCATGACATGATCGACGCGCTCTGTTTCCTGCTCAGCGGGTTGGTGACCATGATCCTCCAAATATTTGAACGCTGTCAGCCACGCTGTTCGTTTGTTGCCGTCCTCGAAGCAGTGCTCGGTGGTTATTTTCCGCAAGAGGCCGGCGGCGCGAGGATAGAGACCATCATACCCATCAATCTCTTTCAGCATTCTTTCGTAGCGCAACCGTGGCGCAGCGATCCGTGCCCCAGGATAATCGAGGTCGTACACCTGTTCCACGCGATCGTGAGTCATGATAATTTGCCTTGGTGTCGGGAGGTCCTCGCCGATTTCGTCCTCGTCATCATCGGGATTGTAACCAGCAATAACATCTTCAGGATCCGGGAGGTCGTCAGTCATACTTCTCCTTCTGTGAAACTGGTGGCTGCAGCGTAACATAGTGTCCGGTTTCTTTCAAGCCGTTGAGCTTGTGGATTGCAGACTTAACCAACAGAATGGGTTTAGTTACTTGTACTGTTGGTTAAGGTTAACTGCTCCTGTGTAAAAACGTGGAAAGTCGCAGTAGAGCGGCTTTGGTATTCACTCTGTGAGTTCCTCGATCACATCGAGGAGCTCGTTTGATTTTGCGTGTTTGTGTAGAAGCGTGCAATAATACTGAGTTTTCACCCCCGTCTGGATTATTTACTGAGTCGCTAAATCAGATTGTTGTCAGAACAACTCGTGCAAGATACAACGCGCGAGTCTTGCACTACCGATGGTCCGCATCTTTATATACCTCGGCCAAACTACGGGGAAACGTTCACAAAAAGAGGATTACAACTCTGTGTAGAAAGGGTATGAATCGTCGTCAGTACCTCAGTGCACTCGCTGGCAGCACTGTCTTGCTTGCCGGCTGTCTCGATAGTTTCGGTGACACCGACCGCAATGAGGATGAAGTATTCGCCGGCTACCGGTACAGCGAGCACGATCTCATCGTTGAATTCCACGACGATGTCGAGGTGGAAACCGCTCGGTTGCTGGGCGACAGGAGCACGGAAAAGAAGCGCGTTGAGAGACCGATCGGAACTGTACGGTTCCCGGTAGTGTTCCCACAACGGCTGGATACCCACCTTCCGTCCCGGCCGCCAATTCGTGTAGAAGCGGAAACTGAGGGTGGAACCGCTCGCACTTCGGTCTGGGAGCCCATTCACGGCGCTGTTCGAAATCTCGAACCTGGACCGGACGGCAAGGCGCATTTTCACATCAAAAACGAAGGCACTGCCCCGCTGTTGGTTCGGTTTGTGAGTGTTCACGGGGATGTTTCAGAGCCAGCGACGGACCCGACGAGTGACGAGTTTGATCTCAATTCGTTTCGGGGCGGTCCAGGCGTCGTCGGTACTGGTGAAAATAGCGTACAGTATCCCGAACGGCCGGATTTGGTCGTTCCAGGCGGCTCGGAGTTACCCTTCGAGACGACCTACCGACCGTTCACCGACAATGAAGAGTCAGCGGGCGAAGAACGGTCCGGAACGGTTTCGCTGGTGCAGTCCTCCGGCGCAATCAACTCATACGGCTTCTCGTACTAACCGGGAGAGATCATCCGTATTAATATGAAGGGTATGAATCGTCGTCAGTACCTCAGCGGACTCGCTGGCAGCACTGCTTTGGTCGCTGGTTGTCTTGACGACAGTTCGGGAACTGCAACGCAGTTGGTCGAACTCAGTGGAGTTAATTACACCACAGAATCGCGCATCCTCTTCGTCGAGGTATGTACTGACGGCGAACCACAATACACAGAGTCAGTCGAACTTACCGGGACACCGGAAGGAGAAGACCGGTTTACCGCAGCCGCCTTCGACGGATATCCGACCACCGGCGGTGCGCACATCATCCACAGTTGGCACGACGAACAGACACGTGAAGAGAGTACAACGTTTGATTTCACGAACATCGATCATGAGTGTGTGACAGTACAGATCGAAATCGGCGCCTCGCCGCACCGAGACGAGATCGGTTCCGATATCAGGTTCACGAAATCGCTCGGCTGTCCCGATGACGAGTAAGTATTGTAGGCGGACAGATCCGAGAGGAGAGATCTGCGAATCCAAAGATAACCTGTTTACTTTCGACGATGTATGCGTGCTGTGCATCCGCTGAGTCGATCATGTGATTTCTGATAGAAATCATAGAGTTAATACAGCGAGTGATGAATGGAATGCGCGAGTCTTGCACTCCTTCTTGTAGCGCTGTGGTCAAAGCGTTCAATAAAGACTGCTCATCGTCGCCACATGACTGAATAGCAACCTGTGGGATTATTCTTCATCAACCGGAAGTGGAACTATGTACTCAATGTAGTCTTTATTCGAGAGTCTTGCAACATCGCACTTGTGTATACCGGCTCTTCCCGTAGTGAAACTTTGAGAGCCTTCAGAATGCGCCGCATCGCCTCCGAAGATGCCCTTCAATTCTCGTAACTTGTCATCCTCAATACCTTCGTAGTAGCCGACTCCCGCGCTGATCATATCGTCTTCACTTGGACTGTTGTACCGGGTCTCATCAAGAGGCTTATACGAGATCCGCTCGCCGTTGAGATCGTGGTCACACGACGAAAAATCGAACTCTCCAGCCATGTCATCTGAGTTGTTTTCCTCATCGGTTTCTTCATTGCCGGCATCAGCTATTTCATCCCTATCTTCGCGCAGACAGCCCGAGAAACCACCAATACCGGCTATACCAGCCAGAACAAGTACCTTCCGGCGATTCACCATATCTTGTACGTAATTCTCCAATTTGAATCAGCCTTGTGGGAGTGTATCCGGCGTGTGGCGCAACGCAACTAAGCAACTGATGCCGTTCAGACAGTCGGAGCAAATGAGTTGTGATGCTGAACACGCCCTCTGATAGTGATTATTGCGGTAATTTTCAGGATACCACCGAAAACGCGAGTTTTTCAGCCCTCGAAGACCGATTCTCTTGATGCCCGGCGGTAAAGATTCGCAATAATCACGATGAGTCGGTGTGACCGACTCTATCAGAGAACAAGGAGTTTGTCATGTTCGCTGTGCACACAGCGTGCACTCAGTAACTAGCGCTGAGAGGGGTGATTTTACGGGTAGCAACGGGGCGACATATTCTTTGGATTTCGTGGCGGTGGTGCAGAATGGTTCTCATAGCATGATGTTGGGGCTGGCAACATCGTTTCCTCGATGGTGATTAGCGAGCGCAACGGCCAACCGAAGACACAGAGCCAGAAAGACGTGTGATTTGACCCTCACTCGGCCTCGGACCCGCGGGGTCCCGAGGCCGAGATCCTTGCAGACTCCAATTGCTGTTTCCACCCGTGAGCGTTGATTATACGTCTTATCGAGCTGTTTCCGCCAGAGACGAACTGTGTCGCTGTGCTGTTTGATCTGGTCTTCGACGCGATACTCAATCTCTAGCGGGTCGTCTGTATTCCGTGGATTGTACGGCGCAACCGGTACGACTGCCTGCGCCAGCAGGTGGTCGTGCCACTCCAGCATATCGAACTCTGAATCACCGACCATCCACCGAGGGATTTCGACGGCGAGCGCGTCACGCGTGACGCGCATCGCCGTCTCCTGATCGACTTTCTTTGCTGGAGTGAACGCTGCTGCGACCGGAATGTTGTTTGCCGCGGTTACGATACAACAGCCGTACCCGTAGTAGTACTCGTCTTCGCTGTGGTCATAGTTCCAGCTAGCGTCATCATCGCGCTGATCGACGGGAATGTCGGTACCATCGATGCGGAAGAGCTTGCCGAGCGGGACCTGCTCGGCAAGCTCATGCACCAATTTGATGAAGATGTCTTCTGCGACGAGAGCGAAATCAGTGATAAACCGTGAGAGCGTCCACCGGGACGGTGGGCGCTCGAACCCACATTGCCGCCACACATCTTCATTCCGGAGTTCTCGCGCCATTGGTCGTAGTCCGTAGATATCGTTGTAGAAGCAGTGAAGGACACCTTTCAGCAACTCTGGCGGCTCGTGGACCCGTGTTCGCCCCCTCGAATCGGGGGCGAACACGGGAAGGTCCATGAGAAAGGAGAAATCAAGGTGTTCGAACAGCGCTGTTGTCTCTGTCTCCAGTGCTTTGAAAACCTGTGCGATCGTATCATTATCTGGTAGGACTGATTTGGTCGTAGACACATCAAATTCGTCCTACCGCTTTCCTTGTGAAGACTTCTGCACCACCGCC
>LFCJ01000664.1_pt1 | contig 22221 bp, 23 predicted proteins | sample 643141 | NCBI WGS metagenome assembly LFCJ01 (sample SAMN03766243, study PRJNA286221) | soda lake metagenome | biome: soda lake; feature: Kulunda steppe; material: water; isolation source: sample B1-Br-g2 brine of Lake Bitter-1 | place: Russia: Kulunda steppe | collected 2010-07
GGAAAGTCGATTATCCACCCTCGCAACCTATGGGATCGGGGTTCGAACCTCACTGGAGGTCACAACCGGCTAAGCTGCCCTCGTTCGGCGGATACAGCCTTGAAACCTTACCTTACCTTTCCCTGTTTTGTAACCCCCTGTATTGAAGCTTTGGAGGGACACTTACCTTGATTAGGAACCTGCCTGCACCCTTCTTTCTTAAGCGCACTGTCAAGCTGTAACGCGTAGCATGGTCACAGGGATCTATTTTACTGCCTGCATAGTTTCCCTATCTCTTCATTCTTTGATTTTTTGCTTGGTCCACGCACCTCAAAACTATACCCACAGTGGCATTGCTTCAGGGCAAATTCTAATGTTATAATGTCGACAGTTTGTCTCACATTACAAGGTCGGGTCCAAGCTTACTCAGCAAAACACCAGCTACATAGATAAGTCATTGACTTAAAAAGCACAGCCTCTTTTTACCCACTCATGCCAGAAAACTCACTCAGTACCAAAGACAAAATTGTCGTCATCGCTCAACCGGTCCTCTTTATTGTGTCTCTCAAGTGGGGAGCTGCTTGGCCTTCATGGAAGATGGCTTGATGTCATGCGCCACACACAAACTGCCTAGTATTGCAGCAACCCATCAGGGTTGAGGAAATCTGTTTTGTGGCACCCTCATGCAAACGCAACTTCCAGGGCAATGGTGCATAAGCAACACCTTAAACGCTTGTGTGCAGTGGGGGCACAAGCAGCTCACAAAACAAAGAACGGCATGCACTCTCCCTCTTCTTAGTATAGCATCTCCACATACCAGCGATTCTGTGCACAGGCACAGCAGCGCATTAGTCTCTAGCTGGTGAGCCGACTCCAATACGTGAACAACTCAGCGTCCAAGAAAAAGTAATTATACTGAGCTACACATCAGGCGCAGGTGGCTTGCCCAAGAGCTCACGCACTTCCCCTGCATTTTGTGAATTTTGTGGGCACACAAACCTAGTTAGATAATGATTTTTGCATCCTGATCCAGACAGAGTGGAATTGAGGCAAACGGGTAAAGTGCGGAGGTTGGCAGGCATCAAACTTATAATACTGTATTATACTGTATTGTATTATGTTGTATTATGTTGCGCCATAGGCACACGCACAATTGCCGGTAAAGTGTTATACCATAATGGGTATTATACATGTATAAATATAGAGAACCTCTGTCACCAACGTTGGCTCACCGTTAGGCACCTCCGTCACCGACATTGGCTCACCGTTAGGCACCTCCACCCGCCTAGAGTCACAAGTCCGCCTTTCGGCGGAGCAAGACCTACAGGTCCTAGTTTATTCTTCATAGGAAAAAGTTATATTTGAAGGTAACAGAACGTTCTGTGTTAAAAACCGTTAAATACTCCAACATATTAATTATTATATTGTAAGTAATTAATAGTCTAAGTGAAAACACTATTAAATAACAGGAGTGAGTAAGTATACATGAGTAACACTAATTGAAACTGAAGGTGATGGGGGTGCCTTGAGAAGATGCAAATGGTCTATGTGGACTAATACACTGCTGCAGTCAGCCTTGGAAATATGGAGGCTAGAGGGTGGCTGATTAAAGCAAAGTGGGAAGGTTGGATGAGTTGTTAGGCAAGCAGTGCATCTAGCACCTACTTAACGCTCAACAGCCTGCCTAGTTTGATATTTTAACATTGCAAGCTGTTGTTACTTGTTCAAGCAAGGACTGCCCCTGCATGCCGAGTCATACTCATTCAGGAGCTCTACATTGAGGGAAAAGATGCCTTGCTGGCCCGTCAGCCTTGTTTGCCCAGTGATTTGCTCATGCTGCTCCTTGCATGCTGGAATGAATGGGTCAGCCTGACTGACTTGCCAGAAGTGAGACTGCCGTGTGAGAATTTTTGTGTTGTTCCAAAATTGCAATTCCATGCATGCTAAAAACTGTCACTCACCTGGTTGCAGCGTGCCAGTCTGCATTTTCTGCACAAGCCGCGTGGCTTCTGGCCGGCGCAGCAGCCCTTTGACGTTTTGAAGGCCAGTCCCAAAGCAACGGCCACACACACGAGCTCCTCGCCCATAGCACTGTAAGGTCAACAAACACAAGGCCCCAAAAAGTTCGCACAAGTTCCAAAGAAGGCAGCATTATATTGGAACTTGTTCATTTTTGATAGCATAAGAATGAAGTTAAGGAGGCAATAAATGTTAAAACCTCTCCTTCAAGCTCACCACTCAACCACAGGAGAACATACTTTTTTGCTATGGTTGACGGAAAGCATGAAGGGGTGGCTGTGTGATTCATTGTCACATGCATTTTATTCATTTGTTTACTTTATTCATTCCTTGTCTTGTCGTGATTGCCTCGCATTGCTCCCCTGGCTGGGCAACCTGGCTGGGCAGCAGACAGGGACTGCTCCTCCTGCTGTAAACGTTGGGCTTTCTTGTCATAGTCATCTGGCAAAATTGCACATGAAACTTTCTGTATTCTGTGAAAACAATTAGTCCAGGGAAAGCCCTAATCTCCCTGCAACACATTTTACCATTTCACTTGTAGCGTCCTTTCAATGCCGTTTCTTATGGTTCAAGTGTTACTAGACACTTTTGTTTGCAATATGGGAGAAAAAATGCATTGAAAGGGCATTGACAATAGGCTTCACCTTATTGATGCATCCGCCAAACTGTGCATTTGTCGCTATCTGCCAACTCGAGGGCTGCGTCCTTGGTTGGATGCCTTTACAAGTTTGTGGGGTGAATGATGACCCTGGTCTCCATGGCAAATCCTCCAGTCAGCGAGCTTACTTATCATTCAGTCAGAGAGTACAGAGTGACAGCCATGCCTGCAAGTGCACTACCTAGGCAAGTACCAGGTCTTGTTGCGCGTCTTACCTGTGGGCACTCGGTGAATTCGTAGTTGTCCTTGGCACGCTTGCGACTGAGTGCACGCCACTTGCCAGTTCCACCACACATGTCACCTGCATTGTAATATTTTGAGGAGGCGTGCGGGTATGGATTTGAAGACTGACATAACAACTTGCTCCTCCCAGGCCCAGGGTTACTGTTCAGGGGAAGGGGAGCAAACGGCAAGGGCACAACAATGTACAGGTGCCCAAATCTGGACTTGGGGGCAACCAATTTCCCTGGCATCTGTGCAATGCTGAATTGCAGTTAAAGCAACCCAAGCGCCCACCCTGGGTGGGCGGATTTCATTTCAAGTCCTCAAATGCGCCCATGTCCTTCCTTCCTTGTCCTCTGTGCAGCATAATTATTCTGCTGGGACAGACATGCACCAGAAAGTCAGCACTGTCAAATCATACTGTCTCCTTCTGACCAAGCAGAGTTGACATCGTCAAAGGCAATCCTCGCGTGGAAGGATGCGTCATCAACTTAATGCATCAGACCAACATCTCCACGGAGCCCTTTGTTACGCAGGCAGCAAGCATGCGCATCTGTGGGCACTGTGCTGGACACGCACAGCTACAAGAGTATGCTGCTGCCAGCATGGGCCTGATCCATGGCAAGTTCCAACCATGAGCAACGAAAGCAGGGGGTGTGAGCAGGCATGCAAGCAAGGAGACGCTCACAAGGTACGACGCCCAAGCCCAGGCACTCGCGGCAGCTGTCCTCAGAGGCGGGCGCCATTTCTGCTTGGGCGGAGCTGGGATTGCCTAGTGCCGCAGAAGCTGCTGCGAGGGGCGCCAAGACCACGACGTGACGTCGGTGCATGTTAATCGGCCCAACGGAGCAGCAGGGGTCGTCCTCGCTTTGCTGCTGTTGTGGCTTCTTGGAGGGCACTTGCGACTCATTGCTCCGGGAAGAACTTCTGTCTGGACCTGTGACAACAGGAATTGCGAGGTTGGAAAGATATCTCGCTGCCCACACAACAAGCTCTGCGTTTTGATAGCTGGCTAGTCACACGCCAAAAAACGCACCCTCGGCGGTGGCGCGGCAGACGTGCAAGGGCGCCTTGGCCTGCTGCCTGATGCGCACAGCAGGGACGTAGCTGGTGCCCACGGCACACTGCTGACACAGTGACTGCATCACTTCGCTTTGAAACAGCAAACAAGGTTTAATATTTCACTGCATCTGGTACGTTTCGAGTTTCATGGGTAGTAGGTTGGCCGTCAAACTTACAACCGAAAATGCAAACTATGATTTTAGAACGATGCATCTGACTGAAATCGGACCAATACCACACACAATGAATACTCTGAATGAATTGAATGAAATGGATTGCCCAGGGCTATTTTAAGCAACAGTATTGGAACAATTTGTGTGAGCAGCTGCGTGATTGGCAGTTTGCGCATGCAATTGCGTCAGACAGTCAAGAAGTCTATGTTGGTAACTGACATGGTCAAAAAGAGAACTTTCAAGCTTGCTTAGCATCCTCAGGATCCGGCATGCCCGCATACAGGTACTTCTTTATGATTCCTGGCAATGGACCCATGCTGTAGCCCATACTCTGCAAGCAGGGAACAGGGCAAGCAAGGCTGTCAGGGCATGACAGTGGCCTATGCCATGGACAACAGCATGGCCTGCAGCATGACTGCCTTGTTGCAGTGCCAGATGCAGTGCTGCCAGAGCAGAAGACATGAGTTATGAGTTTCAATGCGAGTCTGTACAATTCCAACGCCCATGCACTGTGGACCTGCTTTCTTGCATGCACCATGCCACATGTATTGTTTTTGCGATGTTGGAGGCATACCATCAACAAGGAAAACACTGCGCTGGCACAAAAACACTGGCACACGGAAACTGTTGGTCCAGTGTGCCCACCTGAAGCAGAACACGGTAGACAACTTGGAGGAGAAACACATAACAAGATGCATTGATCGACAGCAGGGCGAACAGGACGCAGCAGATGGTGAGGGGAGAAGGCGAGCCATAGAACCCAATGTTGGCACTGACTTGATCCTGTAGGGAGGCAGGTTGGCAGTCAAAAGCTTCCTTTCGGTCTATTTTGGAAGGTGATGTTGGCAAAGGACACTGACAGTGCCAGTTATGCTTTCTGACAGCAAGAGGACTCCTATTGCAAGGTCTAGCATGTCAGCCATGTTAAAAAGCGCAGCTACCACGTGGACTGGGCATGGAACAACCTGCCAACGAGGTGGAGAAGAGAAATGAAGAAAAACTCCTTGCCCTTTCATCAGCAGTGCTCTCATGCGAACTGCAACTTTTAGTTGTATGGCGAGCCATTGCAGGTGATGACCAGCAGGCACTCCAGAAGTTTTTAAAGAGTCTTCCTGCTCCCTTCGCCCGCGTATCGTATAACATGGCAGATGAATATATAAAGGCATTAGCAAGAACTCGCTGTTCGAGTTCAGGCTTCAATTTGCCTTTCAGAGTTCTCTCTCTCTCCCTCCCCCCCTCTCTCTCTCTCTCTCTCTCTCTCTCTCTCTCTCTCTCTCTCTCTCAAAAACACGCGTATGACATGCACACAAAACAGACACGCATGTGACTGGGCAAAAAGAGAGGTGCAAGGCATGCCATGCTTACCCATGCACTCACCAGCATGGCGTAGACGTTTGACATCATGATGGCAAACAAGTTTTCGTTCATGGTCACGCTGGACAGCACGAGGTAAAGCAGTTGGCCTGCCATCCGCACTGCCGCCCCCAAGCCTACACACAGCCAGAAATTGGCTTTAATGCACCACAGGCTGGCAAGGGAGGCCGCAAGCAGGCCATGGATCAGCAGGTAGGACACGGCTCGCAGGGGCCCAAGGAGCACTGCAAAACAGCAGCACCACCAGCAGAGAGCGATGAGAGTTAGGGGCATGCAGTGTGGAAAAAAAGGAAGTAGGCTGTTGCGTATCCCGTGGGAACCTGGGGAGCAAGGGGCCCCCTACATGCAATTGTTGCCACTGATCCCTGGAAGCTGTGGACATAGCGTGAGTTGCGTGCAGGAGCGGATGGTACTTGTATGCAGAGCCAGAGACAAGTTAAAAAAAATCCCCCATCCATGCACTGAAGAAGAAAACTTTCTTTGCTAAGACCGCTTAGCACATTGCGTACGACACTTGCCTACAAGCAGGAACCCAGAGGCCATCATTGTCTTCCACCCAGCAGCAGGTCCCCTCCGCATGGCAGCCAGCACTATCGGCAGGGGCAGGAAGTAGCCCAAGCTGCCCTCAAGCTTCAGAATGGTTGACAGCAGAAATGCTAGGCCAGACACAGCCGCAAGCATGGCAGTTTCAACGAGGGTCTGCAATCAAGGGGCATGCATGCGGTAAAGTGTTGGTGGCGCGCACCTCTGCATAACAAATGCGCATCTTATTATGTTCCGCATTTTACGGTAGCAGGTGCCTGCAAAGCCTGGAACTAGTCAACATGAAGGCTGTGTCATGAAAGGAGGATGCATGCTCTCTTGGGAAGGCAGCAAAACATCAGGAAGGCTGCACGGACCTGAGTCCTTTCGAGTGGGTACACTGAACCACCTTCCTCCGTATTGCTCAGATTGCCACTGCTAATGCTGCTTTGCACTACACAGCTTCTCCGGCTTTCTGTCGCATCCAAGCAAAAATGATGTACGTTCAACCTTTGTGCCCTGGCAAGCCTTCCCACACCACCCCTGGCTTCAGGTCCAGACACGCTAATATTACTGAAATGGGTAAATCGGGTGTGCGTGATACTTCTAGGACAGGAGGTGCATCGTGGGAGACTCCCATCAGAAGGCCTCCCTGAGAAGCAGGCATAGGAGTGTGTGGTAGTACGCATCAAAAGGATTCAAAAAGATTTCTTAAACTAAGAAGTTATGACAACCAAGGTTGGCTTTGGCTAACCTAAATGAGCTAAACGGCGAGAAACGATCTTACGGGGGCAGATAAGTTGATAATGTTTTCATTTAAGGTAGATAGTGATCATGCATGATATTTTTGCAATATTGCATGGCAGCCAATGGCAGCCGATGGCAGCTCGTGGCCTTTCCTTCATATTTTTCAAAATCTTACATATTAACCTTACCATCAATATCTCGTGTTATCCCGTTACAATCCCGTCACATTGGGAATCCGCGGGTTTAAAGGCTAGTTTGCCTTTTAGATTGATTTTGGTTGCAGACCTGATGGGCTTCAGCTATGCTGTCCTAGGACCAAACCTAAAACTTTAAGCAAAAGGCCTTATAACCTTATATGGTTAAGGTAGACTAGTCAGGAGAACGTACAGTACTTACTTGACCATTCAACAGTAAATCGCATATAGAGGTTCTGATCAGTTCTGCCTGGGTCTAACCCATGGGTATAAGGGCTAACCTAGCACCACATGGTATGGAATGCTTTGCATGGCTTCGTCCACACAACACCGGTTACTGGAGTCAGACTACTGGCTAGGGGCAAGTGGGGGGCGAGCGCCTGAAAAGAGCTCTGGGAGAAGAGCATGCAGGGAGGTGCGCACCTGGCTCCCATTGGACTTGAGACCACCACTTCTTCTGCTTTGTTCGTCTAAGCAGTGAGGAACAAGCTGATGATAGCGGAAGCATGCTAGAGGGATTTTATTTTCAGCTGATTTTACCCGCCCCCAAATAATAGCTATCCCATTTCATTATCCAGCATTTTGAAAAATCCTGCATTGTAAACACACCCAATTTCATCCTATTTATTATCCCATCATTGATTTTTATCCGCCGCCGCGGCGTAAGTCATTCTTTACTTTTACATTGCCATAAGACGCGAAATTGGAAGAAAAATGCATGCCTGCCTAATTGCAACTGTTCATGTCAAGGAGGAGTGCTGACGTTTCAAGGACGTCCATTGTCGATGAACCCAATCCTTGTGGGTCCGTTTGACTGGAAGAACCAGTTACTTCCTTGTCAGAGATGAGTGCACTTTCTCACACATTTCACTTTCGCTGAGCTCGTCATATGTGTCTGCCTGCGAATCAAGATCACATGCATCAATCACTGAGGGACATGGTTTTCAGCCAATGTAGCAGCTACATGAGAGAGCCATTTTTAACCCCTGTCATGCACGTTGTTCCAAGTTTAGATCAAGCACCAAGTCTACATGAAAAACAGAGGTTCAGCTTTGGCGCTTGCATTAAATGAAATACATTCTTTGCCCAATGTGCTCTACATGAGCATCAGCGATTCAAGAGCATGGCAATGAGGCAAATCACAAGGGCAGACCCTTATCAGTTGCTGTGTGAGTCACTTGTCCTCTTAGAGGCGAGAAAATATAAGGCCTGTAGTGCATGCACAGCAAAGACGACCGCATGCCTTCTGGTTCCTTGTGAGGTTCACAGCTCAAAAGGGGAGTGAAAAGACAACCACCCCTGGTCTGTGCGGATGAAGACGAGAAATTGATCCCTCGTGCGGCAACAAGCGCATGCAAGCAAGGCACCTGCAACTTGCAGTCAATTTGAATTGTCCAGGGTTGGGTCATGCGTCCATTTGCCCAGACCAATGCGCGTATGATACAACAATGCGCGTATTTAACGTCAATTCGTCCGCATTAAGGGGTCATTTTTGAGGGTCGAGGTTGGGGGGGGGTGGGGGGGCCCGTGGGCCTTCAACTGCCCCCCCAGCTACCAGTAACCACCACAATGCATTCTTAAAAGAACATGTACATTGAAAATGCAAAGAAAAGGGGGAAAGAGTGCGTTCATGCCAAGGTCATTGAGCTGAAAGACGAGTCCCAGGAGCTGGGCCCATGCACCAGCACAAGTAATGCAAGCTCGTCTTTGTAGCTGGTGCTTCCTGCCTCAGAAAGCACTTCCTGCACATCAATCCATCTTGAGGGTAAGTGAAGTGCACAGCGGATAAAGCAGTCCTGGAGCCTGTCCTGGATGAGATGAGAGCCCGGGCCCGTCGATGCATACGCTCAGCAAGGCAGCAGCAGCGCAGCGCAGCTCCAGCTCGACAGCACAACACCAGCAACTGCATGTAGCACCTCAACACCGCCAAGGAGTGCTCCGCTGAGCAAGGCTGAGCAGGAACACGGGAAACGCCGAGGGGGGGGGCGCATTGGACGCGACGGTTTTTCAATTCGCAAATTTAAGGCAATTTTATCAATGTGTGAAATGCGATAAAATACGCATGACCCAACCCTGGAATTGTCCAATTACTCAGCCTTTCAACCATACAAGTCTGGGACGCACCTGCAGCTCAGTGCTGACTCCATCCATGAAACCTTTAATCAGGTCTTTTGTACTGGCATACATCATCTTGGACTTGACTGTGCTACCTGAGGGCGCCCTACAAAGCCACAGACACATTTAAAGCAAAAACGATCAAGACTCATTACAAATATTTGTGCAGATCACATGGTAAATTGCACAAACTCCTGGTTGGTCTTAAGGAGACAACAGATGCTGAGTAAGCCAATTGATTAGGTGCACCATGATGCATTGATTGCCTGACTTAGTAGTTTGCATCAGGTTGGAGATGCATTTTCAGTATCCCCGCCTTTTTACTTTGAAACTGCCCTAGGAAAAGGCAGCTGCTTGCAGCTTGCTAGGCAGGTTTTGTCAGGGCAAAGCATGAGTTTTGTGACTTCATACCGCAACCAAGGTTGTTTCCTTTATTTTGTCTAGGGCTGTAATTCAGACATTTCACCTTTCAAAAGCGCAAATTACTCAAGTCAGAAGCAAAATTTGCAAAATAGTTGGTCGCTTTTTTGTTCAGTTTTAAGGATAGAACCAGGAGGGCCCTCTCCCTGGCAATTTCACCCAGTTTAGGTCCCTCTACCTTCGCTTATGCACAAACTATTCAATCCTACTGCATAATAAGTTACAGCAAGGAGGAGAATAGCAGGTTGAAGCTCTTTTGCTGAATTATGCATGATAACATGGTGCATTGCAACAGTTGGGTGCCAGCTGGGATTGCCTGGAAACGATAGTGAAATGTTAAATGCAAGCTGCAAACGATGGAACGCAAGTACAACATAAATTGTCCAGGAAAATTGGGAGTCGATAAGGCCCTGATCATACTGGGCCGATTCACCCTCCAATTCAACCCCGCAATTCAGGGTTAATTTAGTTCGCCAGTGTGACCACTATCAATTCAACCTCCCTGAAATTGCTCATTTTAGGGGGGGCTGATTGGAGGGAGGGCCAGATCAGCCCCCCCCGGAAATTCCAAACTTGCGCCGGGAGGGTCCGGAGGCCCCTGCGGAAGGTGCGGATCTTAGGAATTTCCCCAGGGGATTTCGATAGTGCCAGTGTCCTATGAAACCTTCTACTTTATTCTTAACATCACCATAAAAGATCAATATCATCAAATTTTTCAACATGCGGGGTCGAACAAGTTTTCCGCAGAGGCAGACCGGCTCGTGTAGCCTCAGCTGGAGTCAGCCAGTGGTGTGCCTGAGGGGAAGAGGGTTCAATGAATGAATCCACTCGGGACTGGTCCCCAAACAAGGACAGGGGCAGGCAAAGGGGAGGTTCTGAAGATGATGAGGACGAGGATTTCATGCATGAGGAGGGCGTTGACTCCCTCCCCCTCACAGCAGGATCACGCACACACTCAGCACAGCCCACAGGCGAGCCCAAAGAAGCGCAGCACCCAAAGCATGCAGCTCCACTTTTGGAAGCGCAAACGTGGCAAACCCTCCTATGCTGAGAGAGCATGCGCAGCCAGAGCAGCCACCGCTGCCGCCGCCGCCGCCGCCGCCGCCGCCGCCGCAGCAGCAGCACCTCTCCCTAAGTTACGTTACATTGCTGTATCAGTTGAACATAGGCAGTCAAGCTTAATCCTGTCAGGCCTGCAACCTGAACCTCAATCTAGACATTTCTTTCTAGTCGCTTAGTGCCATAGACATAGTGCTTGAGACTCAGCAGCCTGAGCTGCGGGGAAGGCATGCAGAGTTGCTGGAGAAGACACAGGTGTTGGTTTTATGGCTGCCTCTCAAGGCCCAAGCAGATGAAGGAAGCTAGGGTGATCCGCACATCAGGATTGCCATCCAGGGGACCGCAAGCTTCTGAGATTCAGTGAGAACCAGCACCATTATTGTCTGGGATCATTGCAACCCTTCACAGGCACTAGAATTTCAAGAACTGCTTATACAAGTTCTGAATTTTTACAGCTTGTTTTATCAGGCCACCCTGGATTGGCGTTGAATTCCCAGTGTGACTGCTTGGCAATTCAGCTTCCGTATTTTCCCTGCATTTCTGCAGTCAAAAATCTGATGCAAAACGAGCACATGGAACTTTGACCCAAGGGAAAAAGCAGCAAGCTTCTTTGACTGCCCTGCAAGCTTCAAGCTTGAAAATGGATACTTGGACGATTCAAAATATTGGGGGGTTGGATTGGTCATTGTGACCCTGGCTTAAGGCAGAAAAGGGAAAAATTGGGCCAAAATGGGTGCGAGGCCCATAAAATTCGTGAATGCGAATCATTTGATAAAAATGGAACCGTTAACAAACGCAAACAAGAACGACCCAACCCCATCTGTCCCTTGTGTCTGGTGGTTGTATTTGCTACTCAAGAATAGCAGTAGCAGCAGCAGCAGCACCACCACCACCAACACCAACACCAACACCATGACCATTATCATCAATTCCACTTCCAGCAGCAAATAATTTCAGCCAGAGAATGCCCCAGCTGACAATCTTGGGATCCGCACCGTGAATAGAGCCAACCAGTCCTTTAGCAGCACTTACAAACATAACGTACCAGTGCAAGAAGACCAGCTTGTTCTGAACTTTGTTTGTGTCCGCGTTATTGTAAGCAAAATCATAAACTGAAGAGAGGAAGGAGGAGAATATTATGTAGCATTGTTTCCCAAAACTCAGTTTCAGGCTGAATGGCAACCCTGCAATGTACAAGCTACGGACCTAAAAATTCATGTGCATGCACAACAGTACTCAAGGACTGCATAATGCAGTAACTCTGCAACATACTTGCGTATCTGCACTGGTTTTCAGGCAGCGCTGCCACGAACTGGTCGAAGGATGACCCACAGGCGCCCAGCTGGTCAACTATCACCTGAACCACTCCATGAAACACCAGCATGTGCTTTTTATTTGGTGCTTCATAAAAAACGTTAAGTGAATCATATTGATATTACAACTTGACACGCAAAACAAAAAAACACAAAAGCAAATAGGCTATTTGAAATAGATGCTGATACAAAGCCTCCAAGTGAGTTCTAAATGCCCACCTCATTGCCTGCGTCATCAATCCTGAAAGTTACCCAGCCATACTGCAAAATAAAGAACAATTGTATTCATGACAGAGGCTTTTTGGTAAAAGGAGGGGGATGCTAAGGCTAGTACTCCAGTGCCAAGGCTTGCCACCCACCGCCTTCCTGGTTTTGATGTGGTTGTAGACATTGATGCACTGGTCACTCAAGCCGATTCCTGACATTGATCTCTGCAGAGCATGCCAGATGAAGTTGCTGGTGAGCTATGTACAGACATGTTCTGTAGCCTTGCTACTCAATCGGTTCAAAAATTGGTGTTTCACACACCAACCGCTTGCTTGAGCCTCATAAGGAGAGGCGATCCAAACGACCAAACACTGACATGCTTCACCAAACATTTGTTGGTAATGGTTGCTATGGGACTCTATTCTGGTGCCACGAAGATTGCTCCTCTCTACTTCTTTGCCTTGATCTGATCTTGTACCTTTCCTGCTGCAACGTCAGTCTTCCCCAGCTTGGGCAGATCTGGGGGCAAATCCACGGTGCCCGAGCCCCAGCCGCTCCCTGTGTGACGTGGTGCACCTGCAAAGAAGTGTGCAAAGTTTGTACGGGATGGCTGCGCCCCTGGCCCCAAACGCTCCTAGAAATGGCCTCGTCCAACCTCTGTACCCGGGTTTCATCCCAACCTGAGAGCAGCCTGTGTGCGAGGAAAGTAGATTCAATCTACAGCTACTTGTTCTGCATCCTAGTTGATCAAAAGTGTCCTGCAATTTGCAGCATGTATTGGTCAACCAGGTTGCGGGTGCAGCCCATCTTCTGCTCCTGACTGATAGAGGCGTGGGCTCCCATTTTCCCACTCCCAGTTCTTGGCAACCTTGAATGGGAAATGTGGAAGAACCACGCTACAGTGTACCTGTGACCCAGACAAGGAAAGTTGTAGAACTTGCCTGGGGTGGATGAGCTTCCGGCTTGCGCTGGAGCTGGGGATAGTGGGGGAGGCGGAGCGACCTTGGGGGAGGCTGGCATGCTTGCGCGCAACATGCCACCTGATGTACTCCTTGGTGGGGGCACACCAGCACCGGCAACACCGCCTTGCAAGGGTGGGGTGGATGTGCGTTGTGGGGGGGCAATGCCGCTGGGGCTTGCAGATGTGCTGAAGTCCAAGGCATGCAAAAAGGAGTCACGGGCCTGTACATAGTCTTCTTCCCTGATGAAGCCTGCATCCAGGCCCGCCTTTATCTGCTGCGCCCTTAGAAACGCCAGCTTTATTTGATCAAAGTCGTCCTGCACCCAAACATTTGTGCAGGGGCTGTTCAGTGCTTCATCCCATCTGAAGGTGAAAGCAATTCAGACATCAGCAATCCAGAGTGGGTCGGGGTAGGTACAGTGGAGCATCGATTGCCCACCCACCTGCGTCAACAGCCCCTCAGCCATTGCCTGCTTTGCAGTGCGCAACACTGCCAAGTCTTGCATGGCTGCGGAATATTTATATAAATTAGGAAAAGACTGACACTTTGTTCGCCTTTCCGTAAAAATCAACAAAATCTTGTTCTCCATTGGAACATAAACAGCGTTTTCAAGTAAATTTTCGAGCACTTATTTAGCTGTCCAGCTGCATGAATCAAAGCCATGCAAGCCCGGCTTGAGTTTGGCCACCGCTCAAGTGCTGGCGCCTGCGCGCCCTACAATGCGAGGCAGGCAAGTGAAAGCAACCTTTAATGGATTGTGTTACCCCACATCTGTACTCTTCAGTGCTCGTTCTCACTCCTACTATGCTCTTCACATCTGCCAACTCTGAAAGAGGTTCCACCCTTTTGTGTTTTAAATGTGTAGGCTTGGCGTTCCCCTGCAGCACAAGGCTCTGGTGCTGGTGCAGATGGGGCAGCACACCTGTCACGTTCTGGCGCCCAGTTCATCTCCTGGGTGCTCAGGCCGCCCCTGCACCATGGCTCTGCGAAGGTTGCGTGCAAGGGAGCCTACGTTGATGAGCTGGGAGGCAGCACTGTGCTGACGGATGCTCCAGACAACCTGGACGCGCTGGGGAGCTCTCAAGGACGCTTGCCCCCTCGCGTCACCAAACTCCTTGCGCTTTTGGATCGCTCTGGCATCAGTGCTGCTATCCTCCTAGATGAAGGCGAGGCACTAAGCACAAAGGTGCGCCACTGGTGTTTGTGCACATCCACGCTCTTGCTACCCTGAGGGCCCAAGCGTGCGCCTCGAACGTGCATCAACGGGCCACGTGGATGGAATAGGGTTGGATACATCAACTGAAGAATGTCTGGACTTCTTATGATCATGAACACTTAGCTCTCTGATGACATGGCGGCTAGCTCAGCTACATTGCCGGACTAAATTTGTGCACTTACACGCACAGGGTTTTGCCAAGACCCCTGGTGAGAGTTCAAGCCGCAATTCGTCCACCCCACCTCATGCCCTCATGTTTCGTCTTATAACCTGCTTGCCTGTACCAGGAACTCATCGTGCTGGCGAGCCACCTGCCCAGCCTCAGTGGCCCTGCCTCGGCCACAAGCAGCAGCAGCGGCAGCAGTGGTAGCGCCACTAGCACCACCGGCATCACCTCCAGGAGCAGCTCCATGTACAATGCAGCGGGCGTGGGTTTGCTTCTGGGCATGATCAATGAGCGCAAGGACGTGGCAGCTTGCCTCCAGGGGGACACAGCTAGTGTGTCAGCGCTGTCCTGTCTGGTGTACATGGCCAGCACTGCAGGGCTTGTGGGGTCTGCGGAGGTAGAGGCGACAGCCATTGCCGCCGCCAGTGCACGCCTGCGCTGGCCATGTTTGCTGCGGGTAGTGTGTGAGGAGGTAAGCGTGTGGAAGGGGAGGGGGGGCCAGGGGGCTTGCGCCGGGTTGGTGAGCTGGGAGAGGTGGAAGGCTTGGGCTGCTGCAGATCGCAGGCTGTAGCTGCTCGCAAACTGCTCACCCTAGAGAGCAGTGGCGTCTTGTCCTGGGCCATAGATGTCAACTTTCGCCGAGCGTTGTCTGCTGCGCAGCCACGGCTCGTGCATGTGCGGCTTGCGGCGCCCAGCCACGTCCCCGCTGCGTCCTGCGCCCCTCTGTGCTCTGCAGGCCGCCCGCCTTGCCCCGGGCATGGCTCCCCAGCAGCTGGCGGAGGTGCTGAGCTGCCAGGCGTGCTGCAGCTATGCCACTGAGGCCGAGCTGCTAGCGCCCCTTGTCAGCAACCTGTGGTTGAGCCTGGTGGGTGTGGGTAGGTAGCAACCTGTGGTGTGGTCAGCATCCTGTGGTCGAGCCCGGTGGGTGTGGGTGTGCTGGCTGAGCCTGGGCGAGGTAGGTGAGGTGGAGCGGGCAAGGTGGGCCCTGCTCCTGCAGGCGCTCTTGCGCGCATACACACACATGCGCTTGCACACGCATGCACATACACACACATACACCCACGCCCACACACCCAACCACTCCCGACCACTCGCATGCACGTACGCACGCACGCACGCACATGCACATGCGCACGCACACGCGTACGCAAACACAAACGCACCAACACACACATGCCCATGCCAACAAAAACATGTGCACGCCGCTTCGCAGGATGAGCCAATCAGGCATTCCCCTCAAAAAGGATCGCGCACACAGCGGGGCTGGGCCAGCAGCCCACCCTGGCCGCAGCCGCCGCAGCCGCCGCCGCAGGATGGTCAGGCCAAGGCGCCGCTGCCTACCACCGTGCGTGCGGTGTGTATGGGCCTGCACGCGCTTTGCGCGCTGTGGCCATCCCTGGACCCACCCACACAGCATGGGATGCGCACGCTGCTGGAGTCGCTGGCGCGGCAGGCGTCTGCTGCCCCCCCGACTGGGCAGGCCAGCGTCCCACCCAGCAGTGCACATGTGGCCCCACCAGAGGTGCTGCTGGCCTTCAGCCGCTGCTGCAGGGTGTTCGGGTGCACCCTGCAGCCCGGCATGGCTGAGGCGGTTCTGCAGCGCGCCGCTGCCGCCGCCCAGCTGCGCCCCCCGGTGCCCACGCCGCCACCGCGGGTGCAGCCCCAGGAGCAGCACGCGCTTGCTGCCACCGCGGGGTTGCTGCTACCGGCGTTGGAGGGGGGAGGGCAGCAGCAGCAGGAGGAGTGGCTGCGGCTGGTGCGCACCTTGCTGCAACGCCTCACTGCCCAGCAGCGCGACACGCAGCTCGATCAAGGCTCGGCAGCCGCAGCTTTCTACACAGCGGCCCTGGCAGCCGGCTGCTCCTGGCGTCCCCTGCTGGATGCAATGGCCAGCGCCGCGCAGGAGGCGCGCTGCCCGCTCCTGCTGGCCCTGGCGCTGCGCGCCCTTGCCGCCGCAGGCTGTGGCGCCCCTGAGTGCCAGGTGTGCTAGTGAATGCGTGTGTGTGTCTGTGCGCGTACGCATGTCTGGTTAGCACACGTGCACCTCTCTCGCTTGTGCTGCCTGTGGAGCTGAAGTGCACCGGCTCTTGCCTTCCCGCCTGCCTGCTAGCCCTTTTTGGGCATGTTAGTATAAACAACCTCCTGCCTGCTTGCCTGACAGCCGAGAGCATCCTCACGCCAGCAGGAGTGCACCAATGCCTACTTGCCTCCCTGCCCGCCTCTAGGCTCCCACAGGCTGTGTGCGCATGTGTGCCTCAGCTGAAAGCACAGCCATGCTCGGTCTCCCATCTTCTACACACGCACGTATTCGATGCTTCTGATATGGCTAACACCGGCACTGCACGGAACCCACTCATGGCTGATACAGCCCTGCTGCTTGTGCTGCATGTGGATCCCCGCCCAGGCCGCCTTGGAGACACTGGCGCTGTGTGACTCTGAGCAGCAGCAGCAGCAGCAGCAGCAGCAGCAGGAGCAACAGCAGGAGCACCACCACCAACAACAACATGGCCGAGCGGAAATCCTGTATCATGCAGCTGTGGCGGTAGGACAAGCGGGCCTGCATACTGCACCTGCCGGCCGGGCCATACTCGCTGGGCTTGTTGGTGGCGCTGCAGGCGCAGCCGGCGCAGGGAGTAGTGCACACAGCGGGGGAAGCGACATGAGCAGCAGGGCCGCGGCGCTGGCAGCGCTGCACTCAGAGCAGCTTGTGGACCTAGTGCATACATATGCATGGCAGCTGCGGCGCCCACGGGCGCAGGCCCCAGCCCCGCAGGAAACCCTCCCCACACATGCTGCAGTGGCGCAAGGGAGCACGGGGGCGCGCAACAGCGGGGACGTAGCAGCTGTCCCAGCCGTCGCGCGCATGGCGCTGGCGGCGCTCGCGGCCCGGCCCAAGCAGCAGCTTGCCCCGCTGCACCCGCAACAGCTGCATGGCGTGGTGTACGGCGCGAGGGCCGGCGAGAGTGGCGCAGCAGCGGCCGCCGCGCCAGTGCTGCGCATGGTGTCTGCAGGCTATGAAGTTGGCGTGGCCGGAGAGGGCAGCAGTGGCGACGCGGGGACAGAGGGGCAAGATGGCAGCGCAGCGGTGGAGACCGTGCCGCTGCAATGGCTGCTGCATCGTGGGGGGGGTGGACTATGGGCTGTGCCGCAGCAGGTGGGCGCGCAGGTGCTGGAGCTGCTAGGGGTGCTGGGCCCGGCGCAGGTTGGCGTGGAGGAGGGGTGGATAGAGACGCCAGCGCACGTGCGTGCGCAACGTCCAGTGCGGCAGCAGCAGCAGCAGCAGCAGCAGCAGCAACATGCGGCTGGCGTGCGAAATGGGAGGGATGTAGAATATGGGTTCTTGGAGGCTCCAGCGGCGGCTGCGGCGACAGCAAGCCTCATGGCACTGCTGGCATCGTCGCCGACCCTGCTGCAGCCGCACGCCAATGTGCGTGCGCTGGCGGCGGCGGAGGCCTGGGGCCCCTGCCTGGCAGGCATGGCAAGCGGCCCGGGCGTCCTGGCGAAGGCGCAGGAGCCGGCAAGCATGCAGCCGCCAGATCAGGCGGCTGCAGGCAGCGGCTGGCCTAGGCTGCGCAGCCCCTCGACCGTGCAGGGGGGCGCGCTGCTGCTGCAGGCGTCCAGCTTGGCCGCGTGGGCGGGGATCGGCAGCGGCACTGCATACACAGCCGCCAGCAGCAGCAGCAGCAGCAGCAGCAGCAGCAGCGCCAGCAGCAGCTGGGACTCTGACTCGCTCGAGTTGTGCTGGTACACGCCAGGTCAGCTGGCACGTCTGGCGCGCAGCTACGGGAAGGTGCGCTGGCGGCCAGGCGCACTGCTGCGCGACCTGGTGAGCCTCATGCGCGGCGCGCTGCGCGAGAGCAGGTGCGAAGCGCGCAGGCGTGCTGTGTGTGGGAGGGGCTTGCTGCTGATGCCTGGGGTGTGGGGGAGAGAGTACGTAAGCATGGATGCGTGCAGTCACCATGCATAGTTAGGATGGTATTATGGATCATGATGCATGACAGATTCTATGGATGTATCCTGGCCCTGTGGTTGTGACTTACACATAGCTCCTGTGCACGTTGTGTGTGCGTGTGTTTTGTATGTGAGCGCACACATGTGCGTGTGTGTGATCAAAGCATGCATCAAACCAGAGCAAAAGTGAGCATGGAACCATGCACTGGCCACCCGCAAGCTTTGCCTGCTGCTGCCCGACAGCGCACTGCCAGGCAGGGTGCCAGCAGCGTGCCACGCAACACGCCGCACTTTTTTGCGAGAGCCCGCCCGTCGACGCTCGCTCACTTGCTTTCCTGCAGCATGCTGTGGGATGGGAGCGGCAGCGTCAGGCTGCTGCCGGCTGATGGTGGCCGAGGGAAGCCGCCAGTGCCTGAGGGTCCTGGTGCAGTGCTGCAGCAGGAAGGCAGCGGCAGCAGGGGCCTGTCCATGCACCAGGCGGTATGGTTTGCGTGGGGCCTGGCGCGCATGGAGCGCCACACCCCCTCGGCGCGCGCGTACGTGCGCGACTGCGTGTACAGCGTGCTGGAGCTGAGGGGCGCTGGCGCTGGCAGCAGCAGCAGTGCTGGCGGGTCTGCTGCAGTTGGGGCGGATGCACAGCGCATGGATGCAGGCCAGGGGGTGAATGACGGGGGCGGCAGCCGTGCGGTGCGCGTAGCAGCTGGGACCGCAGAGCTGGCCACGCTGATGTGGGTGGTGGTGCGCATGCGCATGGAGCGGGACCCATGCATGCTGCCCCTTGTCGCGGGCCTCCTCCGGTCCCCCCCCCTGCTGGATCTCAGGTGCGCGCGCGTGCGCAGGCATGTGATACAACTGTGTGTGCGCATGTGTGTGGTACGACTGTGTGTGTGCCTGTGTGGTGTCTGTAGACTTGCTCGATGCCTTTGCATGTACAGGCACTTATTTGTGTGTGTGTGTGTGTGTGTGTGTGTGTGTGTGTGTGTGTGTGCGCGCGCGTGTGTGCCTATGTGGTGTCTATTGACTAGCTTAATGCCTTTGCATGTACAGGCACTCACCAGACACCACACAGGCATGTGCTCTGTACTGATGCCTTGTTGGGGGTACTTTGCCGGAGCCAAATGGTCCAGATGGCTCTCGTGATGGCGCATGCGGGGTGGTGTCTGGTCACAGGAGATGCATGTCTACAAGCGCTACATGTCCCCCAAAGCCCCCCACCTTCACCCCGCGGCGCTTGCACAGAGCAGCACCTAAGTGCTCATATGACATGACTCGCCCTGCAGGCTCACGGCCAACGTGGCCTGGTCGTCTGCGCGGCTGGGTTTGCGCGTCGCGCGCTTGTCCTCCTGGGTGGAGGCATGCGCGGTGCCGCAGCTGGAGGCGTCCCTGTCAGCCTGGCAGCAGCAGCAGGAGGCCCAGCAGGCGCAGGCGCAGGCGCAGGATGCCGCGGCGGCAGGAGCGTCAAGCGCGCTGCCAGCGCCGCAGGCGCTGTGCAACCTGTGCTGGGGCCTGCAACGCACAGGCCACGCGCCCAGCGCGCGGCTGGTGTCCCTGGTAGTGCAGTGCAGGTGGGTGAGGTGTCCCTGGTGGTGCAGTGCAGGTGGCTGGTAGTGCTGTGCAGGTGGGTGAGGTGTCCCTGGTGGTGCAGTGCAGGTGGCTGGTAGTGCTGTGCAGGTGGCTGGTAGTGCTGTGCAGGTGGGTGAGGTGTCCCTGGTGGTGCAGTGCAGGTGGGTAAGGTGTGTCTGGTAGTGCTGTGCAGGTGGGTGAGGGGTTGAATGGAACACCTGATAGAAGGGAAGAGGTGGGGGGAGGGGGAAAGGAGTGTGTGCGTCATTGACGTCCATGGGGGCAGGGACAGGCACAGGGCAGTGGCCACCTGCAGGGGTGTGTGGCTTTTGGTGCCGCAGATGCCTGCGGCTGTGCGGTGCATATGCCGGTGCAGCTCTCGGAGACAAGAGCAAGGGCGGTGTGCACACACACGCCAGATGGGCGCTGTCAGCTCGGGATGGTGCGGCGTCACGTCACGTAGCGCAGCCCGTTTCCCTGTGTGCTCACGCCGGCCAGGGATGTGGATGTGCAGTGAGGGGGGATCCAGGGATGGCTCTGCAGAACACACAGCCTGGTAAGGTTGGCATGCACCGCTTTGGCTAGTCGGACCACTGCCTGCGTTGGGAGGCCGTCACGCAGGAGCCGGTCAGCCTTCTGCGCTTGATGGCCTCATGGGATGGCTGAAGCGCTCGATGGCCTCATGGCCTCATGGGATGGCCCCCATGGCCTCATGGGATGGCTGAAGCGCTCGATGGCCTCATGGGATAGCTGAAACGCCCATGCGTCCCCTGTGTGCACGCACGGCCACAAGCAGATGCAGGCCTGGGCCATCAGCAGCATGCAGGCACCAGCGGCACAGGCACAAGCAGGTGCAGGCTGTCAGCTTGCAAGCAGCGGTGGCACAGGCGGCCGCGCCAACGTCTGGCCTGTGGGCGCCGAGCTCGCGGGCAAACGCCTCGCTGCCCCTACACAAGCCTCACCTGTGGAAGTGAGCTCACCAGAGCGTGCAGTGCAGCAGCACGCCCGGCAGGGGCACGGCGGTGCACGCCCCCTGCTCAATGATGTGCTGCGGATGCGTGCGCCACCCACCTGCTGCCTCCAATGCCTACACCTGCGCTGCACCCTGCCAGACGCGTGCTCGTGCCCCTGCTGCCCCCTGCTGCACCCGTGCAGCCTGCCCCAACTGGCCCACTTCAAGGCGTACGAGCTCAGCAGCCTGCTGTTTGCCCTGGCCCAGTGGGATGCCGCAGCGCTGCTGGCGCAATCACGGCAGCCAGGGGCGGCAGGGGCGAGGACGCAGTCTGCGGGGCCCATCTCTGGCCCAAGCACCAGTCCAGGAACAAACCCGGCCATGCAAGCGAGTGAGAGGAGCGAGGGGCTATCCGGGGCGGGGGCGGGCAGTGGGGAGGAAAAAGGGGGCGTCCGTGGCCGCAGCCCCTGGGCAGGCAGGGGCGGTGCTGGCCGGGCGGCGCAGCAGAGCGGCAACGGCGGTACCCTAGGGCAACTGCTTGGCGGCGCAGCGGCGCGGCTGGATGCGGAGGTGGCCGCTGGACCGGGGTATGACTTGCCGGCGGCGCTGCACAGCGTGTGGGCACTGGTGAAGCTGGGCCACCCGGTGCAGCACAGCCTGCTGGCGGCGCTGGCGGCACAGCTGCAGCACAGCCATGTGTGCGGGGCTGGCGCGGGCGCTGGACCGCCTGGCAGCAGCAGCAGCAGCAGTAGCAGCAAGGGGCAGCAGCGCGAGGGACCCGCAGATGTGGACAAGGCTATGAGTGGGGAGCCCCGGCCCGATGGGGCGCTGGACGACGCAGGGCTGGCGCACTTTGTGTGGGCGTGCAGCGTGTCAGGCTTCCAGCCACGCGCGCTGCTGGATGCCTACTCCGAGGCGCTGTGTGCGCGGCTGGGGCACCCAGACCTCAAGCCCCTGCAGGTGTGGCCCGGGCGCGGTGGTGTGTGTGTTGGTGTGCGCACGCATGTCTGTAAATGCGCATGCACATGTGTGCGTGCGCGTGCCTGTGTTGGCCCACCACAACTTGGCCATGCACCCCCTCAACCCACCACTGCTCAACCTTAGTTCTTTTGTGATCTCCATATGCTTAACACCACCTCTGACCTGCATGTCCCTCCTCCCCCAACCCCCGCGTGAACTGCAGTCCTCCTACTCCATCTCCTCTCCCCCTCTCCCCCCTGCATACTGCACCCGATTCAAACGGTATGAATCTTACATGCGCCCGCCCCGTAGGCCGCCACGCTCCTTTCAAGCTAACACACACAAACACTTGACACACACCTGCTTTTGATTTAGGCTTACACACAC
>LFCJ01000668.1_pt1 | contig 22201 bp, 18 predicted proteins | sample 643141 | NCBI WGS metagenome assembly LFCJ01 (sample SAMN03766243, study PRJNA286221) | soda lake metagenome | biome: soda lake; feature: Kulunda steppe; material: water; isolation source: sample B1-Br-g2 brine of Lake Bitter-1 | place: Russia: Kulunda steppe | collected 2010-07
AGCAAAGATAAAGACTTCTTTATCTAACTTTTCAACCATAAACTCTCTGTCATCTGCTAACTTAGATTTATTAAAAAGCAACTTTATATTTTCTAGTAACTTATTAACTGCTACTTTTTCCTTTTCAATCTTTACTCTTTTAGCATCTAATTTCGAAAGAACTAAAATTTCATCAACTAAGCCACTTAATCGATTGCTCTCTTCTAAAATCATCTTTAAATAATCTTTTTTAGCTGCCTCATCCTTTATTATTCCATCTAATAATAATTCAGTTGAACCCTTAATTGATGATAAAGGTGTCTTTAACTCATGTGATACATTAGTTACAAAATCCTGCTGCAACTTTTCAAAACGCCATCTTTCACTAATATCTTTAAATAAGCCTACTACTCCCCAAAATTCTTTGTTATTAATATGTATAGGTGTGCAATTTAATAAAATCCTACGTTTTACTGTATCTTTTACAATAAAAAACTCACTGCTAACAACTTCATCTTCTTTTTCAGCAGCTCTAAATACCTCTTTAACCTCTTTAATATCAACTAAATCATCGAAATCAGAGCCAAGCACTTTATCATTTTGATTTAATCCAAATAATTTTTTAGCCGAATCATTAATCAAAATAATATCTCTTTCTAAATCAATTACTAAAACACCTTCTTCCATCTCAGTCAGAATATACTTTAATTTATTTCTTTCTCTGGTTAAATTTTCAATAGTCTCCTCTAATTTATTAGATAAATAATTCATGCTATTAGCTAAGGTAGCAATCTCACCTTTATCATTTATTTTAATCTCTTTAGCAAAATTTCCTTTACTTAACTCTATAGCGACATCACTCATCTTTTTCAATGGACTCGATAAGCTTTTCGACCAGCGGTAGGCAATAAACATTGCTAAAATAGAAGCTAATAATGAAGAAATCATCATCATCCTTTGTACCTGGGTAATTGTAGAGTTAATTCCTGCCACAGAAGTAAAGATTAATAAAGCACCTTCAATCTGATTATTATAATCAATTGGTATAGCTACTAGTAACATTGGTCTTTCAAAATAAGTGGCCTCTACTCTTTTAGCAATTATCTCTCCATTTAATACTTTATCAAACTCTAAAAATCTAATCTCATCTCCATCACTTTCTATAATTGAAGGATAACTCATTACATGATAAGCATCTTTATCAATTATCCATGCTTGTCCAGAATTAATATTAGCATTTAACTCAAGCCATTGATATAACTCATCATACTGTTGAGTAACAAAATTTCCTCTAATATATTCCATTAATACATAGCTATTTTGAACTATTTCTTCTTCACGCTTTTCATAATAAAAACTTTTAAAAAAGTAGATCATTGAAAAACCTAAAACAACAATTATAAGCACCGATATCAATAAAAATCTAACTAATAAACGATTGAATAAACTATTAACCTTAATCTGACTTCACCTCAAACTTATAACCTACTCCCCAAACTGTTTTAATATAATCTTTAGGCTCGCTTTTAAGCTTTTGTCTCAAGGATTTTATATGGGTATCAACAGTTCTAATATCACCAAAATAATCATAGCCCCAAACTTTTTTAAGTAAGTCCTGACGATCAAAAACTTGTCGTGGTGCTGAAGCTAAAGCACATAATAGATCAAACTCTTTAGGAGTTAATTTCACTTCTTTCTCATTAACTTTTACAGTTCGATAATCTTTATTAATTATTAACTTAGGAAACTTAATTACATCTTTTTCTACTACTCGATTATCATGTCTAGTCCTTCTTAAAATCGCTTTTACCCTAGCAGCAATTTCTTTAGGGCTGAAAGGCTTAGTTACGTAATCATCAGCCCCTAATTCAAGACCGGTAATTCGATCAATCTCCTTATCCTTAGCACTTAGCATTAAAATAGGAGTACTATTTTGTGGCCTTAATTCTTGACAAACCTCTAATCCATCTACTTCTGGCAACATAACATCTAAAATTATTAAATCAAAATCTTCTTTTTTTATTTTATTCAAGGCTTCTTCTCCATCATAAGCAAGTGATACATTAAAATCTTCAAATTCAAGATAATCTTTGATTATTTTACAGATATTTTTATCATCATCAACTATCAAAACATTTCCTGCTTCCATTTCTAACCCTCACTTTATTTTAATTTTATTAAACTAGTCATTCTACCTGTTTTAGTACCATCTCGGCGATAAGAAAAAAATAGCTTATCATTACAAAAAGTACATAGCTTATTTATAATTATATTCTCATTCTTTAAACCTGCTTTTTTCAATTGGATGATATTAGCTTTTTTAAGATTAAAGAAATACTTCCCTGCTTTATCTTGTTGAAGTAATCTATCAGCATAGTCAAATTTGCTTTTAAAAAGCTCAGCGACCTCAGGGCCAACTTGATAACAACACTCTCCAATCGCAGGGCCAACTGCGACTAGTAATTGCTCAGCTTTTGTATCATAAACTTTTTTTAATCTATCTACCATTTTTTCAGCTATCTGATCTAAAGTACCTTTCCAACCAGCATGGGCTAAAGCAACTACCTGATTAACTGGATCTAAAAAGCTAAGGGGTGTACAATCAGCATAATAAGAGCTTAACAAAATATTAGCAGTGTCCGTCATCAAAGCATCAGTTTTCGCTAAAGCAGTCGAATAATCTCTAGCTCCTTTTCCTAAATCTTTTCTAGTTACTTTTCTTATTTTAGTACCATGAACTTGTTCTCCTGCCACCATATATTTTAACTTACTTTTAACTAAACTCGCAGCAATTTTTCTGTTTTTTATCACAGCCTCTTTTTCATCAGCTACATGTAAGCCAAGATTAAGTTCAGAAAAACCTTGCTTACTTACTCCTCCTACTCTGCTAGTAAAAACATAATCTATTAAACCTGTTTTTTGAAATTCTTCTACAGTAAAATATTTAACACCCTCTTTTTCCTCTAAACAAAAAATTATTAGCCCTCCTTTTTTAACAAAAATTTGCAAAGAAATCTCCAGCCAAATTTTATTTTTAATTTGGGTGGAGCAGGTTTACCACGAAAAGTTTTGGACTTTAAACTTGTAGGGAATTTGCAAGGTTTTGATTTTTAGGCTATTTCTTTTCTAATCCAATTGTTATTGCGAGTAACTAATCTTACGTTGTCACGATTCATTTGCTTATAAGACTTGTTAGGCAATTTTAGATAGTTGTTATTTATATCTTGAACATATACCCACTTGCCTGTAAATCCACTAACAAATCCTGTTGTGCCTAATTCAGAAATATAAACTTTATCCCATAATGACCACTTTTTATCATTTTTGATTACTTCTTTAGTATTCTTAGAACTTCTTTTTTGAGTAGTGTTAACCTTATCACTTCTTCCAGCACGAGGTATAGCCTCATGCAAAGATCTCTTCTTTTTTCTAACCTGCTTAATATAAATAGAATTAATATTATCTTCTACTTCTTTTTTATGCATAGCTAAACAATCGTTATAATGTGTTTTTTCTAATTCTAATTTTCTACGATTGATATTAGTTATGTATCCATAAGTGAAATTAACTTTATTGCTATATTTGTTTTTTAGCTCATTGCATAATCTGTTTTTTATAATATTCATAAATGTAGTATATCTAAATTGCTTAACATTAGCTTTCTGACTTGTTAACTTTTTATCATTCTCCTTTAGCTTATCATCTAAGCTATTGCTGTGTAGTTTGTCGTGGCATTTACTATGCAAAAGTGCTAGATTATCTGGACTATCAGTTCCACAGTCTTTCGATTGGTGCAGATGATGTAAGTTCCAAGTATCATCACCTTTCTTTTTGCCACATAATTGACACTTGTTATTTTCTCTAAAAATTAAATATTGTTTAGTGTTTTCATATTGATAAAGACTACCTTGTTGATATTCTTTTCCTTCGATATTAAGATTTTTTAGTTTCTGTATATCAAACTTGGCTATTTCTACAGTTAAGTTATATTTAGGTAAATAATTAGTCAGTTTATCTATCCAATTGATTATATGTCTATATTTAGACCTAACAGAAGGTGGGAGCCACCCTTTTTTTCTCTTACGATTGTTAAATCTAGCTGGTCTGTATCTTTTATTTCTATGTCTTCTACCCCTTCTATAACTCCTACGTTGTTTTAGTAATTCTGGAATCCCATCTCTTAGTTCAATAGTTCCTTTTTGTATTACTTTCCCATTTGATATAATAGCAAAGCCTTGGTATTTACCACCTGTATCAAAATATACTTTTACTTTTTGAGTTTTTTTAGTAGTTTTATAAAGTAATCTAATGGTAAATGGAGATTTACAAACCACTTCAGCTTTATTATTATCAAGCAATCGCCTAACCTTACCATGACGATTAGTGGGTTGTAATACAGTACCATCTTTAGCAATTACTCTAACCATCATCTTGCACTTCCTTTCTTTATGGAGTTTAAACCCCGTTAAGGCAGCCATAAGGCTGTAAATAAATCTGATTTGCCCTTCCCCAATGTTAGAATAGCTTTTTACATCTACATGACTATTCCTACCACTCAGAATTGTTTACATATAGACGATAGAGCGACAGACTAGGGCATCATCCGAAGGTATCATAACTATTCTAACGTAGCCAATTAAGACTTAGGGTAGTCAACTTGTGGCTTTTATCAAGCCACCTCTAAATCTTAACTATGATTTAGGGGTGGTAGTTGACCTGGCCAGAGCCTCTATTTTAAAAATTAATAATTGCTGTTTAAATTAAGTTAATCATTAATTAGTTGATAAATCTCCTCTTCAAATAACTCTTTTAATTCTGATTGTAATAATCTGCTCTGATTAACTTGAAGGAGTTGAGTTGGCCCTTTAGTAGTTTTAATCGGCAATATAGCCACTGGAGTAATCAAAACATTAGCAATTATACACTCATCATTACAGCTAAACTTCTTTTCTTTAATTAACACTTCTAACAATAAGAATATTTTAAAATTATTAAAAGTATACACTTTAGCACAAAAATCACGATAAATCATTTCAGCACCCCTAGATTATAATTACCAAATCTAAGTTTTTTATTAAAAAATATTATTTTAGACTTTAATTATTGCTCTGCAGAAAAATCAGATATTATTTCACCTAGATAACCCTGCCGATTAAATAAAATACTTCCTCCCTCTTGTCTTAAAGAGATACCTAACGGTTGAGCTATCTCTAACAGAATCATATTTAAACTAGGGTGTAGACCACTAAATTCAACTTCTAAATCTTTAACTTTAGACATCTCAGGCTTTTGCTCATCAATTGTTAATTCAAAATTAAACCCCTTATTTAATAATGGAGTTCTAAATTCAGATTCAGTTATTACCTCCTCTAAATTATTTTTTAAATTAATCCCCCATTGCTCTATTTTAAAATCATCAAGCCCAATACCAAACATAAATAATAAAGGGTTATCTTGCATTTCTTCTCTCAACTCACCGGCAAAATCGACTTTAAATCCTTCTAATAAAAATTCTGCCTCTGATTGACTAGGACTAGTCAACATAGTAATTAAATTATCATATACTATTTCACTATCAAACTCACTATCACCTTTAATTCTATCAATACTATATCGTCCAGTTAAATAAGGATCTCCCCAGGCTAAATCTTCTCCATCTATTTTCAAATATCCTTTACTTTCAACTTTTAATAATAGGTTATTATCAAAGTTGAGATTATCAAATTGATAATCTTGATCAAAGTAATATTTAGTAGACGACTCTGCTTCAATAATTGGAGTATCTATTTTGCTATCATCTATTGCTAAAGTACGATTTTGAGCATCATAGGCCAATTTAAAAGCTAATTGATCTATGTTAAATAGCTTATTTGCTGTTTCAGCATCAAATAACAGCTCTTCAAACTCATCTGCCGCCGAAAAGTTTACTTCTGCCACTGAAAAGTCAAGGTTTTGATCATAAGCAAAAATATCTTCTATCTCATCTAACATCTCAGCCGTAAAATAACCATTAAATGAGGCTTCTAAATCACTTACCTTTATACCATTTTCTTCTTGCTTAAAGCCATAATTTAAATTCTTTACCTCTAAATTAAATTTATTTAACTCTTCAAATTCATTCAAATCATCTTGAACTAAATTAATTATATCTCTTAGCCCGAATTTAAACTCAATATCTTCAGCCGCTATAATAAACTTATCCTCTACAATAGATAACTCTTCGAAACTCATGCTAGTAAATAAAGGATTCACAGCTAAATTTGAGTAAGTAATATCCTTAATATTATTATCAGCTCTTATCTGCCGATCTATCTCAGCCTCAACCTCTTGGCTAATAATTTGAGCAAAATGCCAATTAATAACTAATATAACTAACGTTAAAATAACTACTACCGCAATCATGATGGACAGTTTTAATTTTTTTCGCATAATATCTCCTTTCAATAATATAGCTTATAATTATTATATCGTGAGCATTTATCTATACCTTATTTTGGACTTGGACTAACAAATATTAATCTCTGCTGTAATTAACTCTATATTTTAAGATTAGAATTAATTGTATCATCTACTAAAGCAATAATTGCTTAGAATGACGACTTTTTGCTTCAGATATTAGCTCTTTAATTAAAGAACTTAATTTTTTTACTCCAGCCTCAATCTCTACTTTATTGACAGCTGCTATACTTAAGCGAAGTCGATTTTTCTCTTTATTTTGATTACCATAAAAATAGCTACCTGGAGCAAGTTTTATCCCGGCACCTAAAGCACGATCATAAATTCTTTCTTCCTCTAATCCAGCCGGCAACTTAAGCCAAAAGTTAAAACCTCCACCTGCTTTAACATAGTCTATCTCTTCTGGTAAGAATGATTCAAAGACTGATATCATTTTAAAATAACGACTTTTATAAATACCTTTTAATTTTCTTAATTGTTCCTGCCAGATCTCTTCTTTAAAATAAAGATCTAATACTCGTTGAATCAGACCATCAGTAAAAATATCAGATATATATTTAGATAATAAAATCTTATTTAAATATGCTCTTGGAATTACTAAAAAAGCCAATCTTAAGCCTGGCATCAATAACTTAGAAAAACTTTTGATATAAATTACTCGCTGTTTATCATCTAAAGCTTTAAAAGGTAACTTTTCTTCCTGCTTATAATTTAAATCTCCTAAACAATCATCTTCTACAATTAAGAAATCATGCTCTTGAGCTAAACTTAAAATTTCTTCTTTTTTCTCCCTTGAATAACTATAGCCAGTAGGATTTTGAAAACTACTCATTAGATATAAAATTTCAGGTTGCTTTTTAGCTAATTCTTTTTTTAGAATCTCTATATCTAATCCATCATCTCGAATAGGAATCTCAACAATATCAGCTTTACGGGATTTAAAAACTGAGGTAGCACCTGGATAACTAGGGCTTTCAATAAAAACAGTCACACCATAATCCAACAGAGCTTTAGCCAAAATATCAATTCCCTGTTGGGCTCCAGAGACAATCTGAATATTCTCGGCTGTAGTTTTAATTCCCTGTTGTTGATTATATTCAACTATTGAGTGTCTTAAAGGTAGATAGCCTTGACTTTTTTGGTAACCAAATGCGTAACCTTTATCACGATCTAAAACTTTATTTAATAATCTTTTAAAGGGCTTGATAGGAAACAATTTAGGATCAGGAGCAGCAGTCGCAAAATTTATTATATTCTCTTCTCGATTAAATTTAGTTTCTTCATCAATATAGCTTTGATTATCCAGACTAAAATCATCAATCTGTTCAAAACTAATTTTAGCTTCTACAAATGTTCCACTTCCAACCTTTTTATATACTAACTCCTCTTCCGCTAAGAGATTATATGCTTTCACAACTGTTGTATTATTTACTCCTAATTGTTTGGCTAATTTTCGAATCGGAGGCAATTTAGTATGTGCTTTTAAATTACCCTGTTGAATCATCTCTTTTAATTGAGTATATAGCTGTAAATACAAATGTTTTTCTAATTTCTTACTAACCTCTAATTCTTTTAGCATATAACACCATCCTTTTTTTAGTTTACAGTTTATAGTTTATAGTTTATAGTTTACAGTTTACAGTTTACAGTTAAAACCATTACAATCAAAACATTTAGTCCAATAAACCTTAAACAAATACTTCTTTTAAAATTAAAACTTTGCTCTAAAACTATAAATCTTTTGACTTTGATTTGTGCTCTTACTAATTCCCAATTCCTCATTCCTAAAATTCAAGAAATCAATTGACTGCGTCAATTTTAATCAAAGTCAAAAACCATTTTTTGACTTTAATCACTCTTGACTTTAACTGTCCCTGCCAGTCTAAATGTTAATTATTGAAGAAAACAGTTGATTAAATAGTGCTATTTAGTGTTTTGAATGTATGGTTTTGAATTTAACTGTCAACTATCAACTGTAAACTGTAAACTATTATTTCCCTTGACATTAGATTTGTAATTTGTAATAATAGCCTATAGATACAATTATATAATTGTTATGTTATGTACCATTACAATTATATCACAATTGTAATTAAATACAAAAAATATATAATATATTATCTAAGGAGATGATTCTTTATGTCAAGAAGTAAGTTAAACAAAAATTTAGCCCAAATGTTAAAGGGTGGCGTTATTATGGATGTTACTACTGCTGAAGAGGCTAAGATTGCTGAAGAGGCTGGTGCAGTAGCAGTTATGGCTCTAGAAAGAGTTCCGGCTGATATTCGTAAAAATGGTGGTGTAGCTCGTGCTTCTGATCCACAGGTAATTAAAGAAATTATTGAGGCTGTTACTATTCCTGTGATGGCTAAAGCAAGAATTGGTCACTTTGTAGAAGCTCAAATTCTTGAATCATTAGGAGTAGATTATATTGATGAAAGTGAAGTTTTAACTCCTGCTGATGAGGACAACCATATTGATAAGACTGAATTGGATGTTCCTTTTGTTTGTGGTTGTACCAATTTAGGTGAAGCACTAAGACGAATTGCTGAAGGTGCTGATATGATTAGAACTAAAGGAGAGGCTGGTACAGGTAATGTAGTCGAAGCTGTTCGTCATATGAGAACTGTTAATAGCCAAATTCGTAGTCTGACTACTATGGATTCTGGAGAGCTAATGGCTGCTGCTAAGAATATGAGAGCTCCTTTTGATTTAGTTAAGTATGTTGCTGAAAATGGTGAGCTTCCAGTAATCAACTTTGCTGCTGGTGGTGTTGCTACTCCTGCTGATGCAGCTATGATGATGCAGCTAGGCTGTGATGGAGTATTTGTTGGTTCTGGAATCTTTAAATCTGGTGACCCAGCTAAAAGAGCTGATGCAATTGTTAAAGCTACTACTCATTATGATGATCCAGAAATTCTAGCTGAGGTTTCAGAAGATCTTGGTGAAGCAATGGTGGGAATCAATATTGATGATTTAGATGAGAAAGAAAAATTGGCCCATCGAGGATGGTAAAAATGCTTACTATCGGAGTTTTAGCTTTACAAGGTGGAGTAAGAGAGCATCTTAGCCACCTTAATCAGTTATCTGGTGTAAAGGCTATCAAGGTAAAAAAGAAAGCAGACTTTAGTGAAATTGATGGTTTAATCCTTCCTGGTGGTGAAAGTACTACTATCGGAAGACTACTGAATATATTTGACTTAAAGGATATTATTATTAAATATGCTCAGCAGGGTCTACCAATCTGGGGAACTTGTGCGGGGATGATTCTATTAGCTAAAGAAATAGTAAATGATGAAGAAAAACATTTAGGGTTAATGGATATTCAAGTAAAAAGAAATGCTTACGGAAGTCAGTTAGACAGCTTTACTACTCGGGCCAAGATAGCTGAAGTAGCTGAGCAAGAAATCCCATTAACTTTTATTCGGGCACCTTATATTATAGAGGTTGGCCCGGAGGTGGAAGTTTTATTAGAACTTAAAGGTGAAATAGTGGCTGCTAAAGAGAATAACCTCTTAGTCACTTCTTTTCACCCTGAGCTAGATGAAGATTTAAGTTTTCATCGTTATTTTGCTAATCTAGTTCTTAAAAGCAAATCATTGCAGTTAGCACAATAGCTATTAAAACCTAAAGAGCTGATTAACATAATTTTTTTACTTCTATGTTAATTAGCTCTTTTTTTAATTATTATAGACAGAGATCAAAATCCGGAGACACAGATAAATACAAAAGCACGCAGATTAAAAAAATTTAAAATAAAAAATATTAAAAAAGTTATTTTGATCTGAATTTGATTTTGAAGTGAAACAATATTTCTATAGTTTTTTAGTTTTATAAATCCAAAAATTAGGCATCCATTTGCTGCTCTCTTGTAAAAAATCAATTAACATGGTATACTAAAAATGAGATTAATAAATATTATTAATAAGGAGACTGAAAATGCTAGAAAAAAATATATTACCTGATTTTTTTCAAGACTTTCATCCTAAGAATTTAGCGAATTTTAATGGCTATCTTGACTTTCACATTCATACTGATGCTACTGATGGATTAATTGATACCGACTTTTTAATTAATTTTTTAGAAAATATTCCTCACTTGATTGCAATTACTGACCATAATTCTATTGAAAGTGCAGTTGAACTTTATAATCACAATCAAATTAATATCATACCAGGCATCGAAGTTGGTTGTGAAGATAGTTTTGAATTTCTAGTTTATTTTAAAAATATAACAGACTTAAAAGATTTTTATATTAAATATGTCGAAGCAAATAAAAATCCACAAAAAATTACTCGGACTAATAAAGATTATAAATTTTATCTTAATGCAATTAAAAATTACGACTGTTTTGTTTCTATTCCTCATATTTCTGGAATAGCACAAAAAAATTATTTAAATAATAAACCTTATATCCATGAGGTTTTAAATCAAGTTGATGCTGTAGAAAGTTATAATCATTCAGTTTCTAAGAAGAAGAATCTGTTGGCCCAAAGGGTTAGAGAAGTAAAGAATTTATCAGCAACTTTTGGTAGTGATGCTCATATTGAACAAGAAATTCTCTCATTTCAAAAGCTTCAATCTAAATCTTACTCTAAATTTTTCTATTTACAGAAAAATATTTATAATTTCTTAGCGGGATTTGCTTTATTAAGTAAACATCTCTATCATTTTATTAATGTCTAAAATATTTAAAAGAAGCAAGAAGAGGACCTCTTCTTGCTTCTTTTTTTATTCAATCTTTAACTTTTTATTTTGTAGCCTATTTTAAATAAATGAGTTACTAAGATTAATAAAATTATAAAGAATAAACTAACAATAAAAACTGATAGTAAAGGGCTAATATCAGATTCACCTACAAAGGCATATCTAGTCATATCTACCATATAAAAAACAGGATTAAATAATGAAACTCTACTCCAAATCCTCGGTAATGTCTGAACTGAATAAAATACTCCACTTAAAAAGGTCAAAGGAGTAATAAAAAAGTTAGAAAAAATTGATACATGATCAAATTTTTCTGCCCACAATCCTGCAATAATCCCTAATAGAGAAAAAATCCCTGAAACTAATAAAGCAAAAATTATTAATAAAACAGGATGGATTAAAAAACCACTATAAAAGAATAATGATACTAAATAAATTGAAGTTCCAACTACCATCCCCCTCACAATTCCACCAATCATCAAACCTAAAGTCAATTGTATATGAGAAAAAGGGGCCAACAACAGATCCACAATAGAACCTTGATATTTAGCTACTATTAATGATGAGGAAGTATTGGCAAAAGAATTTTGAATGATTCCCATCATTATTAAACCAGGAATAATAAATTCAATATAACTAATACTATAACCTATTACTTCTTGCTGACGAAAAGAATAGGCAAAAATTATTAAATAGAGTGTTGTTGAAACTAAAGGGGCAAAAATAGTCTGAATTGCCACCTTCCAAAAACGCCAAATTTCTCTTTTGACTAAACTATAAAAAGTTATACTTCTAATGGGAGCCACCCCCTAATCCAGTTAACTCTAAGAAGACATCTTCTAGTTTAGCACTACTAATCTCTAAATTACTAATCTCAGCTGCTATCTCTTCTAAACCAGTAATGATATTATCTAAATCAGATTTTTTAACTTCTAGCTTTAGCTGATTATTATTAATTATTTCATATTCATAATTATCAAATTTATCAGGAAGGTTATGATTAATAGATGACTTAAAAGTACAATTAACAATCTTTTTATCAATTGAATTAATTAGTTTTTCTTTATTAGCAACTTTTATTATCTCACCATAATTCATAATTGCTATTCGATCACAAAGTGCCTCTGCTTCGGCTAAATAATGAGTTGTTAAAATAATAGTCTTACCTTTTGCATTTAATTTTTTTACATAATCCCATAAACCATTTCTTAGCTCAACATCAACCCCTGCTGTAGGTTCATCTAAAACAATTATTTCAGGGTCATGGACTAAAGCTTTAGCAATTAATAATCTTCGTTTCATCCCACCTGATAACTCACGAATTCCCACATCTTCTTTCTTTTTTAAATCTAACGCTTTTAATATTTCATCAATTCGCTGATCATTTTCTTTAATTCCAAAATAACCTGACTGAATCTCTAGCGTCTCTCTAACATTGAAATAATTATCAAAGGCAATCTCTTGTGGTACAATTCCTAGCATCTGTTTAACCTCTAAATAATCATCTATAATATCTTTTCCTAAGACTGTCATACTGCCAGAGTCTTTATTTACTAATCCGCCTAAAATCCCAATCAGAGTACTCTTCCCTGCTCCATTCGGGCCAAGCAGACCAAAAAACTCTCCAGCTTCAATCTCTAAATCAACATCTTTTAAAGCTTGTACATCACCATATGCTTTATTTATTTCTTCTATTTTAATTGCTGCATTCATTTTTTTGACACTCCCTTTTTTATAGAAATATTGTTGCACAATATTTCTATAGTTGATAGTTAATAGTTGATAGTTTACAGTTAAAATCAAAACCTTTACAAGCAAAGTCAAGATCCTGCTCGTTGTTTAGGGTCTTAAACTTTTGACCTTAAATGCTCTTGAACTTAACTTTACACTATACACTATCAACTATCAACTATCAACTATCAACTGATATTAAGTGGCAGAGCCACTTAATATCAATAATCCTCCATATGATACCATTCAGCATCATCAAGCCAAGTATTAGGTCGATCAACTATTACTACAATATTATGCATTATCTCTTCATGATTTCTCTCCTCTTTAGCTAGACGTTCTAAAACATCTTTTACTTCTTGCTCATATACCTCTTCTGCTTTCTTTTCATAAAACTCATAGCTTCTTTTTTCTAACTCCATCGCTTTCTTATAAACATCTACCTGTTCTTTAGAGACTAATTTTTCTTCTTCACCTAATTCAACCTCTTTAGCCATTTCAGCAAAAGTATCTTTGGCCCGAGATAATATCTGTTCTTCTATCTCTATTTCTTCCTCTTCAGCTAATTTTCTTACTACTTTTTCATGTTCTCTTTCCTTAGCAGCTAAGTCATTAAATATCTTTTTCAAATGCTGATTATCTGTTTGTTTAGCACACTCTTCATAATAGTCTCTAGTCTCCTGTTCAAATTCAATTGCAAATTTATAAACTTCCATTTTTTAGCCTCCTTTTAAGTTTATTATAATTAATACTTAATTAATTAACAAATTTTTTTAATCTAAATTAATATATTTATAATTAACATAATAAGCAGAAAATATAACTCTTCTTAATTCAAAATCAATTCTACTCATTCTTAATACTAAAGCTAATGTTTCTGTTAAAATACTAACTGAAAATATGGCTAATCCCATGCAAACATATATAAAAAGCTACCATCTATACAAATGGTAGCTTACAATTATTTGATTTCTTCTAAATTATAAGGAGTAACCTGATATACATTATAATTTAACCAATTATTAAATAATAAATAGGCATGAGATTTCCACTTGACTACAGGTTTTTTCCCTGAGTCATCATCAGGAAAATAATTAACTGGCATCTCTATATCAAGTCCTTTTTTTAGATCACGTTCATATTCTTTTTTTAAGGTATCTCTATCATATTCAGGATGTCCAGTCACAAAAACCTGTCTACCATCCTTTGTTGCTACAATATGAACTCCGGCTTTTTCAGATTCAGCCAAAATATCAAGCTCTTCAACCTCTTCTATATCCTCTCTTCTAACCTCTGTATGTCTTGAATGTGGAGCATAAAAAACATCATTTAAACCACGCAGTAATTTAACATTATTCTGCTTTAGTTGGTGGCTAAAAACTCCAAATTTTTTCTTGTCTAATTGATATTTAGGAACATCAAAATGATGATATAATCCAGCTTGAGCCCCCCAACAAATATGTAAAGTAGAAGTAACATTTCTTTTGCTCCAACTCATTATTTCTTGTAACTCATCCCAATAATCGACCTTATCAAACTCAAGTCTCTCTACTGGAGCTCCAGTAATAATCATTCCATCAAACTTACGATCTTTTATCTCAGCAAACGTTTTATAAAAATTACTTAAATGATCTTGTGAAGTATTTTTAGATTCATGAGTTTCTGGATGTAATAATACTATATCAACCTGTAACGGAGTATTACCTAATAACCTTAAAATCTGAGTCTCCGTTATCTTCTTTAATGGCATTAAATTTAAAATTACAATCTTCAATGCTCTAATATCTTGAGTATACGCTCTGCTTTCTTTCATTACAAATACATTTTCATCTTCTAAAATTTCAACTGCTGGTAATTTATCTGGTACTTTAATTGGCATTCTTATTCACTCCCCTAAAGCTATCTAATCATGTAAATAACATTATACTTAAATTTCATATTAAAGTCAAACAAAAAGAGGCTTTCCCCTTTTTTGTTTGCAAAGCTTAAATTTTATAAATCATCACCGCTAAATGCTCCCCATAATAATTCCCTAGCTGATTTAACAATCGTGTCTCCATTTAAATTACTCATAATCACATCAATTCCAGGGCCAAACTCCATAATAACCTGTCTACAGGCCCCACAGGGAGAGCAGGGACCATCAGTGTCTGCCACTACAGCAATAGCTTTAATATCTTGCTCACCTTCAGAGACAGATTTAAAAATTGCCGTTCGTTCCGCACAATTACATAGCCCATAAGAAGAGTTTTCTACATTACAGCCTGTATAAATTTCTCCTTTAACAGTCAACACCGCTGCTCCTACAGGAAATTCAGAGTAGGGTACATAAGCATTTTCTCTTGCTAAAATTGCTTTATTAATTAACTTTTCTTTTATTTTATTATTCATCTCTTCACCTTCCCGTTTAGTTTAAAATTTTATAGCAAAGAGTTAATCAGCGTAAAACCAAAATAGATCCCAAAAATACCCATAACTCCTGTAATAGTGGGCGGAGCAGGAACTGGCAAATCAAAAAAAGAGAATAATCCTCCTACTATCATGCCACAAACTGTTGCTGAAATCATATCTCTCACTCTATTACCTCCTTTTTGATTTAAAAATTCCCTCTCCCACCCGCCCTTATAAGGGCAATTTACGATTAACAATTAAGAATTAACAATTAATTTCAAGTTCAAAACCATTAGTCAAGATAATTAAACTTAATTTTTAGCCGTAAAGCTTAGTAGCAGTATCTAATACCATCTCAGTCATCCGGTCTACACCTTGTTGTATTTTTTCTTTATCAGCTCTTATTTGAGTAAAAACATGGTCAGAAACTGTTAATACAGCTGCTGCTCTCAAGCCATGTTTAGCTGCTAAATTAAATAATCCAGCTGCCTCCATTTCAACTGCTAAAACTCCATAATCAGCCAACTCCTTGACATGTTCTTCAGGAGTCCCATAGAAATAATCAGAAGTAACTATCTGACCTACATGAACTGGCATATCAAGCTTTTTAGCACTCTCATATAAGCCTTTATTTAATTTAAAATCTGCTGGCGGAGCTAAAGTTATATTCTGTCGCAATTGATTAACTGTAGTACCAATACTAGCAGCAGATTGAGCTATGATTAAATCGGCCTGTTCTAACTCTTCATGTAAAGCACCACAAGTCCCTACTCTAATTAAAGTCTTGGCCCCTAACATCTTTAATTCTTCTAACATAATAGCACTAGAAGGTACACCCATTCCAGTTGTCTGTACGGAAACCTCTACACCATTAAATCTTCCTGTGTATCCATACATTTCTCTATAATCAGTATACAACTTAGCATCCTCTAAAAAATTCTCAGCGATATACTTAGCACGCTGTGGATTACCTGGAACTAAGACTATCTCAGCTACATCTTTCTTTTCTGCTTCAATATGAATCGGCATATTATAATACCTCCTTTTATTTTTTAAAATTATATAATTTGCAATAATAAATAAACTACTACTCCTAAAAACAGGCTAATTAATAATGTATAATAAGCTGCTTTATTTAAAATAACCCCTTCCTTCCCATCAGCAACAGATCCTACAGTAGCAATCCCAATTAAAATCTTAGCTGGAGCAACAGCTGAACCAAGAGAAGCACCTACTGCTTGAGTCGCAACTAATAGATACGGTGAGATAGAGATTATCTCTGCAGCTCTTAATTGTAAAGAACCGAATAAAACATTCGAACTAGTAGTACTACCAGTTAAAAAAGCACCTAATACCCCTATAAAAGGAGAGAAAAATGGAAAGAATCTTCCTGTTATCTCTACTAAACCATCAGCAAATAAATATAACATTCCGGCATCATTCATAACTAATGCCATTAACATTAATAATAAAATACTACTAGCTGAAGATAATGCCTGATTAAAACTGGCTGTAATAATTCTAAAAGGTTTTTGCAAATAATCCAGCTTTAGAAATAAAATAGAAGCAAATAGAGCCGAAAGACACAAAAATATAACTGGATGAGAAAAAAGATCAATTGCTCCATAATTCATCTCAGCTTCTACCTGATAGCCCAATCCAGTAATAAAACCAGGGAAATCAAAACTTATAACAAACTCTGGCAGCCTTGCTTTTACTACAGGCAACTGAAATGATAACACTAAAAAAACTAATCCTAAGTAAGGAGTTATAGCAGTCAAAGGAGACATCATTTTATTATCTTCAAGCTTCATTTCATTCTCTGCTCCTTTATTTACTATGCTAAATATCAACATAAACAAAAGGCTACCTGCCAGCCCGGCTAGTAAGGCTCCTAAATGAGGTAACTCAATATAAGATAAAAGCACCTTTACTAAAGCCATCAGACCACCAACTCCAATAATATACTTCAATATATGTTTAGGAAATTCAACTTCTTGTTCTTTATGATATAAATGAATTACAGACAGACCAGTTAAGATTATCGGAATCATAAATAATAACGCAGTTATCACAGCCAAACGATTAATCTCAAGACCAGTAACAAGACCTAAAGCATAAAAGGAAGAACCCATTGAACCAAATCCTATCGCCCAAGAATGACCTATTAAAACAGCAGTAATTGCTAAAACAGGTTTAAAGTCCATCCCTACTAATAAAGAACCAATTACTGCCACAGGCACACCAAAACCAGATACACCTTGAATAAATGGAGCTACTGCCCAACTTAATACTAAAATTTGCAACGCTCTATCTTTAGTTATTCTACCAATAAATCTTTTTATACTATTAAATGCCCCAGCTAATTCTACTGTATTGTATAATAAAATTGCACCTGCGACAATTAAAATGATATATAAAGCTAAAGCTCCACCCTTGCCTAAAGAAATAAATAAATATTCAACTTCTACTTTAAAGAAATTAATCGCTAAAATAATAGTCACAACTAAACTTACTGAAGCTGTTTTTTGAGTGCTAAAATTGAAATATGAGATTCCTAATAACAAAATTACAATTGGTAAAAATGATAATATCCATAGCCAAATACTAAATTCCATTATACAGCCTCCATTCCAATATTCTTTACTCTAATTATACCAATTAATTATTATTAATACAAAAATCAAAAGGCTAGGTTCGCGTCAATTTTTTATAGGTTACTATGCTTCTTAAGAGACAGAATCATTAAGAAAATAGATCAAAAGCAGGAGACAGTAGAGTAAGAGCTGACAACTCACTTTTGAGTTGTCAACAATCCTCATCAAACCGTACGTGAGGTTTTCCCTCATACGGCTTACTTGACGAACTTCATCTCAAACTTTCACAAGCATACACTTAAATAATAGAAATAATCTCCTTACTACAAAGACCTATTTTCTAATTTCCTCTTGCTTGGTTTTTCGATATATCTTTTATCAAAAGTCTCGTATCCTTCCTTATCTCGTCGTGGCACGCCACTTGAAATAGGTTGCATTTCTAGAGTCTCCCCAATGTGCAAATACTCCTTTTCTAAAAGAATTATTCGAAAGTAATACCCTTCTAGATATTACTTTTCTTCCATAATGCCCCTTCGCATAATACAAGTTATGTTGTCTCGTATATCTTAGCTACTATAGGCATCTCCGACTTCTTTCTTACCATTTTAACTACTTCAGGGATCTCCTTTATAAGCAAAATTTTAGGTTGTAATCCTTAATAAGAAAGAAACTCTCAAGTTCCTATGCTATCCATTTATATTCATACCATCCCTTTTAACCCCGATAGTCCCATCTCATATGACTATTTTGCGATTTATGAGTAGTTACAGGTTTCACCTAATCTGAGAGGCTCACCAACTATAATTTGCGTAACGAGGCTACATCAGGTTCACTTTCGTTACAGTCTAAATACCACAAAGATAGGCTTCAACTAAGATCGTCACCAACCATGTTGCTATCTTTGCTTCTGCCTGAAAATAGTAATTGGGCAAGTTGGAATTCCACCAACTGGATTAAACATAAGCTTAGATTGACGCTCCAGATTAAAGGCAGATTAAAAGCAAAAACAGAGCCGTGGGTTGGCCCTATTTTAGTGGTTTTAATTAAGATAATCTTTTAACTCTTCTATATCTTCCATTTCTAATATCTCTGTTGCTATTATTTCTAATTTAGTTTTATCTTGTTCTCTTAGTTTTTCTCTATATTTATTGGGTACAGATTTAAATTTTCTGAAAAGAAGTTTTTCTACTAGCTCTACCATTCCTTCCTGTTTTCCTTCTTGCCTTCCTTCTTCTTTTAATTGCTCGGCAATACTCATTATTTGATCACTCCTCTCTTGTGAAATTTCTCCTGCAAGTTGACTTAATTTTTGAGCATTTAAATCTTCTTGTACATTAATAGAATAGGTAAGCATAGTTTTAAAGTACTCCATTACTGTTGTTTTATCTTTTAATTCTTCTAAAATTTTTAGAGCCTTTTTAAATCTAGTTCCAAAATCACCTTGATAAATAGCAGTTACTAACTCAAAAAATATTCTTAATCTAACTTCACCTTTTATATCTTGATTATCATAGCTTGATAAATCATAAATTAAATACTTATAATCAGGAATATATTCTTCTAACTCAACAGGAATTGTTTGTAAAATCCCACTTAATCTTAAATCTATATTCCAATTTGTCTTGCCATGATAAATGACTAAAGGAATAATTAAAGGCAAATCGTTAGCTTGATTTTGTTTTATTTTCTGCTCCCATATTTTTATCATATACTTTAACAATTGTAGGCTAATCCTAGGCTCTGGGAAGCTCTTATGCTCAAATAAAAAGTACAAATAAGCATCTCTCCCAGCTAAATTAACTTTATATAGAATATCAGAAAAAACCTCAGATAATTCTGCTTCAATAAAACTATCTTTTTCTATTATTATATTCTCTAACTTTATTAATTTCACTATTTTTTCTGGTAAATAATTTTTTATAAAACTTTTTGCAGTTTTTAAATTAGACATTGTTTCTTTAAAAAACTTATCATGGGGATTATTAATTATAATTTTAAGCTCAACCTTCCTTTATTTTATTATATCATAAGATTGCTCTAACTTTTATGATATTACTTTTATTTTTTCCAGAAAGGCTTATTGTATTCTTGGGAAGATCAAATGCGAGGTACAGTAGAGTAAGAGCTGACAATTCAATTATGAGTTGTCAGACAATCCTCATCAAACCGTACATGAGATTTTCCCTCATACGGCTTACCGATAAACTTCTTCTCAAGCTTTCACAAGTGTCAGGTCAGTAAGCAGAAGGTTTAACTAATCCATATTTGTTGACTAGTTCCTCAAATGCTCCTTTACTATGGAGCTTGCTTTTCCTCTGACTTTTCTTTTTGAAGTATCTAGCTAATCTAGATTTTAAATACCATTCTATATTCTTTATTGCTTTCTTTGGGTAACTCACCTTCTTTATACTGAAGTAGTTTATCCAGCCTCTTATTTTAGAGCTTAGCTCATTTGCTATCCTCATAGGCATGAAATGTCTTGATTTCTTTAGGTACTCTCTAATCTTTCTTCGCATTTTATTCTCTGATTTCTTACTCGGGAACACATTCCAATACATTCTACCTTTATCAAACAAGCATCTATCATACCTGAATGTAAATCCTAGAAAGTCAAATTTATCTTCACTTGCATTAACTATTGTTGTCTTATCTTTATTTATACTAAGCCCCAATCTCCTTATCAAATTTATTAAAATCTCTTTTACCTTATTTGGTATTTTCTTTCCCATTAGAACAAAGTCATCTGCATACCTTACTATTTTGATGCCTGCTTCTCTAAATATCTTCCACCCTCCATTAACTATCTTATCTAAAAGGTTTAGATATATGTTGGCTAATAAAGGAGATATAACTCCTCCTTGTGGTGTTCCTTTTTTACTTTTCTTCCCACCTGTTAAAATCTTATCTTCCATAACAGGTGTCTTTAGCCAGCTTTTAATCAAGCTCAAGGTATTAATATCACTTATTCTCTGTCCTAATTCATTCATTAACTTGTTATGAGGTATTGTGTCAAAATAAGAACTCAAATCAGCATCATATACTTCTGTTTTGCCTTCTTTTAAGTTCTGTTTTATTTCTTTTATTGCATCTTTCGCACTTCTTTTCGGTCTAAAACCATATGAGACATCCTCAAAATCTGCTTCAAATATCGGTTCGATAACAAGTTTACAAGACATTTGGGCAACTCTATCTTTAATTGTAGGAATGCCTAATGGTCTTTGTTTACCATTTTCTTTCTTTATATATTTCCTCATAACTGGAGACGGTTTATAGCTTTTTTCTTTCAACTTTTCGTGAAGATTATTTATAAAATTTTCTAGTCCTTCTTTTTCTATATCCTCAAAACTTTTATTATCTACACCAGGACTACCATTGTTCTTTTTAACTCGATAGTATGCTTCTAGCAAAAACTTCTTTGAGCAAATCTTATCATACAGAATATAAAATCTAAATCCTTCCTCTTGCTTGGCTTTTCGATATATCTTTCTCTGAAAGTCTCGTATATTTTCCTCGTCTCGTCGTGGCACGCCACTTGAGGGAGGTTGCATTTCTAGGTTAGTAACCAATGTGCAAATACTCCTTTCGTCGAAAGATTTGTTTAAAGTAATGTCCCTTTGCTAATACAAGTTATTCTGTCTTATATATCATCGCTACTACGGACATCTCCGAATTCTTCTCTGCCAATTTATCATTTCGGGGGTTTCCCTTATAGATGAAAATTTTAGGTTGTAATCCTTACAGAAAAGAATTTCTCAAGTTCCTATGCTATCCATTTATATTCATACCATCCCTTTCAACCCCGATAGTCCCATCTCATATGACTATTTTGCGATTTATGAGTAGTTACAGGTTTCACCCAATCTGAGAGGCTCACCAACTATAATTTGCGTAACGAGGCTACATCAGATTCACTTTCATTACAGTCTAAATACCACAAAGATAGGCTTCAACTAAGATCGTCACCAACCATGTTGCTATCTTTTCTTCTGCCTGAAAATAGTAATTGGGCAAGTTGGAATTCCACCAACTGGATTAAACATAAGCTTAGCTTGACGCTCCAGATTGGCGCTGAGGGACGCTGATTGGCGCAGATTAAAAGCTGATTACTTTTTCATCGTTTTGTTTGCGGTTTGGTTGATAGCTTTTGACTAGTTCGACTAGGGTTTTAACAATTGCTACTTCGTTATTTGTCTCTATGTGCTCTGTTAGCTGGTTTAGTTTTTGTTTTAATAATTGTTTATCTATTTTTTCTAGCTGAGCTATAAAGATCCGCTCGTGTTCGGTGGCTAGATTATCTTCTTTATCGGTAGAGATTAGGACAAAGCGGTCATAAAATCACC
>LFCJ01000671.1_pt1 | contig 22183 bp, 38 predicted proteins | sample 643141 | NCBI WGS metagenome assembly LFCJ01 (sample SAMN03766243, study PRJNA286221) | soda lake metagenome | biome: soda lake; feature: Kulunda steppe; material: water; isolation source: sample B1-Br-g2 brine of Lake Bitter-1 | place: Russia: Kulunda steppe | collected 2010-07
CCATGATACTCCATGATACTCCATGATACCCCATGATACTCCATGATACTCCATGATACTCCATGATACTCCATGATACCCCATGATACTCCATGATACTCCATGATACTCCATGATACTCCATGATACCCCATGATACCCCATGATACTCCATGATACTCCATGATACTCCATGATACTCCATGATACTCCATGATACTCCATGATACTCCATGATACCCCATGATACTCCATGATACCCCATGATACTCCATGATACTCCATGATACTCCATGATACCCCATGATACTCCATGATACCCCATGACACTCCATGATACTCCATGATACCCCATGATACTCCATGATACTCCATGATACCCCACACGGTGCAAGATTTGGACCAGCTTTGGTCAGGGAAGACTGCCTGACTTTGGGCAGGGTCGATGGTCAGGGCCCTGTCTTTGGTCACGGTGCAAGACAGCTTGCCCCTGCACTTGATAAGAGACTTGGACCAGCTTTAGTTACGGTGCAAGACTGCTTGCCGCCGCGATTGCCAGCGAACGACCGTGTGACTGTGGCTTGGGCGGTGTCCGCAAGTGTTGAAACACGAACCAGAGTGTGTTTCATAGCGCCTGCCTGCCACGCTGGCGCACGCATGTACATGCAGAGTACATGCGCTGGCTCGCATGCACGCACACATGCGCACACACACATATGCGCGTGCGTGCGCAGGCCGGCTGGCACTGGAATGCACTGCAGTCACCCCCTGCCCTGCACTTTTGCTTCACGCCCAACCACGTGGGCGAGGCCGGCAGCACTAATGGCAAGGCAGACGTCGTGCAGCAGCTGCTGCAAGGCATGCGAGACGCGGTGGCCACGCTGGTGGCCAATCCAGATGCTGTACTAGGCGGCAGTGCCCCAATGTAAGTGGGGGAAGATAGAGGACAGCCATGTAGATGTGTGGGCTGCTGGCCAAGGGTGGCAGGCCCTCACATGGGGGGCACTTGGGGAGGGCGCAGCTTGCGCGTGCGTGATTGCTTAGACGCTGGTGAGAGGATCGGTGCGTAGATGTGTGTTATGCGTCAGGTATAATTGGTGCCGTTGAGGATTGATTCATCAGGCAGAGCGTAAGAAGAATTCAAGCGTGAGCCATTGACCAACCATTCTGATTGTAAGCAGAGATTGCTAGCGTGTAAGGTTATCAGATGCGACTTTTCTGCTGTTGGCTTCCTTGCTATGACACTATGTTTGCCTATTGTGAGTCTAGACTCCCTCTTCCCTTTTTTGACCATGCAGCAAGCTTAAACTGGTAAAGCTTTTCCATGTGTCTGCAGGTATGGCATGGCAAACGTTGTTCCTGACCGCGGCATGATTGGTGAATTCCTGGTGGCTTACCAGGATGCCATGCTTGAAGTCTGAGCATGCCAGCCTGCGTATGCTTGTGGTCATGCACGGGGGCTGCCCCTGCTGCTGGGTAGGATGGACACTGTGTAGCGAGGTATTTAAGCTTAAGAAAAACTTAATTGGCAGAAAACACACCCCCTACATCAAGGGACCACCAGAGAAAAGAATGGAAAGAAATCAATGGGGATCAAGAGGGTGACTAGCTACAGCAGTGCCCCATTCCTGACCATAATGATGAGCAGTGGTGCACATTTCCTCAAGAGCGCGTCTATTACTGACAAATTAATGAGCATACTGGACCGAATGAGCGTGAAGCCTTATGGCAAGTTTGGTAGCTTTCTGTGCATCAAGGCCGAGAGTCTTAAGCAGCTCCAAATTGTTAGGGCGGCAGTTAGTGCCACCCACTCCCAGAAGGATCGTGATAAGGTTAAGTACAGCCGCAGCTCATTCTAGGTGCTGACAGGGCGTGCTGTGTTGGTGATTGGCGGCTTCAAGCGGGCTCCTTGGGCTGGGCCTAGTATCTTCGCAATGCTGGACTTCCATCAAGAAGATGTGCCTTTGGTTGGAAGTGAGCAGACTGGAGCCCCAAACTCTAGGATATGTCAGATTGCTTCCGCCCTCAGTTGCATGCTTGAGCACGAGCAAAAAAACATTGGGATGTGAAGGACAGGAACTGCACCAATGCGTCCATGCGATGAAACATAAACCAGAAATCATATTCCTCCTGGCTAGGATGATTCATCTGGTGCACATAAAATACGGCTGTGTGTTCAGGGTGGGCAGAACAGGGTCATTTTGAGCATGTTGAGTGCCGATCAAATAGAACCATCGTGGATGTAAACAACAATGCTGCCCACCAAAAGCACAGCTCAAGCCCATGCTCAGTCGGAGCCAACAGGCCAGCTAGGGAATGGGGCGGTTTTGGAGCTCTCCCTCTGTGTCTCTCACTTTGGCCGGCCGCTCCTGGTCCATCAAGTGCTGGCCCAGGCCCTTGACTGCTTCAGGTAGCTCCAGCGCCGGTACCTCTACACTGAACGCCTGCGCTTCCTTCTCAAAGTGCAGCTGCGTCGAAAGAGGGGAGGTGGATACGAGCGTGAGCACGAACTCAAGCTCCTAGAGGGGCCTATGCACTCTGCGCTTGCGTATGCTGCTTGTTCTGCGCGCAAGGCAAGGGCAAGCGAGGTATTCTTAAAGTAGGAAGCTAGGCTTTTATCAGGGGATGAGAACAAAAGCCCTGCGCTTTTGCAGTTTGTATGCATCCTTCCAAAGAAGCCATTAAGCTGAGTGTGTCAGTCATCATTCCAGCATGGAGTTTGACACCTGGCATGCCATTAGGTGCCTTCTCCTACCTTGAATGCCAGTGTGTCGTCTGTCGCGGACCCAATGATCTCGCACCAATTACGCTGTGGGCGCAAGCCAAGGCTGCTGTCGAGCTGCTCATGCGTGTCCTGTGTGCAGGCACGCAGCACAGGCATTACGCAGGACTGATTGCAACATGCTGTGCGCGTGAACTTGGGCCAGGAGCACTGCACAGCATCCAGGCCGTTTCATGTGCGATGGCATGTGACAGCATGTGGCAGCGTGTGACTTGGGACCCAAAGTAACATGCACCGGTTTTTGTGTGGGGCCTCACCGCATCCACGCTCTTTGAGAACACGGAGCAAGCGCGCAGGATGCCGACCACACTAGCTGGCGGTGGGGCGTCGCCTATGGCCGAGGACACAATCTGGGGCATGAACCTGTGGATTACATGGAGCTCAGATGGAGTCAGAGCTGCGCTCTTGCATAGAGATTTGATTGCTGCTCAGCATTTTAGGCTATCATGTTCAAGCTCATGGATTCTCATGGCATGGCGCCTAGCAGACTTGTGAACACAACTTGCCCAGGGATCCAATCATCCAAAAATGACAACTTCCTGCATAGTTGAAGCTGCAAGATTAGGTATGTCATTGACCATGCATCGAATCTTGAAGTGCTGGCTGGTGGAGGACTGCCAAGTGCTCGCACACGCCACATGCCTGTCCTCTTGCATCATGTCACCAAAGATCTTCCAGGGAGGCAGTCTTTATTTCTTTCTTTCTTTCTAGCGCGGGAACACGCTCTTTTGGCCGCCACCAGCTCATGCGCTGTTTGGGCAGCAGGGCCCTCCTTGACCACCAAAGGTATGGTGCACCACGCTCGCCTGAAATCCTGCTGGGCGGGCGTGGCACCCTGGCTGCTGAAGAAGCGGCCCACGCACGCCATCCGAGTGTCGCCGGCGAGCAAGGACACCCTTGCAGACTTAGCCTGGGACACCCTCTGCAAGGTGGCCAAAAGCGAGCTGGTGCTTGTGCTCTGAATTCCACAGATTTGCCCAGCTAGCGCCCCCGCAGACACAAGCCACAAGAGCAGTGGCACAGCCTGGATAGCATGTGCGTGCTTGGAGGGCACACACACTCTGATGGCACCCCCTCAGTGCACTTGCCCCCCAGCGTGTGTCGCAACTATGGGGTCTCTACTGATGAGGTGATGCAAGCAGCCAGGCAGTGTCCTGCACAGCGTTTCCGCAATTTGCGCTGGCTGCATGCTGGGCTTGCCTCGCTGAAGCAGACCAGGTGGAGTGACATCAGGGATGAGCCCCTGCCAGATGGGGCCCTCGCACTGTGGCTTTAACAAGACCAGATTTTTCTTTGACCACCGGACCACCACCGACTACCCAACCAACCATCAGGCTCAGAGGCTTGGGCTGGGGATTGGCCACCTCATTGGGCTGGGGATTGGCCACCTCATTGGGCTGGGGATTGGCCACCTCATTAACTGGGATCGTTCCCCAGCTAGCCCATTCAAGAGACCATTACACATTGCAATTTCACAGTAGCCCTTGCCCTTGCATGGCGGCCCTAATCAACGCAACAACACTCCAAAAGTGGCTCTCACGCAGCAGCCCTAACACAATGATCCTTGCACCCTGGCCTGCAGCCCGCCCAAGCCAGCCTGCATCCTTGGCACGGGAGCGTGGAGCCATCCTAAGGCAAGCGGGGCCTTACTAGTGAAGACCGCTGCACCTTCGTTCCTGATGCACACACAGCCTCTACCTGAGCCTACTCAAGCCATCCCGTGGCCCAGTGCAGATTCGTTCGTGCCTTTGACTTGAACATCTTTCCTTTTGGACATGCACCCTTCCACAGAAAATCCCTCGCGCCGCCCCCACTACCCACCTGCAGCAGCTGCACAAACTCCACCTTCTCGTGCACATGCAGGTCCGCAGACCAGTGGCCAGTGACATCGTCAAGCACATGAAGCCCCCCGAACCTCTCCAAGAACGGGGCTGAGCTCTCGTGCAGCAGCTTCCCCACGCTCTCCCCCTTCCTGCCAAAGACTGCACAAGATGGAGGCAGCAGCGCCAAAAGCTGCACAGGTCAAGCCGACAGCGCCAAAGGCTGCACAGGTCAAGCCGACAGCGCCAGGTACTGGACATGTTGAGGCAGCAGCATCAAAAATGGCTGCACAGATTGAGGCAGGTCCAAAGGCTGCACAGGCCAAGCTGCAGCTGACAGAGCCATATGGCGTAGCCACGCCTAGCAAGGCTGTGGGCCGCAACGCTTCACAGGAATGATTGCCTGATGATTGCCTAACATTTGTGAACTCTGGCTGCCACCGCGCATCTAATTTAGTTATTCAGTGATGGGTTTCAGCTGGGCTGGGCGCGCTCCTTCCAGCCTGCGTGCTGGCAGCCTGTGTGCTGGCGGTGCCAGAGCATTGTTCAGGGCTAGGGGCAACGCCTCGTACCATGCTAGCTTTGGTGCATGGCTTGGAGGCAGCCTGCACACCCTGATCAAGGCTTGTTTTTCTATTGCTCCTCAAGGCCACCAGTGAAAGCTTCCACATGTGAAACACATTGAGGGGAGTTTGTTTGCAGGAGTGAGCTTTGTTAACCCCTGACCAGCGAAAAGGGGGAGTGCAACCCACATCCAAAGCATTTAGATGTGGTCACGGCACAAATGGGAAGACCCACATGCAAAGCACTTGGCTGTGGTCATGGCCCCGGGCACAACAGGGTAGATCAAGGGGGTTGCAGCAACGACCAAGATGTGCTTTGTGGCCACGGGCAAGGATAGCAGCCGCTCCTCAATCCTGCGTGCCGCACAATGAAGGAAGTTGGCTCATCCACTTGGAAGCAGACACTGCAGCAGCAGCTGATAACGCCTTGCCTGCATTCCCTGGCAAGCATGTCATACTTGCAAGGGCTTACAGGAACAGCCCTGCACACTCCCATTCTGTACGACTCTTCTTATATGGTGCGCGCCTTGCTGTGCTCAAAGCGGGTGTCCAACATCTGCACACTCACATCCTGCATGAATCCTCTGATATGATGTGCTCCTTGCTGCGCTCAGAGCGGGTGTCCAGCATCTGCACACTCACATTCTGTATGACTCCTCTGATATGATGCGCTCCTTGCTGCGCTCAGAGCGGGTGTCCAGCATCAGGAGCGCGAGCGAGGGGCCGCAGCAAGTGAGGGAGTGCAGCCCTTTTGTGCCAAACACCTGCAGGCACATTGTTGCCCTTTGCATACGTGCTCAGTAGCTGTGAATTCATTGGGATGGCGCCTTTCATACCTGCAAATGCAAAAAATGATGATTTGCACCACGCTTGTCTTATCCTGGCCACGTGTCCTGGCGGATGTAACAAATGCACAGAATTGAGTGCAGGCTTGAAAGCCCCTGCCTGTGCTGCACACTTTTTTGGCGCCTTGCATGGCAGAGCCTAGACCGTCATGGCTGACCTTAGATTGTGATGGATCATTGCCAATGTCAATTTGCCACAACTTGGCATCCTGTAACTCGCTTTAACTTCCACCATGATGGTGCCGGTTGCAGGCTTGATAACTTCAAGCACCCTCCTGAGTTCAAGGCTGTTGCAGATGCCCTGGATAACCAAAGGTGCATGAAGGAAACAATTGTTCCAAATCATGCCATAATTCATCATGATGGCCCGGCAGGATTCAACAAAATTTACCTGTCTCTCGGCAGTGATTGATGCGGGGACCGCATGGTGCGCAAACAGGCTAAAGAACTTCATGGCTGAGTGGAAGATTCCCTGCAAGAGTTTTACAACCCAGCATCCAGAGTTGCAACAAAAAGGGTGCCCATCAATCACTTGCCATTGCTGATAAAAGAAGTTGCGCTGTTGCCAGAGGAAAGCAGGCACATAGGCACTTTTGCATCATGCATGAGCAAAAAAGAGGACACCTCAAAGGAAGTGGAGCTGAGCCTTGAAAATGCTCAGGGCACATTGGTTGTATGACGCTGCCATTTGTCAAGCAAACACTTGCATCTTGACGGACCGTGCAGGCAGAGATGGTGGATTTGTGCCCATGTGGAAAGCGTTTAAACGAATAGTCATTTGAGGTCAACCTGAAACACTGGAGAGTTCTGTAATTGAGGATTGTAACAGCCCCAGGCATCAAAGATTTCATGGTCATCCATTGAGAAGGCCTGCAAGACGAAAGGGAGTTCCACACTTGCGCGTGAGAGTGTGAGGTTCCTCGGTGCACATGTGCATTTAGTGTGTGCGAGGACTCAGAAGTGGAGCGAGGCAAAAGATGTGCCTGCTGCTTTCTGGCTTGGTACACGAATGAAGATGTGACCCACATGGGGGATGACTGCCAGCGCCCCGCTCCACTCATCCTCTTGCCAATGCTGGAGATACATGCGCAAGTAGCAGTCCTCAACCTGTGAAATGTGGCAGGAAAGCATAAATTAGTTCTAGTGAGAGAAGCAGAGACACAGGGATGTCAACTTGAAACGCTGGCATAAACAAGTTAGACGGCCAATTTCTGGCTTGTATGCCTAAATTGGGTGACCATGAGCACACAGTGCCATGCTAAAAATAAGGATACTGGCCACAACAGCAAAGTTATTGAGTGATGCAAAGCACTGGCTTATAAGGACCACGTGTATGTTCATATTGTCACTTGTGAACAATTCACCTTGCTTGTTTTGCACTTATTTCAAATGCACAATAATCCTGATTTGCAATAATCTTTCTCATATTACCTTTTAAACTCACCTCGTCTTGCATCTGTTCTGTAAAGGGGTGGGCGTTCCGCTCCTGCGCAGCCATGTAGATCACACAGCTTCCACAAGTGCTATTGGGAATTCCCAGTAGCAGAGTCCAATCATTGAGTAAATACTTGAAGAATGGGCTTTTTACACATGATACAAACCCAAGAACATAGGACAAAGCAGATGTCAGGACAACATGCAGGCAAAAATATTGTCGATAGTTGTCAGCATGTAGGCAGAATAGGCACTCAGAATGGTTCATCCTGGTGCGTCTTCTTGGAAAAACGCCCTGGAACAATCTGCACTGTCCTTAGCACTTGTTAAGCAGTTTTCGTACACCCTCAGAAGGCAGTGAAGACATGCTTGGTGTTTTTAGCTCTGGATTCCTTAAAGTGTTTTGAGGTATTGCAGGGGGTTTACCTCAACAATTTGCTTGGCTTTTCTGGTGCCAACGACTCATTGGTAGCCTTTGAGCTCATGTATTGCACCAGAAATCCCTATAGCAAACTAGCCATCTATAGCCGACTGACAGGCTTATGATGATGCACAAGGGACCTGGTGATTCATTCTGTGCTGTCTTTGCTCTGTGGATGACATCGCTCCTCCCCACATTGTGCCCTGTATCCTTGCCAACAGACTGTATGGATGCGTGCTTGCACACCTCAAGGGTTGACCAAGGTGTGCATTGTGAAGACATGATACCCACTGTAATGTCTCTCATCTCGCTCCAGGCTCGCAAGGATGGGCAATCCCAGACGGTGTCATTGAACAGCACATCTCCCCCACTCAGCAGCAGGTGCAGTGGCTTCTGCATTCCAAAGCACCACAGGGCAAGCGGGTAAGCGGATTTGTTCCAAAAACCACGTGCGCAACCCAAGTATACTTGGTACAACAAATTGAAGTCAGCGATGAGTTGTAGTCAGAGTGCCGGAAGATGGCTTGCGTAACTAAGATGATTGTTAAACAATGAAGGTGATTGGGCATGACATGTGCTTTGCACGACAAGCGCCACAGGTATGGTGCGCTCAGGTAGGTAGAGCAGCAAGGCGTTCACGAGGCCCACCTTGCTGTGCATGGCCAGCACTTTCCGCCACATAGGCTGGATGCCGCCCATGGCCTCAGCCCTGCCCGCATTTGTGCGGAAGCCGTTGCTGGAGAAGAAGCCCATGTGCCAGGGCTGGGTAGCGCCAGGCAGCCAAAAATGGTACCTGGGGGGTGCAAAGATGGGAGGCACACGTGCCGAGTTGGAGCCAAGTCCTCAAGGAAGAGGAGGGGCAGGAGCGGGCGGGCTGTAGCTGCTGCAGTGCGCCTGGCAGTTTCAAGCACAGTCCCAAAGGCAGCTGGGCGGAGGCTGCTGCGGCGCACCTGGCTGGCTCTGCACCTTCCTCTGGGTCCACCAGCGCATATTCAATGATCTGCACATGGACCGAGTAAGTAGGAGGCCCGCATGTTAAAAAAGGTCACCCTGGCGCGCTGCTGTCTTGCTCACCTGTGTTCCCCAGGTGTGAAGTGACACAGGGCATGGGCTCATGAGGGACCCCTGTGGGCCATCGGCCCTCATGCTGACAGCTGTCCAGGCATGCATGCTGCCCTCCTGCAGGAACCGTCGTGCTGGCAATATCGTGCTGTCAACAGCCCAAGGCTGGCTGTGTGCTGGGACGGGCTCAAACAGGAAATGGCTCAGCCCCCCTTTGTGTCCTCAGTGCACGGAAGGACGCAGCACACGCAGCTGGCCTCGGCCTGCACTCAGTCAGGCATACGCCCAGAAAGGGGACAGGAGGCATGCGCGTGCAGACCTGCTCCTCCTGCTTGAGCGGCAGTTCCAGCGACCACCTCCAGAAGCAAATGCCCTTGTGCTCATGGAACATCTGGGGGCGCACCCGTGCCCACTCCGCCTGCTTCTGCACCTGCGCACACGCACGATGCGCAGGCAGAGGTGCCCCTACGCTCATGCTGTACATGCGTCTACATGCTGCAGGACCAAGGGGCTGGTCCTTGTCTCCAAGGTCGCAGATGGTCAGCCCATGGATCATTCTGTGGCAGGACCCTGGAGCGTACCTGCCAGTGCTGCCTTGTGCTGTGGCAGGACCCTGGAGTGTGTCTGCCAGTGCTGCCTTGTGCTGGTTGCCACGCCTGGGCTAATTACACAGCTGCCACACATACCTGCCGTGCAAAGGCTTCCACCTCTTGCCTGACAGCCTCAGGGGGTTTGCCATGGCATGACTGACAGTCTAGTGATGCCAACCAGTCACCAAGCAGCTCTCAGGTGCCTGTAGCACAGTGTTTAGAACCCACAGAAGGCAAGCACGCCTTCTGTCGAACAAGCACCCCTCAGGCGCCTCTCGCACCCGATGCTTCCAGCCCACGCACGGCAAGCACGCCTTTTGTTAGCCAAGGGCTCGCCACTAGGGCTCACCTCCCTCCTCCTCCCTCCCCACCTTGCCACGCGAGCCCCGCTGAGCTGCTGAGCGGGCACCGTTGATGCCAAAGTCACAGATCTGCTCCTCAAAGAATTCGCGGTACAGGAGCTCAGGAACGTGGTGCTCGCCTGCGGCCACGGCCGGGGCTTTGAGTGGGCACTCACTGCTGATAGCAGAGTGTTGTGGACAGGAGCTGGGGGCAGTGCTGATGCTGAGGGCAGTGCCAACGGTGACAGCAGTGCTGATACTGTTGTAGCTGCTGACAGCAGAGTGCTATATGGACAGGAGACGACAATTTGCTGCGGGAAGGAACTGTAGGTGCGCGTAACCTGCGGGCAGTGTAAAGCCCGAGTGCGAGGGCAGTGCCTGCCCTGCACAACACGCATGCCCTGCACAACAGTGCATGCCCTGCATAACAGTGCCTGCCCTGCACAACACGCATGCCCTGCACAACACGCATGCCCTGCACAACAGTGCCTGCCCTGCACGGCATGCGTGCCTTGCTTGTCATGGTGTGCCATCAGCTGCCCAGCAGCCCAAGCACAGGGCATCCAGCACGCTTGCACAGGGCCTGTGCCCGGCAGCAAGCATGCTGAGGTGCATTACAATAAACATGCAGGCCTGCCAGTATGAGTGCATTGGAGGGAATGGGCGGCGTGACGGCTGCACGCTAGAGTGCCCTGGCGCTTTTTTGTACTGTACCAGCTCTTTAATAAAAAACGCGGCAGATAGCAGCAGCCTCTAATCAAAGAAACACGGCAGGTAGCAGCAGCGGCCAGCAGGAAGTACTGAGGCGCACCCACGTGGAAACCGCGTGCTTGTGCCACATTTCAAAAGCCTGCGGCTTTGGGCCCCTGCCCAGCCCCAACCAGAGACGCCAGGGGCTCCCTTGCACAGCACTTCACTACAACACGGCTGGCAAGTACCTGCACCTGTGTCCTTGCTCGTCTTTCTATGGGCGCCAGCGCTGGACCTCTATCGCACCCCCACAGGCAACTGCCAGCAGCCTTGCTTTGCGAGGGAGGTCCCCCCGGCCCTCACCTGCGCCCAGGTTGCTGCTGGTGGAAGCAAGGTGTGGTGTGCCAATTGCGGCCCCTGCAGCAAGCTCGTCAGCTCCTGCAGTTTGGCCGCGTAATCCCAAAGGCTCAGCGCCAGGGGCGTGCGGCTGCGCGCTGCAGCTGTTGGGTGCGGAAGAGTTGTCTGGCTCGGAGCTGGAGACGGGCCGTTCGGAGGGTGCCTGCAGGGATGGGCAGGCTTGCGTATGTGTGCACATGCGCACCTACTTGATCGCATTTGCAGGGGTTGTCTTGTGCAGTGGGCAGGTTTTGAGCCGATGGTGGAAGGGACAAGTTGTATGTGAGCTTCAGGGATGGGCCATGCCATGCTGCCTGTAAGGGACGTCAGCGCTCAAAGCCTCACCAGTGTGCTGTGCACACCTCATCCCCTTGTGCATGCATCATAACAGCCCAGAGGCCAGCTCAGCCTTCCCCTCACTCTGCTCTCGCTGCCCAATGAAGCAAACTACTTGGCCTCTCGAACAGCCAACATAATTCTTGGCAATTCCAGGGGCCAGGCTCTCTCCACACCCCCATGCGCATCCGGGCATGCCCAGCCTGCACACCCTATCAGCTTCTCAAGACTCGCCTCACACTTCACCTGGAGCACAGCGGGAACCTTTGATTGGGCCTGCACACCCCATCAGCTTTTCAAGACTCGCCTCACACTTCACCTGGAGCGCAGCGGGGACCTTTGCTTGGGCCTGCACACCGTGGGTGACCATCTGCGAGCACACAATGCAAACCACAAGAGGAGCTGATGACACTGGACAAGTCCAAGGTTTACTAGGGGAGACCCCAGCTAGCACCGGCGGCAGGCTTTCTAGGGGAGCCCAGTTTTTTAAGGGAGGCCCCCGCTTGCGCCACAGAGGCGGGAGGCGGCAGCGCAGGCAGCCCACATGCTCACAAACCTTGCGACAACGCCCACACCAACATAAGTCTCTTGGCACATGCAGAGAACATACAAAAGAAGGTTCTGGTTGCGTATTCAAAGGGCTCACCAGCACGCTGGTGCGCTGCAGGCGGTTGGCAGCGTCATGGCCCACAAACGCAAGGAACGGGCCAAAGGGGCGACGGGCGCGCGCTTGATCTCGGAGGGTTCTGTGCACACAGGCAGGGCAGGGAGTAGCTTGCTGGAGACGGATGCTTTAAACTGATCAGCACTTAACACCGCCACTGCACGCGCCCAGCTGCCGTCCTGTATGTAGCCAGATCATCTCACAGGTTCCCTGGTAGGCTTGGTGGGCAGTGCTACCGTGGACTCCAGGTCTTCCGGACATCAAAATGTGGCCTTCCGGGGAATTGGTGTGTCGCAGCTGCTTTCAATGGCACAGCATCTCTAAATGGTGATGCTGTATTAATGTAAGGCAGAAAGGCAGGAGAGTCAGGAGTCCTGCCTTACACTGCCCCGCACAGCGCACATGACTGGTAGATACGTCACGCACCGCCACAACTTGAGGGCCTCCTGGTCCTTGCGCTGCTGCTCCTGGAGCTGTGCCACAGAAAGCCTGCGACGCAGCATACTCTGGTGCATGCACAAGGGTTTCTCTTCAATATTTCTCGCACCTTGTCTGCTGATCTGGGCTAGGAGAAAGCAGGGAGAGGGGGGAAGAAAGGAGGCCAGATCTGATCCTATCATGATAAATCTGAATACCTTGGCTTCTGTGTTACCTTGCAGTGGGCAGCACAGTAGCCCCACACAGTATCACTTGAACAACCAGATCCGCAGGCCTCATGCATGGTGCTGCACACGCAGCTATCTGCGCAGCTCTCTGTGCACTTGATCACACCTCCTTCTTTCCAGGTAGCTGGTGCAGGTACTGGAGAGCGCCACTGAACAAGGCAGACCGATGCTCTGCGGTCAGAGCTGCTCTTCCCAAATCGGGGGGCTCATTCCGGACCTCGATGCCCTCTTGCAGCGGGACCTGTGAATGTATGAGGGTGATGAAGTATGTTCTCAAATGTCTGAAGGACAGGCATGATGGGCAGGTGTGTGCGGCGGCGCCGGCAGTTTGTGGCGGCTGCAAGGCCATTCTGGGCCATGAAGGGCAGAAGCCTGGACCCTGAATACAGGTGCACTTTGAAACATTTCGTGTTCCGTGCAAAGAAATGAAAAGGCAAGCTGCCAAGCCAGGAAGCCGCCATGGTGAAGGCTTCCTCCGTCCGCCGTCGTGCATTGGCAGTATTGCCCGCGCTGGAACACAGCTGGGGCTCCCTGTGAGTAATTCCTGCGCTTCTAATCTACGTCAATGCCAGACCATTCTCACATCTGGAATGTTTGGGCCATGCAGAGCTTGAACGGGAGACACTTCTTTCGCCATCAGGTCTGACGAGAAATGAGGAGCACGAAATAGCAGAAAATTGATTAACACGATTCCAATGCCATTAATCAAAGGCCTCCCAACGCCTCCAACTTCATAAGCTTCAAATTCATTTTTATTGATGCTTCCAGCTTTATCACATTTTTTTAAAGGCAGAGTGCTCGGAGGGGCGTTGGCCAGGATGGCTACCAGTGGTAGCGCTATTGCAGGGAGTGCGCAGCAGCAGGAGGAGCAGGCGCTGGCCAAGCTGAATGCCATACCTGACAGCATAGAAAAGTACATGTGGCTCAGGAAGCTGCAGGAGGACCAGCCAGGGGCATATTACAGGTGCACTCTTTGCTGACTCAGCGCCAGGCGCGTCAGATATTTGTTTGTTCCTGCTTTTGCTCACTTCACACAGTCTCTTTGCAGCCTGCAGTCGCCACAAAAAGTCCTTTAAGAGTGGCCTCTTTGTGCAGCTCTCTTATGCAGCGCTGGGGCAGGTGTTCATAAGCTCAACTATTGGTGGAGCGCATCACCTCTCCTCTTGTTGTCTACATTACATGGCACAGGCTTCTCACACAGCAGACAGACCGTGTGCTGCCTTTCATTTACACGCCCACCGTGGGGGAGGCCTGCGTTCGCTATTTCGAGCTGCAGCAGCGTCTACAGGTGAGCTGGCAAGCTGGCCACCACAGGCTGGGCCCTGCAGCCCTGCCAACTCATGCACTAGGCATCGGACACCAGCATGGGGAGCCTCCTTAGTTTTTATCTAGTTCAGAGGATGCCCACGCTGACTTACAAGCAATCGCACGAGCCTGAACAGGCCCATTCCACCAATACGTTCCACCTGTACCTCGGCCAGGGTGCGCTGCGACTCCCCGATCTTTTTGTTGCTTTTGTTATTACAGGAGCCTCGACTGAACCCCAAGGGCCTGTTCCTGAGCCTTGAAGACAGGGGCCAGATACTGAAGAAGCTACGTTCCTGGCCCCAGCAGAAGGTGACAGGCTGCTCCGGCACCTCCTCCTTTCGTTGTGTTTCCTAATTCTTCCAGGTGGTGCTTGATGGAAAAGCATCAGTGCAACGTGATGGCTCATACGGGGAACTGAGCATGGCGCAAGGGGGCGCTATCCCACTGAGCATTCCCGCTTTTTGGCTTGCTCTCACAGCCTCCCTGACCTCACCAGCACAGCAAGGTCAGAGGAAGCAGCAGATCATGGCACTCAACAGCTATGATGAGAGCGTGCGCCTCCTTTTCCCCCTCGAATGCAGGTTAAAGTCATAGTCGTGACAGACGGGGAGCGCATTCTGGGTTTGGGGGACTTGGGTGCTGGAGGTAAGCACTAGGCTGGACAGATAACTGTGCAGGGTGATGGCTTCTTTCTGTTACATGGGAGCAGATCAGACACTGTTCCAATGCGGCACCTGTTTGTTTTGTCAGACGCTGACCGCTTGAAAAAGCTCTCTGGACAACTTGTGTGCATGTCTCTCGCTTTAATTTTAGAGTGTCTCTCTGGTATTTAGAAAAAGCATGGATGACCTGGCACACTTCATGCAGATGCACAGCGTGCCACATTGTGCAGGCATGGGCATCAGTGAGGGCAAGATAACGCTGTACACGATAGCAGCAGGTGCGTGGACAAGGCGCCATGTGCAAAAGCAGATGGTGCATAGGGAGTCTAAGAGCAGGCTGCGCATGCATTCAAGCGCATGAAGACAAGCAGGCAAGCACTTCCAAACGTGCGCATGCACACACGCTTACGCTTGCTTGATAATGAGAAGCAATTGGAAAAAGTATGCTGCCGCCGCGTGCTAACAACCTGTCTGCGACGTATGCAGAAGGTGAGTGGTGAGACAGCGGTCCCCTGAGGCTGAGCCTACAGGGTGGCACTACACAGTGGTGCATGCTAGCTTCCGCACTGAAGAATGTGGCTGGGGACTGGACGCGCTCCTGTGCGAACGCCTCACCATCGCTGGGACGGCGGCTTACTTGCCTTCTGCGTGTCGCAGGCAGCAAGGGAGCGCGCGTCAGCGTGCATTTGATGTGAGACCTGTTTGTGTGCACGCTGGATTGCACGCGCCTGTGTGCCATGCAACAGCTGATGACTCGTGATTTGTGCACACGCATGCCGCTGTGTGGCTATGTGGGACAAAATGCGTCCCACTTGTGCAGCATGTGTTGAGGACAGGCAAACGCAGCGCGCACCAGCTCTTGCTCCCACAGGAGGTGCACCTTAAGGCTCATACATTTGGTGTGTTGCAGGTGTGGAATCCAGCTCGTGTATGCATTTGGCGTGTTGCAGGTGTGGTTCCCAGCCTGTGCATGCATTTGGTGTGTTGCAGGTGTGGATCCCAGCCTGTGCATGCCGGTGTGCTTGGATGTGGGCACAAACAACAAGGAGCTGCTCAACGACCCAAAGTGGGTGTGCGAAGAAGTGGCAGTGATGGAGAGCGCTGTTTGTCTAGTCTGTCTGATAACTCAGCCCTTGTTGGAGGTCTGGGATAGAGTGTACCAGAGATCTGTGTCACAGTCTAGCTGTCAAAAGCGGGCAGAGGACGTCTGTTCATGATGGGTCACTTAGGAGCGTTGACACCAGATTCTTGAGAGGAGCTTGATCTTGATGCCCTGCAGCAAGGCATGGCATACGCACAGTAACAAAACTCAGAAATATTTGCAGTGGCAGCTGCCCATGATGGGACAAATGAATGGTCGAGGCTGGGACATGTGCACAAGACGGGCCAGGGCCTGCACCACGGTGAATCACTGGTGCACCGCTGAAGTCCTTCTACAGGATCTGTGCATACGGCAGCCATTTTGCGGTTCTGCAATATGAGTGACCCAGGCTGGGCAGCTCCAGCGCAACCCATTCCATGCCAAAAGCATGCCCAAAACCTATGGTAATTTACCTGGCTGCAGCTAGGCATTGAATGGAGTAGTAATTCTGGATGCTGTTGAGCAGGGTAGCCAATGATGCAAGCAACCTTGAATTGATGAGCTTGTGTTGAAACGACCACCTGCTCTGCTTGCAGGTACCAGGGCCTGAGGCGGCAGCGCGCTACAGGCACCGAGTACGATTCATTCATCGCAGAGTTTATGGGGGCGGTCAGTGAATGGCAGCCACACGTGCTGGTGCAGTTTGAGGACTTCGGCAACAACAATGCCTTCAGGTGTGTAAGCAGGGGTGGCGTGGGCTGCGCTGCAAGATGCACAATTGGCCTCTGTGGCCAGGGGGCAGCCTTGCTTATGTGCTGCCTGGGCAGCAACCTCGCCCGTGCTCGCCTGACCTTCCACATTGCAAGCTTGGACCTGTCCCTCACGCCTCGACTCTGTGGGAACCCAGGCACCTGGCAGGAGCATCCTTGCCGGATGCTCGCAACCCGTGCCCATCTGAACAGGCCCTTCACTGGTGCTCATCTGACCAGGCCCATAACTGGTGCCCAGCTGAACCATCAAACCCATCTGACCAGGCCCATCTCCAGTGCCCATCTGACCAGGTCCCACTTACTGGCCTTCATCCACAGGTTACTGGAGCGCTACCGTGCAAGCCACTGTGCCTTCAATGACGACATCCAGGTGCGCCGCCGCGGTTGGGCTGGGAGGCCCCCCCGCCAGCTCTTTGCTGGCTCTTGCCCTACTTGTCGAAACCAGCTCTGCTGCTGCTCTTGCTCTGCCTGTTGCAAGCAGCTCTTTGCTGCTTCTTTTGCTCTGCCTGTAGCGAGCGGCTCATTGCTGCCTCTTGCTCAGTCTATGGCAAGCAGCTCTTTGCTGCTTCTTTTGCTCTGCCTGTAGCGAGCGGCTCATTGCTGCCTCTTGCTCAGTCTTTGGCAAGCAGCTCTTTGCTGCTTCTTTTGCTCTGCCTGTAGCGAGCGGCTCTTTGCTGCCTCTGGCCTACTGTCAGCACAGCACAGCGGCTGCCAGCATACTATGAGCCGGGTGTATGGCCCCCTTTGTAAGCCCCACCTCGCAGCCCCACACCCTCGCCAGGGCCTGGAGAGTCTTGGGTTTAGCAGTTAGGTGTATCTGAGGGGGCTTTGCTCATGCAATAAGTCACCAGTAGGTTGGCGCAAATCGGCCACTGATGGGACCCCACGTGCATGCCCCAGAACGATCTCATGTGGGTGTAGCTAGTTGCAATGTGTCCCTCATTGCGCTCCCCCTGCCACATGTGCATTGTGCCCCCATGGCTGACGCAGGGCACAGCTGCCATCACCCTGGCTGCGCTGCTGGCGGCGCTACGCGCGATTGAGTTTGACAAGGGCAACTTCGGTGTTGCTGAGGCAGGTGAGTAGACGGACAAGGTCACGCTGGTGCGGGTGGGCTGCTGCGTGAGGCGGACAGTAGAAGGGGCACCGCTGTGTTGGCAGAAAGCACCATGGCCAGCATGCATCAACCAGCTGGCGCTCAGCTAGCACCAGCAGCGGCAACAGAAGTAGCCAGAGCAGTGGGAAGAGACCTGCAGCTAGGCTTGCTTGCCTTAGTGTCTTCACACGAGCTGGTGGGAGCAGCTGTTTTGTACTAAGATTGCCTGTTCAGGCTATGTGCCAGCACCAAATTCTGCTTGTGCCTTGGCACCTGCTTGTCTGCCAGCAGCTGCAGCAGGCGCCGTGCGGGTGCTGAGCAGGAGCAGGCTGGTGACGGCCAACCTATGCCTGATGCATATGCAACCCTCTGGCTGCTCCCCTCCCAGGCTTGCACATTGACTCTGATGAGGCCCTGGGGTCCGGGCAGCTGCTGGCAGACAAGCAGGTGCTCTTCCTGGGCGCGGGAGAGGCCGGCACGGGCATTGGCGAGCTCATTGCCTACTGCGTCCACAGGCGCACTGGGTGCAGCATACAGGTAAATGGGAAGTGGCATGGAAGATAAGATGAGACTACCTGCTGACTGCCCGAGTACCGGCGAGCAGGTGCTTGTGCAGGGGTGTGCAATGGATATGCTCCCATGGGCTGCCACAGTGGCGTGATGGCAGGCGCACGTGTGAGGGAGTGCTGGTACAGATGGGTGGGCAGATGGGGAGGAGTCTTGACGGCGCAGCCCCGCCTGGCACTTCAACATATCCACGTGATCGCAGAGGCCCCGCCGTCCGATGAGGCAGGCCTCCGCCGCCAGTTGGGGGCCGGCCTGGGCAGCATTCTCTGGTGCTGAAGCGCTAGCCCTCGCGCTAGGCTGCAGGTGCCAAGCCCAGCAAGTGGGGCCCTAGGTTACTGGTTTCGTGCACTTGTTTACTCTTCCCTCTTGCACGCTGCCAATTGTTTGGCTTGTGTAGGTTGTGACTCCCCAGCAGGTAGGAACAGCAGCGGTGCCTGGGAGGTACTGCACGTGCTCTCAAGTGCTCTTTGTGCTCTAAGTGCACTGGCATAGCATGCTGTCATGAGCGCGCTGTCATGGCAGCTTCCCATGCCAGAGCTGCCTGTTCCTCCGCGCTATGCATGCAGCACCTTTAGGGCTTCTCACAAGGGCAGACCTGTGAATCTTGCAGTGCTTTGGAGGTGCAAAAGGCTTGTCTCTGGTGTTTGCCTTGAAGCGAGGCCGCTGGACTGATGCTGTGGTGTTAGTTGTGGAAAGGCTGCTAAGCAGGTGGATGTCTGGCATACTTTGACGGTGCATGGCAGTAAGATCGGCTTCTCTCTTATGCATGTGTTGCTGCTAGCTCCTCACTTAACTCACAGCATCCTTCAAGCAGGGAAGCACGCCTGCCGGCGTGCCTGATTCGTCATACATGACTCAGCTTGCGACGGCTGTAGAAGTCTTAACACAAAGCTGCACGCGAGTCGAGCGTTTTGCAGCACACAGTTTCAACTGCGCCGTTGCTCTCCTTGCTTTTGTATGTGCAGGAGGCGCGCAAGACATGCCACTTCATTGACTCCAAAGGCCTGGTGGGTGCCTTTGCAAGGATGCTGCACGCCTGCTGTAAATCTGTTGATTAGCTCGCCTGCCCGCGTGTCCTTATGCCTGTCAGTCTGCCTGTTTGCCTGCCTGCCTGTCTGCCCTACCCCACCCTCTCACAGATACAACCCCCCCCCCCTTTTCCCCCCCCACACAGCATGGTCATGACACAGCTCACATGCTTGAACCTGGGTACCCAGGGTATCAAGCAGGGGTGTGTAAAGTATGCACGTATTGTGCGAACCTGCCTGGGCTCCCTGCCTGTTTGATCTCCTTGCGCCTGAGCGCCATGCAGGCCTACACGGTGCCACGTGCTTGCAGATGCTTGCAGGGCCTCTTGGCTGCATGATCAGAGGCCCTCCTCCCATGTGCAGGCGCCAACCCAGGTGCACGCGTGCTGCCACGGCTGCGTGCGCGCATCTGTGTGCAGGTGTGCGCCTCCCGCATGCCGGGCCTGCAGCACCACAAGCAGCCATTTGCGCATGACACCCCGTTCTGCAAGACGCTCTTGGAGGCGGTGCGCCTGCTCAAGCCCGTGGCCATCATCGGTGCGTGGGGCCTGCCGTGTGGCCATCATCGGTGCGTGGGGCCTGTGTGCCCTGCTGTGCGCACCCTCACAGTAAGCCTCTCAGAGCTCGGCGGGTGGAGCTAGGCTGAGAGAACTGCGAAGCTTACCCACAGTCATTGCTGCCCGCGCGTGGGCTCAGCCTGCCCTGCCCTACGAGTGCCGCTCCCTTGCTGCTGGTGCGTGGGCCCTCCCTGCTGTGCTCCTTTGTTTTGCTCCTTTTAAGCCCTTGCTCCCTATACGCCCTTCCTGCCATGCTGGAGCCCATTTACATTACCTGGGGGACGGAAGAGAGGCCGGCTGCCTCGATCCCTGCACTTGCACCTCCACCCTCTGGACACTTGGGCTCACACCCGCACCCGCACCTGCGCTAGGAGCTCCAGGCAGCGGTGCGCCGCCCTGCAATTCACCTGGCCTGCATGCAGCTCTCGCGCGCCTGCCCTGGCGCACCCCTTTTCAACAGCGGGGTCAGCCAAGGGCAGGCGCGTGTGTGCTCGCCACAGCATGCAGGCGCACAAGCTGTGGGCTCGCGCGGCTGTGCTCGGCGCTACCCGCAGGCGTGATTGCTGAGGGTGCATGCGCGCGTGCGCTTTTCGTGCCCCGCAGGTGTGTCCACCATTGCCGGGAGCTTCAATGAGGAGGTGCTCCAGGAGATGGCGGCCATCAACCACCGGCCCATCGTGTTCCCGCTGTCCAACCCGACGACCAAGTCGGAGTGCACGTTTGAGGATGCCTTCAAGTGCGTCCCCCGTGCGCCCTGCGTGTGTGTGTGAATTTGGCTTTGGATGCTTGCTGGGCCCTGTATGGTTGTCCCTTGTTGCCCCTGTGCTGCTGCAGCATGGAGTTGTGTTTGATTGCTCGCGGGGACCTGGCTGAGTGTCTCTCAGGCCCCCTGGCACATAGACTGGTGCGGGCTGCTTGCAAGGGCCTAGCTCTTCATCAATCATCTCTTCAAGCCTCTTGACCTTTGTTGCTGGGCCGCCATCCCCAAGCACTCCCCCTCGCAGGACCACCTAGCATCCTGTATCACTAGGAGCGTGCAGTTGCCGGTGCTCCCGGTGCTACCTACCTCAACCTTTTGCCTCTGACCCAGTCCCTGCCTCATGCTGCAGCGAAGGGCGTCCACAGAGCGAGCACCACCCTGCTGCATTGCCTAACTTGCACCCCTTGCTCAGCCTCCTCACCCCAGCCGGCATGCCTGCCTGCACCTGCACCTGAGACGGCCCTCCCCTGCTCTTCCCCCTCTACTAAGCTAAACCCGCCCGCCTGCGCCTGCACCTCCAGGCACACAGGGGGCCGCGTCCTCTTTGCCTCCGGATCACCTTTTGACCCCATCTTCGCTCCCTCCCAGCCCACTCAAAACGGCAGGCAGACAGCGCCACCCGGTGCGTCCCCTCCCATATACCATACGCTTGCGCTAGCTGGTGCAATCAAGGGGCATGCTGCTGCCTTGAGTGACACAAAACATGCCCTTTGTGCTGGCCTAGGCGTGAGCATGCCTTGAGTGACACACGACGTGTGCCCATAGTGCTGGCCTACGGGTGAGCATGCCTTGTGGCATGTGCCGCGTTTCCAAACACACGTCTTTTGTGGTGTGGAATTTGTTCTGTCAGGGTGTGTCACACCTGAGGCAGCACACTTCCTCTGTGACCGTCGCTGCTTTCATGTCCAGGGGCGTGCTTTGCAAGGCCTGCCTGCTGCAAACGCGGTTACCTGTGCCATTTGGCTCTGATAGTACAAAAGCACACAGTACAAATAAACAAATGCATGTGAAAGGAAGGCTTGCCAATGCAACAGCTGCAAGGTGAGTAAGACAACAGGGAAACGCTAGGCCCGATTGCAGCCAGAGATGGGAGGTGCCCTGCACAACCCTCCCGCAGCAAGACTGACTGGGTGAAGCCTTGGTCAGTGGCAACACTTCCATCGCCCCTTCACCCCACCCCCGAGCGTGTGCTGTGCCGCCACCATGTGCTGGCCGTCACCTGACATACTTGCCAGCCACCCACACTCAGTCCAACTGTGGCCAATGCTCAGTCAGGGCGCATGATGCAGCGTACCTGGCCGCATCCAGTCCTTCAGCAAGCTGCTTGCACATAGCAATGTGGTTGAGTGGTATTGATGAAACCCTCAAAGCTGCCTTGCCTCCCCGCTCCTGCTGCCTCGCTTGCTCGCGCTGGTGATGGTGGGGGGGGGAAGGGGGGGGGTGCTGGTGCTGGTGCTGCTGCCGCTGCCGCCGCTGCTGTACCCTATAGGTGAGGGTCAAGCTTCACCCTCCTGAGTATTTGCTGCAGCTGCTGCTGCCGCTGTCGCAGGGCCCATCCAGCCGCCGCCGCCCTCAGTCATGCCCAAGCTGGAGTCGCACTTTACATACGCGCAGCAGGATCAGGATGGCCAGCCCGGACAGCACCCGCCAGGTACACAGAATTTGCGCACAGCCTAACATGCTGCATGGCGTTGCCCGCCCTGCGCTTGACCTGCACGCCATCTGGTGGACGACCCCTCAACCTCCCTCTAAAGTGTCCCCCCCCC
>LFCJ01000672.1_pt1 | contig 22179 bp, 24 predicted proteins | sample 643141 | NCBI WGS metagenome assembly LFCJ01 (sample SAMN03766243, study PRJNA286221) | soda lake metagenome | biome: soda lake; feature: Kulunda steppe; material: water; isolation source: sample B1-Br-g2 brine of Lake Bitter-1 | place: Russia: Kulunda steppe | collected 2010-07
CCATGGTCGTTCGAGACGACTTTGTCGTCTCGTGATGACGAGAGAGCTTGCTCTCTCGAACCAACTCGGCATAGCCGAGACTCCCAGCGCGAGGAAACCCCGGCGTTCACGCCGGGGAGGATGTCATGGCGTGGAGTTCGTCTTGGGTGATCGGTTCCTCTAGCTCACGAAGGATAAGGAAGTCCTCCAGGTTGGATTCAGTCATCGTCAGTACTTTTTTTCCGCTCTAGTGGTGGTGCCCGACCGGAGGCCATCCACTCCCATCGACTATGTGAAGTAGTAGCATAATGCCACCGCCTGAAAAACCGTCAGATGCTGACTAGGGGTGACATTCCAGAGCTTCCCCGGCCAGTGACCGATATGCGCGTTGTACTGTCGAACTCAATATATCGCTCTCTAACAGCTACTCGAACACAAACTGTCGACCGTCTATCTCAGTCTGCAGACAGCGAACACGTCCCCGTGTATTCGATGTCCCCAACCGATCCGATTTCTGGTGTCTCACCACAGAGTGGACACCCCGGGTTCTGCCGAATCTCAACCTCCTCGAAGCTCATCCCCATCGCGTCATAGAGCACGAGCCGTCCCTCGAGTGAGTCGCCTTTCCCGAGGAGCAGTTTGATGGTTTCGGTGGCCTGTATGCAGCCGACGGTTCCGGGGAGGACGCCGAGGACGCCGGTGGTTGCACAGTCGGGAACGGTGCCGGGTTCGGGCGCTTCGGGGAAGAGACAGCGGTAGCAGGGTCCGTGTTCTTCATCTCCGTGCCCTTCACTCCGATTTTCGAACGTCGTCACCTGCCCCTCGAACCGGTAGATGGCACCATGTGAGAGCGGGATGCCCTCGAGCGCGCAGTAGTCGTTGAGCAGGTATCTGGTCGCAAAGTTGTCAGTGGCGTCAACGACGACATCACAGCCGGCGGCGAGTTCGGCGACGGTTTCGGCGGTGACGCGACTCTCGTGGGTGTGAACGTCGATATCCGGGTTGAGTTGGGCGACGTACTCCCGAGCGCTCTCTGCTTTCGGCGTGCCTACATCGCCGTCACCATGGATGATCTGGCGCTGGAGGTTCGAGCGTTCGACGATGTCGTCGTCGGCGATATCGAGTGTGCCGACACCAGCAGCCGCGAGATATTGAATAACTGGCGAGCCAAGTCCACCTGCACCGACGACGAGGACTCGTCCCTCGAGGAGTCGTGCTTGCCCCTCCGGGCCGACTTCGTCCATAATGATGTGCCGGGAGTAGCGATCCAGTTGGGTTGGATCGAGGCGAAGATCGGACATACTCGAGTATTGGGGGCCGAGAGGAAAAACTCGCGGGTGTGGCAGAGGATGTCAACACCCAATAGTTTATTACTATGGTACGAGATAACATGACTATGGCATCCTCACCCAACGGTGCCGGTGACGAGCTTTTCGATCAGTTTCTAACCGACCGCGGCCACAGCATGGAGACAGTTGGCTGGGAACACGACTATAACAAGAAACAGTGTCCGGAGTGTGGCGGCCTCCATGACACATCGGCCAGTTCGTGTACCGCTTGTGGGTGGGCTCCGACCCGGTAACGGCCGTTTGTGGCCCGCACTCGAGCGTGCGGTCCCGTCTCATAACAGGTCACATTTATTATGGGATGGCGCACGCTCAGATCGTGACTCCGTTTTTTCCGTCGCCGTACCGGATACTGGCGAGTGCGCTCCGCACAATCGAGTTATCTACGCCACGGTGAAACTGACCTTCGACTGATGTGTTCGTGGCCGAATGAAACCCATGTGACTTATGAGTGTTGCCTGCCTGACTGTGGGTAATGGCTACCACCGAGACGCAGGTTACTCGCCTTTTTGGCGGGCCGGGGAGCGGGAAAACGACGGCGTTACTTGACCAAGTCGAAGATATTCTCGATCAGGATGGTGTTTCCTTCCGTGATATTTTGGTTGTCTCTTACACGCGAGCGGCGGCCCAAGAGGTTCGTGAGCGCCTCGCCGAGCGGCTTGATGAGAGCCCACGGGCACTCCAAGGTAACGTCTGTACGATGCACGCGAAAGCCTACGATCTGTTAAATCTCTCTCGCGGCGACGTTATCGGGGAAAAGGATAAAGAGGCATTCTGTGAGGACTACGGCATCGAGTACGAAGACGAGTACAGCGGGGCCGGCCGACGGACTGCTCGCTCGACAACCATCGGTAACAAAATCATCGCGACGAGTCAGTGGCTCCAGCGAACCAGGCGTGACGTTGCTGACTGGTATGACGTCCCCTTCCAGTGGGACGTCGAAGAGGTTCGACTCCCACCGGAGATCGACCCCAACGCCCAAGAGGGCAACAAGTACACTCCGACGTGGCCCTCCACTGACGACCGAATCGACGTCCCCGAAGCAATTCGGGGCTGGCGAGCCTACAAAGGCGATGAAGGGAAAATCGGCTTTGCAGACATGCTCGAGCGGGTCAAACAGCGCTCGCTCGTTCCCAACGTCGACTATCTCGTTATCGACGAGTTTCAGGATATTACGACGCTGCAGTACGATGTCTATCAGGAGTGGAAACCGCACGTCAAACAGGTGCTTATCGCGGGTGATGACGACCAGGTCGTTTACTCCTGGCAGGGAGCTGACCCAGCGCTCTTACTCGAGGAAGCGGTCCACGAGGACATCGTGTTGCCAAACTCCTACCGGCTGCCATCCAATGTATTAAACGTCGTCAACCGCGAGATTCGCCATATTGATACCCGGATGGATAAGGATCTGAAACCGCGGAAGGAGGGTGGGTCGGTGATGGCCCGGCGCAATGCCTCGATGCTCGATGTCGTTCGTCTCGTTCGGCGGACGCTCGTCGAGGGTGATGGAACGATTATGATTCTCTTTCGAGCCCGCTACCAGATGTTTCAGTTTATCGATGAGTTCATCACCGAAGGGGTGCCGTTTTCGGCGCTCACCGACCAGCGGATGTGGACCGACCGCCTGACCCAGTACGTCCGCGCAGTCGAAGCAATCGAAGCCGGCGAGGATGTCGACGGCTTGCAGGCTCGCCGACTCGCAGATATGCTCATGGAGTCGGCGTTCGGGACGAACGACCGCGACGAGCTGTTCGATGAAATCGACGAGCGAAAGGAAGCCGCTGGTGTCGATGACCTTACTGATCTCACTGTTCCAAGCGATGTCATCATCAACTATGCGCCGTTCATGCCCGATGGTGCCTCCGCCTCGGATATGGTTCGCAAAGTCACGAACTTCCAGAAGAAATCGATCAAAGCCTACTTCGCCGTCGGCGAGTGGCAAGGGATGGACACCGACCGCATCCGTGTCGGCACCATCCACTCCGCAAAAGGTCGGGAGGCAGACCACGTCATCGTCGGCACCGACCTCACCGAAAAGGTCGTTGAACAGATGGTCGCCACCGTCGATGACCCCGAAGGAATCGAGGGCTGTGAGGAATTTACCAAAACAACCTCTCCCGTGCCGGTGCTCACCGACAACGAACGCCGGGTGTTCTACGTCGGGATGTCTCGAGCCCGTGAACGGCTCGTCCTCCTCGAGAATCTCGTTGATGGCGCGCCAACGCTGCCAATCGACGTGCTGTTAAAAAACCGTCAGACCGAAGACGATCTTGACACCCTCATCGAGGAGGCCCAACAGCCCCACGAGCCACGACCGGAAGCCGAAGTGCCCTAAAGCGTGTCCGATCACCGTCGAGCGGCACTCGAGACTGCGATAGCAGCGTCCGAGAACGAGGCCTTCGTCCACGCCGGCAACGCCCACGACCCGCTGATTCAGTACGCACTCCGGATGGCGGCCCCCGACGGTGGCGGTTTCGATGCTCACACAGCGACAGACTCCTATGCGGTCGCCTTCGTTCTTACAGACGACCGCCTCGAGACCGTTTCCATGTCGACGGCCGGCGAGGGGGCGACTGCCCACCCCGCTCAGCGTCTTGCCGCGCAGTTAGCCACCCGCGGGATTGCGACCGTGTTGACGCCCCGGACGATTCCCCACGATGCTGCCTGTTATTTCGAGGACGCCGGGATTTCTCTCACCTCGAGTGATCTGTTAGCGCGCATTCGAGCCCGAAAATCAGCAACCGAACGCGATCGGATTGCGGCCGTGCAGGCGGCTTCGGGGGCTGGCATACGTCGCGGGGCATCGGTACTCGAGCGGGCGACCGTGGCCGATGGTCAACTCGCAGTCGATGAGGAGCCATTGACCGCCGAGGCACTCCGGCGGGCTGTCGATACAGCGATCATCGAGGCTGGTACGTTTCCGGATGGGAACACCGTTGTGACGGTTGAAGCTACATCGAGCATAGCGCCTCAATCCGTACTCCCTGCCGGTACGCCGATCACGGTCGCCGTCGCACCACAAGACGGCGTCGGCTACCATGGTGGGCTCACTCGAACGCTCGTCGTCGCCGGTGAGGGTGGGACTGAACGGCGAGCTCACATTGGCGTCACCGGCGCGCTGCGTTCGGCTCGAGCATTGTTGTCGGCTGACCGTGAACTCACCGTTGGTACCGTCGAAGCCGACCTTGTGGCCGAAGTAAGCGCATTTGGGTTTGCCCCCGAAGCGATCACAACACGCGTCTCCGGTGTTGGCCTCGAGGCGTTTGAACGGCCGCGTTCTGGCTCCGACTCAATCGAGACTGGGGCCGTGGTTCGCCTCGAGGCCGCTGTCGGCGGTGTCCGGCTTGCCGAGATATGCGCCCGAACCGACGGCCACGCCGAATTGATTGGATCGGTATCGCGCTCGCTCGAGCCCGCTCAGTACAATAAAAAATAGCCGTCTGTCACAGCCGTGAGCCGGGCGTGTCCGACTACGCTTCTGAGGCGTCGAACGACTCAAACGCGCCCAGCGTAACGGTATAGATGTCTCGGTTCTGGTGATACGCAATCGCGTACTCGGTTGGATAGTCGCCGGCTTCGGGCATCCGTTCGGGCATTGTAATCGACTCAGTGACGCTCCCCTCGAGTGTTCGGAAAAACTCGGTGGTGATCATCGGTTCGACGAAGTTCAGGTCGCCGTCCCAGTGGCCCCAGACGGGTGTGTGGGTAAACGCCTCGCCGCTTGGCTCACCCGGTCCATCCCATTCGGGAGCCGTGGCGTCAAAGAGGTGTTCACCCATTTCGGGGACGACGTAGTTCGTCCGGAAGTAGTCCGCCGGTGTCTGGTCGGCGGCCAGTGGCTCCTCGTAGGGCTCACCCGACCCCGGCGGGAAGTTTACCGGCGGAATCTCGCCGATTTTCTCCTGCGAGTCGAAATAAAAGTGGATGTCAAAGTGGGGAACGCCATACACCTCTGGCGGGCCGTGTCCCTCCGGTGCCCAGTCGAGGCCGAGCCACTCGAAGACGGTGCCGTCGGGGAACGGAATGTCGACGAGCGTCATCTCGTCAAACTCCGTTTCGTCGATAGTCGCGGCTTCCGCATTTAGTTCGACGCCGACGTATGTCCACTTCCCCTGTGGATGGGTCGTCAGAAAGGTTCGGACCTCGCCGTTACCGAGTGTCGCTGGCTCGCTGTACTCCGTGCGTCCCTGTGGTGGAAAGCCGGTCCCGTTCCCGGGTTCTGCCCCTGCAGTCCCCACAACGGCCCCAATGCCGGTTACTCCGATCCCTGTTAGGAATGATCTTCGCGTTGATATTTCTCTCATCTTTCAGCCCTATCACCTCCAATACCAGCCCGCAACTTAATCTTTATTATAAAAATAATCTGTTAATGTTAAGACTCAAATTATGTGCTAAAATGTCTACTGTTCGCCACCGCCATCCTCCGTCTCAGGCTCTTTCGCCACGCCACCGACAACCCGCTTTGCGAGGAGTCCCGGAATATCTGTCGGCAGCGTGAGATACTGTTTGATGAGTACCAGTCCAATCGCTAACCCGATCAAAATCAGCCCAAACAGTGTCTCTCCGCGGACGAACACCAACTCGAGGCCGGCGAGTGCCGCCGGAATTGCAAAAATCAACACCGCGGCGAGTTTGATTGTATCGATGATCCCAGCCATAGGTCTCCTTTCACGGCAATCGAGAAAAACACGCCGACTCCTGAGCATCCCTCCCGCGCACCGCGGGAGGGTTCCGTGGGTCGGCGACGCCTGTTCCCCAGCGGTCAGACGGCTTTTAGGCTCCCACCCCAAAGAGTCCGCTATGTTTACGGGAATCGTCGAGGAAACGGGGACGGTCCGCTCGAGTGAACGCGACGAAGATGGCATTCGATTGCAGATTGAAGCTGATGTCGTTGCCGAAGACCTTCATCACGGCCAGTCGATTAGCGTCAGCGGCGTCTGCCTCACCGTCGAGCGCTTTGAAGTAAACTGGTTTGCGGTGTTTCTGGCCGACGAAACGGTCTCTCGAACCTACCTCGGGGAGCTCGAAGCGGGGGATCCGGTCAACGTCGAACGGGCGATGGCAGCCGATGGCCGGTTTGACGGACATGTGGTCCAGGGCCATGTCGATGCGGTGGCGACTATCACTGATATCGAGCAGGTCGGTGAGGATTGGTCGTTCTCGTTTGAGTTGCCTGAAGGCGTCGGGCAGTACGTCGTCGAGAAGGGTTCGATTACGCTCGACGGAATCAGTCTGACTGTTGCCGACCTCGAGGATGGCGTCGAGAACACGACCGTCACGGTCGCCATTATTCCAACCACTTACGAGCTGACGACGCTCTCTGAAAAGGAGGTCGGCGATCCGGTCCACCTCGAGGTTGACGTGCTCGCAAAGTACGTCGAACGGATGCTTGAGGCCCGGCCGGAGACCTAGGGTCGGTTGTCGCGGTCGGTCGCTGGGTCGAACTCGGTGAGTTCGGCGGTGGGATCTGCGCTTTTGTTTGCGGCGTTAACTGTCTGGTAGGTGCTGCGATAGCGTTTGATTTTTCGGTAGAGGTAGTAGCCGATCAGTAGGTTGTAGCCGATGACGAAACCGACGAAGGAGATGCCGCCGCCGAGACCGGTGTAGGTGGCGATAGCTGCGGGGGCGACTTGTACCGTCGAGTTGTAGACTGCGTGGAAAATCGCGGCGACGAACAGCCCTTTGACAATTAGTGGGCCGGCGTACTGGGGGTTAAATTTCGCCAGTCCAAGGTAGTAGCCGGCGATCGCGGAGTAAATTACGTGGCCGGGACCGACGAGTGCTCGCACGGTCGCGATACCGGTTGCGGCGGTCACGAGGCCAACGTCGCCGATATCGCCGACAAAGCGGGTGATGTATACGGCGTTTTCGATGGCGGCGAACCCAAGGCCGGCGACGGCACCGTACACCGCGCCATCGATGACCGCGTCGAACGACCGGTTCCGATAGGCCAGTACGCGAACGGCGAGCAGTTTCACCGCCTCTTCAATCGGGCCGACGATAAGGAAGAAAAAGAGGACGGTCCCAATAAAGGGAATCGGCTGGAGAAAGCTGCCGCCGATATCGTTAACGACGGCGGCGAACGTCGCAAACAAAATGGCGAGAATAAAGGTCCCGATGAGCAACCCAAGCGGTTCGTTAGTCGTAATATCGCTATACCAGATGTACGCCGCCAGCCCGAGTGCTGGCACCACCGACAGGAGGAAGAAGGCGCTAATAAACGGCTCCTCGGCGACGAGGAACGCCGGCGGGCCAAGCAGCAATATCGTGATACTCAGCGCGACAAACAGGACAATAAACTGGAGCCCGTAGTTGATGGCCCCATAAATAATGTATGAGAGATGATCAACGACCGACCGCGGCTCCCACGACGCAACATCATAGAGGTCGGTCGACTCGTCGGCAGCGCGTTCGACCGGGTCCCGATTGGGCGGCATAGCAATTTATACGAACGCTTTCGGGGTAATAGTTCGCCCTCTCAGCTCGAACACCCCCGGTTTCGACTCGAGTCGTCGATCCATGACGCGACGAGATGAACAAGCAAAACTCGGTACAGCCAAAGGCCTCCCGACCCAACCACTTCGCATGCACTTTGACCAACGAACCCAGCAGGCGCTTCGGGACGTCGGTCTCGAGACTGACGACCTCCAAACTGCCTCAAAAGCGGTCGCCGAAGCTGTCAACGCCGACGCTGCCGAACTCGAGGCCTTTTTTGCGGCCCACGACACCGTCTACTCGGATATGGAGATGGCCCACTCGCGGGCAGAGTTTCCCGAACACAGCGTTGAATCGCTCGACATCACCACCCATGCTGCGGAAATGCGTGGCTGGCTTCGGTTCGATACGTGGGGGGCGTACGTCGAAGACGGCCGGATTCTGGGTGAGGAGTACGCCGAACTGACGCTCGGACCAACGGTTCACAGCCGGGTTCGCTTTGCGCTGGATCGAGAGACGTTACGATGACCGACGAATCCGCACCGACGCCAACCGCCAGAATTCGCGGCATCTATACAACGGCACTCACCCACCTGCTCACCGATATGGGGGTCGAGGTCGTTCAGGCCTCCGAGCCGATCCGTGAACGCTTCGATGACGACTTTGCGGTTGCTCCTGCAGACGTCGCCCTCGAGACGAGTCGCGACCGCCAGGGGCTCGAATGCTCCGGTGAGCCATCGATCGTTGAACTCGTCGTCGACACCCTCGAGTCACTGGCTCTCGACACCTTCTGTTGGGAGTCGGCGACGCCTCGTGGGGCGGTGTTCGACGGCGAGGTGACAGGAAGCGCCGGCAGAAAAGCCATCGTCGACCTTGGCGATGGACTCGAGGGCGCATTGTATTACGACGATGTCGATGGCTACGTCGAGGCGGGCGACCGCTATCGCCTCCAGGTTCGGGACGATTTCGCACCGTGGGCCGACCGTCGCCCACGGCTCGTCCCCACGCTCGAGATTCGTGGCGGCCTCCTGACGCTCTCGCGGGATAGACAGGGCGTGACGGCTGCCGCTAGCGGTCAGCGGGCGACCGAGCTCGTGGGGATGACCGACCTGCTCTCGCCGACGATTCCCGATGGGTGGGGACTTCGCTGGCGACAGGCAGCGCTCGAGGCAGAGCTGTCGGCGATGGGTTCGGCTCTCGAATCCGCGATTGGGGAAGCGACAACCCTCGAGGCGACACTCGATGGGACGGATGAACCGGGCGAGCCGGCCCGGTTGGCAGCACCCGAGCGGACGGTGTGGTGTTGGTTTGGCCGGAAATCTCGGTTCGAGTTGGACCGCAAGCGCCGGGCGGTCGAAACGACGCTGGCCGGCCACCATCGGATCAAAGTCGCCGACCGGGCGGCGAGTTCCGCGGTTGACTTCGTCGAGGCGGTCTGTGGGACAGAACTGAGCGTAGACAGCGAGGACTTCCCGTTCGATGCCGTCGCCACCCAGTTTGGTCCCTTGGAGGGCGACCGCCTCGCACTCGGCCACGGCAAGCCCGACGGGCAGCTCATCACGCTTGGCACGGGCGAGGTAACCGAGTGGGACGAGGAGGGAACGGTCACGCTCGAGCGCGAAATGGGCGGGGGCGGGACGTACGACGCCCTTGGGGTTCCAATCGAGTCGGGTGACGTTGCAGAGACGAAGCTTCGTGAAGGTCGGTGGTGGTATGCGACGACCTACCGCGACAGTGAGGGGACGGCCAAAGGGACGTACGTTAACATCTGTACGCCCGTCGAACTGTTTCCCGACTGTGCGCGGTACGTCGACCTCTATATCGACGTGATTCGCCACGCCGACGGCACTGTCGAAACGGTCGATGCCGACGAACTCGAGGCGGCGCTTGAGGACGGACTGGTTAGTCCAGCACTTGCCGAAAAAGCGAGACGGGTCGCAGACGCACTCGAGCGGGCGTTTTCAGCGTAAGTTTGGGTCGCTCGTTTCGTGAGTTGCAGCGCACCCCACCATTTTGTCGCTGCGCCTCGAAGTCCGAGGCGACCGTCGGCTCTCATTTCACTCTCATGACCGTCGTTGCTGACATCACCGTCCCCGCGACTGCCTTCGCACTTGGCCGCGTCTTCGATGACGTACCGGAGGTCGTCATCGAACTCGAGCGCCTGATACCGGTCCAAGAGTCGATCATCCCCCTGTTTTGGGTCTCTGGCGGTGAGATAGACGCGGTCAAAACGACACTCCACGACCATCCACAGACTGAGGCGATCGAGGAACTTACGACCGCCGGGAACGCCACGCTCTTTGAGGTTCACTGGGGCCCTGAGATCAATGGGCTGATTGGGGCGTTGATCGACCACGGTGGAAAAATACTCGAGGCGAGTGGCACCGCCGATTCCTGGGACTTTCGGCTACGGTTTATCTCCCACGAGGAACTGTCTGCGTTCAACGTCGCCCTGACGGAAGCCGATATTCCGGTGACGCTCCGTCGGATTTACAATCTGCCACCAGCCACCGCTGAGCCCTCACTCGAGACGACCCAACACGAGACGCTGCTGCGAGCGTATCATCGCGGGTATTTCAACGTGCCACGGCGAACGACGCTGTCCGAACTCGCTGAGACGGAGGGAGTCAGCGATAGCGCCCTCTCTCAACGGATTCGCCGCGGAATGAGTTCGCTCATCGAGCAAACGCTCGTCGTCGACGAGTATCCCGGAGGTAGATAGCTCCAGTTCGACGCCCGCCGGATACCATGCACTCTCGAACGGCTCTCGAGTCACGCAACACTCGAGTAACAGGATTGGAGGAAACTCGCTGCTTCAGTCTCGAAGCGGACGTATATGTGCCGACTCTCGAAGTCGATCGTGGCGGTGCTCTCCGGTGATTTCGAACTGGATACACTCCTTTCTCGCTTCGACCTCGAGCCCATCGTGTCCACCGCAACCGACGGCCGCTCGAGAGCTAATTTGAACCGCAAGCGTCGGCCGGTTGAGGACGAAGGCAACGAACGTTGCTGGTGTCTGTGGTGTCTTCCTGTACCCGGCAAGGGTATGTGAGATAATGACACGCAATTGTATTCGGCACTGTGAGGTGGCGTAATGACTACCGACCGAAACCCCCGGTGGGATAGCCACCGCGGAGTGACACGCCGGACGCTGCTCGCGGCTGCTGGCGCGACGGCCGCCGCGGCCTCGATCTTTCCAATTGGCACACTCGCTCAGGAGGAGTCGCCAGTGGAAGTCGGCGTCGATCAGGCGATCGACACCCTCGACAGCGAGTTCGGTGCCGAGGTTACCGACGAACAGCGCGAACAGGCAATTCAAAGTGCAACCGAGGCAGTCGCCGAGGAAGATGACGTGAGCGACGAGCAGGTCGTCGCGGCCGTTGCAGGGGCAATGATCGGTGCGTTCCAGGAGGAGCCCCCAGAAGATCCGGAGGCAGAGCCAGATGAGTTTGAGCCACCCGAAGCGGATGGGCAAGTCGAGTCCCTCGTCCAGACTGGAGGGCGTCGGACTATTCCGCGAGGATACATCCACGCCATGCTGCATGGCGGCATTCGAGGGGTGCTGCGACATCGCCGACGGCTGACTGTGAGACAGATTTACTTCATCTGCTGGGGTGGCTGTTATGGCTCAATCCGATGGGCTCGACGCCTCCACTACCGCTACCTCTACTACATTTGCCGCGGCGTGATATTCGGTTGTGGCCGCCGATTCCCCGCCGGACGCTGGTCACCATCCTGGTGGTACAGCCCGTGGTACTGTTGTTACTGGGCGTGTGGCTACGTCATCGAAGTCGGCATCGTCGATCTGATCGTCCTCGAGTCAGTCGCGGTGACGACCGCCGAGGAGACGACGATCACCGTCGTCGAAGAGGGGTTGACCAGTCCCGAGGAAATCCGAGAGCAGGCCGAAGAACAGACGGAGGGGACGATCGAGGAGCAGGTTGATCCCGACGCGCTCGATCCCGATGCGGACCCGGAAGCTGATCCGGAGCCAGAAGAGCCAGATCCGGAAACGGAGCCCGAACCCGAACCGGAGCCTGAGCCCGAGCCAGAGCCTGAGCCCGAACCCGAGCCAGAGCCGGAACCGGAACCCGAGCCAGAGCCAGAGCCGGAGCCGGAACCGGAACCCGAGCCGGAGCCGGAGCCGGAACCCGAGCCAGAGCCAGAGCCGGAGCCGGAACCAAGCCCTACTCCAACTCCGGATATTCCACCGGAGCCCACACCTCCAAGTCCCCCACCTGGCCAGCCAGAACCGGACCCCGGAGTCGGACCAGAACCGCTTTCGCGCTGACCAGTGGGCACTTTCGAGCGTTGCCAGCGACCGGCGGATGCCCCAATTGGTTTCGTGGGACCACTCTCAGCCACTACCCGACCGCTGGCTTCTCTTACTCGAGTGGCCTGTAGCCGCCGATTATTTATCGGTTCCCCGTTGTGTTCGGGTATGTATAATTACACCATTGGTCGGATCTGGGGCATTCCGATCCGAATCAACATTTCGCTGCTTATCGTCCTCCCGATTTTTGCGTGGCTTATCGGTAGCGGGGCACAGATCGAACTGTACGCCGGTCTGTTGGACTCGTTTACCACACAGCCGATCGATCTCGAGGTATTGCTGGTTGGTAACCGCCCGTGGGTGATCGGAACTGCCGCAGCAATCGGGCTGTTCGTCAGCGTGGCCGTTCACGAACTTGGCCACTCGTGGGTGGCGATGCGGTACGATATCGAAGTCGAGTCGATCACCCTCTGGATTCTCGGTGGACTCGCCAGCCTGAAATCCATGCCCAAAGAGTGGGATCGCGAGTTTTGGATTGCCATCGCTGGCCCGATTACGAGCGTACTGTTCGCTATTGCCTGTCTCGGTCTCATCCAGTTTATCTCGTTCGAGGCAACCCCAGTCGCCTTCTTCGTCATCGGGTGGCTTGGTGTGGTCAATCTGCTGTTGGCCGGGTTCAATCTCCTCCCAGCGTTTCCGATGGATGGTGGACGCATCTTTCGGTCGCTCCTTGCCCGGAACCGCCCGTATGGTGTCGCGACACGCGTTGCAACACGGGTCGGCAAGTGGTTTGCCTTCGCCTTTGCCATTTTTGGCATTCTTGGCGGCGCGCCGATGTTGCTCTTGCTCGCACTGTTCATCTATATCGCTGCAGCAAGCGAATCCAAAGCGGCCGTCCTTGACGACCTGCTCGAGGGGCTGACGGTCGGTGATCTCGCGACGACGACCGAGGCGCTTCCGGCAACCGCCTCCGTCGGTGCGGTCCTCGACCGCCTTCTGGAGAGCCGACGATCCGATCTGCCGATTACCGGTGCCGATGGGGCAATTGAGGGAACGGTCTCCGCCAGTGCGATCCGCTCGGTCGACCCTGCCAACTATACCGAAACGACTGCCAAAAGTCTCATGCAGACCGATCTGGCTCGTATCGATGCAACGACCAGTGCCTTTGAGGGACTACTCACGCTCGACCGTTCTCGCTCGAACGTCGCCCTCGTCGAACGCGACGGGCAGGTCGTTGGTCTGCTCTCGAGAGCGGAATACACTCGGCTGCTCGAGTTTAAGCGAGAGAGCGGCTCGTTGTAACGTTCGAACCGACTCCTTACTCGGCGACCAACTTCTCGAGGCCGGCCGCCTCGATATCCCGGCCATCGACCGACGAGCGGAGGCTATCCATGCCGTCCTCGCGGTCGATGCCAAAGTTTTGGGCATAGAGGTCGGCGACTCGTTCCTGTTCGTCTTCACTCAATGGCGGCACCTCGCTTGCGGCCGCCCACTCGTCGATATCGACCTTCGTGCGGAAGGTTGGGGTGACACTGGCGACTGGATCGTGGCTTAACAGCCACGCAATCGACGCCTGTCCCATCGTTCGCTCGCCATCGCGCTCTAAGAATCGCAGTGTCTCGAGTTTCTCCCAGCCGGTTTCATACCAGGCGTCCGGACGGAAGCCTCGATGGTCTCCGGCATCGAGTTCCGTCTCCGGGGTCACCTGTTCGTTCAGAATTCCAGAGGAGTGTGGGACACGCGCAATGAGACTCGTCGATGAATTTGATTGGGCGATTGTCTCGAGGAAGTGGTTACCGACATCCTGCTCTAGGGCGTTCCAGACGACCTGTAAGGAGTCAAACTCGCTTTCGATAGCGAAGTCGCCTTCGGCAAGCCAGCCAATCGAGGGGCCAAGGGCGAGCCCGCGGGCGCGGATGACACCCTCTTCTTCGAGTTCATCAAGCAGTTCGAGGACATCCGGGGAGAGCTCGTCGACGTTGGCGTTATGAAATTGGAGCACGTCGATCGTCTCGACATCGAGGCGCTCGAGGCTGTTTTCGACGGCCTCCCGGAGGTAGTCGACATGCATCTCCTTTGGCAACTCGCCGTGGCCGGCTTGTGGGTTGTTATAAAAATCGTAGCCGACTTTCGTGGCGAGCGTTACGTCGTCTCGGCACCCCTCGATTGCCTTGCCGAGGAGCTCTTCGCTTCGGCCGTGGCCGTAGACGTCGCCGGTATCGATGTAGGTAATTCCCTGGTCGATGGCGTACTGGACCATCTCGATGGCATCTGCTTCCGAGCGGTCGCCCCACCAGTCGGTGCCGACGACCCATGCGCCGAAGCCGACTTCGCTGACTTCGACCCCTGAGTTGCCGAGTTCTCGATACTGCATACTCCGCGGTTGGGAGCGAGGCCACTTAGCCGGTGCGGAAGCTCCCAGCCGGCAGCAACACCCATTTCGTCGGTTTCTACCGAGGGCGACACAGCGTTTTCGATCAGACCCACTCATGTCAATACTACAACTATATTTGGTACGGGCCCTGAACTCGAGCGCCGGGTAGACAAACTCGAGCGCTGTGGATTACATACCTCCTTGCGTGTCTCGTTGTTTTTATTAGCGCAATCACCGTCTCACTTGTTGGTTCTGATAACCTTCTCGTGATCGTTGGCTGCGCTGTGCTGATCGGTCTCGGGATCGGATCGTATTGTCTGCTCGTGGCCGGGTGGACGCCGGCTTGAGAGTGACTCTCTCACACGCGTTGGCAACCCGGACACACAACCGAATGCCTATGACGCCCGGAGTCTAACGACCACCTCATGACAAAGCGGCACGTCTCACTCCCCGCAGTCGCCGAAGCAGGGATGCGGTCGTTCGTAACGGAAATCGACCAGCGGCTCAACAGTGATGAGGACACCTGTTCGGTCGTCGAGGACGTGTTGATCGACCTCTCCGGTGATCGAGACGCCTACGAACGCTGGCAGGACGGTGAAGACGTCTCAGCGGCTGAACGCATCCGCCTCCAAAGCTACGACCCCTGTAACACGACGCTCGAGAGTGAGTACTATGCAGAAAAAGATGAGGAGAAATTTCGGCGCTCAAAGCATCTGCAGTGGTTGTGGCGCCAGTTCGATAGCCTGCCGATCGCCGACAACGTCGAATTCGCGCTTCGGTTCCGGCGTATGCTTGCAGAGCATCTCTTTGCGGAGTGTGGGGACAACTGCCGGTTTTTCAAGGGGATTACCTTCACCTACGGCCACAACATCACGATCGGCGATAACACGATCGTCCACGACGACGTTCATCTCGACGACCGAGGGAAACTGACCATCGGCAACCGGGTGTCGATTTCCGATGGCGCCCACATCTACAGCCACGACCACGATGTCGTTGACCAAACTGAGGTGCGTAACTATCACACGATCATCGAAGACGACGTGCGCTTGACCTACGACTCGATGATCCGTGCGGGGAACAAAATCGGCGAAAATTCGATTGTCGGCGCACGCGGTATCGTCCAAAACGACGTCCCTGCCCACCACATCGTCGTCGGCATGCCTGCCAAAAGCGTCAAAATCAAGCCCGGCTGGGAGGACGTTGCCGTCCCGCTCGAGGACGCCGGAACGAACCGTCAACAGGAGCGTCACTTGCCCTACGAACTGCCCGATGACCTCGAGGCGTTCGATGAGTTCCAGCGGCAGTTGACGCCGCCGCAGTAACCGCCACGGACAAACTGAAACGACTACGGTATCCCATTTAGTCGTCTCTGAGCGCCACTGGACGCGCCTGTACCTGCAGCCGTATTCTCACACTGTTGTAGACACGCTCTCATCGTCACTGCCGTGTGATCGATCCCCACCTAATTCCAAGTCACTCGAGACCATACCACACATATGGAGCGTTGGGCCTGGCTCATCGGCTATGTGGCCTTGTTTGCACTGCTTCATTTGGTACTGTACTATCTGTACCGTAAACGGGATGATGAGGAGCGCCAGCCGCCCCTGGTTGGCGACCACGGTGCCTCTGGCAACCACATGCCGTTTGATGGGGCCGGTAGCCCCTGGGAGGATCCCAACGCGGCATGTAACTTCGAGCCTGCCGGCGAGACCGTCAGGTGTCCCCACTGTGGGGCAAAAAACGACGCCGACGGCGTCTACACTTATTGCTGGAACTGTCTTTCGCCGATGGGTTGATAGCCGCTCAAAGGACATGAACGGCCGCCGGTCACTCGAGTTCAACGAATTTCGGTACTGACACGCCCACACTCATACACCCGTTTCCAACGGGGATGGCATTTAGACGGTGGCTCACTACACACATACGCTTTTAGCCAAGACCGGCTGATACTCACCACTTGAGGATAGCATGTATGACTATTCCCGCGACCACGATTCGCCACCGCTCCCGCCAGTTTACTATGCTCAGCACGACCCCACTGGGACGGCGAAGTTGAGCACGACGGTCGTCCACGCCCTAGCAGAATCAACGGGTGTTGACGTCACCGACAGTACGGAAACGCTGTATGACCACGTCGATCCCGACGGCCTCGACGCGCTGTTCAGCCCACGCTATGACGGCGCCCCCCGGACGGGCGGGACACTCTCCTTTCGGATATACGACCACCGCGTTATCGTCCATAGCGATGGTCGAATCATCATTGAACCACCAACTGCACCCAAGAGCCGTTAATCACCGCCTTCTGCGATCCCCACCTCGAGCGAATCGAGATGGTGAACGCCGACGATAGCAGCGACCGTTCCCTGTGACCGAAGCCCCTCGAGGCGATCGATCATACACGCCTCGCGCGTTTCGTCCCGGTAGCGAACAGTGGGCCGGTCGCCGCCGGCGAGTAACGTTCTCACGGCGCTGAGATGTGCCTGCTCGTGTGTTGCCTGTTTGGTTGGCGAGTCGGTTATCTTGCAGTCGTACTCAATCGGTGACTGGGCGATAACGGTCAGTGATGTCACACTACAGACCGTTGCTGCAAGACGGCAGGTCAGGGCTTCCCGAGAAGCACTCACTACACTTTTTATGAGCGTCCGAGCGGTCTGAAACGGGACGCGTTCGGCGACCAATCGAGCGAGCAACCGGCGGAGAAACAGCCAGTTCGGGCCATCGATTCCAACGACCTTGGCTCCCGGTGCTCGAGCAATGCCGGCGCTCATCTCGCCACCAACTCGTGGTGGCCATCGCGACTCACTGGCATACGACCGGTAGAGGGGAACGGCAACCGATGGCAACTCGAGGGCGAGGATATCCGGTGGGGCGGCCTCGAGCAGTGTGCTGACGCGAGCAATTGAGGCGGGATGGTCGTGGACGACGCCGATAAGAAGGAGGTTCTCACCCGTCCGGACGAACGTCGGGCTGATTCGGGGGTCGTCGAAGGCGGCCGCAATCGACGAGGGGTAGTCGGGCATACGAAACGAGTGGTAATCTGAAACTACCATTATAGCTTTTGTGCTCTGTCGCCCTCGAGAAAATGATCGGCGGGTGTCGCCCTGCCCATGGCCACCATCCGTAATCCCCCACAAAGCGAGGCTGTCCCGTCCTCACTTTTCCCTCTCTCATCGTTTTGGGCCGTCGCCCGTTCAACACAATAACGGAATTAAACTTGAGAGTTCTGGCCGACTGAACCAACGAAAATAATTGTTATGGCCACTCGAGTGCGTCAGTCTTTCACTCTCACTTGCTTCTATATAACACAAAACATATAGCTGGAAAATGTTTTTTCTGAAACATAATGCGCCGACGAACACTACTTTCAGTCGGGACCCTCACACTGGTGGGGGTTGCTGGTTGTCTGGACCAGGTGATCTCCGGTGGAACCGACGACGAAGACGTCGCGAGTACTGCTCGTGCCGACGAGGTCGAAACGCTAATGACGGTTTCTGCCGATGAGGAGACAGAACCGTTGCTCACCTACGGCGATGTAGCGGACGTTGGTTCCGTTTCAACCACCGATGAACCCGGTCCACAACTGCCGGTTTCGCTCACCGACGGGGCGACTGCGACCGTCCTCGAGACCCTCGAGTCGCTGGGAGCGTTCGAGGACCCCGAGTCAATCGAGTTCAACCTGTACTACGATGATTCGGTCGTCGGTCAGCATCAGTTAGGTCCCGCGTTAGCAGACACAATGGCGGCTGATGAGTGGGACGGAAATTTTCTATTGATGGCTGAAAATGAAGAAACGTTGGCGAACATAGAAACAGCAATAACGGGTGAGAGTCGCGACTGACCGCGACGCTGGCTCAGTACGGACTGAAACCGAGTGCAAACCGTTCGAGTATCGCCTGCGTAACTCCTGTTTAACACGTCATTTCCTCGGATACTATTTACCGAATTTATTCGTATTTGTGCGCTTTCGTCGGCTATGGACCGAAGATGGTATCTCGCTTTCATCGGATCGCTGTCGATTCCGTCACTCCTTACAGGAACGGCTTCCGCAGCGGAGTCACCGGACTCGACGCAACCAGTATGCTCGGAATCGACACGGGCTGAACAGAAAGAACCCGACGAGCCGACTGTCACCTTTCTTTCCTGTCGACGGGTCGCCATCACCGGCCGGTTCGAAGACGGTGACACGATTTCGGTAAACACCGGTTTCTTCGACGACGCTGGCTTCGGGAACACCATCGGCGAGTTTTTTGTTACTGTTGGCGAGGACGTCACCGCGCCGTTGGTCGGCACGATCACGTTCCAGATCGATACCCAACAGCAGATAACCGAAACGGAGCAGGGAGCCTTCGCCACCGGCTTCGATTTCGGCGACACCGGCTCGGTGATCACCGGCGTTGCTGGCCCGGACACAATCGCTCCAAGCCCTGACTTTCCAAACCCACAGGCCGAGGACTGTTTAGAAGCAATTCGACCGGCAGATATCGAGCCGGTTGAGTAGACAACTTGTGTGTGGTTGCTATCTCGAGTGAGTCGCCCGTTCTGACAGTTCGTACCGAGACGAACGACCCGGTTGTCGCCGGTGAGCGACTCGAGGTACGTGGTGAGATCGAAACCAAGGGCTCGACAGACGGTGACCGAAGACGCGACGTTGCTCGTGGAGTCTGACCGTGAGGCACAGCGAGTCGGTGACTGTCGAACCGGACGATACTGGTGTGGAAGACGAAGTGGACGACACCCGAGTCGGAACCCGCTGGGAAGAGAACTGAACTACTGCATTCGGAAGCGAATCCAGCGCCCAAACCGGCACCGGACGCGGAGTCAGACACAGACTCCGACACTGAAAACGCAACTGATACACTCGAGGAGTGACTGCCTTCGCTCACATCCTCCGTCGCGACGACCCCGCTCTCGAAGATAAAAAAGCAAGCGGCTTAACTGCGGAGTGAGTAGAATGTCCTGAGCGCCGTTGGTCCAGTGGTAGGACACTAGCTTCCCAAGCTAGTAGCCCGGGTTCGACTCCCGGACGGCGCATCCGACAACATCGCCCACTGTTTCCCCGCGTTGTCGAGGTCGAAGAAAACCGGATATCTGTCCACTTTTTCTCGTAAGGGAGAGGCTATTTGACGGTCCTTCCCCTACCCTTATACGATGATTGATTTACGTTTCGCAGAGGATGAGTTAGCACAACAGCGGGATCACCTAACGACGTTTATCGAGCACCAGGTTCAGGCTGCGGGCGCTGACGGGGCCGTCCTTGGCCTCTCGGGCGGTATCGACAGCACCCTCACCGCCACGCTCGCCGTTGAGGCACTCGGCGCTGACCGGGTTCACGGTCTCGTGCTTCCGGCGACCGTTAGCTCCGAAAAAAATATGAGTGACGCCGAAGCCGTTGCCCAGGACCTCGAGATCAGCTACGACGTAATCGAAATCGAACCTATCATCGACGCGCTGGTTGCGGCCTTCCCCGAAGCTGAGGGCGACCACGTCGCCGTCGGTAACGCCCGCGCTCGAACCCGAGCCGTCTGCAACTACCTCGTGGCCAATCACGAAAACCGGATCGTTCTGGGAACCGGCAACCGCAGCGAGGCCGCCGTCGGCTACTTTACGAAATACGGCGACGGGGCCGTCGACTGTCACCCCATCGGCAACCTGTACAAACAACAGGTGCGCCAACTCGCCCGCTACCTCGGCGTCCCCGATAGCCTCGCCGACAAAACCGCCACCGCCGAACTCTGGGCCAACCAGACTGACGAAGAAGAGCTTGGAATCGACTACGACACCCTCGACTCGATTCTTGCAACCCACATCGACGGCCCGCTCTCACTCGCCGCCACCTGCCGCCTGCTCGAAGTCGAGCCGGCGACCGTCGAACTGGTTCGTGAACTGTACGAATCGAGCGAGCACAAACGCAACGCGCCCCCGGCACCGGACCCACTCGAGTAGCGGTGCGCCCTTCCCTGTGTTTATACTCTCTCCCACTCACTCACCAGCGATCGGATTCGGATCCTCAGCCTCGAGCGCCGGTGGCTGGTCACTCCACTCAACGTTAAGCCGGTGACTCGAAAAATACGGTGCGAGCATGCGTGAGGTAACGATTCCACAATAGGTCTCATCAACGACAGGCAACTGTCTGACACCGTGTGTTGACATTGTATCGATCGCTGTCCGAATCGTCGCCGACGGCTCGATCGTCACCGCCGGCGAGGACATAATCTCACCCACCGTCGGCGGGGTGGCTTCCTCTGCAATGAGGACGACGAAATCTGACTGGCTACACACACCCTGTACCACACCATCCTCGAGGACGACGAGCGCCGGCACTGCGGGATTTCGAAGCGTTTGGGCTGCCTCGGGGAGTGGCGTTTCCGGATTCACCGTACACTCAACGTGTGAGACTACCGTCTCGACCGGTATTTCGATCATCGGTTCTGTTCGACTACGCACACGGGTTTAGCATTATCGGACAAATGTACTTAAAAGACTAATATATTCTGATGAATGGGTTGTGTATTGGGGTTGGTACCATACAATGTATTTCTTTACTGGGCAAGAAAACGCATGGTGACCGCCTCCTCATTCGGAAGTCCAGTATGGCTTTGGATCAAATTACTTTCCCTGCGCATGACGGGCGCTTTCCAAAGGCATTTGCTTCCTCCACCGTAACTCTCTGTTAATGGATAGGGCTGACCGTTGCCGTGAGGCCGCCCGCGACGCCGTCGCGGATGTCGAGCCACCGCGCCTCCACGACCTCCTTACTGACACCCTCGAGAACGGCTCAATGCTCCCGAGTGTCTTCACCCTCGCGAGCGCCGCGGCACTCGACCCAGAGGCCAACCTCGATAGTCTCTCCCACCACGCCGCTGGCGTCCAACTCATCTACGAAGGACTCAATCTCACACGCGCGCTCGCCCACACTGAACCGTGGACCACCACCGACGGCAACTGTGACGCCGACCTCGAGATCCTCGCCGCCGACATCCTCGTTGCCCGCGGCTTCTACCTCCTCGCCCGAACCGAAGCCGCCACCCGCGCCGTCGCTACCGTCCAAGCCTTCGGCCGCGACCAAACCCATCGGCGTAGCGCCCCAACCGACGACGAACGCGCGACTCTCGACGCCAACTTAGAGCGCGACGTCCTCGAACTGGCCGTCGTCGCCGGCGCAGCAGCCGTTGGCGCGCCAACCGCAGCCGCTCTGCTCACCGCCGTCAACACCGTTGCCGACCGCGTCGAAACGGAATTTCCAACCCCCGAGCAATGTTTCGCCGAAGCCGATATGGACCTCGAGGCGTTCAAACTCGCCTTTGATGGCCCACTTAGCGACCCGGCTCCAACCGACCGGGCGACATCGGTGAGCGACCGATAACTCGGTGGCGGGTTACAATCGAAACCCATAAAGACAACTCACGTCAAGCACATAGTGCGCACGAGCGCCTGGGTAGCTTAGCGGTAAAGCGCGTCCTTGGTAAGGACGAGAGCCCGGGTTCAAATCCCGGCCTAGGCTTACTACGATTCTTTCCTGTAGTTATCAACCGGCACACTATCGTATAGAGGAGTACATCTCTCGCACCAACATGGATCTCGAGGACGAGGAGACAATCGAGGGGCTCGCAGTCGAATTAGACGAGATGGCAACGGAGTAATCGGGTGAATCACCCCGAGGTCAAGCCTCGGGGCTTCCTGCTTCCACGACGTGACTTGCAGATACACGCTGGAAACCAGCGGTATCCACAGCGGTCACAGTCTCCACAGGCGTAGATTCGGGCCATCCC
>LFCJ01000675.1_pt1 | contig 22151 bp, 32 predicted proteins | sample 643141 | NCBI WGS metagenome assembly LFCJ01 (sample SAMN03766243, study PRJNA286221) | soda lake metagenome | biome: soda lake; feature: Kulunda steppe; material: water; isolation source: sample B1-Br-g2 brine of Lake Bitter-1 | place: Russia: Kulunda steppe | collected 2010-07
CCCCCTTTCACCCTCCCTAGCAGAATTCAGCACACACCAACTGTAGCCTTCCCATAGACTGCCCGAGCCAGACCCTCCTAAGCAGGAGCACACGCCCTAAGACAAAAGCGCCCAGCTCTCGCCCACCGGTTTCACCCACCACAACTAAAGGCTTCAGGCATACACACTGAAGCAGAACTGCTGCACAGGCTAAACTGTCAGAGCAGTCACGGCTCCCCGCGCAAATGAGTGAAAGACCCTTAAGGGCTGGGACACCACTCTGGCCATGGCGCACGCACACTGGGTGCACCTGCCCGGTGCCATGCCCACAAAAAGGACTGGAGATGGTGCACCAGGCGTGCAGCACAAGCGAACTGCGCAGGAATGCAGCTGAGCACGCCGTGGCACAGGAGATGGGCTCGTCACAGGCAGCAGCGCACCGCACACGCCGCACACTCGCCTGCACGCTGGTGTAGGCGTAGCCTGCTCCTGTCAGGCCCAAGTCCAGGTGGGACACAAAGTACCACGCAAAGAGGGGCGCCAGGCCAGAACAGATGGTAGCCACGATGAGGGAGGGTTTGACCACGCCTTGCGAGATCAGGTACCGGTCTATGCAGTCGTGGATGCTGTACAACAGCAGCGCTGGCGACACGATACTCAGATACCTGTGTGCAGGGCACAAGAAAAGGGGGCTGTGTCGCACAAGGTGTGCTTGAAGGATGAGACAACAGGTGAGCCTTGAGCAGCTGCGCAGAAGCTAAGGGTGCCACACCAGTGAGAGCATACGCAGAGTGCAGTTTCTGTGAGCAAGCTTGGCACCGGCGCAGCGAAGCACAAGGCGCATTCTCTATTCCAGATACTGATGGAGGAGAAGGGCCACAAGCAAACATTTAAGGGCGCGCTGAAAGCCCCCCTCGACCCTCCTAAATCTCACGTGGCCGCTCCGCTGGCAATATTGGGGGACTGGCCCAGTTGCAGGAGCAGAGGCTCCGCATTGTGCCACAGGAAGCCAATGGGCACACAAGTGACGGCGCAGATGAGGAGCGCGCGCTGCAACGTTTCGTTCAGCGCCTTGTAGTTCCGCGCGCCTGTGGGATCAAGCAAGCGGGGAGGAGGACACTGCTGTGCGCTTTGCGTACATGTTCATGCATGTGTGCGCGTCAGTGACTTTGTCCATGCATGAACATGGATCGGAGGTTTAAAGCAAGGAGAACTATTGTCTATGAACCTTTCATCCATGGATGCATGCATGCAAACATGCATGTGTCCCACCACCACAATCTCTAAGCACAACGACAGTTTGCTTGTATGGGGACCCCCTCTCCGCCCGTCAAGGTGAAACCCCTGAGGCTCTGCCTCTTGTTTTTCACTCAGTTCATGACACAATTGTCTAGCTTGAGTTGAGAGCACTGTCAGGCTGGCAGGCAGCAGGTATACGCTCTCCTGGCCTTGTGTTGCGCAATGCTTTCTGAAGCCAGGCACCAAGCTTTGATGCAACAGACATGCAGGCGAGCACACAAGAGCACGAAACAATTGGGCCAGGTTGTGTGCACGCACCATATGCCTGGCCACACACAGTCTCAGTGGCGGTGCTGATTCCGCTGATGATATTGTAGCCAGTGGCAGTGGACAGGCTGGCTGCCAGCACCAGCCCAGACAGCAGCTCAGGCTTGCTGAGGTGCCCCACATACCCAGTGTTCACCTGTGTGCAACCACAGTGTACTTGCGCATTACTGACAGGCATGCAAGGCGGCTAGACCAATCGCATATGGGCGTATGTTTGGCGTGGGCAGCTGTTGGACTGGGCGCTGCTATTGCGGTGCAAGCGTTCTAATACTTTGTTCAGTTCACTTTAGTATCAGAAATGTGAAGAAGAGAATCGCTCATAATGCACAGGGAAGGTAACCAGGTAGCATTGAAACGAGAACCCCAAAGTCAACAGCATGGTAGTAAAATCCAACAAATCAAAAGGAGGTGCAAAAAGCATCCAGCTGCAAGATACCACATTTGATGCTTACCAAGTAAGTCACATTGGCGGTGATGTATTGCAAAAGGATAGGGAAGGCTAGCTTCATGAGCCTGCAACATGTGAGCAAAAACTGAAAAAGATGAGGAATTCTGACAAGGATGGGCACTTTTCTGGACACATCGCTGTGTGCGTGGAAACTGTGTGAAAAGCAGCACCTAAGTGTACAAGCAAGCTACCTACCCGTCCAAGGGTCATGCAGGCAAGCCATGTAGCGGTGGCGCCCTCCCTACCTGAAAACCTCCATGCCACTCTGGGTGGCCACTGGATCCACGGTTTGCTCCGCAGGCCTCTGCTCCTCCAGCCCATTCCCTAATGCTGATGATTCCTGAAGGGCGCTTGCTGCCCTCTGCTCCTCTTCCAGCCGCTGGCGCTCCTCCAGCTTGAGGGAGCAGAGCCTTACACGTGCCCTTGTGTGACTTCCAGGAGGAAGTCCTACAACTCCCCGATAGCCCAGGCGCGACGGTTGCACCGAAAATGGCCGCAGAGGGAGCATGCCGGCAGGTGTAGTCGCATTACGCGCGGCGTGGGAGGCCGGAGCGGAGGAGGAGGCGAGCTTCCGGAGCAGCATGGCTCTATTCTTTGGTTACTGCGTTTGGCAGTAGATACTACAGCTGCAGCAGAGCATTTAACAGAAGAAAATCGGCTTTCCTATGATTTAATTTGCCGGAAAAATTCACCTCGCACTTTTTCCGTGGCCAAATATCCCGAAATCACTTGTCTTCCTCACCACACAACACATGTCCTCAACACATGTAGATTTTAAAGTTACTTCGGCACCCAGAGCCTACGGCACCGCACAGCAAGTGTCCGCACGCTCCTCTTGTCATCATCAAGGGCCTTGGTCACAGCTCTGATCACCTGTACGAGGCAGAACATTCGATGCCACATGAATCAATTCTAATCAAACAAATGGTAGCCATCAATTGACAGGGTGGAAAGGCTGACACGACCTAGCATGCGGACGAGTGTCCCATGAAAGATCTTGAGACTTTCTCAACAAATACATTGCGCGAGCTGCAAGAGGGGCGTGCATCCAAGCCGTCTTGGCATTTGAGCCGTCCTGGCCAGAGGGCAAAACACAGGGCAGCCAGGCTTGCATAACTCTGCATTGCAAGACTTACAATGAGCCTGTGGGGATGGAGGAGGTGGTACGGCAGCTCCATTGCCAGCATGCAGCAACGCAGAGCCGCCTCTCGTACAGCCGGCCAGCCCTGTAGGCAGCGGATAAGATCAGGGCGAGCTACTTCTGCGTCGCGAGCGCAAGACAACACTTCACACATTTCAGCAGCACCGCACACAGCCACATGTAATAGCTCACCCACACAAGGCCACTTGCAAGCATCAGATCCGGCTGGTGCACCTGGTCGCCCATGCGGCCACTGCTCCCTTTCGCCTCCTCCCTGCATTTCCTGCAGCACCCACTGCCTAAAGCTCGACCACAGCCACTATCCCCATCCTCTGCAGCATCCTGTGTCAGCCGCTCACCCACAGCCACAACAGGAGCACTGCGCAAGCGCAAGCACGAGACGCAGTGCGCACCTGGTAGCCCACAAGCTGCGCCAGGCACAGCACTAGCTGCTCTGTATGCTCCTCTAGCAGTGCCCGCAGCTGCGCGTTGCGAAGCAGCAGCTGCTCCAGCACGCGCAGTGCCCCCGCCACGCATCTATGGACTTGCCCCTCCAGCTCCAGCACCCCCTGCGCCTGCGGCAGCCCCAGGGCTGCTCGCTGCCGCTGCTGCTGCGCGCATGCACTGGCCAGGTCAGGCAGCTCGTGTAATGCCGACAGCAACGCCAGCACCAGGCAGGGCGCCTCCGGGTGGAGCATGCCCAAGGGCGCACTGCCCAGCAAGCTGGCAAGCGCCAGCAGCAAGGCCTGGCGGGGGCGCACGCGCAGCGCCGCGTTGCTGCCCTCGGCACCATCAATGCTTGCTGGCGCAGCAAAGGGAGCGCCCGGGGGCGGGGGTGGGGTGCGCGCGAGCGCGCCCCGCACCGGGCCCAGGCACTGCACCAGCGCGCGCTGCTGCCACAGCACGCGGGGGCGCGCGTGGTGCCACACGTCGCCGCCCCCTGACTGCGACCCTAGCAGGATGCCAAAAAAGACAGCGCCGGCCGCCGCCGTGAGAGCGCGCATGACCTCTCCCCTTGCCCCCACTGCACCGCCGTCACCGCGCACATGGCCCGGCCCCTCACAATCCACTGCCATGGCTCCCTCCGCGGCTCCCCTCAATGACGCAATGAACTGTGGGTGGGCTTCAGGCACGCTGTCCAAGGCGGACAGGCGGCCTACCACGTACTCCACCAAGGTGGGCGCCACAGGGCTGCCTCGCATGGCCAGCGCCCGCGCCGTCCACGCCAGTGCATGCCAACTGTGGGCGCCTGTGGGGTGAGCCAGGTCGTGGTCGGAAGGCAGTGGTTGGGGTGCAGGCTGGGAAGGGCTTGAATGCATGCACGCATGCGGCGGCCGCAGCGCCTAAGGCATTTGAGGCACTAAGGGCATTGTAGGCAAGGCATGAGCAATGCATGCACGTGCAAGTGCTGTGCACAGCGCATGTGTTGTGTGTATGTCGTGAGGGCTGTGCCGCGCATGCAGGGGTATGGGGGTGGAGGTGCAGGCGGGTATATTAGTGCAAGCACTACTTTCTTATACTCTTCAGTACAGGGTCGTGGGCATGTGTGCTATGAAGTTTTGAATGACAGGCTGCTTCTGCTGCCTGAGCATGCACGCATGCACACAAAAGAACACGCGCACACACACACACACACATGCGCGCGCATACGTACAAACATGAATACACACTCACAGAAGACCCTTCTGGACTTATGCACCGCAAACAACCTAGTGTGTGAGGTACAAACACGTGTGCGCCCTCACGCCCGTCACGCACTGCGCCTCAGGCGAACACCAACCAACCCCTTCATGCCAGTGACAGGTCACACATCCCCAGGGTCGTGCGTCCATTGGTCAGGCGCTGATGAAAGCAATGCTCGCACGCTGGTGCATGCTCCCGGCAAGCCATCTCCAGAGCCTGCTCAGCCATCGTCAAGTCGAGCCCCCCACCCGTGTCTCTCACCAGGTCTACTTGCACAGTCAACCTCTCGCATGGGGCGCTTGCACAATGTCTCCCACCCGCGCCTCTCACGTGGGGCGCTTGCACAGTGTCTCTCACCCGCGCCTCTAACTCAGGCTGCTTGCTCAAAGTCTCCCACCCGTGCCTCTAACTTGGACTGTTCGCACAATGTCTCTCACCCCTGTCCCTCACCAGGTCTACTTGCACAGTCAACCTCTCGCATGGGGCGCTTGCACAATGTCTCCCACCCGCGCCTCCAACTAGGACTGCTTGCACTATGTCTGCCACCCGCGCCTCTCACCTGGACTGCTTGCATGATCAGCCTGCGGAGCGGCCCCGGGCACTGCTCCGCCCGGCACGCCCCATCTGCCTAGCACCCTGCAGGCCAGGCCCTCCAGCTCCTGCGGCCCACCCGGACACTTGTTCACCAGGGACGCCAGCGCAACCGCGGCCGCGTCGCACAGCGCGCGCACCAACAGGCCTGCATTCCGCGTGGAGCATGCAGTGCAGCGTGTGTTGGGGGCTCAGAGGGTGTGTGCGATGTGCGCGCGTGTCCATGTCTGTGGGTGGGGGTGCGGGAGGGGTGAGGGGCAAGGGTGGGAGGGGGGGGGGCTATCAGCGCGGCCAAAGGTTGCTGCCAGGGGTGTGCAGAGCCTCAGCATTGAGCATGCGCATTGCAAGGTTCCGGCATGCACATTGCTCTACAAGATTCCAGCAAGCATGTCACATGAATGTGAGGGTGCTGAGCCGTGCCGGCTGTTGTTACTCCCCTGGCGCTCCACTCTCAAGAGCCGCCCACCAGGAGCAGTGCTCTTGCATGCATTTCAGGAAGGTTGCGCATGATCTGGGGTACTCAGCTTGGCAGGTCCCGGCACACTAGCCTCATCTAGTGCAGTATTGTTTTAGGGGTAGCTAGCTAGAGCGGCACCGGCGCTAAAAGATTGTGGCATGCGCACCTCACGCCAATGGGCACCAATCTCCTGCACCTGGCCAACTCAGGCGCACGACACCCTCGAGTGCACGTGCACCCACAGCACAACATGGTACAAATGGGGCTCTGTGCACCCACAGCACAACATGGTACAGATGGGGCTCTGTGCACCCCAGCACGACATGCTACAAATGGGGCTCTGTGCACCCCAGCACGACATGCTACAAATGGGGCTCTGTGCACCCCAGCACGACATGCTACAAATGGGGCTCTGTGCACCCCAGCACGACATGGTACAGATGGGGCTCTGTGCACCCACAGCAGTGCCTGACCCACATTCATTCATGTCCACCCACGGCCGCCCTGCACCGCCTACACACCGGCCCCACCGCTCGGCCTTCCGCGCACCTGTGGGCGGGACTCCCGCTGCGCCGGCCTCCTGGTGCGCGGAAGCTTCCACAGGCGGGGGCAACAGCGCAGAATGCGGCGCGTGCCAAGTGGCAAGGTCACAAAGGGCGTCCACCAGGCGCAGCACGCTCTCCGCACCCTCCAGAACTGCGGGGTGCAGCCCTGCTATCACGGAGCACGCGGCGCACGCGTGGGCTAGGCAGCCATCCGGCACGCCAACTGCCGCCGCCACGGCGTGCGCGCCCCCTGCTTGCGCGATGCCACCAGCTGGCAAGGCGGAAAGCGGGGCTGAGGGAGGCGACTGCCCCCGTGCTGCCATGTGGGCCTGGCCTTGCAGCGCAGCATGCACGCGTGCCACCGCCTCACACGCCGCCATCGCCACCCCACGCTGCTCATCCGCGCCCACGCACGCGGTCAGGCTGCTGCACGGTGCGCATGCTGCCGCGAGCGCGCGGCTCACTGCTGCAGCTGGCGCGGCGGACGCGGCGGCGGGCTGCAGCAGGGCAGCGTCTAGGGGGGCTTCCAGCAGGGAATCCACAAAGGCGGAGAGAGCGGCTGCGTGGTGGGTGGGCAGGGGCTGGGGCAGCGTGGGGGGCAGCTGCTGGCCCAGCAGCAGCAGCACCTCCTGCAAGAGAAGGGCAGGGGGGGGGGCGCTCGTGGGGTGCCTTCCATGCTTTTGGGGTCCACATGCATCCACTAGAGCATGCAACCATTATGGCATGAACACTATAGCACAGGCTACTGCTCTTAGCTTCCGAGCAGTCTTAATTTAGCAGGGCTCGCATGCATGAAAGCAGGCGGGAGGCCACGCAGTCAGCTGCACGCGTGTACAAAGCATCCAGCTAGGAGCACTCCTTCCATGACTTGTGGCGGGCACTCCTTTGAAGTAGGGCAGCTGAACACGGTAAGTGCACACAGCATATTTGCCCGTTTGCGTGCCAATTCTGCCAAAACATGCAGGCTCGGGCTGCATGTACAGTTTTAGTCAACCCTGATCCCTTGGCGATGGCACCCTCCAACAAGCGGATGCAGGGCGTGGGGCCTGGCGCAGGGCACATCAGCTCCTCTGTCTGTTGGGCCGGCATGCCACACTACACGGCAAAATGCACGCAGTGTGCCGCCGCGCCGCAAGCTCCTTCCTGGCCCAAGCACCAGCTGCACCAATCAAGCATGTCGCACTTGCGTGATCCCTCGAGCCCGTCTCGCGCACTGCTGCCAACTGCAGCCTCTCTTCCTCACCCCCCCTCTCGCTGCTCCCTGCAAGCATCTTGCATGCATCGCACCTGTGCAGGCACAACCCATGCCGCAGGGTGGCCTGTCGCGCTCTCCAGCCCCACGCACGAAGCTTGGTGTGCCAGCAAGCGCAGCATCAGTGGGGACAGCGCAGCATAAAGGGCCAGGGCCAGGAATGGGTTTCCTGAAGACAGGCTAGCGGCAGCGTGCAGGGCACGCGCGCGCACGGGCGCAGCTGGCGGCAGGCGCTCAAGCGAAGGCGGCGCGCCCAGCGCGGGGGCTGGTCCCAGCAGCGCAGCGCACAGCCGCTCCAACACGTGCTGCTGCGCGGCCGGCCCGCCGGCCTCTGCCGCAGGCAGTGCCTGCAGCAGCGCAGCAAGTGCCTCAGTGTGCGCCGACTGCTGAACCTTCCAAGCCACGCGCGACGCCACGGGCGTCACCACACCTTCCAGCAGCCACTCCTCCTCCGTCCCCTGGGCGTGGCCGCCCTCTGCAGCGGCGCCTGCCCCCCCTGGCGCAGCCACAAGAGCCCAGTCAGTCAACGCTACCACGCCCTCTGTCAGCTGCTGCTGGCTCAGCAGGCATGCTCCGCGCAGGGCCCCCAACCCCCCTGCTGATGAGGCCCCAGGCCGGGCCATCATGTGCAGGCGCAGCAGTTCCTGCCACAGCGCAGTGCAAGCCAGCAGCACCTGGGGTGCGGCTCCTGTGTGAGCACCTGCAGCAGACGCGCACACAGGTAGCTGGTGACGTATAGCCTTACAGCAACATAGTTATGGCCAGGTAGGGAACCAGTACCCCAACAAGACATCAGTATCTCAACAGGGCATTGCTACTGCCTACAAAAGGCTTAAGTACTGCAAGAGAGGCATCAGTACTGAAATGCACGGCTGCAGTAGGGGCAGGGTGGGGGGGGTGACAGCTGCAGGAGGATGCAGAGGAGGGCATGCAGTGAAGGAAGCAAGAACAGCGGCAGCGTTGCAGCCACCACCTCCACCACTACCACCACCATGGGAGGAACAGCAACTGCACTCTGCAAACTAGAGGCACACGATAAGGCTTTGATGAGGGGGAGGGGGGTCCATCCCGCAATTTATGAATGTCTGCTGTACAAGAGGCACACAAGGGGAGGGTATTGGCCGAAAAGATGGGCACGCATGGTGTGCTGGTGTGCTTATAGGTGGTCTTATAGGTGGGCTTGTAGGTGGGCTTACACGTGGGCTTATAACGTGAGCACCAGGGCGCAACCTACTCGAGTCAGCCGCCCCAGCATCATCCACTTGCATCGCAGTACCTGCATAGATTGGCGACGGGGGTCTGAGCAAGAGCAAAAGAATATCCTGTGTCAATGCAGCGGGAGCCGGGCTGTGGGTTTCATTCCCACTCGAAGCATATGCAGGCACACTTGCTCGAAGACTGAGTCCATCAAGGTGAGGACGCGTGGTGCTTGCACAGAGGATGAGGAGGGCACCAGAGGTGCAATGTGCAGGAGGGCTTAGATGCCTCGAGCACAGCTCGAGGGTAGGGCCAACATGTCTCTGCACCTTGAGCAGGACCTGTGCCCAACTGGCAAGCAAAAGCGAGGAATTGATGCAGCCACCCACGAGCCACTGCTGCCCCGGCGTGTCTGCTGGAGCACGACCCAGTGCTGCCCAAACTTGTCTCCTGGAGCACACCCCAGTGGTTGCTAGGCATCTGCTGGAGCACAACAGAGTGAATGCAGGTGCAACACTAGTGTGCGCAAGCCCCACGCAGGCGTCCTTTTTACCTAAGCACTCAGGTGCCACGCCCTGCATGGCCTCCAGGGTTGCGCCTACGAGCACCCCCACAAAGTCTGGGGCCAAGGCTGCTACGTAGGCTGCACAGAGCTCCTCGTATTGTTGTTGCTGATTATGAGGCTGAGGCTGAGGTTGTGACGGCAACGGGTGTGCCCCACAACCATCCCCTGGCCCCGGTGCCATACTCATGTCTGTAGGTGTAGCTGCACTTGTATGTGGGCGCTGCGCTTGGAGACCGTCACTGATGCCCTTCAGCACGCCACGCGCTACTGCCAAGCAGTACACGACCTGCGGCCAATGGAGTTGGTGCTGTACCTCAACCCAAGGGCCATCAAACTAAGGGAACAATGATGCTACTTGCAGCAAACATGGAAATATGATAGGTCCCAACAACTGCCCAAGCGTGAATGCTCACCCCACAGCACAGCCCTCTAACTGCACAACCTGAGAGCCTCTGGCTGTGGAAAGCCTCAGCAAAGCATTAGTCCTGTGCCTCTGCCTTGATGCTCCAGTGCTCCTACAAACAGAGGCACTGCAGCCAGAGCAGTCCTGTGCCTCTCCCTGGATGTTATGCTGTTCCAACAAACAGAGGCAGCACAGTCAGAGCAGCAGTGGGTGAGCTGTGGATGTTATGCTGTTCCAACAAACAGAGGCAACACAGTCAGAGCAGCACCGGGTGAGCCATGGATGCTATGCTGTTCCAACAAACAGAGGCAACACAGTCAGAGCAGCACCGGGTGAGCCGTGGATGCTATGCTGTTCCAACAAACAGAGGCAGCACAGTCAGAGCAGCACCAGGTGAGCCGTGGATGCTATGCTGTTCCAACAAACAGAGGCAGCAGTCAGAGCAGCACCGGGTGAGCCGTGGATGTTATGCTGTTCCAACAAACAGAGGCAACACAGTCAGAGCAGCACTAGGTGAGCCGTGGCCACACCCTCTGAGCGCTGGCTGTGCCTTTGCACGGAAGACTTTGCCGACGCTGGGGGACATCACACTTCATGGAAGGCAAACAGACAACATTTGGATTGCCGGGAAGCCGCGCTCCACCCCCTTCAGGCAAAACACCAACCTTCATGCTTGACCATGATCTGCTCCTCGATACCGGCTGAGCAGCAGGACTGGATGGCTTTCTGTCCAGTGTTGGAGTAGGCTTAGAAGGGGTAGGAAGCATGGAAAGGATACAAGGCATGAAGGTAGACAGCACGTGCTGGCAAGCCCCCACGCTGCTTCCACACATCTGCGTGCCAGACATCATGCAGGGGCTTGGCTCAATCAATGTGCACTTCATGCAAGCAGATGTCAGGGAGACACTGCGACACTGCTCCTATGCAAACTCCTTCACTGGCACTGGTGCTGGCAGGGATCTGAGATGTCACGAAGATGTGCACAGGTGGGGCGGGATGTGGGGCATGTAAGCAGCCGGACACGCTGGCCAACCCACTCCATTCCTTGGCCCTAATAAATTGAGCAGTTGAACGCAAGTTACAAGTGCACACGCAAGCTTCCCAGCATGGCACTTATGAGACACGAGCCCTTGCTTGCATAGCCAACCCTGATGGAGGCCAGAGTGCTGACCGTGGGCAGCACGCCTGGAGCCTGGTTCTGCACCATACACCACTGTCCCTACTTGTGGGTCCAGATGCGCACGAGTCACCTTCAAGGCCCCAGCAAAGGGTCGTGCACGCCACCAACCACAGCCCAGGCATGCCTGAGCGGGCAGGTGCCGACCACGCCCCCCAGCCAGCAGCGCCCACCACTGAGGCAGTTTGGGTGCTGTAGCCATCTACCGCCCCACACCCACCGTGCCCAGCAGGTCAGCAGTGCACAACACTAAGCGGTTGGGGCGGTCAGGGTCGGTGCCCTTTGGGGTACCCGCCGAGACGCTGCTGGCGTCAATGAGGGTGATGAGGTCCTGGACGCATGCATCCTTTGTGGCCAGGTCTTGCAGCACAGCTGCTGAGGGACGCACGCAAGTCATGATGCGGGAGAGGCACGAAGCAGCCCTGCGCACAGCGAGACGCAGGCAGTTGCTGCTGTGTGTGTATGGAGTAGGTGAAGCGTGTAGCAGGCCTGTGCACAGTGCCGCCAAGGGGGATTAGATCTTCGGGGACAAGATGAAGGCTACGTGAAGCTGTAGCCCTAAGAGCATGCAACACTGGGCCCAGCGCGATAAAACTTCCAAGTAAGAGATCATGATGAGCCTCAAAACTGGTACCTTACAGCGTGGCTTGTACAAGAGTTTGCAATAGGCAACATTGCCGATGCATTCAGCTGCTCGCTCCTTAGGCATTTCCGCGCACACTGCCTGGGAGTGAGCTCAGGCGGACTGATAGGGGTGTGTGTGATGATCAAAACGAGCAGGTGGCAGTGACATGTTTTGCTAGTATATCCTCAGTTTGCACAACAGATTGGTAGCAGCCCACCACAAATCTTTCCCCAAAACCTCTGGCTTTCAGACACTACCTTTCTTCTGCTATGAGCGCCTTTTTTTACTTTTGGTTCAGGTTGCAGGCCTTTAAGGCTTTAGCTAAGCTGCCCTCATTCAGCGGATACAGCTATGTAACCTAACCTTAACCTTTTACATTTCTAGCAAAATCTCCTAGCTTACGGTCAATGAATAGGGTATAGATCCGCATCAACGGCGTCATGCTTCAGCATGGCAATGGTATATGGCAGTACCACCATTGTCCCCACCTAGTAGCTGGAATTACTTGGTAGCCTGCCCTGGACCCCATGCAGCAATGAGCGCCACTTGGGAATTGTGCCAGCACGCAACTCTCTGTACCGGCATTTGCAGGATCCTGAATAATTGCAGGCTTTACTCTTGTGACCTTACAAAGAAGCAATCCATTAAGCCGCAACCCCTAACGCAAGGCACGGAGCCAGACGAATCCAAAACGTATCTTGCGCTTTTGTTCTCACTTTCAGTTGTACAGAGCTTTATTCTTAAAATGCTCAAAGGGATTTTTGGTCAAAGCAACATGCAATGGCACTCCCTGCTCTGTATGCCTTGGATTTTTGGCCCTATTCATCCTTGCAGCAGTCTTCGCCCATCTCCCAATTCATCACCTTCCCAAGCATCAAACTAACCAAGTCCATGCTCACACAAATTTCAATTATCATGTGTAACTTTGCGGCCACACACAGTTGCGTGTCTAACCCACTTGTTTTATGCAATTGGTGGAGTTCCCTTTACAGTGCTCTTACAGCTTAATTTCCCCTTTTTTTGGAGCAGAAGGGTTAATATGAAAGGACTTCCAAGTCACACCACACCTGGCAGCAAGCGCCCGCTTCGCCTGCAGCTCCTCTCCTCCAACCACTCCAAAAGCTGAGGGGGCTATTACCATCTCGTTGCGCAAGGCAGTCCAAATCTGGAAGCGGCACGCATCCTTGGAGTAATAAGGCTCTAAAGCTCTGGCATGCATATTTTAGAAAACTCTACCCTAAACTGTCATGAGAACACATGGGCCCATCTGGACATGCAAGGTCAAGAAAAGCAGAAATGACTAGGGTCCATAAAAGCACCCTTCAGGCTCCAGCATTGAAAAGTGACTCTACATCGGGTGATGGCAGCTGCCTGAACGCAATTATTGCAGTTCAATTGAGGAGTAGCTTGGCAGGGTGCAACCATTTAGCCTTTTGAGAGTGGCACACACACTGCTCTGGGGCAGATGCTGACAGCTACCTACTGGCGCCATGCCTATGAAGACACGCGGACCCCACAAAGGGTTGAGCAGAGCAGTTTTGGGCAGACAATCACCGAGGAAACCAGCACGTGCCCCATAGTGCAGATGCCAGCCACCGCTAGCCATGGCGGAAGCCAGCATGCAGCAGCAGCAGCAGCAGCAGCTCTTGCGTCTGGCCACGGGGGCACCTATTGCAGGGGCCACACGCCAAAGCATACGGGGGCACTTACAGTCGGCAGGTGAGGCTGCAAAGCATCAATGCCGTAGCTGCAGCAGCACGTCACCAAGGCGCTGAGGGCATCCTCCTTGGCAGGCCTGTGGGTGTCAACAGCAACTCCTCACTCAGTAAGTTCCGGCACTCTGAGCGAATAAGCAGCATCACGCCTACCATGTACCAATGCACACGCCATGCCCAGCAGTGTTTCCTTGATGCATGGCTGCTGAAGTTGCTCTCGATAGATATGCAGACCAACTCGGTGGACTCACACATGCGCATGCGCACGCACACATACTTGCACGCAGTCGCACGCACTCCTCATCCGCTTGCATAGGATCATCCCAAGGTATACCTGTAAGTTGAGGACAGCTTCTCCAGCACCAGGGGCATCACCCAGCAAGCCAGGAACGGGCTGGCTGCCATGCATGCCTCAAGACCTTGTGCAAGATCATAACGCGTGATTCTGCGCGGACATGTGTGCAAGCATTTGGAACATGCGGGTGAGGTTGTCACGCACAAATACGTTTGTGCGGGCACTTGGGCATTGCGGCAGGCTAAGTCTTTGGGTGGAATCTACTCGTACACAAACGAAATTCCATTCATGGATGAGGTCGCAAGAATGATGCTGCGTTCACACTCTCACATGTGTACACAAAAGCGGAGAGAAGGTGGGGACATATTGCTCACAACCTGGGGCACAAGATGTAACACACTCAATTATTGCGTAGGTTTCAGGTCGTGCAGATCATACCCGTGAAAAAGTCTCGATCTTTTCCTCGGTCAACACGTGTGCCACATTGGCCATCGCCCAAAGCTGACTGTGTTGTGCACACGTGAGTGCAAGCACACGCCCACGCGCCAGCATGCCTCAACCCTTTTTAAATGGCTTATAAATGGCTCCATCACCTTCACGCCCCAACTCACTTGAAGGGGTCATTCTTGGGGGGGATGAATGACACAGGGAAGTAGCAGCTGAGCACCTCCACCACCTCCTCTGCGTGCGCAGAGAGCGGAGCCGGGCTGACCCCGGGGGCATGGTACACCTTGACAGCTGTCTGCGGCGCAACAGAGGGGCATGCCAAGGTGCTGGCCACCGGGATGCGAAGCAGCCTAGCACGCCTGCAGGTGCGCACATCTGCTCCCCAGTGCCACGACCGACAGAGGTCTCAGTGCTGTCCCCCATCGCTTGGTGTCACAACCCACAGCCCCAGTGCTGCTGGGCGGTACGAGTGCCACAACTGAAGACCCCAGCGCCATCGCTCAGTGGCCCTGTCCTGGAGCTCCACTGAGGCTAAAAAGCATGGAGAGCTCCCCAGTGCACAAGGTGTACACACACATGCACATGCGCACACCATATGCGTGCACGCACTTGCAGGCGCACTTCTCTGAGAAGCAAACCAAGATCTGCCATGCCTGCAACCCAGCGCGTGCCTGGGCTCATCGAACAGAGCGTATCCTCCGCTTGCACACCACATTGTGTGCCTGTTGGGCTTTTCACGCACCACGCTTGCACACCACATTGTGTCTGTTGGGCTTTCCACACACCACGCTTGCACACCACGCTTGCACACCAAATTGTGTCTGTTGGGCTTCCCCTGCTGAGTACAGACGAGCCTACCGCTGCACTACAAACGAGCACGCGGGCACCCTGGCTGCCCTGCAGCAAGCTGCACAAGGCTGGCACTCGCACGCACACGCACGAGTACACCCACCCGCAGCAGCCTGAACAAGATCAGCAGGCGCTCACACGCACACACACGGGTACACCCACCTGCAGCAGCCTGAACGAGATCAGCAGGCGCTCACACGCACACACACGAGTACAACCACCTGCAGCAGCCTGAACAAGATCAGCTGGAGCTCACACGCACACGCACGGGTACACCCACCCACAGCAGCCTGAACGAGATCAGCAGGCACTCACACGCACACGCATGGGTACACTCACCCGCAGCAGCCTGAACGAGATCAGTAGGCAGCGGGGGTCCTTCTCGCCATCCACGGCAGCAATGGCAGCCTCAAGCAGGTCCACGCCCCCTGCAAAGTCCGTGCTGCCCGCTGCTTGGGTGGCGCGCAGCACAGGGGGGCCCCACTCCTGTGCAGTTAGGGCAGGATAAAGGAAGGGGGGGCCCTTTAACCCTGTGTGCATAAGCGCCCTAGGCCTCAAAACACCAGGTCCGCACCCTCTGCTCCCTGTTTGTACAGCAAGGAAGCACATTGAAATCTGCACTGCGCGAATGTAGCATAAGCCTGGAGGCTTTGGGATCTCAGGGCTTGCCCTGCCCACCTTGGCACAAAAACTAACATACCTCCCCCCATCTCAATGGACTTCGGCATCTCATCCCACATGCTCTCTTCTGACGCTAATTTCCCCCTCTCAGCACGCTCCTGGGACATGTGCTGCTGGGGCATCCTGTCAAAGCCTCGCACCAGAAGCTGAGGTTTGAACTATGCATCTGTACGTTGACCTCAGGTCTCGTGGGGCACCACAGATGCTGCGTGGGGAGCACTGATGCATTCCCTAGTGCGCCAGAGGGAAAGGTGCCCAAGAGGGGCGGCTTGTTGGTGGCCGTCAGCACCCCCCCCCAAAATACAAGTGCAGCATGCGAGCACAGTGGCAAGAGAAGATGCACACAGGGCATCAGATTGATGTCCCCATCTGCCTCACCCCAAAAAATGCATCCTGCAGCCACTGGCCAGCCTGCACTTGCCTGGATCGCCAGCTGCAGCAGGTGCAAGCACGCCGACCGCTGTGCCTGTGCCAGGGCCTGCACCTGTGGCGCCATGCCTGTGGCAGCTGTGCGCACGATCAGCATTGCATCGCCCTCTGCAATCACGCTTTTGGGCACCACCTCCCTGCCTGCCTGGTCCATGGGCTGCAGAGCTGAGTAGTCTTGAAGCAGAGCTGCACACCCCAGCGCGGCTTGCTCCACGCATGGCCTGCATGCTTACAGACGTCGGGCAAGGGTGTGGGCGTTATCTCATGCCACGCAGCAGCTGGGCAAAGTTTGCTCCGTCCATGATGCATGCTGCCCATGGTCCAGGTGCGCGTGAGGGGCATGTAGGGCAGGTGCTCCTCATCATCAAAAGCTAAAGTATTGTACACACAGCCCCCTTTGACTCTCAGCACGCACACACACACTCAAACACATGCACATTCACTGATTGATGCATGCATTGTGCTGGTAGGTGTGTGCAATTCTGGATGTGTATCAGCGTGTGCGTGGGAGGGAGCACTTGCTCAAGTTTGCAGCGAAATCAGTGGTCGCACATCTCACACACACGCTTATATGAGTGGTTGTGAGTTCATTTTGAAGCACCCGGATGCCACTCAGACCCACCAATCCATCAATCGAGCAGCCAGGAATTCCGCCAAGTAATGCACATCACTTGGAGACAAGGCCTGGCTACCATGTTTCACCACCTAGTGTATGAGAAGGAGAAGCAGCTTGGTGAGTCAGATGCAGGCAATGTGATCAATTTTGCCGCCACAAAAGAGCTGATTTGATCCTCACATCAGCCAACAGCCGCGTCCCTTGCACGCGCTTGCTATCCTCTTCACTTGTGAGATATTCTTGCAAGGCCTGGACCTAAAAGAAATAGGATGGTTGGGACCTGGGGAAAACAGGAGCATTTAAAAGACCGAGTATGCTAACAGACTACGGCAATGCAGCACTCACAATCTGCAGCACATTCCCTTGCCCACTCTTCAGTAGATGTATGATACAGGTGACTGTGGATGTCCGCGCCTCTGAGCTTGTGCTAACTTGGCAAGCACTGTCTACTAAGGCCTGCATCTTATCAAGTCAATTGCGACACCCTCATGAACGTCTTTACAAATAAAATAACTTCGTATTATTTTATTAGAATTTGGTATATGTCAAGCCCCGCATTAAACCTGCAGTTGGATGTCTTTTCCATCAATCCAAGGCTGTTCATGGACGGCTGAATTCATTTCAGTATATGTTCACAATTCTGACGTTGTTGTGGGTGTGCCATCAGTTGGTGGTGTGCCTTAACCATTAACTCACCGTCAGTTACGTGCAATTCACTGTCTGGGCCAGTATCAGGCCCAGGCTATCATCACTTATCTATTGCAAATAAAAGACCAGTCGTGCTTTGAAGGACTAGGGAGGTGGAACTCATCATGCTAAGGCGGAATATCAAACTTTACCAACGAACCTTGAAACTTTACTGGACTGAAAAAAGGATGGCTTCGGCACCCGTCCATTGCCACCACAGATTGATGAATAGATCATTTTGCCTCTCAGATTTGCCTGGATTGGATGCACTTTACGGCATATTTACTACACTGTTTTTTTGTGGTGTTTTAATGAAACAATAAAACACCAGTTTGTGTCTAAAACACTGGTTCTTTCACCGGTGTGCAAAAAAGGACCGGTGTCTAAATAGCGCATTTGCAAACCATCCTGGGGGATTGTTAAGAATTAAGGGACCAGTGTTTCATTCCACGTGGGTGGGAGAAACTGAGAAAATCTTCTAATGGCTTTTGGCAAGAATCCTGTGGCCTTAGAAGGCTTAGCAGCAGGAAGAAGACAAAAAAGGGTTAGTGTTGTATACGCAACGGCTTTGCAAACACCAGTTTTAGATTCGGACCGGTGTTTACCAACATCCCGAAATTTTCTTAATGGGATCGGTTGTAAACACACCGTTGCTTGTACACTGATGGGGCGTCATCTTAGCTAGTTGGCTTTTCTGGCAGTTCTACTTTTCCTAGCGTTTTTCAGCTCTTCTGCCTTGCCTGCCTTAAGGACATTGCTGTGTCCGCTCGCGTCTTGTAACTAACTAACTAACTAACTAACTGATGGAGTTGAAATAAGCAACATATTAAACAGAGCAGAACTGACCGGCATAGCTTCTGCATTAAGTGCAAAGTGCACTCGCATAGCCACAGGCAGTGTTTGCTCCTACCCCAAATCAGAAAACACTCCTGTTTCCTAACTTACACAGGGAGCACACACACGCTCAACTTTTGGAATAAAATGTCTCCGTGATAAGCAAATTGGACACGCCCCGGGCTCGTACACATACTAAGTCGAAGCTCACACTGGTAGGTGGCAATGAATCAACCAATGCTAAAGCAAAACATCTGCTCTCCATGGCTATGGGCATGATGAGGCATTCCCACCACCTTCACCTTATGGCAATCCTTTCTCCCATGTGCACTGGCTCACTTAAGAGAAAGATGAGACTTCCCACCTTACCTCGAGAACCAGCCTTGCTCAGATACATAACATGAAAGACAAGCTGAAAGCCCACATGCGCGAGCATCACAGGCTCAGAGATGCTTATACCTACTCAGGTTTCTGCAAACATTGGATGAGATTCGTTACGTCACTTTACTTACAGCTTGCGACTTTTTTTGGAAGAATACGAGTTTGTCACAAAGGAGTAGTGTCATAGAGTTTCAAATTCTATGACTTAGTGACTTAGAATGGGCATACCACAATCAAGGCATATCTCACTCACAATCTGGCCCATCTTTATGATAGAACCACGAGTTCATTGTGTCTGCTGTGTCAACAGTCAGATAGTCAAATTCATAAGCTATCTAACTGTCAAAATGCTTCGTTTCGCATCATGGTTGAATGGCTTAATATGGCTTCCAGACACATCATCAAAACCTTGAGCAAAGGTGAATTTACAGGAAGCACCATCATGATGTCTTCAGAGTTCAGCAGCGAAGCCTGAATGGCTCAACGAAGCCTTTTTTCGCAGCGGCTGCGTTTCTTTTTGCCTGCAAATCATTACATGATGTAGCCAACAGAACTTGCCCCCGCTGCTTTTTGCCAAACCTTTCAGCAGATGAGCTTCGATCTTGTTATAGATCAAATTTACTTCTTCGTATCGCCAGCTAAACAGCTGGGTGGCTATTAGAGTATCGTTCAGGCTTTTAACTCTTTGCGTTAGGAACTTCTTCAAGTTGAAGTGCACCCCGCTCAGCATGACTTAAGTCAGATATCGTGCTGACACATGGCCAGAGCAACAACTAGTAAGAGCAACCACACAGCATTGTAGCTTTAAACACATTTGCACAGCAATGCCACATAATGAGCTCAGCTAAGGCTTACAAAGTATCCTAATTGGAGTGATTGTGACTATCCATACATGTTAAGCCAGAGGCTTCAGCTAAGCTGCCCTCGTTCGGCAGGTACAGCTATGTAGCCCTACCTGATTTGCCTTGTATTAAGTCAAAATGTTCATGCTCGATCTTAACACATACTCAAATCAATCACAAAATTATAAAGACAAGAAGAAGGCTGAAGCAAAATAAAGGATACACATGGCACTTCCATAATCCTCCCTCACTGACGTTCCTCTTTTCAGTTTGATGGTTATCCCCTGGTGCTTGCACCAACTGTAAACCTCCCTTAGATCACAGAGATGCCAGCCAGGGTAACCCTGCTGGTGTAGTCTTTTCTTGTCTTTCTTTCTTAGGCTCGAAGAAGTGAGCATGCAAGGAAACTTAGAACAGCAAGATCAGGTACATGAATTATAGATACAAAGTGCTGTTAGAAAATTAGAAAATGTATACATGTAGCCAGAAGGTCTGCACAATGCAAAAATAAAAGGGGAAAACCCTGGTTGCAGGCTATCAAATGGTTCATACAGAAAGCATTCGCAAACAATGTGTGACATGGGTATACCACATAGGCTCCTACAGGAACAACCACGAAGTCCAACGAGCGAGAGACTATTGTGTCAGTGAAGAAAAGCGCACAGGTTTCAAGATAAGCAGCAACGGTGCGATGCATGTTCCAAGATTTACAGTAACAGTCAGACACAGCAAAGAAATGAACCCAGGTCTTAAATTAGAGCACATGTTTATTCGCAGCCAGAAATTGCAAGTGCGTATCAGATGTGTCTATCATGAAATCAACACGTGTGAGCCGCAGTGAAGAGTGAAAATTTTCACGGCTCACCTTCTGCTGCTCCCATGACCATCCAAAAAAAAAGGAGATTTTAAACACATTGCACACAAATCTATTCTCAAGTACCAAGCGAGATGTCCTCTTCTTCTTTCAAGCATGCTTGGTCAGCTCTTACACAGACAGGGGCAGTGCGTGCAAGCAGCCTGCCTGGTCAAGGGCCCCTGTGTTCTCCACTTTGCCCTTGGAGGCAAGTGGATCTTTGTTGCCCCTCCCTGAGGTAAGAAGCCAGCAGGATTTCCAATTTGCCTTCATCTTGCTTAACCTGCGTGCAAGTTGGACCCAAACTGCACACACACGCATGCACGTGCACAAACACACACAAGCAAATACGTGCACACAGAGCACACACACATACATGCGCTTATGCAAGCAATTGTCAAAACTGGGATTCTGCCACCCAAGCACGTCCTGGCCACTATCTACTTCGGAAGAGTGCACGCTGTGCGACCTGTCTCACAATTGTGCAACTTCCTAGGATATCCACACCAGCAAGCCCAGCTCTGCTCCCAATACTTGCACCGGTCACCTCAGCCCTAGTGGTGACGCTCTGACTAGTCGCGCTAATGGTGACGCCCTATTGCCCTAGTGGTGACGCCCTAATGCCTTCAGGGTGACGCGGCCCTGATGGTGACGCCGCCCTAGTGGTCAGGTGTTAATTAGTCGCCAGCCTGCATCCAGGGTGGCTTCCAGTGTATTCCCTTGCCGGCACTCGCCGTGCTTGTTGGCTGCATGGACGCAATCCTCCGTGACTCCTTGCGAACCATCGCAGCAATCTCAGGCGGCAGGGTGCCGGGCCGCTGCCCGCTGGGAGGAGCGGGTGACATGCTCCGGGCCTGACTTGGTTGCTGCTTGCTGCTGACAGGCCTGTGGCTTGGACCATCAGATGAGGCTGGCGGCCAGGGCATGGCTGGCTGCTGCGGCCAGGCTGCCTGCCATGTGCTGCCTGAGGCTGAAGGGGCCTGAAAGCCTGTGAAGCCGTTTGCTGGCGGCCGAGGCGGCAGCTTGCGTGGCACGGGTGCAGATGTGTCGATGCCCAGCTCAAGCGTCTTGCTGGGAACAGCGCGCAGGGCATATGCCTGCGGGCATCGGAGCGCACAAGGGGGCCATCAATTGGTCCATGTGCGCGCACGCAGGCCAGCGATGCAGCAGGGCACCAGCGCTGTCACAGGGAAGCGAAGTCAACGGCACGCATGGCTTTTGATGTTATGTGCTGGGTGCACGAGAACGCAGTCGACAGGGGCTACCTGGGCAGGCAAACAAACGCATTGGTCTGGATGGGCGCCCATAATCATGCACCCAACGCAGTGACTTGCACCATCTTCTTATCCGAACGCCTGCTTGCTTGCAATGATGACCTGCGGCCAGGCCATCTCAGTTTTGTGCCTGGGGCGCAAGCCAGGACAGGGGCGCTCACAGGTTCAGGCTGTGGTTCCCATAGACAGGAATTCATCGATGGGGTGGCAGGGGCCCTTGACCGCAGATACTGCTCAAAGCGCTGCCGAGCTGCAACTCCATCCTCCTGCAGCGCATCCCAAGCACAGACCATGAACTCATATTCCACGGAACCACAACCAACCACAACCAGCCTTGTACTGGGCACTAGATTGTAGTGCCAGGCAGCTGGCGGCGCTCACTCAGGTGCTTGACAGCCCCGACGGCGACACATGGATTTGATACGAGCGCTTGGATCATCCTTCGTGAGCATTTAGAAAGACTGCAAACTGCGGCGGCCTATGATGCAATGGCTTGTGCAGCGTGTCCGCTCTCAATGCGGAGAGATCACGCTGACCTTGATAATGTCGATGTGCATGGGCACAGCCGTATGCACCATTGCTCTGACAGCTGTCTATGCAACAAGACAGTCCCTGGTGC
>LFCJ01000676.1_pt1 | contig 22150 bp, 11 predicted proteins | sample 643141 | NCBI WGS metagenome assembly LFCJ01 (sample SAMN03766243, study PRJNA286221) | soda lake metagenome | biome: soda lake; feature: Kulunda steppe; material: water; isolation source: sample B1-Br-g2 brine of Lake Bitter-1 | place: Russia: Kulunda steppe | collected 2010-07
AGGGTTGGCTACGTTACGATTTGGATCATGGAGTGATGCACTTGAGACCGCTGGTCTGGACCCATCAGAGCGGCCTAGTGTCCAAGATAGTGGAGCAGCCGACAATACAAATAATAGGAAAACAGATGGTAGCATTCCCGAAGACGATGACGACAAAGATACTGAAGAACAAGATTCAATCCAAGGCGTGATTGAAGAAACACTAGAGGATATGCTGTCATCGAGTGACGATGGCGACTCCATCTAACTGATTAGTATGTTCTATATGAGGGCTAAAGTGTTGATAACATAGAGTGACCGACTGTAATCATATAGATTAAAGATCTCTCAGATAGAGATGTCGACAAGAACATAGAATGGTATCAAATATTCATCTCAGCAGGTGTGTTTCGATTCATGAGTAGCGAGACGTGTGAATCAGCTGTTGAGCTGGAAATGCTTGCTTCAGGAATGGCAAAGCAACACGAGACATATTTAGACGCGTTACAGGAACTCATCGATAATTCAGTTGCAGCATCTGTAGATGACGAGTCGTACTTTGAGAATCCAGATGGGCAGGTGACAATTTCGCTGACGTTCGTGCGTGGCGAAGATACAGTCACGACCTATATCTCAGACAACGGGCCAGGAATCACCCGTGAGCAGCTCAAAAATCATGTATTTCGAACTGGAAATAAAGAGATTTCAGATGGGATTCTAAATAATGTCGGATGGGGTCTCAAAGCTAGCCTCGCGTGGTTTGAGGAGTCTCTAAAACAGCGTGAGCTTCAAAATGACACAAATCAATTTACTCTCGTAACACAGACGAATACGAGTGACTGTTTGCGTGTTGATGGACCTATTACGGGCGATCTTCCCATTTCTAATGGGAGTGACAACGATTGGGAAATCGGGGTTTCTGACAATATTTCTGAACTAAATCAAGCAGATCACGGGACACGTGTTCATGCTACTTGTGCTAGGGCCCAGTTTGATAATGATGTTTGGCCGTCAGCAGACTCACTCGACAAGAAAGTCCAATACGTCCGTGAGCGATTAGGTACCCTCTTTCGGCGGTTACTGTCCGCACGTGAGGACAATCGAATTGTAGTGAGCTATCACGACCTCGAAACGAATGAGCGAGAGTGTTTCGATGTAGTTCCAATCTGGCCAATATACTCTGATGAGACACAAAAGAAGAGCCACGAATTTGAGGTTACAACCCCGAGGGACGAGCAATACAGAGTAGAGTACGAGTCTGGGACACTGGATATTGACGCGATGACAGACTGTGCTAAAGAGGAGTGTCCGCGCTTACTCACACAAAGCGGGAAATTCCGGTACAGATACCGCCCAAGTCAGAATAGACAAGGTATCGATATTTATGCAAATGGTCGGGTCTTGATGACTTCCGTATTTGAGGACGTGTTTGATCTCACACGCAATAATCAGTATAATTACTTCGGAGGGACACTCCAAATCATACCGATAGGCGACACCAACGAGGTGCCAACAGACAATAAAAAAACTCGGCTAGATACGAACAGCGAATTATGGAGAGAGATTCAATCTGAACTGTCTACCGAGGAATTCCTTCCTGAAGGGCGTGAGTACGGGAAACGGATTTCAACCGGCGGGGCATCCGGAGAAGATACGACACAAGAGGAGGATGAAACAACTGAAATCCGCAGTCAGTCCACAATAAATGACAGTGATTCGAACGTATTCGGGCTCCATAATGCGGATGCCCGGAGTGCCGTCTCTGGGCTCCGTACCTACCAAGAAAATACGACAGAGAGTGACGAACAACTCCTCGATACGACTGTCACGTCACCGCCGTACTACGATCTGAAAGAGTATGGTTCAGATGACGACGACGAAGTAGGTCAGCACGGTTCGTATGTGGAGTACCTCAATGAACTTCGAGAGGTGTTCAATGACGTATATAAACTAACGAAACAGGACGGAGCGTTGTGGGTCGTTGTCAACACATTTCGTCGGAATCGAGAGATCGTTCAGCTTCCGTTTGATATCGCTAGAGTCTGTCAAAACCTTGATCACGGCATGGAATGTCCAAGCTGTGGGAGTACCCTCTTACGAGGTGTAGACACAGTAGAGGGACGCAAAACGAATTGTCCTCATTGTGGCCATTCCATACAGGATAACGACTCTTGGATTCTACAGGATATTGTCGTCTGGAACAAGAACAAGGCGCTCCCCTACACTAAGGAAGGGCGGCTTCGGAATGTGTTTGAGTATATTCTTTGTTTCAGTAAGAGCCCCGATTTCGATTTGAAAATGGACCGGATCCGCGAATCGCACCCAGATGATTTCAAAAAATGGTGGGTGGATTTTCCAGAGCGGTATCATCCGCGTGGCAAGCTGCCCGAGAACATCTGGGAGTTTGAACCACCGACACGCGGCTCCTTTACTGGTGATGTAGACGTGTTCGATCATCCGGCCGCCTTTCCACCTGCACTTGTTGAGCGAATGCTAACACTCTCAACAGATCCAGATGACGTGGTGTTGGACCCGTTTGCTGGATCGGGTGTCACCATCGCACAGGCCGAGCTCATGGAGCGAAACGGCATTGGAATAGAACTCAATGAGAAATACTGTGACGCGTATCCAGAGCTTCGAGAGCATCTCAAAACACAGCACGAGAGAGTAGAGCCAACTGCAACACAGGACGATCTAGACCGACTAATTTGCGGGTTACGTCAAACGAAGTATACACGCGAATTGGTTCGGACACTCGCCGGGGAACTCGGACTTTCCAGTCCAGCTCAGCTCGACGTACACACGATTTTTTTAGTCAGTCGAGAACTCGGATACCAATCCGTCGCGCCTGATACTCACGGACAAGTCGATGTCGTATTAATTGTCGATGAGGAAACAACGGCTCGTGATGCACTCGCGTATCATGAGACTGCTGAAGAAGTTGCAACAATACGACCTTGCTCCGGGTTTGGCGTGAAAGCCCGTCCGATTGTACTAACGACCGACGAATTCACGACTGAAGTCGCGGACGGTACGTACACACACCTGCCAGATGACTTGTTTGTGTACGAAGACGGGCGGCACTACGTGTACACGGAGACAACCACTTTCTCAGAGTGGCAATCAATGACACAGAACAGTACAGAGTGGATGCAACGATATACCGACGATGGAACACCACCGATTGTTACCAATCTCGGTCTCGAAGTAAACCATCCCAAACACTCGATGGATACTATTTCTCGACCGTTGTCCGGCAATCACGAGTTCCAGCTCACCCAGCCATCCGGTAAATCAATCGAATCGGTGATTAAATCGGAGTAGCCAGGGGAGAGTTTGAATGCAGTGTTATAGTTTTTGCATCCTCTAATCAAAAGATGGCGTCACCGTAGTGGATTCAAGAACAGAGTACCAACTCCTTTATCAGTGGTCCTGCCATCCTCACTGACGAGCAAATGACCGACGAGCCAGACTCTCGTTTTCGTATCTATCAGCATGACTCACGGGAGCTGAAATCACGCCTAGAAGCTGAATTTGAGGATGTCAATGGCCTCGTCGATACGATAATTACCTCCCCGCCGTACGCAGATTTGATTGACTACGGAGATCACGATGAACAGGTCGGTCAGCAAAGCTACGAATCATTCCTTGACGACATTAGATCAATATACAAGCAGTGTTACGATATCGCCGCTGACGACTGTACACTGTGGATAGTCACTGATACGTACAAAACTAATGGTCGAGTCGTACGGTTACCGTTCGATATTGCTGATGAACTCGAAAATCTGCAAAATCACAAAACGTGTCTTGAACCAGACTGTAGTGGTCATCTTCAACGGAACCGCGGTAACGGGACGCTCGTATGTCAAACGTGTGGTGAAGTGCACGACCCATTACCTGAGTCTTGGCGTATGGAGGATAACATCATCTGGGACAAACTTCGTACGCGGCCGTGGCACCAGAAAGGCAGGTTGCGGAACGTCTACGAGCACATTACCATGTACTCGAAAACAGATGGGTTCACATACAACAAAGACGCAATCCGCATCACTGACCCCGACGAATTCAAAAAATGGTGGGTGAACTACCCAGAACGATATAGCCCAAAAGGGATTGTTCCGAGCAACGTCTGGGAATTCCCGATCCCGAAACAGGGTCAGTGGGGACCGAAAGTCAGCTACCATCCCAGTCCGTTCCCCGAAGGACTCGTTCGACGTATTGTCCACCTCGCATCTGACCCTGGTGACGTTGTCTTCGACCCTTTCGCCGGGATTGGCACGACCCTCGCTATCGCAGAGGCACTTGGCCGGAAACCACTCGGATTCGAACTCAATAGTGAGTACATCGACTACTACGAGGATCATGTCCGCCCCACTGCATTGCGCGAAGTTGGTAGTGTCCAATCAACGCTCCAAGACGAGCAGGCACTCCTTCAAGATCAGATCTACACGCTACGCGTACACAAGTACGCCTATGAACTCTACAAGGAACTGATCACAACCGATAGAAACACCCTCCGCGACGGCCAGATCGAATTTATTCAAACTACCAGCGACCCCACACAATTTGATCAGGACGCAGATCCAGAAGCCAGCCTTGTGTTCGTCTGCGAATCGGCAGAGGATTTCAATGACGTATCAATGGACGCTGCAATGGAGGGAATGCTTTCAGAAGACAAGGGATCTGGCGACTACTATGGCGTTGATTTTGATCCTACATTCAGTACGGTCAATGAATATCTGGATACACTACGTACTGATCTACCCACACTTCTTGATGAGAAGGTGTATGTCTATCAGGGCAAACACAACTGGGCCGAATCCAGCATGGAAATCGAAGACTGGATTGACTGCGTCGCTAGTAATGATTGGTTACAGTATTGGTCAAAAACACGCCCTCCACTCGTCTCGAACCTCAATATTCAAGTCGAGAACCCCATGGAAGATCGGGGACGAGAGCAAGCGGGCCACCAAACAGGTTTGGAATCATTTGATTAACACGGCTGTTACTCAGCAGTTCCTGCTTTCCACCCGGAATGGTAATGTGCGAGATTCTGCGCTGAACTAAATTGAGCTTCTGTTGGCACATGTACCAAGATTGGCTCGTCGGGTGGCATCTCGACAATACCCTTCTCAATCAACTGTTCAACCAGCATCATTGCTTTTTCTTCGTACATATCCATCGTATCGTACGTTGATTCGCTCATATTGCGTTAAGATACGTGAGCATCCGCAAAAGAGTAACGGGGTATCCAAACAGTCATGCCTCTCAGGCGCGCCGGTAGCAGTACTGCCCGTAGCAATCAGGAGAACCTTAGGTTTATTCGGCACGGATAGTAGATTTGAGTAATGGCAGAACCGATTCTCAAATGGGTAGGTGGAAAACGACAACTCCTTTCCGATCTTCGTTCTCGATTCCCAATTAAATACGACCAATATCATGAACCATTTATCGGCGGTGGCGCTGTTTTCTTCGAACTAGAACCGACAACCGGATCAATAAACGATCTAAACCGTCGTCTCATCACATTTTACAAGATTATTCGTGATCATCCGGAGCAACTTATCGAAGAGAACCAGCGCCACTCGTATGAAGAGGACTATTATTACGATGCCCGGGACCGATTCAATGAGTTACATACTTTTGATGAGCGGTCGGTAGATCAGGAAGTTGAAGAAGCCAGTCTTATGCTGTATCTCAATCGCACCGGATACAACGGACTCTACAGAGAAAACCAGTCTGGGGGGTTTAATGTACCGTTCGGGGAGCACAGTAACCCGGATTTTATCCGGAAACGACAAATCCGTGCTGCAAGTGCGATTCTTGATGATATTGACATCCACAATGATGATTTCACATACATTGCTGAACGTGCTAAAGCAGAAGATCTCGTTTATTTTGATCCTCCATACGAACCAGTCTCAAAAACCGCTGACTTCACTCAATACCAATCAGATGGCTTCAGTAAATCCGATCAAGAGCGGCTTCGTGATCTTGTCGTCAGGCTGAACAAAAATGATGTTCATGTCGTAATATCGAATTCGCCACCGGTATGGGAACTATATGATGACCTCCCAGATTTTACCGTTAGTTACGTCAATGCCGCTAGAATGATTAACAGTGATGCAAACAATCGCGGTGGTGTCGCTGAAGTTATTATTACCAACGTTCCTCCGGGACAGCAACAACAGCAAAACATACAAGATTTTATTTAATATGCTCTGAATAAATATCGCCCTATTTTCATTCCAATAGAGCTGTACAGTTTAATCAGGTGGAAGTCAGCCATGGTGATACGCAAGTTGAACCTCTGTTGAATCTCTCCAAGCCTGACATATCTCATCCCACGTGCTGAGTAATTCTAGTTCGATGGAATATTTAGAAGTCCGTGCTGAATACAGAGGATAGGTTCATCACCAGCATCCGCGCGAGCGGAGCAAGCGCGGTTCCCGGACGGCGAGGCCGGAGGCCGAGCCGTCGATATTTTTCATGTTCGTTTTTGCGCCGAGTGATTCGCCGGGGTCGAACCCGAGGCCGAGAAAGGTAGCGCCATGAGCACGGCAATAATACCCATTACTTTAGAAAGGGGTGAATCCAGTCAGTGTCTGAAATCTATTCCGAGTGGATGAATTGTCGTAGTTCGAGACTTTGCCCTGTGTTCTCGATTTGGCGGCGGCGAGCACCAATCACGGTTTCCGGACGAGTCTGACAGCACCCAGCGACGGTCCTGACAGTCGGCGTGGTAGTGGTCACGCTTCCCTGTCACACACCCTATCCAGAACTATAAGTAGGGTGGATTTGAACAAGGGCGTATCCTTCAATTCGTCATGCCAGAACCCACAGGAAGATACGATGTAACCCACTCCAACCGTCACACATCAAATCGACCGCGAAACAAGCGTAATATCCCAACATATCGGTTGTAGAATGAGTACCGAACACGACCAAGACCCCTCAGAGTCTGACGATTCGGAAGCGCCAATCGACACCCTCACACAAGCCAGCCATTGTATTGCATCGCTCCGGTTGGGGCGCTCTGGTACCGTAATCGGTAGCGTCGAGGACACCAATGCGTTCATCGACTCTCTCTACGTCCCAGGCCCCATCGACGGACTCGCGAGGGAGTTCTTCAACGAAGAATCACCCGCCGGCGAACTCCTAATATTGTTAGGAAGCGCTGGGGACGGCAAGACCGCGATATTCGGCCACGCGTTCCGTGCCTCCGAAGCCGGCTGGCTGGACCCAGAACTCATCAATCTCGACGCAACGGAGTCGACTAGTACAACACGGACGGAAACGGAGCAATTGAGCCAGTTCCTCGAGGAGATCACGGAACAGCTAGGTGAAGCTGATGAACCTCGCCGCGGACTGGCTATCAATCTCGGACTCGCGTTGGATTTCTTCCGAACGGGTGAGAACGCCGACCGGTTCGAAGCCATCCATACGGCTATCAAGGAAGCCCGGAATCCCCAGAACTTCGAAGAAGGATGCCTTTACCAGTCGGATGAGGGGATTACCGTCGCCAACCTCTCACACAGACGGTTATTCGATACGCATCCATCGACCCTCGGTGATGGCTTCCTGAACGATCTCGTCGCCCGGTTTGACCACACGAATGCCAGTTCCCCATTCGCGTCAATTTCGGAGGAAATCGCCGATGCAGCGAGTACCAACCCAATCGCGTACAATCTCCATCAGCTTACCAACCCAGAGGTTCGCGATTCCCTCGTCCGGTTGCTAGCTGCGAAGGTTATCATCTCGAACGAGTATCTCAACCCGCGGCGAGTCCTCAACTACATCTCGAAGGTGCTTCTACCGCCCTCGATAATCGAGGAACTTGAGGACGGAACGGAATCCAAGTTCGAATCGCTCACCGACGCGGGCGTCTCCGCCGAGCGATTGTACCTCTGGAACTCGGTGTACGACGTGCTCTCGAAGCCGGGAGACGAGAGTTCCCGCTTAGACCCATGCACCGTGTTCAGTCTCGAGTTCGATGAGGAGATACTGGCCATCCAGAGCGACAACAGAGAACTCGACCTCGAAGAGGATAGACATGGGTTCGAGTTGCTGTCCCCTGAATCGTTGACTCGGACCGTAATCCGGATGCGTCATTTAACAAAGAATAACGAGATAGATTACAAAACCGAGGAACGATCATCGCCGTTCACCCAGTTCGCTGCCGCACGATCTGTTCTCGACCATTTATGGCACCAACAGGTCGAAGATGAGGAGTTGGTGGATGAAGCTGCAGATTTCATGGACGAGACCTACGGAGCGGTGGTGTCTGCGATTAAGCGCTGGTCGCAGCAATCACACGAGGGGGACCTGGTCCGTATCGCCGATGGGCGTGATTCCATCGAATACCAGTTCCTTGCGGAATGGGAGCGGGAGAGCGCAACTCTTGATAGGAAGGAGTCAATGAACAGAACGACTGAAGAAACCCAACTTGGGAAGCTCTGGCTTTCGTTCGAGAACGAGGTCTCTATCCCTTTATCCTACGAGCTCTACCGACTCCTGTCGTTAATCAACCAAGGCTACAATCCAGATGCAGTCAATCCAGAGGAGTCCGAAGGGGTTCGGTTGCTACACTCGCAGCTCTCGCAGTTTACTGATAAACACGACGAACTCCAAGTCCGTGATTACGGGGACGAACTAATCTTCAAGCTACAAAAGAAGCAGGGCTTCAATCCAGGTATCGAGTTTATTGGCTCATGACCGAAAAGCAACATCTCACTGGTGATGCCCCGGAACGAACCCTCGCTGGAGGTATCTTCCCGTTTTCTGCTCGTGCGAACGCCCGGGAAGGGATATTCAGCGATATCCTCGCCGTCGTCCTCCAATGTAACCCCACGGTCACGGTTGATGAAGAGTTCAAAGACCGGTTCCTTGAGCTTGAATCGAGTGAACTCGATTTGGAATCCGATATCGACCACGCACGCATTTGGGAGGTGTACAAGGAGAAATACACGGCCACGACAACGGGTGAGAATCTCATCGCTGTCCCGTTCAATCCGGAGATTCCGAAACGAATCAAGCCTGTGAACAGCAACCAGTGGGGGACCTGGTACCGACTGCATATGAGCCGGCTCGAGGATGAGTCGCTGGTGCTTGACGAAGACCTCCACGACCGGTTCCGGACGAAACTCGACAGCCTGGAACCATCCAATATCTTCGAGCGGGCAATCGTGGATATTGTCAAGACCTTCAAGACACGACCCCAGGATGACGAGGACTCACTGGAACCGCTCCGACCCTACATTCCAGCTGTCCAAGATAACTTCCGAACGGATTTGGAAGCCTGGTGTATGAATGATTTGGAGTCGGACTCAGATTGGCTTCGCGGATGCCAGGACCTCATCGGCATCCACTTCTTCATGTACTACGTGCAGGTCGCGTTGAACCTCAGGGAGGAATGGGAGCGGTTCACCGACCCTGACTCGGAGGAGGTCTACACGCCGGAAATGGTCCCGATTCCATTCGGCGTCGAAAGCGAACGTGCCAGCCTCGACCGGCCGTTCGTTCAAATTTGGAAGGGGAGCAGAGGGGTCGAATTCTCGGTTCGGCAGGATATCTACGATTCATGGGGGCGACTGGCCGTCATGCGGATACTGAACAATACACTCGCGGAACACGATCAACGACCGGATCATCCGGTCACACTGACCGAGGCGAAGCAGAGGCTCAGCGAGGAGAGTCGCATGACAGCCATCGTATCCATGTACGAGTACCTGCCAGATACCGAGCCTCCCGATTCTGCAACGACGGAATCTCTTGTGACGGCGGCAACCGAGTTGGTGGAGGCCATCGATAACTACTACCGATACGATGTAGACGATGCCGCACCCCTCAGCATGGGCGTCCGTGGGGTGCGGCGCCTGGCAGATGCCGAATGGAGATATCTGTGTCGGAAACGCGGCCGGCCTGGGTTCCGGTTCCAGATGGCCGATGAAACGTTGGCGTTCCTCGCGAGAGTGTTCGCCGAGAGTGAAACACGTGGCAAAGGGAACCTGAGCTTCAAGGAGTTCATCGGTTACCTTGCTGACCGGGGCATCGAGTTGGACCCAACAAGTCAGTCGGCTGCGCGGGAGAGTCTAGAGAGCATGGGACTGCTTGAGCAGGAAAGCGATAGCGGAGAATCAGTCAATGTCAGAACCTATTAGACGCTGCTTCGAGAATCGCATCGAGAAGTACCTAACCACGAACCCACCACAGGACGGGCAACTCCTCGCCGTCAGCTACGATGACATCAATCGGGCAGACCAGTTGGCGAAGGCGCTATGGGAGTTGTCAGGCGAGAACCTCGCAACCCTGCAGCTCGGAGACGACGAGAACGAAATCCCCGCGTACACTAGAGAGAACTCGACCACGTTGTACATAGTGCGGGTTCGGTCGGATTTATCTGCGGACCGGCGCTCCTTCGAGGTGACCCAAGGGTTCGGAACGGGACTCCGGAACTATCTCCTCGATGGAAGCATCGAGAATCGTAACGCAGCTGGGTTCCTCATCCTCGACCGTAGTGCTGACATCGACACGCTCGAAGCTGCGGAGTCCCTCAGCGAAGAGGGCCGCTTCCTCAGCCCTGAATCGATTCGAGCGGACCTCCTGGAGACAGAGACGGTTCAGACCTCGGCTGGTCGGGTCGTTCTCCGAGCCGTCGAGACCTTTCTCGAGGATAATCTCGACGCAGCGGATGGTAATGCGCTCCTGGAGCAGATCTCGCATATCAGATACGCGGTGGAGGACGAGGACCTCAATGACCTCGCATCAGGTATCGGAGGGTTGCCCGAGATGTTGCATTTCGATGTCCTCAAGGAGGATTTCTTCGAGTTGGAGTTGGCCGAGGATGGTGCGTACGTGGAGTTCCTCGAACTCCTACAGAACGCCCACGGACAGGCAGAAATCTTAAGGGAAGCATTTGCACCCGGTGCAGATACCAGTGAAACCCTCAGGTCGGAGTACAACGAGGAGTTTGTGGAGGCGCACGCTACAGATTCAGACTGGACAGAAGTATCGTTCAAGGAGGTCCGTCAAGGCGGTCGGGATACTGTCATCGAGGAGGAAGAGGAAGAAGAAGGGGACGACGAGGAAGAAGAGGAGAGCGAAGACGACGATGGTGACACAGAGGAAGATGGCGAAACACAGAGCATCATCAGTGAGGAGGCCAATGGGGGATCTGATGAGGTCGAGGACGATTCACCATCGATGCCCGGTTTCGATAACTACGAGATATCGTCATCGGAGGTGGTCGACTCCGGGGCGATTCAAGGCCGGTTCACCAAGGCCGACAGGCGGCACGTCCTGAGATGTCCCGCCGCAGAAGACCCTATCGAACTGACGATATATCTCGATGACTCGCTCGACGGTATAAACTACGTGTGTAGGCCACCGGTCGATGACGACACGGTCAGCGTCGAGGGCTCAGCCATCACGTACCACATGCTACCGGAGGACACCGATGAGATTCGTTGGGAACGGTTCGAAGTCTATCTCGGACGGACAGATAGAAATGCGTACCCAGATATTCAGTTCGACATTGCGGTGGTGCCACAGTGGTGGTACGATGCACTGGACTGTATCGAGCTTAATATCGATAGAGAGAGCGACGAGCCTCGCTTCGTTCTCGAAGATACGGATTCGATGTTTGTCGAACCTCCCGGGCTGTTGGGTAGGGGACAAACCGCATCCAAATCGGTGACCGATAATAACCAGCCGATATTCATCGATGCGCCCACCAGAATTTATCCACAACCCACGCGGAACGATGACGATGTAGCGGTCCGACCGTTCGTATTGCGGCCCGATGAATCGGCTCCGACGGCGGCGGCAATTCCGATTCTGGCCTTTAACGAAGTCCCAGAAATCTCGACGAAATCAGTCCGCTTACCGCTCGCCGTTGAGGCCATCGTCGGTACCGACGACTGGGGTGAGGAGCCATTGATGATTGAGTCCGCAGAGGTCGATGATGGGGTGATTACGGCTGCAGGTCGTCGCTTCAAACCCGAAAATCCACAGCTTCGCGAAATCGTGGAAATCGAAGAGGAATTCGTCGATGAAGGACAGCCGCATCCACGGACATCAAACGGGCAGACCCTTGAAAGCGACACCACCCTTGCCGAGGAACTCGACCTCCCCGAGAATCTGCATAATGCCTACGGCCGGTTATTCGAACACTTCGCGGAACGGGGAACTACACCGTCCACAGACCCCTGGGATGCAGAAACACGGACAAGGGTCCGGGATGTTGTCGACGAGTACACCGCTACCACCTCACAGGAGCTGGACAGCGACGACCATGGAGCGATTCGGAAAATCGGCCTCATCCACCTCCAGCACGGGGAAGCACAATCGTGGGTGAGTTCATTCAACCCACTAATGCTCGCCTACGGGTACCGGATTATCGATTGGCGTGAGAACACGCTCGCTGGCGATGGCCTGACTGGCGGCTTCTCCGACGAAGCGCTAGCCTCCTACCTGTCTCCTTCCGGGCTGTTACCGTATCGGAGTCAGGGGGGGGATATGGACCCGTTCCGTGGGCGGTCGTTGACGAACCACTCTATCTGGATGCGGTACTCGCAAATCGAATCCCAAGGTTCCGAGACACCCGATTACATGCGTGACCTAACCGAAGAGAAGGTCCTCGAATTCTACGAGACCTTCTCTTGGCTGTTCGCCATCCACCCAGATCGGCCGCTCACAATCAACTTCTTCAACATGGGAGGGTTGGAGAGCTGCCTACGAGGGCTCGTCGATGTGTTCGAAACACTCCAAGACGAGGGGAAGCCATGCCCCAACGTTGAACTCCGTGTGTACGGCAGCGGAAAGCAAGGACGAGCACTCGATCGTTTCTTCAGTTCGACCGATGAGGACGCGATATTCAGCGGTTCGACATCCGAAATCGCCGACAAACTCAGGTCGAAGCTCACCTACACACACCCCAATGCCGACGAGAATTTACGAGAGGCCCAGCTGACGTTCTTCAGAGGGGTTTTGAATCCGGAATTCTCCGCTCTAGAGATAAACGAACTCCCGGATAGACTTCTCCGAGAGGGCCTCCTCCCTCAGGAATCCAGCCGAATCGAGCGCCAATCCGGCCGCCGACAGTACACGAACGGGTTCAGTTGTGGGATGAGCGACAGCAAGCCGATTCATCGGGCCGCGAGATACGCCAACCGAATCGAATATGGACATCGGAATAATGAGCAATACGGACCAAACAGCAAAATCGCACGCACCGTAAAATCGGACCGGCGGGCACGCTTCGATGATATCCTTGAGCACTCGGCATGGGCGGTTCATATCGAGCCACCAGTCGGCATCGAGTTCTACACTGATGTGGACGAGACAGCAACAGGCAATCGCTCCCCCCTCGTCATCCACTACGATGACACGAGGACTGAGTCCACAGGGTACGACATCATCACGACAACAAATCGCCAAGATCTCTACGTCGACGCCTTGGAGAGCGATTTGAACGAAATCGATCGACAAGGGACGACCGATCCAGGCCGAATTCTCGATATTCTGGCCGCGATTGAAGGCGGCTCGGTAACCGAACTGCAACGAGCGGATACTACCCGGGTCAAAGAACTCATTGGGATGGCGGGAACGCTCGTCCTCTCGAGGACGATCCTCCGACGATACCTGCCCAGGTATGCATGGGTTGCCATTAATTTGGCCGACGAGGTACAGCACGATCGCTCTCGGCGCCATGCACGACATGGGATACTGAACTTCGTCGAACCCGGACGAGCCAGTGATGACTTCATGTTCATCGGTATCCCGAAGCGGGGTGACGATGATGGTGAACTCTCACTGAAACTCTGGTTCGCAGAAGCGAAAGGCGGGACAGCGAATTCAGCGGGCGGAGTCGGGCAGGTCGAAGAAACGGTCGAGCGGATGCAATCGAAATTCAAGCCATCCGAACCCCGTGCCGACACGGAGATACTACGGGCCGCCGTGGGACGACTGATAAACGAGGGAGCAGCACGACTCCAGACCTACTCGCTACTGGACTCCGAAGAAATGGAGATAGTAACGGGACACCGTGAAGCACTCCTCAACGGGGAGTACGACGTAGAACTACTCAAGGACAGGCATGGAGCGACCGGCGAGGTCGTCAGCGTCGGTGGTTCGGAACTCCAGCAGGAAATCACCCGCAGCGATTCGACACGTATCATCGAGGTCCCGGTCGACGTTGTAAAACTGCTCGAGAATCCCGACCTTGAGGGCTATTTCCCGGGTTACGACGTGGATTTAGAATTGGGATTCGAAAGCACCTGAAACTGGTTATCAGTTCATTACCTGGCAGCTATCTCCGGCACAGATTGACGTGGATGGGGCAAAACCGATACGTGGTGTACACCACCTTAACATCTCTCAACAGTTCAGTTCCGTTCCAAACGGGAGACACGTTCGTCTACAAAGCTTACACAACCACATCAGAGTAATCTGACATCTAGGTTAAACTAGTCAGGGAACACTACACCGTTATCACTCCCGGTACGTCCAATTCGAGTTCGCTCACCTTCATCGAAAAACCGAACTCGACCACGATCCTCATGACTGATCCGGTAGTATACAACCACACTGTCACGGTCGAGGGAACGGAATCCGTAGTCTACCGCCAAAACGAAACGGCCGTTCCGCTCTCACAATATCTTCCTAGTTTGGAAAGGCAAACGCTTAGGGGAAACCAATCCGCTCGGCTTCAACGGCGGCCATTACCCCTCTAACTGCCAAAGAATAGGCCCGATGAACCCTTGCTACATTCGCGCTCTGTATTCAGCACGCCGTTTGTGACACAGGTTCGGAGGGTTTCAACAGAACCTAAATTGAGATATTTCAGTGATACGTGGGACAGGACGAGGGAGAGCACACTACACTATAAGTATCAATGTGACTCATTGCCTCTCAATCGAATGGCAGCATTGTCCAAACCAGATTGGCTCGAACCGCGTGAATATCAGAATAAAGCCGTACAAGCATGGGTAAATAGCTCAGGACAGGGGATCTTGAATATGGCGACGGGAACAGGCAAAACCGTCACTTCCCTATTGGCAGCATCCCAGCTTGCGTCACTCCAAGACGACTCATTAGCTCTCATCGTTGCTGCCCCGTACCAACATTTAGTGGACCAATGGAAGTCCGATCTAAATAATTTCGGCGCTTCGCCTATTCTCGCCTATCAGTCACGAACCCGTTGGACAGATTCGTTGGCTAGCCAAATCACTGAATATAACTCCGGAGTTAGAGATACACTCGCCGTCATAACGACACATAAAACATTCTCTAGTGACCACTTCCAGAATCTTATCGACCGTCTCAACGGGGCTCGCACGATGCTCATCGTAGACGAAGTCCATCACATGGGAGCCCCACACCTTCGATCGTCGCTCCCACAGAGTATTCGGGCTCGACTAGGGCTATCTGCAACTCCACAACGGTGGTATGATGAGGAGGGGACAGAGGCACTAACGAATTATTTCTCAAACGGAGTTGTGTTCGAGTATGGGCTTGAGGAAGCTATCGAAAACGGGTATCTCGTTGAATACTACTATATTCCTCACATCATCGAGTTAACTGAGGAAGAACAAGAAGAGTACCTCGCGCTTTCGCGATCAATTGGCAAGCGTATGGCCGCTGTGAGCGGTGATATCGGTGACACGGATTCGCAAGCAGATGAAACGCTCAAGCAGTTACTGTTTAAACGGGCTCGGTTGGTCGGCTCTGCAGCAAATAAACTCCCGAAACTCCGTGATTTACTCGTCGAGACTGGCCTCGAAGATCTGCATCATACACTTGTCTATAGTGGTGATGGGAGTGTTGGAGAAGAGGGTGAAGAAACCAGACGGCAATTGGAAGCAATTACTGAGCTCATGGGTAAGGAATTGGGACTCAAAATCCACCAGTTCACCTATGAGGAAAATCAGACAGAACGTGAACGTCTCTTAGACAAGTTTGAGGCTGGTGTGCTCCAAGCACTGGTCGCCATCAGGTGTCTCGATGAGGGAGTCGACGTGCCTGCAACACAGACGGCATTCATTCTCGCCAGCTCATCCAATCCACGCCAATTCATTCAGCGACGTGGACGGATCCTTCGGACACACGCAGACAAGGACCATGCAATAATCCATGACTTCGTCGTAGCACCCCCGACTGAGGTTCGCATGTCGGGTGAGAACTCGCTCTTTTCCCTCGAGCGAAATCTCGTTCAGAAAGAGCTCCAACGTGTGAGTACCTTCGCCGACTCAGCCCGAAACCACCCGGATGCGTCTATTCCGGGCATCCCAACATCTACCGGCTCAATACGCCAACTAAAGAAAGATTTTAACCTACTTGATGTATGATCGCTATTCATAATGAGTAGCCAGGATCTTCCTGAAGGCGTTGACGAAGAAACGATAAAGCGCATGATGAGGCGCGTTCTTGAGGCGGAGAAAGACAAACTTCACATGGGTAATCCGATCGGCATCAATGACGACATTGAATCGATAATTGAGGACGAAATCAAATAGATGGAGTTAATTACACTCAAGATTCAGAATTTTCGGCAGTTCTATGGCAAACAGGAGATCCATTTCTCAACAGACTCGGATCAGAACGTAACAGTCATTCGCGGGTCGAACGGGTCCGGGAAGACGACGCTCTTGAACGCGTTTACCTGGTTGTTCTATGAGAACATCTCACTTCCACGGCCGGATAAACTAGTGTCTGAACGCGCTCTTGCAGAAGTTAGCTCTGGAGACACGGTCACGGTCAGTACCTCTCTCGAATTTGAACACGAAGAGACCGAATATGAGGCGACGCGCGTCAAGGAGTTCCGCAAGCGCGAAGGAATTTCAGCCGTCGAGCAGTCAAGCGAGATGCGGCTAGAGTACACTGACGAACACGGGAATTTGAAGACGCGCTCTAACCCGGGCAATATGCTCAACCAGATTATGCCCGAGCGTCTGAAAGATATCTTCTTCTTCGACGGGGAGACCATCGATGAACTTTCCGCCATCGATGGCCAGGGGAAAATCCGGGAGGCCATCCGGAATATCATGGGCCTATCTATTCTGGAGCGCTCTACGAGGCATCTTGAACATGCAGTCGAGAAGTATGAACGAATAGCCCAGGAACAAGGGAGCGAGGAGCTGTCGAATCTCATCTCTGAAAAGCAAGAGCTCACCCAAAAGATTGCCACCAAAGAGGACACCCTCCAAAGCCACCGGCAATCGAAATCTAAAACGGAAGAGGAGGTTTCCGATATTGAAGAGCGGCTGAGTCAACTTGAGGGAAGTCGAGAGCTCCAGACTGAGCGCGATAACCTGAAAAGAGACATCGCGGAAGTCAAATCGGACATCGATGCGATTAACGATGATATCGCCCGCGAAATCTCGGAACGTGGTTTCCTGCCATTTGCCATGCCCGCAGTCGAAGAGACTGGCAAAATGTTGCAAAAGAAGCGTGAGAAAGGCGAGATTCCCTCCGACATCAAGACCCATTTCGTGGATGACTTACTCGAACTTGAGGAATGCATCTGTGGCCGCCCACTGAAAGAAGGAACAGACTCGTATAATGAAGTCAAGGGCTGGCGTGAACGTGCTGGCTCGACTGAAATCGAAGAGACGGCCATGTCAATTGTGGGACGCCTGAGTGAACTCGGTGGCGATCAGGAAAAATTGTACTCGGAGATTGAACGACACCTGGAGAGGCGCGCGCAGAAAGCCGATAAGCAACAACAGATTGAGGAGCGACTTGATGAAATCAGCTCCCAGCTGAGTGACGAAGAACAAGAGAGTATTAGCGATCTCGAAGAAAGACGGAGTACTCTTGAGGGGAAAATTGGCAAGTACGAGGCCAAAATTGAGAACCTAGAGTCGGGAATTGAGGACCTCAAAGACGACCAAGAGACGCTCGAAAAAGAGATTTCTGAGGCGAAAGAGGAAGACGAAAAGGCCCGGCTGGCTCGCAGGCGAGCACAGGCAGCAGCCCACCTACAACACCAGATTTCAACGCTCTTCACGAAGTACCAAGACGATGTTCGTCAAAGCGTTAACGACCGAGTCAACGAGATATTCCAGAACATCATCGCAAAGGACTACTACGCGAAAATCGCGGAGGACTACACTCTCCAGATCCTGAAAGACGTCGGCGAAACGTCCCAGATCCCGGTGGCACAGTCACAGGGAGAACGGCAAGTAGCAAGCCTGTCGTTCATCGCGACGCTCATCTCGCTGGCGCGTAAGAGATACGAGTCAGATGAAGATGCCACGTATTTCAAGGGTGGCATCTACCCGATGATCATGGACTCTCCCTTCGGGTCACTAGACCCAACGTATCAGACACGCGTGAGCCGTATGCTTCCAGAGATGGCGCGGCAAGTCGTGGTCATGGTAACGCAGGCTCAGTGGAGCGAAGAGGTAGCTAATGAGATGGAGCACGTTGCCGGTGAGCGGTACTACTTGGATTACCATGACCCCGCAGAGGATCCGGACACGGAATACGAATACACGGAGTTGGTCAGAAAGACCGGAGGTGACTACTAATGTCGTCAGGCGGACTTACGTTCAAATACGAGAATAACGAAGCGTTCGAAGAACTGGCTGATGGGGACTCCCCCATCTTCGATTCCCGGGTTAGGTTCCTTGTTTTCGCGGCGAGCGTCGGCTATGCCGAGGACCGAATCGTCGAAGATCCGGGTGAGGATAACTACATCCGATGGAACTACATCGGACAGGATAGCCAACTGTCGGTGATCACGGCTTCGTTGGCCTATGCTGTGACGGAAGAGCCAGAAATTATTCTGGACCCACACGACCAGTTCGACGTCTTGCACCGGTATGGTGCAGGTGGCTCCCGGCTCATCAAGCAGGAAGTCGTTGATGCACCAGGCGATAATCTAGATAATCTCATAGACTTCCTCCAGGACCATCGTGATGAAGATGAGATGAAGGAGCGCGTGGGCGTACTTGAGGAAATCGAGAAAGAAATTAGCAGCCTCAAACCGTCCGCAGAGTAGCAGCATAACGAGATCACCTTATGACTCGCCATACAGACACCTGGGTTTTCAATATCGAGTCGGAAGTTTGGGACGAGTGCCTCGGTCACGGGACCAGTGCGGAGAGTGACGCAGCCGGCCCTCCCCGATTCGGCTTCATGAATTCAGATGATGTCGCACCAAGTGACTTCCAGGCTGGAGACATTGCCCTAGCGCGAATCGTCTCGGACGATTCCGGCATCGGAGCAGTCTTCGAAGTAGAGCGGGTCGTCTCCGCGGACGATGCCTCTCATTCGGTCCCTGGGCGAGACTTCGACTGGATCGTCTACTGTGACACGATCCAGGATGAGTTCAACTCGATCTATCGAGAGAACTGGCAGCGGTTTGCAGAAGTTTCCAATGCCGATCTTGAAGAGGTAAAGACGCTCCCCACAAAACATATCGTCAATCTCCGTCCCACGTTCAAGCAGACGTACATTGACGGGCTCCTAGAACACGACAGTGTGACGGAATCCGTCCGCACGCGGCTTGAGAATTCGCGTAAGTCTGGCAACGGGGACACTCCCTCCATTTGGGTTGAGAAAACGGAGATTGAGGGGCGCGACTACAAGCAGGAGGGAGACCTCCAACTCGGCAACGCCCTCTATTCGCCCAGCCAAGACAAGCAGGGGCGAGACACGTACGCGACGATGCGGGAAGCTTCGGAGGGCGATATCGTCCTGCACCTGCTCCAGGACAAGGGACAACTCGTAGGGGTTTCTTACATCGACTCCGAATTGGAAACGGAATTCGCGGGGCTCCCCGAATTTGACTGGACGGCTGCCCAGCAAGGCTACCGGCGGTGGCTCGCTGACTACCAGGAGCTCGATGATCCAATCGAAATTTACGATGCGGTGCTTGACCGGGCAGAGTACAAACCCCTCTTGGACGAAATTCTCGAAGAGTACAGCAACATCTTCTACGACAAGAACCGACAGCTCGTCCAAGGCGGATACTTCACGCAGTGCCCGGACCAGCTGACTGATCTTCTCGCGTCCACCTCGACAGAGCTGCGTGAGGAACTCACCGACCGCGGGTATGATCCATCCCGGCCTCCCGATGTACTCACCCCCGCAGGCGAGTACGAGGGCGTCACGGAGTTGACTGACGATGTCGCAGACCGGCTTGAACGAACCCAGGGTACGTCCAACTGGTTGAGCGACCAGCTTGCAGACCCCATCGTCCGCGACTGGACGGACGCACTCTCAGGCGTGAGCGCTGACGCAGCCGTAACGTCCGCGGAAGCGGTCAAACTTCAGCAGATCCAGGCTCTGTATGAAGACTGCAAAGCGGAGTTGGAAGCGACCGCGGAGCGACTCCAATCTGGGACGTATCACTCCCTGTCACCCGATGCAACGCTGTTCATCGCCCTGTTCCGGCGCCTCCAGAGTGCCGCAGGCATGACGCCGAACCTCAACGCGGTGCGGTTCAGAGCACTCCGGGATGACCAGTATCGTGTTACAACGTCAGAGGGAGACACAGACACGCCCGAGCACCCCCTTGCGGAACACATCCAGGAGACCGGCGCGCGCATTCACAAGCTCACGGCACCACCGGACAACTGGCTCACGGCGTACGAGTACGCTGCATTCGCCTTCGGGGAATCCGACCAGGGACTGTGGGAGGATCTGTCACCTGACGACGTCGTGCTCTTCCACTCTCGCAGCGAGCCAGCGTGGGAGGCACTCGACGAACAAGCAAGCTGTATTCTCGGTGCAGGCATTATCGGTGCGCTAACGACCAAACCCCAAGACGAATCCTGGTGGTACGATGAGCGACCCAATACGCCGAAAGATCAGTCGTTCCCCTATCTTGTGACGTTCGACCGACTCTACGCTACTGGCGATATTGAGGACATCGAGTTCTCACGATCTATCCTGAGCAAGGACACCACGGAGGCAAACGCCGATCTCACAGCCCTGACGGCCAACGGAATGCCCTTCGAGACGGTGGACACCATCTGCAATGATACCGCAGAGACTGGCTTTCCTCGCCACCGTATCCAGGAGCCACTCGATACGACGGCGGACTCGGAACCTGGCCGTGCACTCGTGAACGCTATCACAGCGCACCTCAAGGAAGTCCCCCCAGTTGCGATCCACAAATCGTTTACTGGGGCTCTCGATACGGAGTCACTCCTTGATGGGCTATACTTCCCGGATGAGCTCGGTGAAACCATCATCGAACAGATCCAAGCAGCGCTTCAGGCCGGTGACCACATCATTCTGACTGGACCACCCGGAACCGGAAAGACCGAGATCGCCGACCGCGTCGTCCAGTCGCTCGCCGACCAGTATCCGTACCTCTACCCCGGCGCGGAGTTGACGACCGCGACAGCCGACTGGTCCACCTTCGACACCGTCGGCGGGTACATGCCGACCGAAACCAGCGGCGACAACACAGACGCAGATCTCGCATTCACGCCCGGTATTATCCTCAATCGACTCAAAGACACGCAGACCGGCGTTCAATCGAACGAACCCGTCATCATCGACGAGTTGAATCGCGCCGACATCGACAAAGCCTTCGGCCAACTATTCACGCTGCTCTCCGGGCAATCCGTCCAACTCCCCTTCACGCGAAACAACCGCGAAATCGAACTCCTCACCACCGACCATCTCGACGGCCTGCCCGCCGAACACCAGTACGTCGTCCCCGACTCCTGGCGGATCTTCGCCACCATGAACACGTACGACAAAACCTCACTGTACGAGATGAGCTACGCATTCATGCGGCGCTTCGCATTCATCCGCGTTCCCGCTCCCGAATTCACCACCGGTGACGACGACACCGCACGCAGCGACCTGACGAGCGAGATGGATGCGTACATTGAGGCTTGGGACGGGCTTGACCCGAGCGACGAGGAACGCGACGCGATCGGGCAAGTGTGGAAACACACGAACCAAGCTGTTGACGATCGGTCAATCGGCCCTGCGATCGTCCGCGACATGCTCGCATACGTAACGAACCGCCGTACCACCGCAGCAGACGATCTCTCAGAGCGCGTCACCGAGGCCGTGATCAGTTACATTTTCCCACAGCTCGAAGGCGTCCCGGAGCGCAAGCAAATCATTACACACATCGCGGCCGTCGACGCAACCGACAGTGGTACGCTCAGAACCGCTGCGAGCGACATGCTCCAAGTCA
>LFCJ01000677.1_pt1 | contig 22107 bp, 24 predicted proteins | sample 643141 | NCBI WGS metagenome assembly LFCJ01 (sample SAMN03766243, study PRJNA286221) | soda lake metagenome | biome: soda lake; feature: Kulunda steppe; material: water; isolation source: sample B1-Br-g2 brine of Lake Bitter-1 | place: Russia: Kulunda steppe | collected 2010-07
AAGCTGGAAGCTGGAAGCTGGAAGCTGGAAGCTGGAAGCTGGAAGCTGGAAGGCAGCATGAAACCTCCTCCGCTTGGGTCAAGACTTTGCTTCCAGCTCCCGACGAAGCAGGGGAGGTTTTTCTTACAGCTTAAAGCTTACAGCTCCCCGAAGGGGATCAGCTTACAGCTCCGCGCGCAGCGCGGCTTCCTCCAGCTCCTCCTCGGCGGCAAGCCACTCGGCCTCGAGATCGTCCAGCTGCGACTTGAGCTCGCCCTGGCGGGCCAGGGTGGCGGTCAGCTCCTCCTTGCGCCCGGCGTCGGTGTAGAGCTCGGGGTCGCCCAGGGCCTCCTCCACCGCGGTGAGCTCCGCCTGGACCTTCTCCATGGCCCGCTCGGCGCGGTCCCGGACCTTCTTCAGCGGACGCAGTTTCTCGCGCAGCTCGGCGGCGGCGCGTCGTGTCGCGCGGCGATCCTCCTTCGGCGCCTCGCCCCCCGCCTGGCGCTCGCCCTTCTCCGCCCTGGCCTCGCGGCGCTCGCCCTCGAGCCGCGCCTTGAGCCAGGCCCGATAGTCCTCCAGGTCGCCGTCGAAAGGCTCGACCCGATGGTCGGCCACCCGCCAGAACTCATCCACGGTGGCGCGCAGCAGGTGGCGGTCGTGGGAGACGATGATCACCGTGCCCTCGAAGGCCGCCAGCGCCTCGGTGAGCGCCTCGCGCATCTCCAGGTCGAGATGGTTGGTGGGCTCGTCGAGCAGCAGCAGGTTGGGCTTCTGCCAGGCCACCAGAGCCAGCGCCAGCCGCGCCTTCTCGCCGCCGGAGAAGCGCCCCACCTCACCGAAGGCGTCGTCGCCCTGGAAGCCGAAGCCACCCAGGAACTTGCGGATATCCAGGTCCGCGGCCGTCGGCGAGAGCCGCTGCACATGCATGAAGGGGGTCGAGGCCAGATCCAGCCCCTCGAGCTGATGCTGGGCGAAATAGCCGATGGCCAGGTGCTCGCCGGGCACCCGCTTGCCGGCCAGCAGGGCCAGCTCACCGATCAGCGACTTGATCAGCGTCGACTTGCCGGCGCCGTTGGGCCCCAGCAAGCCGATGCGCTGCCCGGGCAGCAGGGTCAGCTTGACGTCATCGAGCTGGACGGTCTCGTGGCCGGCAGCATCCCGGTAGCCGAGCCGCGCCTCGTCCAGCACCAGCAGCGGGTGGGAGGTCTTGTCCGCCGCCGGAATGGTGAAGTGAAAGGGGGAGTCGGCGTGGGCCACGGCAATATCGCCCATGCGCTCGAGCATCTTCAGGCGGCTCTGGGCCTGGCGCGCCTTGGTGGCCTGGGCCCGGAAGCGGGCCACGAAGCGCTCGATCTCCTCGCGCCGCGCCTGCTGCTTGGCCGCCTCGGCCTGCTGCAGGGCCAGCTTCTCGGCCCGGGTGCGCTCGAAGGTGGAGTAGTTCCCCCGATAGAGCACCAGCGTCTGGCGGTCGAAGTGTGCGATGTGGTCGCACACCGCGTCGAGAAAGTCGCGGTCGTGGGAAATCAGCAGCAGGGTACCGGGGTAGCGAATCAGCCACTGCTCGAGCCACAGCAGGGCATCCAGGTCCAGGTGGTTGGTGGGCTCGTCGAGCAGCAGCAGGTCGGACGGCATGAACAGGGTGCGCGCCAGGTTGACCCGCATCCGCCAGCCGCCGGAGAAGTCCGACAGCGGACGCGTGAGGTCCGCCTGGACAAAGCCCAGCCCCACCAGCAGCTGTGCTGCCCGGGCCGGGGCGCTGTAGCCGTCCAGCGCCTCGATGGCGCCGTGCAGCTCCGCCTCCCGGTGGGCGTCGCCGGCCTCCCGGGCCGCCGTCAGGGCGGCCTCGGTCCGGCGCAGCTCGTGGTCGCCGTCGAGCACATAGTCGACGATGGCACGCTCCAGGGTCTCCACCTCCTGGGCCATATGGGCGATGCGCTGGCCGCCGCTCATCTCGACCTCGCCGCGATCCGGGGCCAGTTCGCCGAGCAGCAGCTTGAACAGGCTCGACTTGCCGGCGCCGTTGGGGCCGACGATGCCCGCCTTGTGGCCGGCGTGGAGGGTCAGGTCGGCCCCTTCCAGCAGGGCCTGGGTGCCGCGTTGCAGGGAAACTTGGCGCAGTGCGATCATGCGAGCTCCACGGGCAGTGCATGGAGGCCGCCGCCATGCCGGCGACGACCAGGGAAATGAACGACGATTCTACCGAAATGACGGCGATCATGCGGGCCCGTCTATCCCGGGCGCCACTGTGGGAGTTTGCCCTGGCGCTCTATGGTCGGCCGGGGGTCGAGGCGGCCTGCCTGGCCCTGCAGGACAAGGGCGGCGTCGACGTCTGCGAACTGCTGTGGCGCTGCTGGCTGCTGCAGCATGACGCCCGACCCGGCCCCCGGGCGGAAGCCGGCGTGGCAGAAGTGCGGCGCTGGCAGCAGGAGATCACCTTGCCGCTACGCCAGCTGCGCCGCCGGCTGAAGCCGGAGGCGATGACCCGCAGCGGGGTCGCCGAGCTGCGCGAGACCCTCAAGCGCGCCGAGCTGGAGGCCGAGCGCGAGGCCCTCGGGCGGTTGGAGCGACTGGCTCTGGAGGACACCGGGGACCTGCAGCCGGCAGTCGGCATCTCCGCCGAAAAAGCCCTGGCAGGCGCTCTCCAGCTGCAGAAAAAAACCCATCTTTCAACGCTCCATACGCTGATTGCCTCGCTTGACCCTCCCCCGGGGCCACGCTAGCCTGAAAATACATGTGCGGGCGCCATGTCCGCGCCGTGCCTGTCATTTTCGCAAGAACATGACCACTAAACTGGTAAGGGGACTACAAGAATGAAGGCAACCAAGCTGATGACCACGGCCACCGTCGGTGCCCTGCTCTTCGGGATGTCCGCGGCCGCCCACTCCGCCAACTGGCGCTACGCCCACGAGGAGTTCGAAGGCGACGTCCAGGACGTCTTCGCCATGGCGTTCAAGGAGTATGTCGAGGAAAACTCCGACAATACGGTGCAGGTCTATCGTTTCGGCGAGCTGGGCGAGTCCGACGACATCATGGAGCAGACCCAGGCCGGCATCCTGCAGTTCGTCAACCAGTCACCCGGCTTCACCGGTTCCCTGATTCCCGAGGCGCAGATCTTCTTCGTTCCCTATCTGCTGCCCACCGATGAAGAGACCGTCATCGAGTTCTTCAACACCAGCGTGGCCATCAACGAGATGTTCCCGGAGCTCTACGCCGAGCAGGGCCTGGAGCTGCTCAAGATGTATCCGGAAGGCGAGATGATCGTCACTCTGGATGAGCCCTTCACCACGCCGGAAGAGCTGCGCGGCAAGAACATCCGCACCATGACCAACCCGCTGCTCTCGGAGACCTATCGCGCCTTCGGCGCCAGCCCCACGCCGCTGCCCTGGGGCGAGGTCTACGGCGGCCTGCAGACGGGCGTCCTCGACGGCCAGGAGAACCCCATCTTCTGGATCGAGTCCGGCGGCCTCTATGAGGTCTCCCCGAACCTGGTCTATACCGGTCACGGCTGGTTCACCACCGCCATGATGGCCAACCAGGACTTCTTCAACAGCCTCTCCGAGGAAGACCAGCAGCTGGTCCGCGATGCCAGCGAGCACGCCTACGAGCTGATCCTCGAGCACATCTCCGGCCTGGCCGACGATTCCCTGGCCAAGATCAAGGAGTCCTCCGACGAGGTCACCGTCACCCGCCTCGACGAGGAGCAGATCCAGGCCTTCCGCGATCGTGCCCCGCAGGTCGAGGAGCGCTTCATCGAGATGACCGGCGAGCGCGGCCAGGAACTGCTCGATCAGTTCCACGCCGACCTGGAAGCGGTGACGTCCGACGACTGATCGTCGCAGACACATCATCACCGCTGAGACGAAGGGGCGGCCGCAAGGCCGCCCCTTCTGTCTTCACGACCCGTGCGACGGCAATCGGGCGGCCACTCAGCGTTGGAAGCCTTGCCGGCACGGCGAAGCCGGACGGCGTACTCTCGAGGTACAACAGTGCGAATCGTGCGTGGGGAACGGAGAGGAGCCCGCCGACATGGAAATGAACGAAGACGACATTGCCGAGAAGAACTACCGCTCGACCCTGCCCGGCCCGCTGGGGGCCATCGACACCTGGATCAGCCGGACCGAGTCGGTGATCCTGGCCATGGGGGTGATCCTCATGGCCATCAACACCATCGCCAACGTGCTGAGCCGTTTCATCCTCGGCGAGAGCCTGCACTTCTCCGAGGAGGTCAACCGCATCCTGATCGTGATGATCACCTTCGCGGGCATCGGCTATGCGGCCCGCCACGGACGCCATATCCGCATGTCGGCCATCTACGATGCCGTGCCCACCGGGGGGAGGCGCTGGATGATGATCTTCATCAGCCTGTTCACCGCCCTGGTGATGTTCGTGCTCTGCTACTACTCGATCGGCTATATCTCGACGATCTACAGCCGCGGGCGCGTGCTGCCCTCGCTCAGTATTCCGGTGTGGATCATCTACCTCTGGGTTCCGCTGGGCTTCGCCATCACCGGGATCCAGTACCTGCTGACCGCCATCAAGAACCTGACCTCCCGGGATGTCTACCTATCGACCCATGTGGTGGACGGCTACAAGGACACGGAAACGGAAGTCTGATCCCGATCGAGCCCTAGCGAGGACATCTCACCATGACGACCATCATAATTTCCATCATGATCGTGTTGCTGCTGCTCGGCTTCCCGATGATGATTCCCCTGGCCACGGCGGCCTTTGTCGGTTTCTACATGACCTTTGGCGGGCTTGGTCAGATGGAAACCCTGATCCAGCAGATGATGGGTGGCATCCGCCCCACGGCGCTGATCGCCGTGCCGATGTTCATCCTGGCCGCCGACATCATGACCCGCGGCCAGTCGGCCAACCGGCTGATCAACATGGTCATGAGCTTCGTGGGCCATATCAAGGGCGGCCTGGCGGTATCCACCGCGGCTTCCTGCACCCTGTTCGGCGCCGTTTCCGGGTCCACCCAGGCGACCGTGGTGGCGGTGGGCTCGCCGCTGCGCCCGCGCATGCTCAAGGCGGGCTACAAGGACCCTTTCACCCTGGCGCTGATCATCAACTCCAGCGATATCGCCTTCCTGATCCCGCCGAGCATCGGCATGATCATCTACGGCGTCATCTCCGGCACCTCCATCGGTGAGCTGTTTATCGCCGGCATCGGACCGGGGCTGCTGATCCTGGCCATGTTCTCGGCCTACTGCATCCTCTACGCCACCATCAACAAGGTGCCCACGGAGCCGAGGGCGAGCTGGAAGCAGCGTGCCATCTCGGTCAAGGACGCGCTCTGGCCGCTGGGCTTCCCGGTGCTGATCGTGGGCGGCATCTACGGCGGCGTCTTCAGCCCCACCGAGGCCGCCGCCGCCTGCGTCCTCTATGCAGTGCTCCTCGAGTTCGTGGTCTTCCGCTCGCTGAAGCTGCACCACATCTACGCCATCGCCAAATCCACCGGCCTGATCACCGCCGTGGTGTTCATCCTGGTGGCGGTGGGCAACGGCTTCTCCTGGATCATCTCCTTTGCCCAGATCCCGCAGACGATACTCGCAGCGGTCGGCGTCAACGAGGCCGGGCCGGTGGGCGTGCTGATCGCCATCTCGGTAGCCTTCTTCGTGGCCTGCATGTTCGTCGACCCCATCGTGGTGATCCTGGTGCTGACGCCGATCTTCGCTCCGGCCATCGCCGCCTCCGGCCTCGACCCGGTGCACGTCGGGGTGCTGATCACTCTGCAGGTGGCGATAGGTTCGGCGACGCCACCCTTCGGCTGCGATATCTTCACCGCCATCGCCATCTTCAAGCGGCCCTACTGGGAGGTGATCCGCGGCACACCACCCTTTGTCTTCATGCTGGTGCTGGCCGCGGCGCTGATCATCATGTTCCCGCAGATCGCGCTCTTCCTGCGCGACCTGGCGTTCCGCTGATCCACGGCTTCCAGAGCCCATAAACCCCAGGGAGACACGCCATGTTCAATCGAATACTGGTCCCGGTAGACGGGTCCAAGGGGGCGCTGAAGGCCTTGCAGAAGGGCGTCGGCCTGCAGCTGCTGACCGGCGCCGAGCTTTACCTTCTATGCGTCTTCAAGCACCACAGTCTGCTCGAAGCCTCCCTCTCCATGGTCCGCCCGGAGAAGCTCGAGATCCCCGACGACGCCCTCAAGGAGTACGCCACCGAGATCGCCGTGCATGCCAAGAGCGAGGCGATCGAGATGGGCGTCCCGGCCGAGAGCCTGCGCGCTTTCGTCAAGGGCGGCCGGCCTTCGCGCACCATCGTCCGCTTCGCCCGCAAGCGCGAGTGCGATCTGATCGTGATCGGTGCCCAGGGCACCAACGGCGACAAGAGCCTGCTGCTGGGTAGCGTGGCCCAGCGCGTGGCCGGCTCCGCCCACTGCCCCACCCTGGTCGTCTGATCCGGATGGTATGATACTCGTGGCCGGGCCGGCACTTTACCGCCGTCGTGCGGAACCGGCCCGCCCCCGAGGAGTCCCATGGTCTCCATTCACCGGTGGCACGCTCGCGCCTGATCGCTTCTGTTCCCGTCATGGTGCTACGCGCCCAACCACACCTGCCATGGCGCCATGCGCCTAACCACAAGGCCCGTTCATGAAGAGACTGCTGACCACCGCTTCCCTGACCGCCCTGCTCGGCATCGCCCCCCTGGCGCTGGCCGCGCCGGAGACCGACGAGGGGCGCCTCGGCTACAGCCTGGGCGTGACCCTCGGCCAGAGCATCCAGCAGGACGTCGATGACCTGGACGTGGATGCCTTTACCCAGGCGATCCAGGACGTCTTCGCCGGCGGCGAACTGGCGATGAGCGACGAGGAGATGGCCGAGACCCTGATGCGCTTCCAGGAGCAGGCGATGGCCTCCCGCGAGACCGAAGCCGCCGAGCGGGCCGAGAGCAGCCGCGCCGAGGGCGAGGCCTACCTGGCGGCCAACGCCGAGGCCGAGGGCGTGGAGGTCACCGCTTCCGGCCTGCAGTACCGAGTGCTGGAATCCGGTGACGGCGCCACTCCCGGCCCCGAGGACAGCGTCGAAGTTCACTACGAGGGCACGTTGATCGACGGCACCGTCTTCGACAGCTCGCTGGAGCGCGGCGAGCCGGTCAGCTTCCGCGTCGATCAGGTGATCGACGGCTGGCAGGAAGCGCTGCAGCTGATGAGCGTCGGCGACAGCTGGGAGATCGTGATCCCCGCCGAGCTGGCCTACGGCGCCCAGGGGCAGGGCCCCATCGGCCCCCATGAGACCCTCATCTTCCACGTCGAGCTCCTCGACGTCATTGATGACTGAGCCCCATGACCTCACCCTCCCTTCCCGCCGCCGGCCTTGTGCTGGCGGCCCTCGTCGCGACACCCGCTGCCGCTGAACGCCCTCCCGACCTGCCCAGGCTGGGGCTGGAGCAGAGCGACACCAGCGTGATCGGCGTCTCGTCCGGAGGCTATATGGCCACCCAGCTGGCGGTGGCATGGCCAGAGCGCTTCCAGGGCCTCGCGGTGCTCGGCGCCGGCCCCTGGTCCTGCGCCCAGGGCACCCTGAGGCGCGCCCTGGGTCAGTGCATGACCACCCGCCTCGGCCCGCCCTCCCTCGATGAACTCGAGCAGCGCCTGGACGACTATCGCGAGCATGACCGCGTGGGCAGCGCCGAGGCACTGGCCGAACTGCGCGCCTTTGTCTGGCACGGTGACGCGGACGAGACCGTTGCCCCTGCGCTGGGCGCGGCCCTGGCCGAGCAGCTCGCCGGCTGGCTGGCGAGCCCCGAGACACAGCTGCACTTCATGACCAGCGACAACGTCGGCCACGGCTGGCCGATCGGCCACCGGGCCAGCCCGCTCCCGGCCACGGAGCTGGGCGATTGCCGGCAGGGCGGCGGCACCCATCTGCTGGGCTGCGGCAAGGACCTCACCGGCCAGGCCATGGCCTGGCTACACGACACGCCGCCTGATGCGGAGGAGGCCGCCGAGACGGTGGCCGCCAGCGATGACCTGATACGCTTCGATCAGAGCGACTTCGCCGTCAAGGGGCTCGACTCGGAGGGCTATCTGTTCGTCCCGGAGGCATGTGGCGAGGGCGGCTGCCACCTGACGGTCGCTCTTCACGGCTGCGGCATGGGCGCCGAGCAGATAGGCGAGGCCTTCGTGCGCCACAGCGGCCTCAACGAGTGGGCGGCCGCCCACGACCGGGTCGTGCTCTACCCCCAGGCCGAGACCAGCATGGCCAACCCCCAGGGGTGCTGGGACTGGTGGGGCTTCGCCGAGAGTACCTGGCAGATGGATCCGCTCCACGACACCCGGGAGGGCACACAGGTCCGCGCCTTGATGGCGATGATGGATCGCCTGCAGGAAGCCCCGCGCTGAGGCGGGGCTGGCAGAACAGGCCCGGGAGGCGAGTCAGAGAGTTTCGTCGAGCGCGGAGACCAGCGCATGGGGCGCCGGTGAGTAGAGCACCCGCCGCAGGATGGTGCCCTCGCGATCCACCAGGTAGAGCGATGAGCTGTGGTCGATGGTATACCCCATGGCCGACTCCGGCGTCTCGACGCGCCGCCAGATGACGCCGTAGCGCTCGGCGAGCTCCTCGAGCTGGGCCTCGCTGCCGGTCGCACCGATGAAGTCATCGCCGAAGTAGCCGGTGTACTCCGCCAGGCGCTCCAGGGTGTCGCGCTCGGGATCCACGGAGATCATCAGCGGCACCACCCGCTCACGGCCGGCTTCATCCAGCTCGGCCAGCGCCTGGCGCACCACCGCCAGGGTCATGGGGCAGACGTCGGGACAGTAGGTATAGCCGAAGAACACCACCGCCAGCTGATCTTCCTCGAGCTCGGCCAGGGAGAAGTCGCCCCGGGTCGAGGGCAGCTCGATGGGACCGCCGGTCAGCCCGTTGCCGTTACCGCTTCCGCCGGACCCGAGCTGCTGCTGGAACCAGCCGTAGCCGCCCACGCCCAGCACCAGCACGATCAGCGCGATGCCCGCCCAGAGTCCCTGTCGTTTCATAGTCGGCTTCTCTCCACCTCGAAGTTGAATCCACTGCCCAGCCGCCCCTGCTCGGTGGCGATGATCACCCGGGCCCGCCAGGGCATCACCGTCTCGGTGCAGATCGGTATCTGCCCCTCGCCACGGAAGGTGCCATCGTCCTGCCGGGCCAGCGGATAGCGATGCAGCCCCATGTCCATGTCGCGGCCGATGAAGTCCACCACCACCGACTCCGCCTCGATACCCTCGAGGGCCACCGTCATCGGCAGGCGCTCCAGCGCCCGGATCTCGCCGTCGACGCCCAGATCCAGCGTCAGGCTGCCGCCCTCGCCCAGTGCCGCCCCGCAGGCACCCTGGCTCAGCTCGCAGTCAGCCTCTTCGGGGTACCAGTGCACGTCCTCACTGCCACGAAGACTGTAGCTGGCCAGGTACCAGAGTGCCACAGCCACGGTCCCCAGGGTGAGCAGCACCAGCAGGCGCAGCAGCGGAGGGCGCGAAAGCGCCGGTTCGGAGTGAGCGGATGTCGGCATGGCAGCGGGCAGGGGCGTCCACGAAAGGAGTTGTCGCGTTAAGCTTATCAGCATTCGCCTGTGGCAGAGTGCGCAAGGATGTCGCAGGGCAACCCGACCAAGGAGACCGAGATGACGGGAGTGGCGAATGCGCTGGGCCCCCTTTTCCTGCTGATCCTGCTGGGCGCCGTGCTGGGGCGACTACGCCAGCCGGGCGGCGACTTCTGGCCCCGGCTGGAACGGCTGATCTACTTCCTGCTGTTCCCCGCCATGCTGGTCTCGACCCTGGCCACCGCCGACGTCAGCCAGGTGCCGGTGGGGCGAGTGGCCGTGGCACTGCTGGGCGCCATGGGCCTGTTCGGCGCCCTGCTCTGGACGCTGCGCGGCTGGCTGGGCCTGGACCCGGCCGCCTTCACCTCGGCCTTTCAGGGGGCCCTGCGCTTCAATACCTATGTGGGCGTGGCCGGCGCCGCGGCTCTCCACGGCACCCCCGGCGCCACCGTCGCCGCCGTTGCCGTGGCGCTGATGGTGCCGGTGGTCAACGTCATGTGCGTCGCGAGCTTTATCGCCGCCGGCACGCTCGGCGCCGGCAGCCTCGGGAAAAGCCTCACCGCCCTGTTGCGGAATCCGCTGATTCTCGGCTGCCTGATCGGCATCGGGCTGAACCTTTCCGGCATCGGCCTGCCGGGCTGGAGTGCGGCCACGGTGGAACTGCTGGGGCGCGCCGCCCTGCCGCTGGGCCTGGTGGCGGTCGGCGTGGCGCTGCGCCCCGCAGCGCTGCTGCGGCTCGACCGCGGCGTCTGGGCCACCAACCTCATCAAGCTGGGGCTGATGCCTGCCCTGGTACTGGCGCTCGCCCTGGCACTGGGCCTTGACCCGGTAAGCCGCGATGTGGCGCTGCTGTTCGCCGCCCTGCCCACCGCCACCTCCGCCTATATCCTGGCCCGACAGCTGGGCGGCGACGCCGAGATGATGGCGGCGCTGATCACCGCCCAGACCCTGCTGGCCATGGCCACCCTCCCCCTGTGGCTACGGCTGGTGAGCTGACCCCGCCACCAAGGGATCTAAATAAAAAACATTCGCATTACTATTGACGACGCAAATGAGAATGATTACTCTTGTTTCCAGTGGCGTTGATGAGCCGCCACTGCCAGGGCAGGGCCCGCCAGTCGCTGCCGTGGTTTCTCCCTCCTCATTAGCTAGTCACGGTCTTGCCGCCGCCCCATCGAGGGCGGCTTTTTTCGTCCCGCAGAAACAGCGATGCCCCCGGATGGGAGCATCACATGAGCGTTTTCGCTGCCCAGGCGAGGGGCGCTGGGGCAAGCCGAAGAGGAGGCCCTGCGCCAGGGATGGCGTCGGTAGCGTACGGGGAGGTATTCACAGCGCCTCCTCGTCGGACCGACGCTCCGGGGCTTGCCGCCAGATCAGCCCCGAGCGCTTTGAACCACCGTCGACAGATTCGTCAGCACCGGCAGGTCAGTCGACGCGGCGGTAGATCAGGTCCCAGACGCCGTGGCCCAGCTTCTCGCCGCGAGCCTCGAACTTGGTCAGCGGGCGGAACTCCGGCCGCGGCACGTAGGGCAAGGTGTCCGCGGCGGCGGTATTGGCATAGCCCGGTGCGGCGTCCATCACCTCGGCCATCCACTCGGCGTAGGCCTCCCAGTCGGTGGCCAGATGGAAGGTGCCGCCCACCTTGAGCCGGCTGCGCACCAGCTCCACGAAGGCCGGCTGCACGATGCGTCGCTTGTGATGCTTCTTCTTCGGCCAGGGGTCGGGGAAGAAGAGCTGCAGGGTGTCGAGGCTGGCCTCGGGCAGGCACTCCTCGAGTACCCGCAGGGCATCTTCCCGGTAGACGCGCAGATTGGTCAGGCCGCGCTTGTCGGCCTCGTCGAGCAGCTTGCCCACCCCCGGGGCGTGCACCTCGATGCCGATGAAATCGGTGTCGGGGTGGGTCTCGGCCTGCTCGATCAGCGAGGCGCCCATGCCGAAACCGATCTCCACCACCCGCGGCGCACGCCGACCGAACAGGGTATCCAGATCCTGGCGCCCTTCGGCCAGGGTCAATCCCAGCCTCGGCCACACCTCCTCGAGGCCACGGGTCTGGGCCTGGGTCATGCGCCCGGCACGCAGCACATAGCTCTTGATGCCGCGGCGGTGCAGGGGGGCCTGCGGGCCTTCCGGCCCGGTGGTGGCGGTATCGTCGCGGGGTTGATCACTCATCGGTCGTTGCAGCTCTCGATTGGCAGATTCAGCCGTTGATGCGGCCGGCGAAGGGGGAGGAGGGATCGGCACTCTGGCGGCGCGGCATGCGTCCGGCCAGGAAGGCCTCGCGGCCCGCCTCCACGGCCTTGCGCATGGCGCTGGCCATCAGCACCGGCTGGCGGGCATGGGCGATGGCGGTGTTCAGCAGCACACCGTCGCAGCCCAGCTCCATGGCCATGGCGGCATCGGAGGCGGTGCCGATGCCGGCGTCCACCAGTACCGGCACGCTGGCCTGCTCGATGATCAGGCGAATATTGTGAGGGTTCTGGATGCCGTGGCCGGAGCCGATCAGCGAGCCCAGCGGCATGATGGCGCAGCAGCCCAGGCGCTCCAGCTCGCGGGCGACGATGGGGTCGTCGCTGGTATAGACCATGACGTCGAAGCCATCCTTGATCAGCGCCTCGGCGGCGGTCAGGGTCTCCACCACGTTGGGATAGAGGGTCGCGTCGTCGCCCAGCACCTCAAGCTTCACCAGCCTGTGGCCGTCAAGCAGCTCACGGGCCAGTTTGCAGGTGCGCACCGCGTCCTTGGCCGTATAGCAACCGGCGGTGTTGGGCAGCAGGGTATAGCGCTCCGGGGGCACCGCGTCGAGCAGGTTGGGCTCTCCGGCTTCCTGACCGAGGTTGGTGCGGCGCACCGCGAAGGTGACCACTTCGGCGCCGGAGGCGCTGATCGCCTCGCTGGTCTCGTCGAAGTCCTTGTACTTGCCGGTGCCGACCAGCAGGCGTGAGGAGAATTCACGCCCGGCGATGCGCAGGGGCTGGTCCTGGAAGAAGTCTGTCATCGAGTCTGCCTTGTGTGGTTGTCGTCGCGGTGGCGTACGGGCGGCGCTCAGCCACCGCCGATGGCGTGCACCACCTCGACCCGGTCGCCCTCGGCCAGGCGAGTGGCGGCGTGTTCGCTGCGGGGCACGATCTCCTCGTTCACCTCCACCGCGATGCGGCGGCCGGCGAGTCCCAGGGACTCGACCAGCGCGGCAATCGTCGGGGCAGGCATGAGGTCGGGCGCCAGGGTGTGCGCCTCGCCATTGAGCTGGATCTGCATGGCGTTCTCTCTGCGCTCTGGTGGCTATCGTTGTCAGCCCCCGCCGGGGCGGCCGGCAGGGGGAAATCGCGGCCCCATTGTAGCCGAGTCCGGCCGGCCGGGGTACGGTAGCGGCCATGACGCTCCCACCTCTCGGGGCTGAGCACCCGATATCGACCTGACCAGGATGCCATATGAGGGAGAAAGGAATGCAGGACCGAGGCTGGTGGCTGGGGGCGGCGCTGTCGGGCGCCGTGGTGGTGATGGCGGGCGCCTTCGGCGCCCACGCCCTGGAGGAAAGCCTGGCGCCGCGTCTGGTAGCGGCCTTCGAGACCGGCGTGCGCTATCAGGCATGGCACACCCTGGCGCTGCTCGCCGTGCTGGCCTGGCGCAGCTCGCTTCCCCTCACGGGGCAGCGGCTGGCCATGGGGCTCTGGGCGGCGGGAATCGTGCTCTTCTCGGGGTCGCTCTACGCCATGGCGCTGACCGGCATTGGCGGCCTGGGCATGATCACCCCCGTGGGCGGCGTACTGATGATCGCCGGCTGGCTGGCCCTGGCCGGCGCGGCGCTGCGCGCGCCACGCACCTGAGCCGGCTCAGTCCCGGTCGGGCAGGGCGTAGGTGGCGGTGACCAAGGCCACCGGCTCTTCGTCGCCGGCGGAGAACAGCTGCACCTCGCCCACCGCCAGACGCCGCCCCAGCTTGAGGATACGCGCGATGGCGATGATGTCGCGATCGCCCCGGGGGCGGCGCAGGAAGCGGCAGTGCAGATCGCTGGTGACCGCCATGGCCTCGGGGCCGATCTGGGCGAGGATCGCCACGTAGAGGCAGACATCGGCCAGACCCATCAGGGTCGGGCCGGAGACGCTGGCGCCGGGGCGCAGGTGGTCGTCGTCGATGGCCAGGCTCATGGTGGCGCGCATGTGGTCGACGGCCTCGATGGTCCCGATACGCTGGGGAAACACCTCGTCGAGAAAGTCCTCGATGGTGGCGGCGCTCATCACGGTCATCGGCGGGCTCCTTGCGGTGGGTGGAGAAGGTTGACGCTGGCGTCAACATAACCGAAAGCGCCCCGGGCAGATACCCGGGGCGCCTCTGGCTGGGCGGCGTCGCCGCCCTGGCGGATCAGGCCGAGGTTACTTGGCCTTGTGCACGGCGCGCCAGTGGTGCAGCAGCGGCTCGGTGTAGCCGGAGGGCTGCACATGGCCCTTGAAGATCAGGTCGCTGGCGGCCTGGAAGGCGCTGGAGCCCTCGTAGTCCGCGCTCATCGGCGTGTAGGTGGGGTCGCCGGCGTTCTGCTCGTCCACCACCTTGGCCATGCGCGTCAGGGTCTCCTGAACACGCGCGGCATCCACCACGCCGTGGTGCAGCCAGTTGGCGATATGCTGGCTGGAGATGCGCAGGGTGGCGCGGTCTTCCATCAGGCCCACATCGTGGATGTCCGGCACCTTGGAGCAGCCCACGCCGTGCTCGACCCAGCGCACCACATAGCCGAGGATGCCCTGGCAGTTGTTGTCGAGCTCCTGCTGGATCTCCTCGTCGGACCAGCTGGCCTCGGCGACCACCGGCACGGAGAGCAGCTCATCCAGGTAGTCCGGCTCCCCCTGGGCCTCCAGCTCGCGCTGGATGCCGGTGACGTCCACCTGATGGTAGTGCAGGGCGTGCAGGGTGGCGGCGGTGGGCGACGGCACCCAGGCGGTGTTGGCACCGGCCTTGGGATGGCCGATCTTCTGCTCGAGCATGGCGGCCATCAGGTCAGGCATGGCCCACATGCCCTTGCCGATCTGGGCACGGCCGCGCAGGCCACAGGCCAGGCCGATCTGGACGTTGTTCTTCTCGTAGGCGCCGATCCAGGCGGCCCCCTTCATGTCCCCCTTGCGGAGCATCGGGCCCGCCTCCATGGCGGTGTGCATCTCGTCGCCGGTGCGGTCCAGGAAGCCGGTGTTGATGAAGACCACCCGAGAGGACGCCTCGGCGATACACGCCTTGAGGTTCACCGTGGTGCGACGCTCCTCGTCCATGATGCCCATCTTGAGCGTGTCTCGGGCCATCCCCAGCAGGTCCTCGATGCGGCCGAACAGCTCGCTGGAGAAGGCCACTTCCCCGGGACCGTGCATCTTGGGCTTGACGATGTACACGGAGCCTTCGCGGGAGTTGCGCGGCTCCCCCTCGCTCTTCTTGAGGTCGTGCAGGGCGAGCAGACCGGTGACGATGCCGTCGAGGATACCCTCGGGCAGCTCGTTGCCCTCGGCGTCGAGCACCGCCGGCGTGGTCATCAGATGACCCACGTTGCGCACGAACATCAGCGAACGGCCCGGCAGGGTCAGCTTGCCGCCGTCCGGGGCGGTGAACCGGCGGTCGGCGTGCAGGCGGCGGGTGAGGGTCTTGCCACCCTTCTCCACCTGCTCCTCCAGATCGCCCTTCATCAGGCCCAGCCAGTTGGCGTAGACGCCCACCTTGTCCTCGGCATCCACCGCCGCCACGGAGTCCTCGCAGTCCATGATGGTGGTCAGCGCCGCCTCGACCACGACATCCTTGACGCCGGCCGGATCGGTCTTGCCGATGGGATGGCTCGGGTCGATCTGGATCTCCAGGTGCAGACCGTGGTTGGCCAGCAGCACCGACTCGGGGCTCGCCGCCTCGCCGGTGTAGCCCACCAGCTTGCCGGCATCCTTGAGGCCGGTCTCGCGCCCGCCCTCCAGAGTCACCACCAGGTGGCCGTCACGCAGCACATACTTCACGGCATCGCGGTGGGAGCCGGTGGCCAGCGGGGCGGCGCGATCCAGCACGCCGCGGGCGTAGGCGATCACCTTCTCGCCGCGCTTGGGGTTGAAGCTCGACCCCTTCTCGGCGCCGTCCTCCTCGGAGATGGCGTCGGTGCCGTAGAGGGCATCGTAGAGGCTGCCCCAGCGCGCATTGGCAGCGTTCAGCGCATAGCGGGCGTTGCTTACCGGCACCACCAGCTGCGGCCCGGCCTGGACGGCGATCTCGCGGTCGACGTTGGCCGTGGTCACCGCTACCCTGGCCGGCGCCTCGCTCAGGTAGCCGATCTCCTTGAGGAAGGCACGATAGGCGGTCATGTCGCCCACCGGGCCGGGGTGCTCGCGATGCCAGGCGTCGAGCTGCTCCTGCAGTCGCTCACGTTCGGCGAGCAGTTCGCGGTTCTTCGGGGTCAGATCGTGAAAGAGGGCATCGACGCCGGCCCAGAACGCCTCGGCATCGACGCCGGTGCCCGGAAGCGCCTGCTCGCTGATGAAACGGTCCAGTTCGGCGGCCACCTGGAGGCGGTGACGGGTGACACGTTGGGTCATGGTGGATCTCCTCGTGCTTGGCAGCCGACGGGTCGCATGCCAGTCTGCCGATACAGGGGTGAGTGACTGCTGTGGCTGCAATTTTGTGGAAAATACTTCCATGTGTAAACCCGCAAAGCAGCGGGTTCGCGCGCAGCTAGACCAAAAGATAAGGCAGGGCCGCCGAGCGCGCCCACCTTTCCCTGTGCCATCGCCCGCCAGGCACCCGCTCGAGAGAGATTCATGGAGGAGACGATGAGCGACTTCACTCCACTGCAGGCGCTGGGCGCGATGCGGCTGATCGAGCCGAGCGGTTCGGACGGCGACGGCGACCACCTGGCACGCTATCTGGGCCACTACGGCCTGGCACCGCTGCTGGCCAAGCACGTGGGGCTCTACGTGGGCTATGTGGACGCCCGGGACTTCCGGCTCTGGACCCAGGTCTGGAGCCCCGATGAACCGGTGGGTACCGCCTTCGTGGTGCACGGCTACTTCGACCACCTGGGGCTCTACCGCCACCTGCTGGAGCGCCTGCTGGAGCGGCGCTGGCGGGTCGTGCTCTGGGACCTCCCCGGCCACGGCCTCTCCAGCGGGCCGCGCGCCTCCATTGACGATTTCGACGACTACGGCGGCTGCCTGCAAGCCCTGCAGACCCATCTCGAGGCGGAGGGGCTCGCCCCGCGCCCCTGGCTCGGCGTCGGCCAGAGCACCGGCGCGGCGATACTCGCCACCGACGCCCTGACCCGCGGCGACGATGGCCACTGGGCCGGCCTGGCGCTGCTGGCCCCCCTGGTGCGCCCCTGGGGCTGGAGCCAGAGAAGCTGGCTGCACCTGCTGGCCGGGCCCTTCGTGCGCTCCATTCCGCGCAAGTTCCGCGCCAACTCCACCGACGCCGAGTTCGCCGCCTTCCTGCGCGAGCGGGACCCCCTGCAGGCGGATCGCGTCGAGGTCGGCTGGGTCAGTGCCATGCGCCGCTGGATGCCGAGACTGCTCGCCCTGCCCCCTACTCCGGTGAAGACACTGATCCTCCAGGGCGAGCAGGACCTGACGGTGGACTGGGAGTGGAACCTCGCCGTGCTGGCGCGCAAGTTCCCCAATGCCGAGATTCACCGCCATCCCGAAGCGCGCCACCACCTGGTCAACGAGGCCGAGCCGATCCGCCGGGCGCTCTTCGATGCCCTGGATCGCTTTATCGACGACCTGGCACCCGCCGCCGCCCACCTCGAGATCGAACGCCCATGAACGCTAGCCGCCCGCTCCTGCTGCTGCTTGCCCCGCTGCTGGCCGGCTGCGCTGCCGCCCCGGAGCGCCCCGAGACCCTGCGCCAGGCGCTCTTCAACCTGGGCGAGCGCGCGGCCATCCGCGTGACCGAAGCCCCCGCCCTGCCACGCCCGCCCGGCGACCAGGTGCTGCTGCTGGTTACCCCGGAGGTCAACGGCGAACTCGGTATCGGCCAGGAACGTTTCCGCGAAAGCCTGACTCGGGCACTGCTGGCGGTAGGCGACGGTCCCCAGGTGCTCGACTGGAGCGACAGCATGGGCGAAGGAGGAGGTGACAACCAGTGGCGACTGGAGAGCCGCCTGATGGCCGACGGGCCACGCCTGCGGCTCTCGGACCGGGAGCTGCTTCCCTACCGCCTGACCCTGATACTGCGACGCCCCGACGGCGAGTCGGTGATGTGGGAAGAGAGCCTGCAGGGCGCCCTGGATGCCACGGCGCTATAGCGCCCCTCCTTCCACTCCTCACCACTCACCCCTCACCATTCACCACTCACCACTCACCCCTTAAGCAGCCGATCCAGCTGCCGATAGCCGATCGCCTCGATCAGCTGCTCCCGGGCGGGCGTCGGTTCCCCTGTCAGGTCGGCCAGGGTCAGCGCCACCCGCAGCACCCGATGATAGGCCCGGGCCGAGAGCCTGAGTCGCTCCAGCACGCCTGCCAGCCAGGCACGATCGGCGGCGGCCAGGCCGCAGGCCGCCTCCAGCTCCCGTCCGGCCAGGTGCGCATTGAGCGCCCCGCGCGCCAGCTGGCGTTCACGAGCCGCCACCACCCGCCGGCGCACGACCGCCGAGGACTCCCCGGCCGTTGCCGAGGTGAGCTGTTCCGGCGGCAATGCCGGAACCTCCACCTGCAGATCGATGCGGTCGAGCAGGGGTCCCGAGAGGCGCGCCTGGTAGCGCTGAATCTGCGCCGCGGTGCAGTGGCAGGGCTGGCGGGGATCGCCCAGATGGCCGCAGGGACAGGGATTCATGGCCGCCACCAGCTGGAAACGCGCCGGAAAGCGGCGCTGATGGCTGGCTCGGGCGATATGGATCTGGCCCGACTCCATGGGCTCGCGCATCACCTCCAGCACCTGTCGCGAGAACTCCGGCAGCTCGTCCAGGAACAGCACCCCGTGGTGGGCCAGCGAGATCTCTCCCGGGCGGGGCTTCGAGCCACCGCCCACCAGGGCCACCGCGCTGGCGGTATGGTGCGGCGCCCGGAAGGGCCGCTGCCCCCACTCGGCGGCCAGCGGCAATCCGCTGACAGAGCGCACCGCCGCTACCTCCAGGGCCTCTTCGTCGGTAAGCGACGGCAGGATACCGGGCAGGCGGCTGGCCAGCATGGTCTTGCCGGTGCCGGGCGGGCCGGCGAAAAGCAGGTTGTGGGATCCCGCCGCGGCCACCTCCAGGGCGCGGCGCGCCTGGTGCTGGCCGCGCACCTCGGCCAGGTCAGGCAGCGGCGTGGCCGCCTCGGGCGGACGCGAAAGCCGGTGCGGCGTGATCGGCGCCTGCCCCAGCAGGTGAGCGACCACCTCGAGCAGATGGTCGGCGGGCAGCACCTCGAGATCACCGGAGAGTGCCGCCTCATCGGCATTGGCGCGGGGCACGATCAGCCGTCGACCGGCACGGCGAGTGGCCAGGGCCAGGGGCAGCACGCCGCTGATCGGGCGCAAGCCGCCGTCCAGGGCCAGCTCGCCGACGCTCTCGGTCTCCTCGAGAGCCCTCGGGGGCAGCTGCCCCGAGGCCAGCAGCAGGCCCAGGGCGATGGGCAGATCGAAGCGTCCGCCCTCCTTGGGCAGGTCGGCGGGTGCCAGATTGAGGGTGATACGACGCAGAGGGTAGTCGAAGCCGGCGTGGGTCAGGGCGCTGCGCACCCGCTCACGGCTCTCCTTCACCGCCGCCTCGGGCAGGCCCACCAGGGTCATCCCCGGCAGGCCGTTGGCCAGGTGGACTTCCACCTGCACCTCGGGGGCCTCGAGGCCGAGGCCTGCGCGGGTATGGACGATCGCCAGCGTCATGGGCGCTCCCTCGCCTGGAGTCTTGCCCTCAGGCTAGCCCAGGGGGCGCCGCACTGCCCGGGAGGCTCAGCGGCCGGCTTCGCCGCCGCCGGCGTCCTCCTCGGGCGGAGGCGTCTCACTGCCGGCGTCCGCTGCCGGAGCGTCCGTCGGCGCTTCGCCGGTGCGCTCCTCCAGCAGCGTCTCCAGCGCCGCCACCTGCTGCTCCAGCGCCTCCACTCGGGCCCGGGTCCGCTGCAGGACATCCATCAGGATGTCGAAGTCCTCCCGTGACACCAGCTCCAGGCGGTCGAAGGCGCCCTTCACCACCTGCTGAATGCCCTTCTGCACCTCCTCGGGCGCCTGGGAGGCGCCCTGAAGGCGCTCGCCGATCTGCTGGGCCAATTGGCCGATACGGTCATGGCTCACCATGGGTCTCTCCTCAACGTGTGGAATGCCGATGACAGGATACCCATGGCCCGCCAGGAACGCATGCCCTGACGCCGCGCCAGGATGGCGCGCCTGCACCCGCACCCGGCACCAGCACGGTGCAACCGCCCGCCTGTCTCTCCGATCGCCCACGGACAAGCGACCGTGACATCAGATTAATTGCTTGTTTTATCTCTAATTTAACGACATGTGGCACGTTTTGCGCAGTGGCAGGGTATGCGGCCGCCGTGCCCATACCCAACGCAACCGGGGAGACAAGGGATGAAACTCATCACCGCCATCATCAAGCCATTCAAGCTGGACGACGTCCGCGAGGCGCTGGCCGACAACGGCGTTCAGGGCATCACCGTCACCGAGGTCAAGGGGTTCGGCCGCCAGAAGGGCCACACCGAGCTCTACCGCGGCGCCGAGTACGTCGTCGACTTCCTGCCCAAGGTCAAGGTCGAGGTCGCCGTGGACGACAGCCGCCTGGAGACCGTGCTGGACGCCATCTGCAGCGCCGCCAACAGCGGCAAGATCGGCGACGGCAAGGTCTTCGTGACGCCGCTGGAAGACGTCATCCGCATCCGTACCGGTGAACGCGGCGCCGACGCCGTCTGATCATCCCATGCCCCTGGAGAAACAGCCATGAGTGAACTGTCCGAGCTGAGCTATGCGCTCGATACCTTCTACTTCCTGATCTGCGGCGTGCTGGTGATGTGGATGGCCGCCGGCTTCTCGATGCTCGAAGCCGGCCTGGTCCGCTCCAAGAACACCGCCGAGATCCTCACCAAGAATATCGCCCTGTTCGCCATCGCCTGCACCATGTACCTGCTGGTGGGCTACTACATCATGTATTCCAGCCCGGAAGGCGGCATCCTGCCCAACCTGGGCTTCCTGCTGGGCGGCGAGAACAGCGCCGACGCGGTGCTGGCCGGCGGTGACGATGCCCCCTACTACTCCATGCGCGCCGACTATTTCTTCCAGGTGGTGTTCGTGGCGACCGCCATGTCCATCGTCTCCGGTGCCGTGGCAGAGCGCATGAAACTGTGGGCCTTCCTGGCCTTCGCCGTGGTGATGACCGCCGTGATCTATCCGGTCTCCGGCTTCTGGACCTGGGGTGGCGGCTGGCTCGATGAGGCCGGCTTCTCCGACTTCGCCGGTTCCGGCATCGTGCACATGGCAGGCGCCGCCGCGGCCCTGGCCGGCGTGCTGATCCTCGGCCCCCGCAAGGGCAAGTACGGCAAGGACGGCAGCATCTACGCCATCCCCGGCGCCAATCTGCCGCTGGCCACCCTGGGCACCTTCATCCTGTGGATGGGCTGGTTCGGCTTCAACGGCGGCTCCGAGCTCAAGGTCTCCGATGTGGACTCCGCCAACAACGTGGCCCAGGTGCTGGTCAACACCAACGCCGCGGCTGCCGGCGGCGTGATCGCCGCGCTGATCCTGGCCAAGGTCTGGTTCCGCAAGGCCGACCTGACCATGACCCTCAACGGCGCCCTGGCCGGCCTGGTGGCCATCACCGCCGAGCCGCTGGCCCCGTCGGCCCTGAGTGCCGCCCTGATCGGTGCCGTGGGCGGCGTCATCGTGGTCGCCGCCATCGTGGGCCTGGACAAGCTGAAGCTCGACGATCCCGTCGGCGCCATCTCGGTGCACGGCGTGGTCGGCATCTGGGGCCTGCTGGCCGTGCCGCTGACCAACGGCGACGCCACCTTCGGCGCCCAGCTGCTGGGCATGGTCGCCATCTTCGCCTGGGTCTTCGGCGCCAGCCTGCTCGTCTGGGTGATCCTCAAGGCGGTGATGGGCATCCGCGTCAGCGAGGAAGAAGAGTACGAGGGCGTCGACCTGGCCGAGTGCGGCATGGAGGCCTACCCCGAGTTCAGCGTCGCCAAGAAGTGATGGCAACGCCCACCGAGTGAGCTGGCGTGCTCCTCCTGGCCCCTTCGGGGGCCTTTTTTCATCCCGCCCGCCGCGGTGTATGCTAGAGGGCGATCAGGCGCAAGCGGGTGGCTCGGCCACCGTACCGAACAGACGAGGAGTCCGACCATGAAACTGGTGACCGCCATCATCAAGCCCTTCAAGCTCGACGACGTGAGGGAATCCCTCTCCGAGATCGGCGTCCAGGGGATCACCGTGACCGAAGTGAAAGGCTTCGGCCGCCAGAAGGGCCATACCGAGCTCTACCGCGGTGCCGAGTACGTGGTGGACTTCCTGCCCAAGGTGAAGCTGGAAGTCGCCATCGACGACGATATGGCCGAGAAGGTGATCGACGCCATTACCCAGGTCGCCAATACCGGCAAGATCGGCGACGGCAAGATCTTCGTCACCCCGCTGGAGCAGGTCATTCGGATTCGCACCGGCGAGACGGGCAAGGACGCGGTCTGACAG
>LFCJ01000678.1_pt1 | contig 22076 bp, 22 predicted proteins | sample 643141 | NCBI WGS metagenome assembly LFCJ01 (sample SAMN03766243, study PRJNA286221) | soda lake metagenome | biome: soda lake; feature: Kulunda steppe; material: water; isolation source: sample B1-Br-g2 brine of Lake Bitter-1 | place: Russia: Kulunda steppe | collected 2010-07
ACCATGCATCCCAGCGACGTCAAGGCGCTGCTCGAGGCGCGCATCGACGACTGCGAGTTTCATATCCAGGGCGAAGGCTGCAACTTCCAGGTGGTCGCCGTGGGCGACGTCTTCACGGGCCTCTCGCCGGTCAAGCGTCAGCAGCTCATTTACGGCGCTCTCGCCGAGGAGATCGCCTCCGGTGCCCTGCACGCGGTGAGCATCAAGACCTATACCCCGGCGCAGTGGAGCAGCGCGCCGGAAAACGCCGGCGCCTGAGACCGAGCCCCCATGGACAAGTTGATCATCACCGGCAACGGGCCGGTCGACGGCGAAGTATGGGCCAGCGGCGCCAAGAATGCCGCCCTGCCGATCCTCTGCGCCACCCTGCTGGCCGACGAGCCGGTGACCATCGGCAACCTGCCGCATCTGCAGGACATCACCACGACCCTCGAGCTGCTTGGCCATCTGGGCCTCGAGCCGGTAATGGGCGAGAAGATGTCCATCCAGCTCGACGGCGCCCAGGTGAAACACTGTGATGCGCCCTACGAGCTGGTCAAGAAGATGCGCGCCTCCATCCTGGTGCTGGGGCCCCTGATCGCCCACTTCGGTCACGCCGACGTCTCCCTGCCGGGCGGCTGCGCCATCGGCTCGCGGCCGGTGGATCTCCACCTGCGCGGGCTGGAGGCCATGGGCGCCGAGATCCGCGTCGAGGGCGGCTACATTCGCGCCCGGGTCGACGGCCGCCTCAAGGGGGCCACCATCTTCTTCGACACCGTGACGGTCACCGGCACCGAGAACCTGCTGATGGCGGCGACCCTGGCCGACGGCACCACGGTGCTCGAGAACGCCGCCCGGGAACCCGAGGTGGTCGACCTGGCCGAGTGCCTGATCCGTATGGGGGCGAAGATTCGCGGCCACGGCAGCAACACCATCGTCATCGAGGGCGTCGAGCGCCTCCACGGCGCCTATCACGACGTGATGCCCGATCGCATCGAGACCGGCACCTTCCTGGTGGCGGCGGCGCTCTCCCGGGGTCGGGTCAGGGTGCGTCGCACCCGAGCCGACATTCTCGAGGCCGTGCTGGCCAAGCTGGAGGAGGCCGGTGCCGAGATCACCACCGGCGAGGACTGGATCGCCCTGGACATGCACGGCAGGCGACCGCGGCCGGTGAATGTCCGCACCGCCCCCTATCCGGCCTTTCCCACCGACATGCAGGCGCAGTTCGTGGCCATGAACGCGGTGGCCGAAGGGACCTCCCGGGTGGTGGAGACCATCTTCGAGAATCGCTTCATGCATGTGCAGGAGCTCAACCGCATGGGGGCAAAGATCGCCCTGGAGGGCAACACCGCGGTGATCGAGGGAGTCGAGCGACTCTCCGGTGCCCCGGTCATGGCCACCGACCTGCGCGCCTCGGCGTCGCTGGTGATCGCGGCGATGATGGCCGAGGGCGAGACCCAGGTCGACCGCATCTACCATATCGATCGCGGCTACGAGTGCATCGAGGAGAAGCTGCAGCTTCTCGGTGCCCAGATCCGCCGCGTGCCGGGCTAGTCCGCACCCTGATCAAGGCGAGAGCATGAGCAAACAACTGATCCTGGCCCTCTCCAAGGGCCGCATTCTGGACGAGACCCTGCCGCTGCTGGCCGATGCCGGCATCGAGCCGGCGGAGGATCTGGGCAGCAGTCGCAAGCTGCTGTTCGCTACCAACCTGCCTGACGTCAAGCTGGTGGTGATTCGCGCCACCGACGTGCCCACCTATGTGCAGCTGGGTGCCGCCGATCTCGGCGTGGCGGGCAAGGACGTGCTGCTCGAGCACGGCGCCGAGGGGCTCTACGAGCCGCTGGATCTGGAGATCGCCAGCTGCAAGCTGATGACTGCCGGGATCACCGGTGCCGAGCCGGCCCGGGCGCGTCGGCGGGTGGCCACCAAGTTCGTCGGGGTGGCGCGGCGCTGGTACGCCGAGCAGGGTATTCAGGCGGAGGTGATCAAGCTCTACGGGGCCATGGAGCTGGCGCCGCTGATGAACCTGGCCGACGAGATCGTCGACATCGTCGATACCGGCAATACCCTGCGCGCCAACGGCATGGAGCCCCGTGAGTTGATCGCGCCGATCTCCACCCGGCTGGTGGTCAACAAGGCGGCCATGACCATGAAGCATGCGCGCATCAAGCCGCTGCTCGAGCGCCTCACCCAGGCCGTGGCCGCCCGCCGGGAAACCACCGCCTGAGGCCGCCGCGGCCGATAGTCGAGGCGTCTCGACGCCATAGCCGTTATGCCCTTGCCCGGCGCGACCGGGTGTCGAACAATGCAGTATCCATCCGATTCGTGACGGAAGCAGCCATGACCGAGACAACCGCCCCCTCCGGCATCGCCCGGCTCTCCACGGCCGATGCGGGTTTCGAAGACCGCCTGTCGACACTGCTGGCCTGGGAGGGCGTTTCCGACGCCGCGGTGCAGCATCGGGTCGACGAGATCATCGCCGCGGTGCGCGCTCGCGGTGACGCGGCGCTGGTGGAGACCAGCAATCGCTTCGACCGCCTATCGGTCAACAGCATGGCCGAGCTGACCCTCTCCGCCGAGCGTCTGCGCCAGGCCTACGAAGGTCTCCCCGAAGAGCAGCGCGAGGCGCTGGCCCAGGCGGCGGAGCGCATTCGCCTCTACCACGAGCGCCAGAAGCCCGAGTCCTGGCACTACACCGAGGCCGACGGCAGCGTACTGGGTCAGCAGGTGATGCCGCTGGACCGCGCCGGCATCTATGTGCCCGGCGGCAAGGCGGCCTATCCCTCCTCGGTGCTGATGAACGCCATCCCCGCCCACGTGGCCGGCGTGCGCGAGATCATCATGGTGGTCCCCACGCCGGATGGCGTGCTCAACGAGCTGGTGCTGGCCGCGGCCCATCTGGCCGGTGTGGATCGGGTCTTTACCCTGGGGGGTGCCCAGGCGGTGGCCGCGCTGGCCTACGGCACCGAGAGCGTGCCGCGGGTCGACAAGATCGTCGGCCCCGGCAACATCTACGTGGCCACGGCCAAGCGCGCGGTCTTCGGCCAGGTGGGCATCGACATGATCGCCGGTCCCTCGGAGATTCTGGTGGTCTCGGACGGCGGTACCGATCCCGACTGGCTGGCCATGGACCTCTTCTCCCAGGCCGAGCACGACGAGGATGCCCAGGCGATCCTGGTGTGCTGGGACGCTGACCATATGGCGGCGGTCGAGGCCGCCATCGAGCGGCTGCTGCCGACCCTCTCCCGGGAGGCGATCGCCCGCGAGTCGCTGTCGCGCCGCGGCGCGCTGATCCACTGCCGCGACCGCGCCGAGGCGATGGCCCTGATCAATCGCATCGCCCCCGAGCACCTGGAGCTCTCGGTGGCCAACCCCGAGGGCTGGCTGCCGGAGATCCGTCACGCCGGTGCCATCTTCATGGGTCGCTACACCGCCGAGGCGCTGGGCGACTACTGTGCCGGCCCCAACCACGTGCTCCCCACGTCGGGCACGGCGCGCTTCTCCTCGCCGCTGGGGGTCTATGACTTCCAGAAGCGCTCCTCGATCATCCACTGCTCGGCCGAGGGAGCCTCCCGGCTTGGCAGGGTGGCCTCGACGCTGGCCCGCGGCGAGTCGCTCACCGCCCACGCGCGCAGCGCCGAGTACCGCATCAAGGAGTAGGCCGCGCCGCGGCGCCGTCACGAATCCAGAGGGCCTCGCCATACGGCGAGGCCCCTGGCGGTGCGCTCGTGGCCGGCGCCATGCGGCCGCCTATTCCGGACTGCGCAGCTCCGGGGGTGGGCGCTCGCCCACCTCCAGGGTGACCTCAAGCGTATCGCCGCCGCGCACCACGGTGAGCGGCAGCGACTCCCCGGGCGCCACCGCCGCGATATCGGCCATGGTGATTCGCGCGTCGAGTATGGGGCGGTTGTCGATGGCCAGCAGCACGTCGCCGGGCTGCAGGCCGGCCGCGTCCGCCGGGCCGCCGGGTACCACCCCGGCGATCACCACGCCGCGGGGCGCCTGCAGGCCGAAGGAGGCGGCCAGCTCCGGGTTGAGCTCCTGGGCCTCCACGCCCAGCCAGCCGCGGATCACCCGTCCCTGGGTCACCAGCTCCTCGAGAATGTTGCGCGCCAGGTTGGCGGGAATGGCGAAGCCGATGCCCTGGGAGCCTCCGGAGCGCGAGAAGATGGCGGTGTTGATGCCCACCAGGGCCCCCTCGGCGTTGACCAGGGCGCCGCCGGAGTTGCCGGGGTTGATAGCGGCATCGGTCTGGATGAAGTCCTCGTAGGCATTGAGCCCCAGGTGGCTGCGGCCGGTGGCGCTGATGATGCCCATGGTGACGGTCTGACCCACGCCGAAGGGGTTGCCGATGGCCAGGGAGACGTCGCCGATGGCCACTTCGGTGGAATCGGCAAGCTCGATCACCGGCAGCTCGTCGAGGTCGATGCGCAGGACGGCGAGGTCGCTCTCCGGGTCGGTGCCGATCACCTCTGCCAGGGTCTCGCGGCCGTCGCGCAGCGCCACCTGGATCTGATCGGCGCCGCCGATCACATGGTGGTTGGTCAGCACATAGCCATCCTCGCTGACGATCACGCCGGAGCCGAGGCTCGACAGCATGCGCTGGCGAGCCGGCACATCGTCGCCGAAGAACTGGCGGAAGAAGGGATCCGACATCAGCGGATGGTCGTCGCGCTCGACGACTCGGGAGGAGTAGATGTTGACAACGGCCGGCGCGGCCTTGTCCACGGCGCCGGCGTAGCTCACCGGCCCCTGTTCCCGGGAGAGCGGATCGGCCTGACGCAGCTCCGGGGCCGGGCGTGAGCCGGCGTCAGGGGGCGCCTCGACCTGCGGGGAGACGGACAGCGGGGCCTGGCCCTGGGGTATCGGCAGGGCGGGGGTGGGGTCGGCCTGCCGCCCGGTGAGCTGAGGAAAGGCGTTGAGCAGTACCACGGCCAGCAGTACCCCGATGGTGATCGGCAGCAGGTAGGGGAGGAGGGGGCGCAGGAGGCGAGGCATGCGGGTCGGCGTCCTTATGGCAGGCGGTTGGCGGTGCAGGGTGCGAGGTCCCGCCGGTACAATGGGGTAATGGTAACATTGTCACCCAGTGGACGTATGGAGGACCCCATGACGAATCGCGATGTGCTGGTCGCCGCCTGTGACCGGGAGCTGTCGGCGGCAGACTTCAGGGACTACACGCTCAACGGCCTGCAGGTGGAGGGGCGCGACCGGGTGCGCCGGGTGCTGAGCGGCGTGACCGCCTGTCAGGCGCTGCTCGACGAGGCGGTGGCCTGGGAGGCGGATCTGGTGCTGGTACATCACGGCTACTTCTGGAAGAACGAGCCGGTGGCCATCACCGGCATGAAGCGCCGGCGGATCCAGACGCTGCTGACCCACGATATCAGCCTGCTGGCCTACCACCTGCCGCTGGACGCCCACGCGACCCTGGGCAACAACGCCGAGCTGGGGCGGCGCCTGGGCCTGACGGTGGAAGGCTGTGCCGACGGCGAGCTCGGTCAGGGGCTGCTGTGGCTGGGGGCGCCGTCCGAGGAGCTGACGCCGGCGCAGCTGGCCGAACGTGTCGGCGAGCGGCTGTCACGGGAGCCTCTGCTGGTGGAGGCTCCCGGCAAGGGCGAGATCCGTCGGGTGGCCTGGTGTACCGGCGGCGCTCAGGACATGATCAGCGCGGCCTGGGAGGCTGGCGCCGATGCCTTCATATCCGGGGAGATCTCCGAGCGCACCACCCACCTGGCTCGGGAGCTGGGCATCCACTACCTGGCGGCGGGACACCACGCCACCGAGCGCTACGGGGTCCAGGCGCTGGGCGAGTGGCTGGCCGGGCGGTTCGATATCGAGCATCGCTTCGTGGATATCGACAACCCGGCCTGAGGCCGGGGCGGTGGGGGAGGAGATCAGTAGCGGGGCGGCTGGGGTGCCTTGGCGTCGTCGTTGTCCTTGAGGCCGAAATCCTCGGATAGCGTCCCGCCGCTGCCGTCGGCGTAGTCCCGGGGCATCGCCGGCTCCTCGCTGTCCGGCGTCGCGGGGGGAGGGGTGGCCTCCAGTCCGGCAGGGGCGTTCCCCTTGCCGCCCAGGCGGCTGGCGTCCTGCGCCAGGCGCTCGGCCAGGGCCTCGCCGTCGCGCTGCAGGGTGGCCACCAGGCGGGAGACCTCGTCCAGGTGGTCGTTCATGCCCTCGCGCAGGGCCGCCAGTTCCCGGTCACGCTCGGCCAGACGCTGGCGCAGCTTCTGCAGGCTGGCGGCGCTGGCGTTGAGCAGATGGTAGCCCAGCGCGCCCAGCCCGATGCCGGCGAGCAGGCAGGCGATGGCCAGAATCCAGTTGATCTTGCTTGCGTCCACGTCTCTCTCCCTGGGGCGTTGGGTCGGCCCGACTCGCTGCGGGCCCGTTCATGGCGCCCATTATAGGGCCGAGCCGCGGCGGCGGGTCAACGCGCCCGCTCGCTTGTGTTCCTGGCGGTGCGTGGTAGCGCTTCTATGCGTATAATGTGCAACCATTCCCAGCCGAGACGGTCCGTTACCCGCATGAGTGCCACGCCGACCCCATCCGAGTCCCGAGACGCTCGCCTGTCGCCCACCGAGCGCTACCGCGCCGACCTGAAGCGTGATGACTTCCAGTACGATCCTGCCCAGGAGCAGGCGGTCGCTCGTCTGCAGCGGCTCTACGACGACCTGATGGCCGCGCCCCGCGCGCGTCCGCGCGCCGTGCCGCCCCGGGGCAAGATCGCCTCGCGGATGGCCGGCCTGTTCGGCAGGCGAGATCGCCAGGCGTCAGTTTCCGAGCCGGTGCTGCCCGAGGTCGCGGGGCTCTATTTCTGGGGGGGAGTGGGGCGCGGCAAGACCTATCTGGTGGACGCCTTCTACGAGTCGCTGCCCTTTCCGGAGAAGATGCGCACCCACTTTCACCGCTTCATGCAGCGGGTGCACACCGAGTTGACCCACTACAAGGGCGAGAAGAACCCTCTGGCGCTGATTGCCGCCAAGTTTGCCGGCGAGGCAAGGGTGATCTGCTTCGACGAGTTCTTCGTCAAGGACATCACCGATGCCATGATCCTGGCCAACCTGCTCGAGGCGCTCTTCGAGCACGGGGTGGTGCTGGTTGCTACGTCCAACATCGTGCCCGACGATCTCTACAAGGATGGCCTGCAGCGGGCGCGTTTCCTGCCGGCCATCGAACTGCTCAAGCGTCACTGCGAGGTGGTCAACGTCGATTCAGGCATTGATTACCGTCTGCGCGCCCTGGAGCGCGCCGAGATCTTCCATGCGCCGCTGGATGACGCCGCCGAGAGCGAGCTGGCGCGCAGCTTTCGGGAGATTGCCGGCCACGAGGGCGAGGCGTCGGCCCCCATCGAGATCAATCATCGCGTGCTGCATGCCCGGCGACTGCACGACGACGTGGTCTGGTTCGAGTTCCGGGAGCTCTGCGACGGCCCGCGCAGCCAGAACGACTACATCGAGCTGGCCAGGGAATTTCATACCGTGCTGGTCTCGAATGTCACGCGCATGAGCGGGGCGACGGATGATCAGGCGCGGCGCTTCATCAACATGGTCGACGAGTTCTACGATCGCGGCGTCAAGCTGCTGATGTCCGCGGAAGCCCCCGCCGAGCGGCTGTATGCCGATGGCCGGCTCGAGTTCGAGTTCCAGCGTACCCTGTCGCGGCTGCAGGAGATGCAGTCCCGCGACTATCTGGCGCTGCCCCACAAGCCCTGATCCGCTCCGGCATTGCGCCGGTGGCAGCCTTTCATGTAGAATTCGCGCGCTCTACCTCGTTGTCAGCCACCGCTCGGTGGAAGACAACCAAGAAGAATAGGGATGGTTTCACGCCGCAAGAGCCGGCTGAGAACCCAATACACTTGAACTGGTGATAGCTCCATGAAGACGTTCACTGCGAAGCCGCAGTCCGTCCAGCGCGACTGGTATGTCGTCGACGCCACGGACAAGACGCTCGGCCGCCTGGCCACCGAAATCGCTCGTCGCCTGCGCGGCAAGCACAAGCCGGAATTCACCCCGCACGTCGATACCGGCGACTACATCGTCGTGATCAACGCCGAGAAGGTGAAGGTCACCGGCAACAAGGCCAGGGCCAAGACCTACTACCGCCACACCGGCTACCCCGGTGGTCTGCGCTCCATGACCTTCGAGAAGCTGATGGATCATGCGCCCGAGCGCATCATCGAGGGCGCCGTCAAGGGCATGCTGCCCAAGGGGCCTCTGGGTCGCGCCATGTACACCAAGCTCAAGGTCTATGCCGGTGCCGAGCATCCGCACGCCGCCCAGCAGCCGCAAGAACTGAATATCTGAGGGAGTCTTCGCCATGACACAGCAGTATTACGGTACCGGGCGCCGCAAGACCTCCACCGCGCGCGTCTTCCTTAAGCCGGGCTCCGGCAAGATCACCGTCAACAGCCTCGAGCTGGACCAGTACTTCGGTCGCGTCACCGGTCGCATGGTGGTCCGTCAGCCCCTCGAGCTGACCGACACCCTGAACCAGTTCGACGTCTTCGTCACCGTCAAGGGCGGCGGTGGTTCGTCCCAGGCGGGCGCCATTCGTCACGGGATCACCCGTGCGCTGATGGTGTACAATGAGGATTTCCGCGGTCAGCTGCGTGAAGCCGGCTATGTGACCCGCGACGCTCGTCAGGTCGAGCGTAAGAAAGTTGGCCTGCGCAAGGCGCGTCGTCGCCCGCAGTTCTCCAAGCGTTAAGCGCCGATTATCGCGCCGAAAACGCTCGCGCCCGGGTCCAAGACTCGGGCGTTTTTGTTTTCTGATCAATGGGTTGTTGGATGTGTTACACCTTCGTCAAGGGTCGTTTTCCTTGTATGGTGGAGCGCATTTTCTTACTATAGAGCGCATTTGGTATCCGTGGTTGCGGGATGCTTTTCAGCCCGTGATGGAACAACGGGTAAGCTGATGGGAGAAACCTTGAAATGGCAGACAACGGCGTAAACAAGGGTCGGCGCCGTTTCCTCGTAGGTGCCACCACCGTCGTGGGTGCGGTGGGTGCCGTCGGGGTAGCGGTCCCCTTTGTGGCTTCCTGGCAGCCCAGTGCCAGGGCGAGAGCAGCGGGTGCGCCCGTTCAGGCGGATATCTCCAAGCTCGATCCGGGTCAGCGCATGACCGTCGAGTGGCGGGGACGTCCAGTGTGGATCATCAGTCGCACGCCGGAGATGATCGAGCGTACCGAAGAGTTTGATACCTCGCGGCTGGTGGATCCAGACTCCGAGGTGCAGCAGCAGCCGGGTTACGTTACCGGCCCGCTGCGGTCTGTTCGCCCCGAGATCGGCGTGCTGATCGGCATCTGCACCCACCTGGGCTGCTCGCCGCTCTTTCGTCCGGAACCCGATGCGGTGGACATGAGGGACTGGCCGGGCGGTTTCTTCTGCCCCTGCCACGGCTCCTACTTCGACCTGGCGGGCCGGGTGTTCCGTAACGTGCCGGCGCCTTCCAATCTGGAGGTGCCCCCGTACCGCTTCGAGACCGACGACCTCATCATCGTCGGTGAAGACGAGGAGGCTGCCTGATGGCTAACCCGAACAAGGCGAAGGCGGAGAAGGGTCTGATGCGCTGGGTCGATGACCGCTTCCCCGCCACTCAGATGGTCCAGGATCATCTGACCAAGTACTACGCCCCCAAGAACTTCAACTTCTTCTACATCTTCGGCGTGCTGGCGCTGCTGATCCTGGTCAACCAGATCCTCACCGGCGTGTGGCTCACCATGAGCTACAATCCCTCCGGCGAGGGCGCCTTCGCGTCCATCGAGTACATCATGCGTGACGTGGAGTACGGCTGGCTGCTCCGCTACATGCACTCCACGGGGGCCTCGGCCTTCTTCGTGGTGATCTACCTGCACATGTTCCGGGCCCTGCTCTACGGCTCCTACAAGGCGCCACGCGAGCTGGTGTGGATCTTCGGCATGACCATCTACCTGCTGCTGATGGCAGAGGCCTTCATGGGCTACCTGCTGCCCTGGGGTCAGATGTCCTACTGGGGCGCTCAGGTGATCATCTCGCTGTTTGCGACCATCCCGTTCATCGGGCCGGACCTCGCCCAGTGGATCCGCGGTGACTTCCTGATCTCCGGTATCACGCTCAACCGCTTCTTCGCCCTGCACGTGGTGGCGCTGCCCATCGTGATCCTGGCGCTGGTGGTGCTGCACATCATTGCCCTGCATGAAGTCGGTTCCAACAATCCGGACGGCATCAACATCAAGGACAAGAAGGACGAATCCGGCAAGCCGCTGGACGGTATTCCCTTCCACCCCTACTACACCGTGAAGGACCTGGTCGGCATCGCGATCTTCCTGTTCGTCTTTGCGGTAGTGATCTTCTACTTCCCCGAGGGCGGCGGCTACTTCCTCGAGCGGCCCAACTTCGAGCCGGCCAACCCGATGGTGACGCCGGATCACATTGCCCCGGTGTGGTACTTCACGCCCTTCTACGCGATCCTGCGGGCGATCACCTTCGATATCGGTCCCCTTCAGGCCGAGTTCCTGGGCGTGGTCTTCATGGGCGGTGCCATCGCGGTGCTCTTCGTGCTGCCCTGGCTCGACCGCAGCCCGGTGCGTTCCATGCGCTACAAGGGCTGGATGTCCCGTGTGATGCTGCTGCTGTTCGCCATCAGCTTCGTCATCCTGGGGGTTCTGGGTGCGATTCCGGCCACCGGGCTGCGCACCGCGGTGGCCCAGCTGTGCACCGTCATCTACTTTGCCTTCTTCCTGCTGATGCCGTTCTATACCAAGCTGGAGAAGACCAAACCCGTTCCGGAGAGGGTGACTGGCTAATGAAAAAGCAACTGTTTGCACTGCTCTTCGCGCTGGTGCCGTTTGTAGCCCTGGCAGCACCGCTGCCCGAACAGCCGCATTCGATGACGCCGGATATCAACGACAAGGAGTCCCTGCAGCGCGGCATGCAGCTCTATGTGAACTACTGCATGAGCTGCCACTCCCTGGAGCATCAGCGCTTCTCCCGCACCGCCGAGGACCTGGGGATTCCCCAGGACCTGATGGAAGAGAACCTGATCTTCTCCAGCGAGCTGGCCTACAACGATCAGATGCATATCGGCATGCAGCCGGGCGATTCCGAGAACTGGTTCGGTGTGGCGCCGCCCGATCTGACGCTGTTCAACCGCATCAAGGGGTCGGACTACATCTACTCCTATCTGCTGGGTTTCTATCGTGACCCCAGCCAGCCGCTCGGGGTGAACAACAACGTTCTCGAGGCCTCGGCCATGCCCAACGTGCTCGAGCCCCTGCAGGGCGTGCAGGAGATGGTCTGTGCCGAGAGCGATCGCCCCATGGATGGCGCCGAGCTCGATCCGCTGACCGGCAAGTATCAGTCCTGCGAGGTGCTCCAGGTGACGCGCCCCGGCAGCATGGAGCCGGAGGAGTTCGAGGAGGCGATGTACGATCTGACCAACTTCCTGGTCTACGTGGGTGAGCCCTCCCGGCTTCAGGCCCAGGCCATGGCGCCCAAGGTGCTGATCTTCATCTTCATCTTCGGTGTCATCGCCTACCTGCTGAAGCGTGAGTACTGGCGCGACGTTCACTGATCCACTGCGGTGGTGACGTTCGGGGGCGCATGGCCAAGGGCCATGCGCCCCCTGTGGTTTTCTGCACCCGGGCGCACGGTCTCCCGGTGCCTGCTGTCGTGTTATCATTGCCGTTCGAACTGATGCGAGGAATCTTTCATGGGTGTAGTGGCCAAGCGGTCGTCGATGATCTTCTACTCGGGTGGTGGCGATCACTTCAGCCATCGCGTGCGGATCGTGCTCGCCGAGAAGGGGGTGGCGGTGGATATCGTCGAGGTCACCGACGAGCAGCGCCCCGAGGAGCTTGCCGACCTCAACCCCTACAACAGCGTGCCGACCCTGCTGGATCGTGAGCTGGTGCTCTACGAGTCCAAGGTGATGATGGAGTATCTGGATGAGCGTTTTCCTCATCCGCCGCTGCTGCCGGTCTACCCGGTAGCCCGTGCCCAGAGCCGGCTGTGGATGCACCGCATCGAGCGCGAGTGGTGTCCGCTGGTCGAGCAGATCGAGAAGGGGGCCAAGAAAGAGGCGGACAAGGCGCGCAAGGAGCTGCGCGAGAGCCTCGTCGGCATCTCGCCGATCTTCGAGGACATGCCCTATTTCATGAGCGAGGAGTTCACCCTGGTGGACTGCTGCCTGGCGCCGGTACTCTGGCGCCTGCCGGCGCTCGGCATCGAGCTGCCGGAAAAGCAGGTCAAGCCGCTGCTCGGCTACATGGAGCGAGTCTTCGACCGCGAAGGCTTCAAGGCCTCGCTGAGTGAAGTCGAGCGCGAGATACGCAGCTGAATACACCGCCCCCGGCCCGGCCGGGGGCCGCAATCCGGAGGGCCTGACGATGTCAACCAGTCGCCCAGACTCGAGTCGTCCCTACCTGGCCAGAGCCCTGTACCAGTGGCTGCTGGACAACGAGCTCACGCCCTATATCGTGGTCGACGCCGAACAGCCAGGCGTGGAAGTGCCGCGGCAGTTCGTGCAGAACGGCCAGATCGTGCTGAATCTTTCCCCCGGCGCGGTGCGGGATCTCTTCATGGAGAACGATGCGCTGGGCTTCTCTGCCCGCTTCGGCGGCCAGCCCATGCGCGTGATGGTGCCCACCTCGGCGCTGGTCGCCATCTATGCTCGCGAGAATGGCGTCGGCATGGTGTTCGGCCATGAGCCGGTGCTGGCCGCCGACGAGGCGCCCAGCGATGATGAGGCGCCGAGCCTGACCAGCGTCGAGGGCGACGGTGAAGCGTCCGATACCTCCGCGTCCGAGGCGCCCGGGGAGGGTGAGGAGCCGCAGGGCAGCGGCCAGAATGGCAAGCAGGAAGGGGAGCCGCCGCGCAAACGCAAGCCCTCGCTGAGAGTGATCAAGTAGTCACCTCGCGACATCTCGTCCGGCGCAGGGCGCGCAACGCAGAACGGCAGGCCACCGGCCTGCCGTTCTGCGTTCTGGCGAGATGCTGCGCTTCCGGGGCCGCGCGGCTCAGTCGGTATAGTCGAACACCTTGACGATACGCTGCATGCCGCCGACGTCGGAGACGGCCTCGACGATGCGGTCGGCCTCGGCGCGACTGACGATGCCCATCAGGTAGACGCTGGTGTTCTCGGTGACGACGCGAATGCGCCCCGACTCGATGCGGTCGTTGGCCGCCAGGCTGGTGCGGATTCGCGTGTTGAGCCAGGTGTCGGAGAGTCGCTGACTGGCCGGCAGGTTGGCGGCCACGGAGAGCTCATTGTGCACCTCGCGCACGTTGCGTACTCCCCGGGCGACCTCGCTGGCCTTCTCCTTGAGCTCCTGGCTCGGCACCTGGCCGGTGAGCAGAACGACGCGGTTGTAGCTGTCGACGTTGATGCGGGCATTGCCCAGGCGTGCGTCAGTGCGGCGCAGGTTGTGGCTGACCTTGGTCTCGATGTTCTGGTCCTCGACCTGGGTGCCGACGGTGCGCTTGCCGTAGTTTTCGTCGATGGTGCCCTGGTGGGTGACGCCGGTGACGGTGGTGCAGCCGGCGATGCCGAGGAGGGCGGCCAGCAGCAGGGAGATAAGCAGGGGCTTGGGGGTCATGGGGGTCACTCGCTTGTACCGAAGAGTTGCTCGTCGATCAGATCGCAGAGGCAGTGGATCACCAGCAGATGCACCTCCTGAATGCGGGCCGTGGAGGTGGCGGGCACGCGGATCTCGCAGTCGTCCTGGCCGAGCAGGGAGGCCATGTTGCCGCCATCGCGGCCGGTCAGCGCCACCACTGTCATGTCGCGATCGTGAGCGGCCTGGATGGCCTGGATGACGTTGGCCGAGTTGCCGCTGGTGGAGATGGCCAGCAGGATGTCGCCGGGCTGGCCCAGGGCGCGAATCTGCTTGGAGAACACCTCGTTGTAGCTGTAGTCGTTGGCGATGGAGGTCAGCGTCGAGGTGTCGGTGGTCAGCGCCAGGGCCGGCAGGCTGGGGCGTTCGCGCTCGAAGCGGTTGAGCAGTTCGGAGGAGAAGTGCTGACTGTCGCCGGCGCTGCCGCCGTTGCCGCAGGTCAGGATCTTGCCCTCGTTGACCAGGCACTGGACCATCATCTGGCTGGCCACCTCGATGAAGGGGGGGAGGACCTCGCTGGCATAGGTCTTGGTATCGATGCTGGCATTGAAGTGGCCGAGAATGCGCTGCTGGAAATCCATGTGACGTCCGGGTCCTTTGACAGTGTGGCGTGACCGGTCAGTAGGCCTCGAAGGCGTTGGCGACCCAGTCGTATTCGAGATGGGGCGCCAGGCCGGTGACGGCCAGTACATCGAAGCGGCAGGGACATGATAGCCGGTTGCGCTGGAGATAAAAACGCGCGGCCCGGATCAGGCGACGCTGCTTGGTGGGGGTGATGGTTTCCAGCGGGTGGCCGTGGCGGGTGTCGGCTCGGTGACGCACCTCGACGAAGACGAGAACCTCGCCGTCACGCATCACCAGGTCCAGTTCACCCCCCTTGGCGTGCTGGTTGGTCGCCAGCAGCACCAGGCCGCGGGCGGTGAGCCAGGCCGCGGCGAGTTGCTCGATGGCCTCGCCGCGGGCGCGGGCGTCACGGGGCCCGTTCATCGCCGAAGATCCCGGGGATCAGGATGGGCTGGGGGACGCCGTTGACAAAGCGCGCCCAGGGCAGCTGGCGCTCGATGCGGCCGTCGCTGCCGGGGCGCAGGGTGCCGGTGGCGCCCCGCAGCTCGCTGCCGGGGACGGCCTGCAGCTGGGGCAGTCGGCGGGCCAGTTCGAAGGCGTCCACGCCCATGGCGTGCAGGCGGAACAGGGTGGGGTCGGACTCCTCGCGCAGCGAATGGTAGCTCTCGAGGAAGGGCAGCACCTCGACGCCGCCCACGGCAGCCTCGGGAATCTGCCAGGGTATATCGACAAACTGGACATCGTTCAGGTCATGGTCGAGCCGCGGGTTGATGCGTCCCTCGAAGAGGTGGGAGGTGGCATAGACCGGCAGGTCGCTGGCGTTGTAGTAGTCCAGGGTGGGCGGTACCTGACGAGCGTAGTCGGGCAGGGCCAGCAGGAAGAGGGCGTCCGGGCGCGGATTGCTGACGGCACGGCGGGTACTCTCGGTAGCCGAGGCGCCGGGGTTGTAGCGCACGGCGTTGGTCACCTCGCCGCCCAGTGACTGCCACTCGGTCCAGAAGGCCTCGCCGACACGTCGGCCCCAGTCATTGTCCGGTACCAGCAGGGCGGCGCGGCGGTGGCCGTCACGCCAGGTGCGGGTGGCGGCCTGGTGCGCCTCGTGCTCGGCGGAGAGACCGAACTGGAAGAGCCCCTCGGCGCTGTTGCGCTCGGCGTGGCCGTAGTTCAGTGCCAGGGTGGGCAGTGGCACCCGATCGAGGGCCTCCAGCCGGCTCACCTGATCCTTGTCCAGCGGGCCGACCACCACCTGGGCGCCGCGATTCTCGGCCTCGCGGTAGAGCGACTCGAGGTCGCCGCTGTCGGCATCGATGAAGCTCAGCCGCACGTCGCCTCCGCTGTGGCGGTGCTGGGTGCGCATGCCTTCGGCGATGGCCGAGGCGGGGGGGGCCAGGGCGCCGGATTCCGGCAGCAGCACGGCGATGTGCCGAACCTCGAGGCCGCGCAGCTCGCCCAGGGCGCGCAGGTCGGCGGGGAGCTGGCGGGATGCCGGGTGGCGTTCGTTACGGCTGCGCCACGTCTCCAGCCGGTCGAAGAAGCGCTCGATATCGCCGCCGCTGGCGCGATACAGGTCGCTGAGGTCGATCCAGCCGCGGGTCAGGGCGTCGGCCTCCTCCTCCAGGGCGCTCAGCGCCTGGCGGTCCATGCGGGTCAGGGCCTCCCAGATCGGGTCGTTGAGCGCCAGGTCATCATTGTCCGCCTGGACGCTGAGCAGCGCCCGGGCGGCGCCCGCCGGCTCCCGTTCGGCCAGCAGCGCCAGGCCCATGCGCTCGCGCAGCGCCCTCTCCTGATTGGGCTCCAGGGCGAGGTCGTTCAGGTCTCGGGTGGCCTGGATAACCGCCTGGGGCTCGCCCAGCGCCTCGCCGAGATCGGCCAGCAGCAGGGCCCAGCGTACGCGCGGCTCGGGCTCGAGCAGGCTGTCATCGAGGTCTGACGCGATCTGCAGCGCCTGGGTGCGCTCCCCCTGGCGTGCTAGGATGTCGGCCGCCTCGAGTCGACTCCTGGCTGCCTGGGCGGGCTCCTGCTGGCCGGCCTGGTCGAGCAGGCTCGCCGGGTCGTCTTCCGTCACGCGATCGACGACGCCGGGCGGTGTGGCACAGCCCGCCAGCAGCATCGCAACGAGGGCGGTGGCCAGCAGGCCGCGAGTGGGTATCCGCATGAATCCATCCTTTGTCCATTGTGTCGGCCGCTGCGCCGAGGAGCCACAAGTGTCAGACGCTAGCTCAGCTTCATTGTACGTGGTCGCCACGCCGATTGGGAATCTGGAGGATCTTGGCCCCCGCGCCGCGCGCCTGCTGGGCGAGGTGGCGGTGATAGCCGCCGAGGATACCCGCCACACCGGTCGGCTGCTGCGCCACCTGGGGCTCTCGGTGCCCATGCTCTCCCTGCACGAGCACAACGAGGCGGCCCGGGTCGAGCAGCTCGATGCGCGCCTGGCCGCCGGGGAGTCCATCGCCCTGGTCTCCGATGCCGGCACGCCGCTGATCAGCGATCCCGGCTTCCTGCTGGTGCGCGAGCTGCGCGCCCGGGGGCGGCGCATCGTGCCGGTGCCGGGGGCCTGCGCCCTGGTGGCCGCGCTGTCGGCGGCGGGCCTGCCCACCGACCGCTTCACCTTCCAGGGGTTCCTGCCGGCCAAGGGGGCAGGGCGGCGCGCTCGCCTGGAGGCGCTGGCCGGGCGCGAGGAGACCCTGGTCTTCTACGAGTCGCCCCATCGCATTCGCGACACCCTGGCCGATCTGGCGACGGTGCTCGGGGAGCGCCGCCTGGTGCTGGCCCGCGAGCTGACCAAGACCTTCGAGACCTTTCTGGACGGCTCGGCCGTCGAGCTGCTCGACCGCATGGAGGCCGATCCGGACCAGGCTCGGGGCGAGTTCGTGGCGATGGTGGCCGGTGCTCCCCCCCGCGAGGAGGACGAGGCCTCGGTGGTGGAGGGCAAGGCCTTGCTGGTGGCGCTGCTGGCCGAGGGGGTTGGCGTCAAGCAGGCGGCCTCGGTGGCCGCGCGGGTGCTGGGGGGCACCAAGAAGAGCTGGTATGCCCGCGCCCAGGCGCTGAAAGATCAAGGCTAGCCAAGTTTGCCCGGGGCTGATCCGTCGACAAGTCCCTCTTCGTCTTGTCCCCGGCGCCCCTCGCTCTGGGCAGTGGCAGGCTCTGCTTGTTGAGGGGTTGTCGGGGCGCTGTTATCCTTGCCGCGGGAGTCGGCCAGACAGTCGCCGCCGGAGTGATCCGGGGGAGGAAAGTCCGGGCTCCACAGGGCAGAGTGCCAGGTAACGCCTGGGCGGCGCGAGCCGACGGAAAGTGCAGCAGAGAGCAGACCGCCTACGTCTCCTTCGGGAGGCCGGTAAGGGTGAAAGGGTGCGGTAAGAGCGCACCGCGCGCCTGGCAACAGTGCGTGGCACGGTAAACCCCACTCGGAGCAAGACCAAATAGGAACCCCATGACGTGGCCCGCGTCGGGTTCGGGTAGGTTGCTTGAGGGGCGCGGTGACGCGCCTCCTAGAGGAATGACTGTCCACGACAGAACCCGGCTTATCGGCTGGCTCCCTCCTGATTTCCATTCCTGAGCGCGCGGTCCGTGGCCGCCACGCCAGCCCTAGATCGAGAACCGCATGTCGTCATCCGCCCCTGATACTGCCTCGCGCGGCTTCCGTCATGCCAGCGTCCTGCTCGACGGCGCCGTAGAGGCCCTGGTGCACGACGCCGACGGGGTCTATCTGGACGGCACCTTCGGCCGTGGCGGCCACTCCCGCGCCATCCTCGCCCGGCTGTCGCCGGCCGGGCGACTGATCGCTATCGACCGCGACCCAGAGGCCGTCGCCGAGGCGGCCTCCCTCGAGGACGAGCGCTTCACCATCGAGCGCGCCGAGTTCTCTCGCCTGGGCGAGATCGCCCGGCGCCACGACCTGCACGGCCGCCTGGATGGCGTCCTGCTCGATGTGGGCGTCTCCTCGCCGCAGCTCGACGACCCCGAGCGCGGCTTCAGCTTCCTGCGCGACGGTCCCCTGGACATGCGCATGGACCCCACCCAGGGTGAGAGTGCCGCGGCCTTCATTGCCAGAGCCAAGGAGGGCGAGCTGATCCGGGTGTTCAAGGAGTATGGCGAGGAGCGCTATGCCCGTCGGCTGGCCAGGGCCATCGTCGCCCGGCGCGCCGAGCGGCCCTTCCTGCGCACCGCGGACCTGGCCGAGGTGGTCAAGACCGCCCACCCCGCCTGGGAGAAGCACAAGCATCCCGCGACGCGGGTCTTCCAGGCGCTGCGCATTCAGGTCAACGCCGAGCTCGAGCAGCTCGATGCGGCCCTGGAGGCGGCCCTGGAGGCGCTGGCTCCCGGCGGCCATCTGGTGGTGATCAGCTTTCACTCCCTGGAGGATCGCCGGGTCAAGCGGTTCATCCGTCACCATGTGCGTGGTGATACCCATCTGCCGCGGGGAATTCCCATCGCCGATGCGGAGCTCGAGCGGCGTCTCGAGGCGCTGGGCAAGGCCCGGCGAGCCGGCCCCGAGGAGGTGGAGGAGAACCCCCGGGCGCGCAGCGCGGTGATGCGGGCTGCCCGCAAGCGGTACTGAGGGAGGCGATATGACACAGGGAAGAACGTCGACATCCGGTTTTGGCTGGCCCCTGGCCCTGCGCCCCACCCCCGCTCTGCTGCTGGTGTCGGCGCTGCTGCTGGCCTGCCTGGCCAGCGCCCTGGCGGTGATTGCCACCACCCATTTGACCCGTGAACAGTATGGCCGCATGCAGCAGCTCGAGCGCGAGCAGCAGCAGCTTCAGACCGAGTGGGGGCAGCTGTTGCTCGAGGAGAGCGCCTGGTCCTCGCCGGCGCGCATCGAGCGCCTGGCCATGGAGCGCCTGGAGATGCGCCTGCCCGACGTCGACGAAGTCGAGGTGATCCAGCCATGAGCCGTGAGGCCCGCAGCGGCGTATCGCCTCGTCGCCCTCCGCCCATGGCGCCCATGGGCGGGCTGCGCTACGGCCTGGTGCTGGCGATCGTGCTGCTGGGCCTGGGACTGCTGGTGGGGCGCATCGTCATTCTCCACGTGGTCGATCGCCCCTTCCTGCAGGGACAGGGCGATGCCCGCACCCTGCGCACCGATCCGATTCCCGCCCACCGCGGCATGATCAGCGACCGCAACGGCGAGCCCCTGGCGATCTCCACGCCGGTGGTGACCCTCTGGGCCAATCCTCAGGACGTGCCGGACGATCCCATCCAGCGCCTGCAGCTGGCCCGCGCCCTGGGCATGGAGCTCGACGACCTCGACGCGCGTCTCGAGCGCTTCGCCTCCCGGGAGTTCATGTACCTGCGCCGCCAGATGACACCCCAGGCGGCCCAGCGGGTGCTGGAGCTGCGGACGCCCGGGGTCTACCGCCAGGACGAGTACAAGCGCTACTACCCGGCGGGTGAGGTGATCGCCCAGCTGCTCGGTGTCACCAACGTCGACGACGTGGGGCAGGAGGGGCTCGAGCTCGCCTATCAGCCCTACCTGGCCGGCAACCCCGGTCAGCGCCGGGTGCTCAAGGATCGTCGCGGGCGCCTGGTGCGCGATCTGGAGGTGCTGCGCGAGGCCCGCCCCGGCGGCGAGCTGACGCTTTCCATCGACCAGCGCCTGCAGTACATGGCCTACCGCGAGCTCAAGGCGGCGGTGGCCGAGCACGACGCCGACGGCGGCGTCGTGGTGATGATGGATGCCCGCACCGGCGAGGTGCTGGCCATGGCCAACCAGCCTTCCTACAACCCCAACAATCGCGCCGGCCTCGACCCCCGGGGCCTGCGCAACCAGGCCATCGTCGACGTCTTCGAACCCGGCTCGGTCATGAAGCCGCTGGCCATGGCGGCGGTCATGGAGAGCGGCCAGTTCCCCCGAGACGTGGTGGTGGACACCTCGCCGGGCTGGATGCGCATCGATCGCTTCACCATCCGCGATATCCGCAACTATGGTGAGCTGGATCTGGCCGGCATCCTCGAGAAGTCCTCCAATATCGGCATGTCCAAGCTGGTGCTCGAACTCGACGATCCGCTGGTGCCGGATCTCTATCGTCGGCTCGGCTTCGGCCAGAGCCCCGAGACCGGCTACCCCGGCGAGTCCACCGGCACCCTGCCGGCTCCCGTGCGCTGGTCGCGCAGCCAGTGGGCGGCGCTCTCCTACGGCTATGGCCTGTCGACCTCCGCGCTGCAGCTGGCCAGCGCCTATACCGCTCTGGCCAACGGTGGCGAGCGCCTGCCACCCTCGCTGCTCAAGCTGCCCGAGGTGCCGCCGGGTGAGCCGGTCATCGCGCCTCCCGTGGCCCACGACCTGCTGCGCATCATGGAGGAGTCCGTGCAGCCGGGCACCGGTGCCAGGCGTGCCATGGTGCCCGGCTACCGGGTGGCCGGAAAGTCCGGCACGGTGCGCAAGTCCGGTGCCGGGGGCTATGTGCAGGACGCCTATCGCAGCCTGTTTGCGGGCATCGCACCGGTCTCCGACCCGCGCATCGTCACCGTGGTGATGATCGATCATCCCCGTGGCGACAGCTACTTCGGTGGCGCCGTGGCGGCGCCGGTCTTCTCTCGCGTCGTCGGCAGCGCTCTGCGCCTGCTCGACGTGCCCCCCGATCTCCGCAGTCGCTGAGGCTCGTCATGCTCCTTTTTGCACCCCGTCACCCAGCTCCACGAGGCCCCTTATGCAGGTGAGTCCGCAGCGTCTGACGGCGACGCTGGCGCGCCTCTGGCCCGCCGTCATGCCCGGTCTCGAGCTCGCCTCGGAGAGGCTGCGGCTCTGCACCGACAGTCGTCAGGTCGGCCCCGGTGTCGTCTTCGTGGCGGTGCCGGGGGTGGCCGCCGACGGTCGTGATTTCATCCCGGCGGCGCTGGCGGCCGGGGCCGAGGCGGTGCTGTGTCATGCCGACGACGAGCGTGCCTGCCCCGAGGACCCTCGGGTAGTGGCGCTGCCCGAGCTTCGCGAGCGCCTGGGCGAGCTGGGGCGCGAGCTCTTCACGGTGCCCGAGCGCCTCGAGCTGGTCGGCGTCACCGGCACCAACGGCAAGAGCTCGGTGACCCACTATCTCGCCGAGCTGAGCGAGGCGCTGGGCGTGCCGGCCGGACTGGTGGGCACCCTGGGCCATGGTCGGGTCGGTGCCCTGCAGGAGGGCGGCCTGACCACGCCGGGTCCGCTGGCGCTGCAGGCGGCGCTGGCCGAGCTGGCCGGTGCGGGTGTGCGCCGGGTGGCCATGGAGGTCTCCTCCCATGCCCTGGAGCAGGGGCGCCTGGACGGCTGCCGGCTGACCGCAGCGGTCTTCACCAATCTGACCCGGGACCACCTGGACTACCACGGCAGCATGGCGGCCTACGCCGCGGCCAAGGCCAGGCTGTTTCGCCGCCCGGAGCTGCGGCTGGCCGTGGTCAACGGCGATGATCCCCTGGCGCGGCTGATGCTGGCCGGCCTGCGTGCCGGGGCGGGCGACGGCGCGCGGGTTCTGGCCACCGGCCAGGACGAGGCGGTGACCTTCCGGGTTGTCGACTGGCATCCCCACGCTGCGGGCCAGCGGGCGCTGGTGGCCACCCCGGAAGGGGAGCGCGTGCTCGAGACAGCGCTGCTCGGTCGCTTCAACCTGGACAACGTGCTGCTGGCCATCGCCACCCTCTACGGCCTGGGTCACGCCATCGGCGAGCTGTTCGCCGCCGCCGCGGCGCTGGCGCCGGTCCCCGGTCGCATGCAGGCGCTGGTGCGCCCCGGTGCGCCCACGGTGGTCATCGACTACGCCCACACCCCGGATGCCCTGGATAGCGCTCTGGCCGCCTTGCGCGCCCACCTGCCCATGGACGGTCGGCTGTGGTGCCTGTTCGGCTGCGGGGGCGACCGCGACCCGGGCAAGCGCGCGCCCATGGCCGCGGCCGTCGAGGGCCAGGCCGACCGCCTGGTGATCACCGACGACAATCCCCGTAGCGAGGCGCCGGCGGCGATTCGCGCCCAGGTGCT
>LFCJ01000679.1_pt1 | contig 22069 bp, 27 predicted proteins | sample 643141 | NCBI WGS metagenome assembly LFCJ01 (sample SAMN03766243, study PRJNA286221) | soda lake metagenome | biome: soda lake; feature: Kulunda steppe; material: water; isolation source: sample B1-Br-g2 brine of Lake Bitter-1 | place: Russia: Kulunda steppe | collected 2010-07
GATTTAGCAATAGAATATATTAATGACACATTTTCAAATCAGAAAGAAGGTAATATGTGTTATATTCCTATTGATAATCACTTTATTGCATTAGACAATGCATATGTTCCAGAAAATGAATCAACAACTCAAGAACCAATTACAATACATGTTCCAGAAAAATCAAACCTAAATATTGGTCATGATGAACATAGAAATGTCGTTGTGAATTTAGAAAAAGGTATATATAAATTTTATTTATTACCAAGAGGATTACAACCCGTAAATAAACGTTTTAATTGGGACTAATATAATAAGATTTATAATAAGAAATTAGTTTTATTATATATGGATAATCATATTGTTGAAAAAATCAATAAACAACCTTCACCTTCAAGAGCAAAACTTGAAATTCCTATTGATAATGAATATAATATTGTGAGTGCAAACGGTACAGCACGTATTGTAATTCAACATGAAGCAAATACAAAATATGTATATAAAGTTTCAACAGGCCATGGTATTAATCAGAATGAAGCAGAAATTAAAACATGGAATTATGTTAAAAATAAACCTGTAGCTAAACATTTATTACCTATTATTGATTATGATTCAAATTATAGGTGGACAAAAGTACCTTATATATCTGGAAATATTGATTTTGGTCTTGATAAATTACATGGTCCAAAAGCAAAAGAAATTGTCAAAGAACTAAAAAAATATGATATATATTTAGGTGAAGTAGAAACTGTTATGTATAAAGGAAAAGCTATTGCATATGATTATGGTTATCATCATAAAGAAAGTATTATTCATCAATTGTAGCAACTGATAGATATGAATTACAATTTGAACAAAAATCACCTTCTCTTGTACTTGTATTATATTCTATTTTATTATATGAACAATTTGAACACGTAATTTCAGATTTAATTTCAGTTGTAGTCGTATCTTCTTTCTTTGATTTTTTAATAAAAATTGCTTCATCTTCATTCAGATTAATATTTGAATTTCTATTATTGTTATTTTGTTTTTTATTCAATATTTTATTTATTGGGTTTTTTGAACTTTGTTCTTTTTCCTTTTCTTTTTTAATTGGCGTTAAACCATCTAAATCATATTGTTCTATTTTAGTTTGTTGTTTATTTTGGTCGTCTTCTATTATTGATTCTTCTGTTTGCTCTAATTGTTTTACTTCTTTTCGTTTTATATTTTTTGATTTTTCACCACATCTTTGACATTTTTCAATAGCTATATTTTTTAATGTAACGGTATTTTTATCTTTATTTTCATCACGTTCTGTTAATGATTTAATATGTTCATAATTATGTCCGAATAATTTGCATTTTATCATTATAGTTTTATTTATAATAACACAATATAAAACATAATGTTATTTTGTATAAATAGATAACCGATAGCTTTTTATTAGTACAATTCTAATAGTAATTTGTATGAGTCAAACAAAACTTAAACCCGTATTCGAACAAGTAGCAGACCAAGATGGAGTTATTAGTGCTTCTCAACAAACAGATTCAACTGAACCAACTATTTCTGTTGATATTAATATTCGACAAGATGATTTGATGATGTATACAACAGAAGATAATCAAATGTTGCTTCGGACTAGTGAAATGGATGAAAACGTGTTTGTTCAACCTGTTCCAACAGAAAATGGGTTCACGTGTGAAATTGTGGTTAATCCAACTGTAGAAGTTGTTGAGACACAACCTGCAGAGCCTGCAGAACAACCCAAGGTAGATGCTGCTAGTTATATCGAAACACGAATGGATTAATAATTATGTCAACAGAAACTATTAGAACGCCACAAGAAGATGAAGATGAAGTATTTGGTGTCGTTAAATCTTCACATGGCCAAAAACGATTTAATGTTGTTTGCACAGATGATGAAGAAAGAAATTGTCGAGTTCCAGGTTCTGCAGAATTTTGGGTTGAAGAAGATGATTTAGTTATTGTCTCTGTTTGGGATTTTCAACCATCTAGAGGGGATATTGTATATAAATATTCAGATTCAGAACGAGATGAATTAGAAGTTAAATTTGAAAAAGAAAATTAATCATCTTCTTTTGTTTCTTTTTTCTTCATTTGATATTTAGAAACAAGTTTTAGATAATTCTGTGCTTGTTTTGCTTTTTTCCTTGCACTCGTTCTTTGATTATCAATTGTATTTGCTGATTTATTTAATACATTTGCACATTCTGTTCTACCAATATTATATACATCTCTCAGTGCAAAAACTTCAGCTTGATTTTTTGAAAAGTGTGTTTTATTTGCTAATTCTTCGGCTAAAATAAAAGCATGTCCTAATATTGTTTTATCTACAAGTTCTCTACAAAGTTCAGAAATATCTTCATATTCTTCTTTTGCTTCTTCTTCATCTAATAAAAATCCTGGTGTTAATTCTAATGGTCCATTTCCATTTCCTTTTAGTTCATAATTTTTTATAGCATTTGTTGCGGGGTTAAAATACCATCCACCCCAATCGTTAATGCCTAAGAAGTAACAATTATCAACTTCACCAGGATAATCTTCGATTGTATGTCCTGTTTGGTCTTCAAATAAATGTCTACTTGACATATTATAATATAATCACAAATGGTTTAAATATTTTTCTACGAATCAATAGTAAAATGGGGGGTATTACTATGAATAAATAGTAAACTTTATATAATATAACTTATTGTTATTTGATTATCTTTTTTATCTTTTTTATATAATTTATTTTGAAATAATTGTCTAAGACAAAAATTTCTCTATTTAATATATCATTCCAACCTGTGAATTTCAATTCATTATTATTTTCCAGTTTATCTAAAATAAATTTATCTAATTCTTCTTTCGTTATTTTTTCATATGAAATAATTCCTTTTTTGGATTTAGCTGTAAAAATAATTAGACAACAATCTTTATGCACAATATGATATTTCTTAAAAGGAGAAAGGAAAAATTTACATTTAATTTTCTTATTACAACATGGGCAGATAATATAATCCAATATATTTTGCTTATAATTATACGTACAATGTCCCATAATATTAATTTGTAATTATAATTATTTATAGTTTTTGCTTATACTTGAGAAATTACTAAATAATATAAACAAAATATATAAATTAATGTATTATTTTCTTAAACAAAAAAGCTTTTTCTATGCGTATATTTCTGTAGCATATTTATTATCGATTATTTTATTTTCTAATCAAAATATATTTTTGATAAGTATAATTTTATCAATTAGTTATGTTTTATATATTTTAATTTTAGATTATTACATTACTCTTTCTAATAATAAATCGATTATTCCATTAAATGTTTTAGATGATAAAATTAGAAAAAAATTAAATTTACAATATAAAAATATAAATATAAAAAATTCAAATAAAAATTATTCTTATAAATCTATTTTCGGTTCAGATATGATATACGTAAATTTAAATTATAAGAATCCTATACGCAATATTATTATAGCACATGAATATTGTCATTTGGTGAATAATCATTCATATAAAAATATTTGTTATAAATTGTTTGCTGTAAATATTTATGTTATTATTACATATTTCGCCGTTCAATTTAATTTATATTTATTTATTATTTCGTTATTTGTAATACCAATTATTTTTACTTATATATTGAATATGATTAATCATACGCAAGAGTATACTTGTGATTTGTATGCAAAAAATTGCGTCGGTTTAACAGAAACAATAATATCAATACAAACACTATCTGATTCAAATGAAAATAAACTACGGTTAAAATTACCATATTTATATAAACATCCAACACAATATCAAAGAATTAAAAAATTAATTAAAAAATCAAACTGAATATAACCTATAATTTTATATGTATAAGTAAACAAAGATTATTTAAATTAAATAATGAGTTCACAATCTCGACAAGTAAAAGCGTTTATTAAAAATGTAAGAAATGAACAAATAAAAGAATTTATTTCTATACTTGAAGATAAAGATGAAATATCATGGTTAGATATAAAAGATTCAATTATAACTGTTAAAACATGGGGTGAAGCAATAGAAAAAGGAATCATAATAAAATCAAATACAAAAAATACATATACGGTTGCATTATTAAATGAATTAGAAGAGCAATTTGAACAAATAGAAAAAAATGAATCAAGTATCGATGAAAAAACAATTGTTGAATTATTGAATGATAAATATGCGAAAATTACACTTTTAGATAAATTTATTGTTACACTCGTATTCATAAGTGTATTAGCATTTGTTATTTCAGATTTCAGATTTATTTATTTTGAATTTATAAATATTATATTTGGTTGGGTATTATTATTACCATTTTATCTTGCAATATCTTTTTTAGCATTTATAACAACTATATGGAGCAAAGTAGTAACAGAGAAAATTTTAGATTTTCAATATAAATTTAAAGATTATAAAAAAGTAATGGATACTCTTAAAGAAGAAATTAATAAAGAAGAGATATCTGTAGATACAAAAAATCATAAAGAAGAACAATTATTTAATTTACAATTGAATTTATTTAAATTAATATTTAAAACATACATATGGAGATTAGTTATTGTTTTCCCAATTCTTATTTGGATATCAACATCTACACAATATGGAGTTGGAGAAGTTATACAAGTACCAATTATAGGTACGCAGGTATGGAGTAGTCAAATAATTGGACCTATTCAATTATGGTTAATATGGTATATACTCTCATTACTTATTATTCAATATATTGTTTCAAAAACAAGTAATTTATATAACAATTAAATATTTATATCTGTAAATTAATTAATATAATAATGAGAAATATAATAAATGAAAAAAGAAAAGCACAATCTGTCGTTGTTGGCTTTATCATTATATTAGGTATATTTGTTGTATTTTTATCTTGGTTTCAATTAACACAAATGCCATTTTTAAATCAAGATGCAGAAAATCAACAACATGATGAAACTGTAATAGATATTCAAGATTTTTCTGAAAATATTGAACAATCAATTGTAGATGACACAGTGAATGAAAAAAGTATACGTAATAACGTAAATTACCCAATACAATTAGCAACAATACCAAATTCTATGGGTGTATTAAGAAATAGTTCAACATATGAGTCGATAACTTTCCAGAATGAAAATATCACTGAGAAAAATTCAGATACATCATTAAATATTAATTTTAGTCAAACAACACAGTTACAATATGAAACAGAATATATTGAAATTGAAGATTCTGTATTTACATATGAATATAATACAATAATTGAAGAGAAACAAAATTCAACTACAGTTCGTTCACAACGATTCATAAATAATGAGAATATTAATTTATATTCAATTGGAACAAATTTTAATTCCGTCAAAGCAACGAACCCACAATTTAGAATTATACCAATCGATTCAAAAGAAAGTTATCAATTAGAAGCAGAAAATGAAGAAGAAAATATAGAATTAGAATTTGAATCAACATTATCTCAAGAAACGTGGAAGGACATATTAGATATTGAATTACAAGAAAATATTATTGATATACATTTTGAAGAAAGTGAAATAGAGTCAGAACCTAATACTATTACAATTGAACTAAAAAGTGTAGATGGAGATAATGAACTAATTACGTATACATTAAATATAGGCTCTGTAAATATACAGAAGTAAATAAACATTATTTTCTACTATGGTTAAACTAAAATTTATAATATCTATTGTTGAATATAGTATTTTATAAAATAAAAATCGAAAGAGTTTTTAAGATAAGCATAATAATAAGTAATAGAATAACTACTATGCAATATAATAAACGTTCACGACGACTTGAAAATTATCTACATGAAGAATGTAATTTTAATGTATTAACAAATCCAGAACATATGAATAAAGTTGATATGTCTTCTACACCAGAACCAATTGTTAAATTATTTTATCAATCTGGTAAAGGTGAATATCCAGAAGACCAAGAAGCGTATTTTCAACCACCGAAACAAGATGAATTTGCGTTAGCTGTCTATAATTTTTGTAAAGAAAATGCTGTTGATAAATCTAAATTTGCTGAAGATTTAAAACTTGCATGGATTCAACGATGTAAGAAATTATGGGCATCAGCAATTAGAGATGTTCATTTTGCATTTTTAATGATGGAAGAACAAGAAGAAACAAAACTATTTGATGATGTTTGGTTTTCTGTTAAAAAAGATGTTGAAGAAGGAGCAGATTTAGTTATTGAATATAATAATCGTATATATCATATTAATTTATTTGTTGATTCTTTCAAAAGTAGAAAATTCTTTAATAGAAAGAAGAATTATAGACAAGATTCAAAAAAAGAAATTGATTTGGAAGTTCCAATGACTTTTAATGGTCCAAAGAAATCTATTACGAATAAGGGTGACGATATTTGGTTATATTGTGATAAACATATTGAGGCTGTAAAACGCGTAATTACAAATCCTTCTGTTACTAACATTGAAGAATATGGTGATACATTATGTAAGGTTTCACAAACGAGTATATCAAAAATTCAAAAATTAAATACGGATAATGTGAAAGCGGATTAAATCGTTTATTTAAACGGGTCAGAACAATCAAAGATAACGCCATGATTATGGCAAATATATTTACAATGTCGTTTATATAATTGTTCGTTGCATAGTGGACAAATCGGTGGATTCATTATTATCTATTATTGTATTCAATTTATTTAAAAATATTCCGAAATATATTTAACCTTTATTAATAACTACTATATATGAATCGAAGAATAAATTTAAATGAAATTGCTAACGTTGGAGATAAAGCTTATTTTGAAGAATCAGGATTAACAGAATACGACAGTCTTAAAAAGATAGAATATATAAATGATATAAATGAAAAGAAATCAAAATATAGTGTTATATTTGGTGATAATATTACAAAACCAAAAGAAATTATTCATAATGCAAATGCAAATTTAAAACGACAGTCAGGATTTAAAGATGCATCAATAACATATATTAAAAAAGATGATGAAAGACCAGATGAAAATGCACACATTGTTTCTATTCCATAATTATGAAAAAAATACAATCTTCAATCTATGACCCAATAACAGGTAAAAAAATACGGAATGAGAATATAGATTATACTGCAAAAATATATGTGAATAATACGAATATGTATAATAACAAAGTGTATGGTGGAAAAGGAATTATATCAGATTCTGTATTAAATTCATTTATTGTAAATGTTGTAGATATTTCAAAAAATCAATTAACACAATTTTATAAAGAGAATGACGTTCGTATAATGATTCAATATAAAGATACAACTATTAATGATGAATATTATGGAGCGACGACAGAAAGATGGTATATTATTAATGATAGACCTGTTTAATACTTATTATATTTCGATACAGAACCCGTATCTGAGTTCATAATGTATTTTTTTGCAAAACCTACAAGAATTTCATTAGGTTGTATAAGATTTCGATTATTTTTAACAATATTATATGCTTCATTATAACTAATATCCTGATATACAGCAATTGCTGCAATAGAAACTGTTACACTTCTAGACATACCTGCATGACAATGAATTAATACAGTTTTATCTTGTTTTAACTCTGACAATAGATAGTCAACACTTTGTTTAAATAAATTATATGTACATTCACCACGTTTATAATCATCTATTTCACCATCTGCTAAATTAAAATGTTTGTAATCACATGAAACATTATCTTCTATAGTATCTTGACAGACTGTTATTACAGTGTCAAAATTATCTTTATTTTTTGTTCTTGCATCAGTGATATTAGAAATATATAGTTTATCAAGTATTTTATTCATTGTATATTTTTAATTCGTGAAGATACTTAAAGAATTCGATTTAAAACCAAAAGATATTTATAATAGTACCTCTTAAATAGTAATAAGCAATGACAGACAAACTATATCGTTTACATACTCTCCTTTTACCTTTACGATAATAGATACGTGTCTGTCATAAAAAATAATCATATAATAAAGTTGTTAAATACTTTTTGTGATTATTTTGAATTAAGGCACAATAAAAAACCTCAAAATATATTTATCATTAAGAGAGGGTAGCCAAGCTAGGTCAAAGGCGATGCACTTAAGATGCATTCTCGTAGGAGTTCAAGAGTTCAAATCTCTTCTCTCTCATTGAGCAAGGTTATCCAAGCATGGACAAAGGAACTGCGTTTAGAACGCAGCGGCGTAGGTCTTCACAGGTTCAAATCCTGTACCTTGCATAATAAAATAACCAACAGTTTTATATAATTAGGGTAGTATATAGTACATATAATGAAACGAAGAACATATTTAGGCGTATTTAGTACAGCAACAATTGGGTTGGCGGGTTGTTTATCCAATGATGTAGAACAAGTAAATCAATTACCTCGACCATACTTAGGTGATGAAGATGCAGAAGTTGTTGTAGATGTATTTGAAGATTTAATGTGTCTAGGTTGTAGAAATTTTGTAGTGAATGAATTTCCACAAATAGAAGAACAATATCTTGAAGAAAATGTAATTAGATATAATCATTACGATTTTATTGTAGATGCAGACCCAAGATGGTCATCTGAAGTAGCAAATGCCGCAAGATATGTTCAAGATAATGTTGGAACAGATGCATTTTTTGATTTCAAAAGACAATTTTACAACCGTGATGAAGAAGTTAGTGTTGATTTATTAGAAGATATTGGTGAAAATGTCGGCGTAGAAGATACGGCTGAACTTTTAGAAAGTGCATCTAATTCTGTTTATCAACTCGTATTAAATGATGATTATGATGAAGGACAACAAAGAAATGTTAATCAAACACCAACTATATTTATTAATGGAGAAGTTTCCCCACAACCATCTGCTGATATTATAAACAGTATGATTGAACAACAGTTATAAATATTATTTTTCTAATAATTCAATATTTAATTCTTTTTCAATTTTTTCAAATATACTTTTTGAAATATTTTGTTTAATCGCATTATTATTTTCAATTGCTTGTAATTTATCTTCACTAATATTTAATTCTTTACTTAATTCTTCAATTGTATTTCCTGATTTTGATATTTTTTCTGAAAATATTTTTGAATAATTTCTAACTAAATATGGCGTTTCTGTATTACCATAATTAGGTCTTGATTTTTCAACCCAAGAACTATCTGGGTTTGATATGGTGTAACCTGTTTTTTTATTACTTGTTTTTTCTTTTTTCTGTTTATCCTCATCTGTTTTTTCATCAATAATTAGATTTTTTTCATATCTACATTCAGAACATGCAGAAACAGAAACATCATCTAATTTAACAGATTTAATTACGGTTTTATTATCTGATTTTTTCCCACATATTTCACAGGTTTCTGTATTTTGTACGGTGTTTGAATTAACAGAATATTTTGCCATATTAATCATATATTTTTTATCATTATTAAATCTTTATATTAATTGGATAAGGGTTAAATATATAACTTTTAAAACTAAATATAATTTTAATGATAGATGTAGATAATTTTAATTCAAAAAAAGCAATCGTATTAATAATAGGTGTTTTTGGATTATTTTTACTTGCGTGGTTTATTTCATTAACTTTCGGTGTGTTATTTTCAGAAACATCAGAAACTGTAGAAATTGAAGATAATATTGATATTTTTGAGAATAACACGCACGTAGAAATATCTGTAAAAGATGAATCATATACTGAATATTTTGTACCTTATGTTAACAATCAAGAAATACCGTGGGATAATAATCAAATAAGTATAAATAAATCAGAGTCTGAAGATATACAGATACAATCTGTTTATACTATAAATGATGAAGAACAAATATATGAAACAAAAACAATTAATCCTATATTACAAGAATATTCTATAAACATTAATGAGGAAGATAATAATTATATAACAAATATTGATTATACTGTATCTGTTGATTATGAAACAGAGCAACCAATGAATATTAATTGGTTTATAAATGATGAAAGAATTAATGAACAACAAGAAACATTTGAATATCTTTTCGATGATAGTGGTGAATATGATATTTCTTTAACAGCAGAAATTTCAGATAGAGAAATAGAATATAATGAACAATTTTATATTTCTGAACCAGATGAAATAAACATTGAAGCATCTGTTCGCAATACAGAAATAGATAATTCTACCCCTCAAACAGATGAAATAGTCGTTGAACAATATGATGAATTAGAATTTACTGTTGAAGAATTATCTGATAGTAATGTAGATACATATCGATGGGATTTTGATGATGGAGCAATGGGTAATGGTGAAACGCAATTGAAATGGTATATTCAACCAAATGAATATAATGTTTCTGTAATAGCAGAAAATCAAGAAACAGGAGTAACAGATACAGATAATGTAAATGTTATTGTAGAAGAACCAGAAGAAGAACCAGAAATGAATAGATTAACAATAAATACTTTTGATGGGGTAACAGGTGAACGCGTAGAAAATGTTGATATTGTAATAGATAATATTGTTTCTGATACAACAACACAAGAAGGACAATTACAATATGATTTACCAATTAATGAATATAATATAATAGCAACACATGAAGATTATGAAACGTATGAAGAGTCAATTGCATTAACAGACAATACAGTTATAGATATGCGATTAATTCCTGAAACAGAAGAAGAAGATGATGTTGATGATGAAATAGAAGAAGATGAACAAACATTTTTAGGTCAATCAACAAATATATCTGCAGATTTTGAAACAGAAGTAATTAATGAAACAGAAGAAGACCAACCAACACAATATGATGAAATATTAAATAATATGGATGGTAATGGAACTGTTGATAATCCATATATAATAACAACTGTTGTTGAATTACAGGCAATGAATGGAGACCCTGGTGCATATTATGAATTAGGTAATGATATAAATGCAGAAGATACACAATTATGGGGTGATGAAATTGAATTTACTGAACAATTTATTGGAACTGTTAGTGAAGAACAATTTGAAACTGTTTATGCTCCAATTAGTGAAGGTTCTGTAACGATACAAGTAGAAGATTCTACTATTGATGAAGAAGAATATATTATTAATGAAGAAACAGGAAGTATTATTCTAACAAATAGTGATGAATATAATCAAAATTCAAATGTATATATTTCATATCAACTAGACAATGTTTATTCTGGATTTGAACCAATACAATCACAAGGGAAATCACCTGTTTTTGATGGAAAAGGATATGAAATAAATAATTTAAACATCCAACACCCAACACAAAATAATGTTGGTTTATTTGATTCTGTAGATGGTTCAATAATTACGAACGTAACATTTAATGGTGCAAGAATAACTGGTAGTAACCATGTTGGTACAATTGCTGGAGAAACAGAAAGAAGTTTAATTGAAGATATTAATGTTGGTTCTCAAATAATCGGAGAACGAAATACAGGTTCAATTGTTGGTTCTACTCAAACAACTAGTATTTCAAATGTATCATCATTTTCAGGTATAATTGGTACTGAATTAACAGGTGGTTTAGTGGGTCAAATAACAGATAATACAGTAATTGAACAATCAAGAATCGAATCACCTATAACTTCAACAACAATATTAGAAGAAACGAATTCAGGTGGTTTTATAGGTATGATGAGTGAAAGTGATATACAAAATAGTTACAGTTTATCAAATATACAATTAAGTACAAATTCTGATAAGATAGGTGGGTTTGTTGGAAATCAATTAGAAAATTCAACAATAAATAACTCTTATACAGTAACACAGATAGATGAACAATATTCTGAAAATATTGGTTCTATTGCTGGTGAGTTAAGAGGTGAAATCACTAATATGTACTGGGATTCAGATATTATGGATTCTGAAATAGAAATAATAAATCAAGAATCAGATGAAGAAAATATATCTATAACTAATTTAGAAACTCAAGAAATGCAAGGTGAAATAGCAGAAACAAATATGGAATCTTTTGATTTCACAAATATTTGGGATACAGTTACTGAACCTGAAGACAATTATCCTGTATTTCAACAAAAACAAGATGGAATTTTTACACCTGATAATTTAATAATAACAGAGACAAATATTTCAAGTGATACAGATGTAATTAGCGTCGGTGATATTATTTCCACATCACCAACATATTGGAATGAATTAAATGATATGCTTGATATTACAATATATGAATCTAATTATGAAGTGACAAATGAAACTATAGATGGTGAATCATCTACTACAGTAACACAACAACCAATTATTAATAATAGTCAATTAGAGTTAACTAATTTTGAAGTTCATGAAGAAAATGAAATAGACGTATTATACACTGTTTTAGATGATAACAATGAAAGTATTAATTCATTAGATAATGAACTTGAAATTCAGGCATTAGGTGAAGATGGATTCGTAGAAGATGCTAATATTATGATAGAACATCAATCATTAGATTATTCAAAAGAACAAGGTGAAGGAGATTTCTTTAAAAATGATATACCATCTGGATTTTATAATGTAAGTATTACTTCAGATACTTATGAAAATGAATATGATGGGATTGAAATAACAGATGATAAAAATGTTGTATATAATTTAGAAAAAGAGTAAACAAAAGAATAAATCATAACTTTAGAATATCGTGTTTGTGATGGATATAATATAAAAATAAATATAACTGAAAATGATGATTATACAATAAAATTTGATAAAAATAATAGAAAAATTATTCATTGTTTAAATTGCCAATATAATAGAATAAATGAAAATCGAAATATTTATAAAATAGGATTTGATAAAAATATATCAATGAAAGAAGCTGAAAATATTTTAGAACTTCAAAAACCATATACTGTAAATGATATTCATGAGCAATTTAGAAAGAAAGTAAAACAAACACACCCTGATATTGGTGGAGATGTAGAAGAATTTAAAAAAGTTGAACAATCAAGAAAAATATTATTAGAAGAATTAAAATAGTAATATTTATAGGGTTTATCTATAAGCATTAGGTATGATTGGAGCAACTATATCAGGCTATTTGTTTGGTGAAATTGTTAATGAAGCAGTACGAAGATTAGATAATCCAAATAAAAAAGAAATTACACATAAGTTAAAAGAAATGGAGGAAGCAGATTCAGAAGAAGAAAAATATGAAAAATTTGTTGAGTTAATGGGTGAAGCAAATAATCATAATGGATTATTTGATATGTTAAATAGTAATATTAAAACAGTATTTGAACAAAAACGAGAACAAGATGATGTTGAATTTGACGTAGATTCAGAACAAATCGATGCACAAATGACAGAAATAAAGAGGAAAGTAGAAGCATAAAATAGAAAAACTTTTAATAAGGATAAACTTTTTTGTATATATATGCAAATATTGCTACCTAAAATATTCAAATATACACCTGATATAGTAAACTCTTTAGATAGAGAAGGTAGTGATACAAATAAATATATTTGGAAATTTTTCTCAAAATCTAAAACAGGTTTAGAAATTAAATTAGAACCATTTGAAGATTATTGGAGGATAATAATAACAGAAGTAGAATGGGATGGTGAAGATTATATTTATGAAGAAAATCCTGAAACAGAAAAAATAGCAAATAATATGTCCGAAGCTATATCTATTTCACAACAACAAATCAAACGATTACAAGAAATGAAGAAGTATACAAAAATTTATTATTAAGTAATTAAGTATACAATTATTCTAATCTTATATATTAAAAATTAATTAATATCGAATGATTAAAGTAGTTGTAGTATAAAATAGTATATATGACACTATACGCAGTACAAACATTCGCAAATCGAGAATCAACAACCGCAGAAATGATTATTGACCGAGAACATGAAGAAATTCATGCAACGTTAGCTCCTGATAATATTGTAAGCTATATTATTGTAGAAGCTGATAATATGGGTGCTGTTCAACAAGTTATTGAAGATATCCCACATGCAAGAAAAGTACTAGAAAGTGGACCTGTTACATTTGCAGAAATTGAAAAATATTTAACCCCAACTAATGATGTAGAGGGTGTTGAAGAAGGTTCAATCGTAGAAATTACTTCAGGGCCATTTAAATCAGAAAAAGCACAAGTTCAAAAAATCGACCAAGCTAATGAGCGTGTAACAGTTGAAATCATCGAAGCAACTGTACCTATCCCTGTTGAAATTAGAGGTGACCAAATTAGAGTGTTGGATAACAAAAAAGAAGATGATAAAGATGATTATTCTGAATTGTCTAAATATAATGAAGAAAATGAAGATGAAGAAACAGAAGAAATGCAATCATTTACAAGTTATAGCAATTGAAATCTTTTTTGAAGTGTCGGTAGATTAATGTATTTGTTTTTTGTATTAGTATATACAGATGAAATCAAAATATGAATTAATAGATGATTTTCCAAGTTCAATTTCAAAAAGTGAATTGCATTTAATTAAAACAATTTTAACAGGTGATTATATCGAACCTTGTGAACATTTCTTTGAACCAAAATATGATGACATGGATACGGTTGAAGAAGAAGTAGAGGAATTAGTATTTAATGAACAAGAACGTGTTCAATTATTTTTAGATGCAAAAAAATATTTCTTTAAATCTAGACGAATAAATGAAACTAAATTAATGAAATATTTAAAAGACAAATATAATTATGACGTAGCTAAAATACGAGAATTTAAGAAAGATAAAACAAAGTTATTTTATATTTTGTTTGCAGAAACATATAATCACACAGAAAATAATGTATCTGAAGACTTTACAGAAGCAATTATTGCCGCTTATAAATTTAAAGATAAAAGAGATAGAATGATGGTTATCAATGAAACATTTGATTTTTCAAATTTTGACGATAAAATAGATTCTTTTGAAGAAAAAACAAAGTCAACAGATTTACCGATTGTTAAAACAGACTATTATTATAATAAAAATACAAATCAATTTATTGTTTTATTACAACGAGATAACGGACGTAAGTTAATACCAACATTTGGATTTCGTTCTGAAGATAGACCATTAAAAGAAGACCCAAAAATAATATATGAAGAAATTTACCCAATAAAACAAAATGCGATTTTATTCAACGGTCGTGATTCAGAAACAGAAATAAAAACATATAGCTCAGTTTCATCATGGGAAGATATTTTAATAAAATTCTTTACAGAAGTGATTGATATGGATATTGTACCTCAATTATCTAGTACAAGTTCAAATGTTGCAGGAGAAATTATGGAGAATATTAAACAAGAATTTGAGGGTGAAGAAAATCATACGGAATCATCTACATTACAAGTTGAAGAAATTGTCAATACAGAATTTAAATCTATTATTGATGATATTGAATCTGAAAATAATGATAAATTATCTGGTGCAGAATCTATTAAAGACGCGCGTGTAACAGGTATAAATATAGAAAATGATGAAACCTCATTTGAAGTACATATGGAAGATGGATTACATTCATTAATCGATTCATATAATAATATGGCTAAAAGTATATCTGAAGCTATTTCAACAGCTCAAAAAGATGATATTACATTATTCATCACAATTCCGAATAACACTGATGATGATGAAGAAATAACATTAAATAATGGTGAATGGTCCGCAAAAACAATAAATAGTGAGAAAACATTAAAAGTTCTTGAAGAAGTATTAGAATAAAAATTATTTTTCACAAAACAAAACATTTAATACAATATAAAAAATATTATAAAAAGATGGTAAATTCAAAAGAACAGTTACTACAAAAATCTATTTCTGAAGGAGAACAAAAAAATGGAAGTGTTGAATTTAAATATAAACTATATGAAGATATTCATCTAAAAGAAGATAAAAAAGTTTCATTATTAGCACAGTTAAAATATCGACTTGTTTCAGGTGAAAATAGATGTGAATATGTTGTTGGAGTAACAGATGAAGGAGAATTAAAAGGCATTACAAAAAAAGAGTTGGATGAAACAATAGAAGTATTACGTGTATTAGCTATAGAAATTAATGCATATATATCAAATGTATATACAAAACAAGTTAATAATAAACAATTTATCGGATTAATACAAATTAAAAAACAAAAAGAAACAAATAATACAAGTCAAAATCATTTAATAATAGGTACAGCAGGTCATGTGGACCATGGGAAAAGTTCATTAGTTGGTTCATTAGTAACAAATAAAAAAGATGATGGAAAAGGAAAAACAAGAGCATTTTTAGATGTTCAAAAACATGAAATAGAAAGAGGTCTCTCTGCTGATTTATCATATTCTGTATATGGGTTTAATGAAAATAATAAACCGATAAATGTAAATAACCCAAATAGAAAAGAGGATAATAATCATGTTGTTACAAATTCAAAAAAATTAATTTCTTTTGTCGATACTGTTGGACATAAACCATGGTTACGAACAACAATAAGAGGTATTTTTGGACAAAAATTAGATTATGGGATTCTTGTTGTAAGTGCAATTGATGGTCCTACTGAAACGACAAAAGAACATTTAGGGTTATTACTTGCAAAAAATACCCCTATAATAATACCAATTACAAAAGTAGATATTGCTACAGAAAAACAAATAAAAAATACAAAATTACAAATAGAAAAATTATTACATAAGGTAGATAAAAAACCAATTTTTGCTGAAAAATATACAGATACAGAAATTGTAAAAGAATTAACTAAAAATGATTGTTTCCCAATTATAGAAACAAGTTCTGTTACAAGAAAAGGATATACAAAATTAAATAACATTTTAGCTAATCTTCCAAAACAAAATAAAACAGAAAAAAATGCATTTAAGATGTATATAGATAAGATATATACAATAAAAGGTATTGGAACATTAGTATCTGGTGTTATAAAATCAGGTTCAATTGCTGTTGATGATGAAGTATATATCGGCCCAATTAAAAACAAAGAAAATTCCTATAAAAAATCAAAAGTAAAATCAATAGAAATACATAACACACCAATTAAAAAAGCTAAAGAAGGACAAATTGTAAGTATTGCATTATCAAATATAACAGAAAAGGAAATAAAAAGAGGTATGGTTATTGTTGAAGATAAAAAACAAACAATTACAGCTAAAAAATTTAAAGCAAATGTATTTATTTTGAATCATCCAACAAGTATCAGAACAGGTTATGAACCTGTATTACATATTGATACAATAAGTGAAGTTGGAAAAGTTACTGTTGAAGACTTTTTAATATCAGGTGATAAATCACAGATTACATTTGAATTTAAATTTAATGAATATAATATTGAAGAAGGACAAAAATTTATATTTAGAGAAGGTTCATCAAAAGGAATTGGAACAATAACAGAAGTGTATGAAAAATAACAATTTTATTGTTTATCTTGGCTAAAAACGTTCATCAAACTTTAAAATGCTTATTTTCAATAATAATAATCAGTGCAAAGCTTTATATACATACAATTCTGAAAATCTGATAGTGTCTATGAAATAATAGACCGATTAAATTATGAACGAAAATACACAACAACCAAATAGTAATCGCGGTCAAGTTGGAATCGGAACGCTAATTGTCTTTATTGCAATGGTCCTTGTAGCAGCAATTGCTGCAGGCGTACTTATAAATACAGCAGGACTCTTGCAAACACAAGCAGAATCGACAGGTGAAGAAAGTACAGCACAAGTATCAGATGCAATTAATGTCATTACCGAAGTTGGTGAAGTAGGTGTAAATGAAGATGGAGAAACAGATAGAATGGATGAAGTTAGACTTGGTGTTCAACCAGCAGCAGGTGCAAATGATATTAATTTGGCAGAGTTGAGCGTTCAATATGTTAGTGATGATGATTTTACTAATTTTATTGTTGCTAATGATGAATCTGAAATGCTAGATGCTGCCGTAGAAGAAGGTACATTGACAGAATCAGATTTATTTGAAGAAGATAATATTGAAGAAGCAGATGGACCATTAACATTTGAAGATGGTTTACGTGCAGAAGGTGATAGTACACCAGCAGATGTTAATCCACAAGCATATAACTCTACATTAATTAACGATGAAGAACACCGATATGGTGTTGAAGTTGTAACGGCAGAACAAGAAAACGACCTTGTAATGACAGATAATTCAGACCGTTATGAATTAATCTTTAATACAAGTGGTGAAGAATTTAACTATGAAGATTTAGCAGCAATTGATGAAATTGGAGAAGGAGAAGATTCAGAAGTAACAGGTAACCATACTGGTGAATTGTCAGAAGGTTCTGACGTTCAAATGACGATTACAACAGAAGTAGGTTCTCAAACTGTTGCATTCATGCAAGTGCCTGATTCGTTAGTCGGTGAAGAAGAAGGAGACACCGTTAGCTTGTAAAAAATAGATTATTATATTTTTTTAAATTTTAACTGTAAAATATTTTATATTTCATATTACTTTTAAATTAAATTTATTGTTTTTAATATTTTTTAGCTATAATCTTTAAATAATAAGGATTAATAAGTATTATATAGTGTCTATGAAATAATAGACCGATTAAATTATGAACGAAAATACACAACAACCAAATAAAAATCGTGGTCAAGTTGGAATCGGAACGCTAATTGTCTTTATTGCAATGGTCCTTGTAGCAGCAATTGCTGCAGGTGTGCTTATTAACACAGCAGGACTCTTGCAAACACAAGCAGAATCGACAGGTGAAGAAAGTACAGCACAAGTATCAGATGCAATTAATGTCATTACCGAAGTTGGTGAAGTAGGCGTAAATGAAGATGGAGAAACAGATAGAATTGATGAACTTCGGCTTGGTGTTCAACCAGCAGCAGGCGCTAATGAAATTAATCTAGCAGAGTTGAGTGTTCAATACGTTAGTGATGATAACTTTAGTAACTTTATTGTCGCTAATGACGAATCTGCAATGCTAGATGCCGCTGTAGATGATGAAGCAGACCCATCAGAATTTAATGAAGAAGAATTATTTGTAGAAGATAGTGTTGATGAACCAGATGGGCCTTTAACATTTGAAGATGGAATTAGAGCAGAAGGTGATAGTTCACCAGCAGATGTTAATCCACAAGCATATAACTCTACACTTGTTAATGATGAAGAACACCGATATGGTGTTGAAGTTGTAACAGCAGAACAAGAAAATGACCTTGTAATGACTGATAATTCAGACCGTTATGAATTAATCATGAATACAAGTGGTGATGACTTTACATATAATGATTTAGATAGAATTGATGTAGATGGTGAAGAATCTGATATCACAAATAGTCATATTGGTGAATTGTCAGAAGGTTCTGAAGTTCAATTGACGATTACAACTGAAGTAGGTTCTCAGACTGTTGCATTCATGCAAGTGCCTGATTCGTTAGTCGGTGAAGAAGAAGGAGATACTGTCGGACTATAAAATAGAATTGATTATAAATAACCTATTTATTATATTTTTATAAATTTACATTAGTACCATCTTCATTATCGTTTAAATTAGATGGTACTTGTAATTGTGTTTGTGTTTGAGAGCCAAATTCTGTTGTGATTGTAATTTCAATAGATTCTCCTTCTGAAATTTCACCAAGGAAAGCACCCGTAATTTCTTCATTATCTAATTCTGTGTTTTCGACACCATCTAAATCTTCAAAATTAAATTCTTTCCCGCTTGTATTAATGATAATATCATAACGGTCTGAAATATCTGACATGATTAGATTAGTTTCATCTTGTGCCGAAATTGCTTCAACATCAAATAAATTATCTTCATTTGTATTTTGAGAGTTAAAAGCTAAAGAACTAAGTTGAGATGGATTTGTTTCACTATCAGGTCTAACAGTTTCAGAGATAGTATAAGGTGTATCATCTTCTGCAATATTTTCTTCAAATAATAGATTTTCATCAACTGTTTCATCAGAAATAAATTCTGATTCATCTAAACTTGGTGATAGATATTCATATTCTGTATCACTAGCTAATAATACGTTTAATTCAGAAATATCAATATCTGCTGAACCTGGTGTTGGTTGGATACCAATTCGAATTTCATCAATTGTATTATCTTCACCAACAACTCCATATTCAGAAACAATTTCAAGAGACGTGGAAATTTGTAGTGTACTTTCTTCTGTTGTTGATTCTGCTTGTTCTTGTAGTAATTCAGCGGAACTAACAATTGTTCCTGCTGCAATAGATGCTGTTAGAATTATAGCAATAAATACAATCATTGTTCCAATTCCAACTTCTGCTCTATCTTGTCGGTGTCTTTCTTTATTTTCTGTTCGATGGTTTTGTACTATTCGTGTCATAGTGTTTCTATTCTAATATTCGGTATATCCGTACTTAAACCTTATTTTTTGAATTTATATATAAATGACTTTATTACATTTGATTATAAGAACAAATATTGTTAAATAGTAAAAATAGTTTTAACTGTATTTTTCTACAGCTTCTGAGTACGAAATAGCATTATTTGTTTCTATAGGTATATCTGTAAATATGGTACTCATTTCATCAGGGATTTCATATTCAACGTCTTCTGCAACTATAGCATATAATTGTTTATCCCAACCATCTGTTTCCCATTCATTAGAAAATTTTTTAATAGGTATAATTAAAATATCATTTGTTTCACGTACACCTGTGAATACATATTGTACATCATATTCATTTTTAAGGTTTTCAATAATTTTTTTACTAATTGCTAATCCTTTACCAGGGATACTTTGTAGGAAATGCTTTCTTTCTCTCTCCATTTGATAGATAAAACAAGAAAAATCTTTAGAATAACAAACATGACCAACATAGTTTGTTTTAGAAATATTTTCTTCAGAACCAGCTATTGCACTTTGTTCAGAATTTTTTATAGGGATTAAATCTGAAATATTATACAATGTATCAGAACCATATTTAATAAAAATATCTTTTAATTCGGGTTTTAGACTTGGTAAATCTTCGATTTTCGTGTTCATAGTATATGTTTTACGTTGTGAGTTATAATTGTTTTGAATTTAATTGGATTACCGAAGCGTTTTTATTATGGTAGTCCTTATCAATAAATATGAAAGTTTGTATATTTATAGATGATTCGGAACCAAGTAAAACTGTTGTACAACAATTGGATGAATATTTACCAAATAATGTTGAAGAAGTAGAATTTGTTAATGTTTTAAAACCATCTTTAGAACAATATAATAACACATTAATTCAAAATTCTATAGATGATGCATATATAAAATCAGAGAAATTTATGACAAAAATGATTGACTCTATTGAATTAGAAGATTCTATTAATGTAGATTATACTATTTTAGAACCAGTTAGTGGTGATATATTAAATACAATACATGAATACGTAACAGAAAATGATTTTACAAAAATTATCGTCGGTCATGATTATGAGCAAAAACAACAATATGATGCGTCATATAGTTTTGCTAAAAAAGTAATTAATTTGTTAGACACGCCAATAACTATTATCCCTGATAAATAATATTAGAATTTAATTTTTCCAATAATATATCCAAGTATGACAAGAAATGTAAATAAGAATAAATGAATTAATTTAAAAAATTCTGTTGTTTTTTGTGTATTCATAATTAAATTTTTAAATTGAGATGGAATAGATGAAAATAAAATATTTTTTAGATAATTATTTTCTGTTTCTAATTTAGTTTTTTGTGTATTATTTTTTATAACAGCTTTTGTTATACCTTGTAAATATGCTCGTTTATATAACCATTTTTTTGATTTTTGTGTTTGTGAAACATGATGATAAATAATTGCATCTTCTAAATAAAGTGAACCTGTATTATATCTCTGAAGCATTCGTTGACCTAATTCTGGTTCTTCACCTTGTAAATTATAACCATGTGATTTACCAACAAAATCATTAAATCCACCTAATTCAACTAATATTTCTTTTTTGAATGACATATTGCAACCAAAATTATTTCGAATAATCGTATTATCTTGCGGGTGGTATTTGTGTGTACAACCAACTAACCAAAGGAATTCATCAGGAAACCATTGTGGTTTATCTTGTTCCCATAATGGAATAGCTTTACCACCTACTGCTAAAATATTTTCATTACTATTA